>Ga0114932_10003713_pt1 | contig 14744 bp, 7 predicted proteins | sample 2SBtaG_2_FD_87286 | JGI IMG/M metagenome (GOLD analysis project Ga0114932, IMG submission 87286) | Deep subsurface microbial communities from Kolumbo volcano to uncover new lineages of life (NeLLi) - 2SBTROV12_ACTIVE470 metaG | ecosystem: Environmental > Aquatic > Marine > Volcanic ...
ACACCCTCGCGATGTTTATCTCCAATATCCGCCGCGTTAAAATCACCAACAAGTACAAAACGCGCGTTCTCTGACAGGCTGACTTTCTCGCCATTATCATCGTAAATGTAGGCCCCTTTATCCGGAGAAAGATAATCTGCCATAAGCCTAATTTCGTCAAAGTTGCGCTTGCCGTTGCGATCCTCGCTTCCATCGAAATTAGGTGGTGTTGGATGCATAGCAAGTATGTGTACGGTTTTGCCCGCTACTTTCACCGGCACATCCCAGTGAGACTTAGAACTCAACCTTAGCGCGGCCCACTCTTCTACGTCGTACCATGGCTTGCCCTTGTCAGTACTTCCGCTCTCATCGGGAATAATAGGAACCCGTGGATGAGGCATGTGATGCCATTTAAACGTCTGAAAGGTGCGAATACCATCAACATCAATAGGGTATTTCGACAAAAGCGCCATACCATATTGCCCGGGATAAAGCCCAAAACCATATGCATCGCCACCAAAACCTTCTGCTTTGCCATTGTTATCTAAGTCGAATTTCGTGGGCTCCCCTGTGTTGACTGTGGCCACATACGTATACGGGTAATCCACAGGCTCAAGGCCGTCTTGTGAAACATTCAGGTAGTTCTTAACAAATGCTTCTACCCCTTTACGCTTATCTGCAATGTAGTCAAATTCGTTCAACATTAAGATATCGGGGTTAACGCGTTGAATAATTTCAGCAATGTTTTTAACTTGGCTATGCTCCCCCGTTGAAAGAACGTGTTGAAGTACCTGATCGCTTGGCTTCATACCCAACGCTTTGTAGTTAGTGGCTTCCATACTTACATTAAACGTTGCGACTTTAAGCATTTGCTCTTCTTGCGAGCTAGCCAGGGTAGATACAAATAATGCGGGTAAAAAAGCTATTGCACAGAGAAGCGCCCTATTTTTCATGTTGTTACCTGTAAGTAAAAGCGAAATGCAAAGATAGCAACTTTAGCGACTTATCTGAACTTTTTTGTTTTATTAAAGACCGTTGTATCAACAAGATGGTCATGCTCTCGCCCTTACATAAAAAAGAAATTTATTTTCATAAATGAGACTTATAAAAGAAATATTTTTACTATAAAGCACCAATACTAAAATAATAGAATCAAATACTCGCTCTTAACTGATATTCTAATTTTGTTTTATACAGCTAGCGTCAAGCGAACTACGCTTAACGTTTCGCATTTTGGGTGAATGAGAGAAAGTTATGAAAAGCTGGGTTTCAAAAGCGATCAATATTATCAATGCAGATTATCAACGTTCGGCTGATACGCACTTAATCAAATTAGAGCAGATCGCCTTTAGAGATATTGATATCTATCTTAAAGATGAAAGCACCCATCCAACAGGCAGCCTAAAGCACCGTCTAGCCCGGTCCCTTTTTCTGTACGCCCTTTGTAATGGAAAAATTGTAGAAGGAACTACTGTAGTAGAAGCCTCGTCAGGCAGCACAGCGGTGTCTGAAGCTTATTTTGCTAAAATGATTGGCGTTCCGTTTGTTGCGGTTATGCCTAAATCTACCGCCCAAAGTAAAATCGCGCTTATTGAGCGATATGGCGGGCAGTGTCACTTTGTAGATTGCCCTACGCAAATGCACAGCGAAGCAACCAAAGTAGCTCACGAGCTTAATGGTTATTTTATGGATCAGTTCCTTTTCGCAGAGCGCGCTACAGATTGGCGTGGCAATAACAATATTGCTGAGAGCATCTTTGAGCAAATGAAAGCCGAGCCCCACCCTATTCCACACACCGTGGTTATGAGTGCAGGTACAGGTGGAACATCAGCCACCATAGGGCGTTACATTCGCTACAAAGGTCTCTCTTCTCAGCTTGTCGTGGTAGATCCAGAATTCAGTGTGTTTTTTGATAGCTTCAAAAACAACGATCATACACTTACTGCTACCCGTGGTAGCCGCATAGAAGGGATAGGACGCCCTAAAGTGGAAGCCTCTTTTCAACATGACGTAATAGATGACATGATTGCCGTTCCCGATGCCGCCAGTATTGCAACCATGCATTGGTTAAACAACACCATGGGAATTAAAGCCGGCCCGTCTACCGGCACTAACCTATGGGGCGCATTAAGTATTGCTGAACAAATGAAGCAGCGAGGAGAAGTGGGATCGATCGTAACGCTTATGTGCGACAGCGGAGAGCGGTATGGTGAAACTTACTATAATGCTGGTTGGGTAGAAAAGACCATTGGCTCACTCGCTGAATACACCACCAGACTAGAGGCCATCGGAGCCCCTGCTTAAATAGCCTGTTTCTGCTGTTTAAAGTGCTGGGGCGTTATGTATCGCGCAGCACTTTATTCAAAGCGTTTATCTCTATACATTGGCGATATACTTCTCATTGATAAAGCGCACAAAATTATGATCAAAATAAAAAACGTTGTTAGCTGTACAGTTGCATTCGTCACAGCGTTTGCTGCACACACTGCCTTTGCTACCAGTACATCGACTGTTGAAATTGCAAACACAAGCAACACTAGTATTAACCAAACCGCAGACGCGACCGCCAACGCTGACGTCCCTAACAACAATTACGAAAGCGTTTTTGCTAACCTCGCGCTTCATTGTATTCATCAAGAGTTTCCAAATGTAGTGAAACACATGATGAATAACGGCGATGACGTTAAGGCACCCAATCAACTATACCCTTCATTTTATGGTTGTTTAGACTGGCACTCGTCGGTTCATGGCCATTGGCTTTTAGTAAGAATGCTAAACACTGCGCAAGATGCAGTGGATAAGGATGAGATCATTGAAAAGCTCAACATCAGCTTCACGCCTAAAAATATCCGAGGTGAATTGACGAGCCTTAAGCGTGAAAACAATGCCTCATTTGAACGCCCCTATGGTCTTGCTTGGTTCCTGCAGCTAACCGCTGAACTACGTCAATCTTCCCTTCCTGAAGCAACAAAATGGCTAAATACTTTACGTCCTCTCGAGGACGAAATTGTAGCCAGAGTAAGCGCATGGTTACCCAAATTAGCTTACCCAATCCGTACGGGTGAGCATAGCCAAACCGCCTTTGCTTTTGGCTTAATGTTGGATTGGGCGAAAACAGCAGGTAATAAGGAGTTTGAAGCGCTGTTAACGTCCAGGGTGAAAGACTACTATCAAGACGATACACAGTGCCCTCTTGCCTACGAGCCTTCGGGACAAGATTTCTTATCACCGTGTTTGGCCGAAGCCGATTTAATGCGAAGAGTAATGTCTAAAAAGGACTATAGCCAATGGCTTTCAGCGTTCTTTCCAAGCCTCACAGCTAGAACATCAAATTGGCTAGCTCCCGCTACAGTGACTGACAAGACGGATGGTAAACTCGCTCACCTAGACGGGCTGAACATCAGCCGAGCGTGGATGATAGAAGGCATAATGCAAGCTTTGCCTGAAGGTGACAAACGCTTACCTGTGCTTAAGAAAGCATTAAGTTCACATCGTGAGGCCGGGCTCAACGCGGTGTTTGGTGACATGCACTATATGGGCAGCCATTGGCTTGGCAGCTTTGCCAGCTACTTAGAAACACAGCGCGGATTGAAATAAAATATTTGAGTATACATGTAGCGCGGCGCTAGCAAGTCGCTATTAGTTTAGCGATTTGCCAGTCGTTTTCATTGCGTTTATTAAGCCTGATAGCTTGTCAGCGGCAACAGGTTTAGAGAAATAGAAGCCCTGCAAATACCTGCAGCCGTTGCGTTGAAAGAATTCGACCTGCTCCAATGTCTCAATCCCTTCCGCCACGCATTCGATATTCAGACTTTCAGCCATACGTAATGTCGCTAGAATAATTGCTTCATTGCCACTGTTAAGACCAATACCCTGAACAAAGCTCTTATCTATTTTTAGTACGTCAATCGGGAAATCCTTAAGATATTTCAATGACGAATAACCCGTACCAAAGTCGTCCAGCGCTATGATAAACCCTTTAGATTTTAGCGCTCCTATGACATGCATGGCACTGTCATAATCTTCCATCAAAGCGCTCTCTGTAATTTCAAATCGAATACTTTCTGGTGGAACACCATTCGATTGCATTAGCGCCACTATATCTCTTAACGAATGCTCACTTATGAGGTGTTTTGCGCTTAAATTGATTGATAAGTAAGCGCGGCTATTATCTGCGTACAGTTGCTTATGAACAGGTAAAGCTCGCTCAATAAGTTGCGTGGTCATTTCAGCTATCATGCCAATATTTTCCGCAACTGGAATGAAAATATCGGGTGAAATCATTTCATCTCCGTCTTCCCATCTCATCAATACTTCAAAGCCTTCAATAGAACCTGTCGCGCAACACACAATGGGCTGATAGTAGTTTGAAAAAAATTTATTGATGCAGGCGTGTTTCAGTTTATTTTCTAATTGAAGTTTTGAACGCGCCTGCTCATTCATGTGCTCGGTAAAGAACTGAAAATTATTGCTGCCGGCTTCTTTAGCATGGTACATGGCAATATCGGCATTCTTTAGTAATTCTGCTGGAAGTTGCGCATCATCTGGATAAAGTGAAATACCAATACTCGCCGATACGCTCACCTCTTGGTTGGAGAGCGTAATAGGTTGCCCCAATGCTTGTATAATATCATTGGCAATATGACCAAGGTCCTGCACACTACCAACACCTTCAAGAAGAACGACAAACTCATCACCGCCAAGTCTCGCTACCGTGTCAGACTTTCTGATTAACTTTTCGAGACGTTTGCTAACCGTTACTAGGAGTTCATCACCGGCCTCGTGTCCAAGGCTATCGTTAACTTGTTTGAAACGGTCTAAATCGATGAAGAATAATCCTATTCTGCTTTGTTGTGGTGCAGCTTGATAGAAAGCGTGCTGCAGGCGGTCAAGCAGAAGAGTGCGATTGGGTAGACCTGTTAAATTGTCATAGTTTGCCAACTGAACAAGCGCGTTTTGTGCGTCTTTTTGCTGCGTTATATCAGACAATATCACCAAGTAGCGATCAATTTCTTGCCCATTGCGTTCACTCGATACTGTGGTCACTCTTATACTCACCGCGTAGCGCTGGTTCTTGAAACTGTTTATGTAAGCTTCGCCACTCCAGTGCTCATTTGGAACAAGTTTACGCATTTCCGTATACGCTTCTTCGAGCTGCTGCTTCTGGCCACGATACAACAAGTTGAGCTCTTCTATTAGATTTGCATCTTTGTCAATGCCAAGCGCGTCTTTGAAAGATTGATTAACAACGATAGCCTGAAAATTGTTATCGAAGATGACAACCCAGTCTCGAGTATATTGAAATGCTTCACCGAATAATCGCGCTTTGAATTCAGCATTCACCGATTCAGTTATATTAGAGTAAGTACCGACTAACCTTTTACTATTACCTGTTTTATTATTAACAACTAAAGACCCTACATCTCTGAACCATTCATAATGACCGTCTTTCGCTTTCATGCGATAGCTGATATCAATACCCCTAGACTGTCCGTTAACGACTTTCTCCCATTGCTCTAAAAAAGCAGTAATATCGTGCTTATGAACAAGGGATATGTGCTCTCTGAACGAAAGTCTTGTGCCCGTCTCCGAGTAACCTAGGTCGTCTACAATACGCTCTTGGGTAACTTTGTCCGAATCTTCATACCAAGACCAAACTTTGGTATTACTTGCAGTTAGCGCCATAGACAATCTATTTTTATGCTTTAGTGCTTCAGAGTGTGCCGCACGAAGTGCTTCGCTATTTTTCTTGCGGCGAGCATAAATAAATAAAGTAATTACAAATAATATAAGAAGATAAATAGAATAAGCCACAGGCGATGCATAAATTGGATATGCCACCTTAATTCTCAAGCTCGCGCGAGGCCCAAAAACATTACTCACGGGATCAATTCGCCCAACAGTAAATTCGTATAAACCAGGGTCTAACTGTGGGAAAGTGACTTCCGTGGATTTGGTAGGGGGGTATACGACGGAAACGTCACCCTTTAATTCATATTGATAGTAAGAAGTCGACGTGTTCTTAAACCGCATATCGGAATAGCGAATAGTCAGGCCGACATCGTCATACTTCAGTAATAAAGTGCTATCATTAATGCTGCCAATACCAAGCTTTAGCGGCTGGCTGAGTAAGCTTGCATCAGTAATAAATGTTGAACTTGCCACTTTGTCTTGGTCATCAAACCGCTCTGGTTGCAAAATAGTGAAACCTTTTTGCGAGCCAAAAGCTATTTTCCCATCACTCATACCTAATTTTGAGCCCCAAGTGAACTCGTTAGTAGCCAGTCCTTCCGTAGGACCATATTGCGATAATTTGATGGTTTTAGGATCGAGTTTAAGAATTCCTTGGTGACTCCCTATCCAGATATCACCATTTTGATCTTTCTCCAAACTTACAACGAGATTAGTCGGCAGTAAGTTACTCGTGTCAAAAAAGTATTTTTGCTCATTGGTTTTTGAATCGATTCCATACAACCCATGACCGGGATAAGTAATCCACAAAATACCATTGTCATCCAAAACGGTGTCAGTCGGGTGAATAGCATACTCCGATTGAGACTTTCTCGCTTGGTGTAACATCTCTAAGTTTCCAGTTAATGCATCAAAACGCCACAACTCTCCTATCATCGATATTAGTATTGAATTACTTTGCGTCCCGTGGTCAGGTAAAAATGTGTAAAGCTGGTCAAAATCTAGGTTAGACGAGAGCGTTTCGGAAAGGGATAGCTCTCCCTTACTGTCATTAAAATTCCAAAACTTGCCATCGGCAGCGACGATGTAATGGCTCTCCGAAATACGGATTAAGTCGTACGCCTTGCTTGAATTTAAAAATTTATCTTGCGGGCTACCAAGTGGATAATCAACAGGTCGCTTATTGACTGTATCAAATTTTACGATACCATCGTACGTAAGTAGCCAAATTCGATCTTTTTCGGCGGGTCTAATCGTAAAAATAGAACCCGAAGAAATAACGGCTTTATCATCGTCGGTTACCAAAAACTGCTCTACTTTCCCTGTATCTGAGTGATACAAATTTAGACCATTGTTAGTGCCTACCCATAGGTTTTCGTCATCGGCCTCATGAAAGCTATAGACGATATTATCACTCAATTTATCGCTGCTTTTTCCGTCGCCCATGACATTTTCAAATAGCGTAGACTGAGGCGACCACAGCAAAACGCCTGACGTTCCAGTGGAAAGCCACACCTGTTCGTCATAAGCTATTGCCACTTTGTACAAATCGTCGTCTGTTATTTGTAACCGTGAGTCTGACGGCTGAAATAAATGTGTTAACACATTTGTAGACAGGTCAATAGTATACAGCCCCTGGTCAGTGGACATGTAATAGAGTGAACCTTCTATTTGCTCAAGATCCCATATATTCAAAGACTCAACAGCTTGTTTAGGGAGCGGCATATCTTCATCGTTTTTCACAAAGCTCATTAAGTCGGAAAGCTCAAACTGATAGAGCCCCTCAACAGTACCTAGCCAAAATTTCTTATTTTCATCAACGACTATCAGCTTAGTGTTGATATTGTTTACGTTGGCATCGTCTGAACTGATATGCTCAATCTTCTTGATATCGCCAGTCTGCAAATCTTTAGCATAGAGGCCTACAGAAGTGGCAACGAATAAAACGTCGCGGGCTAAGTAGGTGTAACGGATAACATCATCATTTGAAAGCTCACTATTAGAGGAAAGAAGGTCAAAAACAATTTCTTTTTTCTCTGTTACTAGATCAAATTCGATAATAAGGTGGTCTAGTGCAACATATATGATATTTCTAGGCGCAGAAATAAAGTGGGAAGCGTATTGGTACCAAGACGGCTGTTCTTTATAAGGAACATTAATCAACCTTTTCGACGTGCCGGTTTGCCGATCGATGCGATAAATACCACTACTGTAAGTGCTTACCCACAAGTCACCGCTCTGGTCCTCGAACAATGTATAAATACCGTCATCAGCAAACTCGTTGTCTTGCCCCACATATTGCTTGTTTTGGTTACCGTCGAACCGATTTAGCCCAGCCTCTGTGGCTATCCACAGTAGGCCTTCTCTATCGATAAGCATGTCGTTAATAGTGTTTTGACTCAGGCCATTTTCAGTAGAAAGTACTTTAAAGGAAGGCGTTGTAACGACTGTTTTTGCCCCCGCGAGTGGGATGAACAAAGACAAAAAAAGCAATGTCACCTGCGGTAAGTGAGTAGTTAAAAAGAAAAATGAATTTATCCGGGTCTGCGCTGACATCAATAATTGAGAACCTAAAAAGTTTATATTATCTAGTACTTTTTCAAAGTATGTTCGAATATTAGCTCAAAACACATAATTGACAATTGTGCTTTAGGTAGACAATCAAGCAACTGACTATTATTACGACGACCATTTAAAACTAGCTGACAAAAATTGCGAAATGTTTGCAGATATTTAAACCACTAGCTTGGCAGCTTTGCCAGCTACTTAGAAACACAGCGCGGTTTGAATTAACTTATATCCTACTAAAGTGTGAGATGAATGAGCACTAAAGTGCTATTCGTCTCACACGCCTACCGTGGCATGCTCATTCTATGGTGATATGAATAAAGCGCAGCTATGGAAATTTTACTTGTTGATGATCACGCAATAGTGAGAGAAGGCTTTTCTACACTGTTATCTTCGGTACTCGAAGGCGCTGTCGTCACCAATGCAAAAAATGCGCAGCAAGCCACAAATGCACTTCGTGCCAACCACTTCGACCTCATTATTTTAGACATTAATTTAGGAACCACCAGCGGACTCACGCTAGCGGAATATATTGTTCAGCGCTGGGAGCACGCAAAAGTACTTATGTTCAGCATGTTCGATGATATTTCCATCATCGATAGAGCTATGAAACTAGGGGCAATGGGCTATGTTAGTAAACAAAGTGAACCTGATGTACTGATAAGCGCGGTGACATCTATCATTAAAGGCCGCCGTTATTTAGAACACAATACTGCCATTGAGCTCGCTACATTCAACCTGTCACATTCCGGAGGCAACTTAACAGATCTGACACAAAGAGAGTTGGATATATTCCTTGGTATAGCGAACGGGCTTTGCCGAAAACAGGTCGCTGAAAGCCTCAATATTTCTGAAAAGACGGTCTCAAACGTTATCACCCAGCTCAAGCGAAAACTTGAGCTACAGACAAATGCCGAGTTTGTTCACCTTGCCATAAAGCAGGGTTATATCAAAATTGCCAGCTAAACAAGCGCCACTAAACAAGATCGGGAAAACTTCCCTGTACTTTCGTATCTTTTTTATACCCCTTTGGTACTAACTTTGTCTCATGATAAAGATATCTCATTTAAATCAATATATTAGCGTTTTCATTACACTTCAAACTAAGGGAATTTTTCCCGTATTTTGAAGGACGGAATCCGTTTATCAGGGCCTCTACTTAGTTACATACTGTTAACACAACATCAAGGTAACAGTGGAAATAAAACTATGGCTAAGTTCTATTCAAAGGCTTCATTGGCCTTAAGCGTAATTATTGGTTTAGGTACGAGTTCACATTTATATGCGGACGATGGCGTCACATGGGCAGACATTGAAAATGATGCCAAGACGCCTGAGAACGTACTGATGTATGGTATGGGTCCAGAAGCTCAGCGTTACAGCGGACTTGATCAAATCAACAAAGAAAATGTACACATGCTATCTCCGGCTTGGGTGATGAGTTTTGGTGATGAAAAGCAACGGGGTCAAGAGTCCCAAGCAATCGTGTACGACGGTATTGTCTATGTAACCGGTAGCTACTCCCGTATCTACGCCTACGAAGCAAAAACAGGTAAGAAGTTGTGGGACTATGCCCACCGCCTTCCAGAAGGTATTCGACCTTGTTGTGACGTGGTAAATCGCGGCGCAGCAATTTATGGTGACTTAGTCTTTTTCGGTACGCTGGATGCTGGCGTTGTTGCCCTTGACCGGCTAACGGGCAAAGTAAAATGGAAGAAGCGCTTTGAAGACTATCGTGCAGGCTACACCATGACGGGGGCACCTACGATTGTTAAAGACCAAAAGTCAGGAAAAGTTATGCTTATTCACGGTTCATCAGGTGATGAATTTGGTGTTGTAGGTAAACTGTTTGCACGCGATCCCGAAACCGGTGAAGAGATTTGGATGCGTCCATTTGTTGAAGGGCACATGGGCAGATTAAATGGAAAAGACAGCACACCTACTGGTGGTTCATACGAAGTGACAACGTGGCCGAAGGATGAAAACGGCGAAATGGTTGAGGCATGGCACCACGGTGGTGGCGCACCATGGCAGAGTGCAAGCTTCGATGTTGAAACTAACACCATCATCATAGGTGCAGGTAACCCCGCTCCTTGGAATACATGGAAACGCACCGCCAAAGGCGGCGACCCACGAGATTGGGATAACCTTTATACTTCCGGACAAGTGGGTGTAGATGCAACCACTGGTGAGGTTAAGTGGTTCTATCAACATACACCTAACGACGCATGGGATTTCTCTGGCAACAATGAACTTGTTCTATTTGACTATTACGATAATGGAAAGCTCATAAAAGCGACGGCTCATGCAGACAGAAATGGCTTTTTCTATGTAGTTAACAGACAAAACGGTGAATTCATCAGAGGATTTCCCTTTGTAGATAATATTACGTGGGCCACACACATAGACCCTGACACGGGTCGCCCAGTTGAAGTAGACGGACAGCGCCCGCCACTACCTGAGCCGGGTGAAAAACGAGGAAAGTCAATAGAGGTATCGCCTCCATTCTTGGGCGGGAAGAACTGGAACCCGATGGCCTACAGCCAGAATACCGGCTGGTTCTATATGGGCGCAAACCACTGGAAAGAAGACTACTGGACGGAAGAAGTGACCTATAAAAAAGGTGCCGCTTACCTAGGACAGGGTTTTAGAATTAAGCGCATGTATGACGACCACGTGGGCGTACTTCGTGCCGTAGACCCCATTTCAGGTGAAATTAAATGGACACACAAAGAGAAACTTCCTATGTGGGCTGGGGTACTGGCGACGAAAGGCGGACTTATTATTACCGGAACGGGCGATGGCTATGTCAAAGCTTTCGATGAGGAAACCGGTGAAGAACTTTGGAAGTTCCAAACGGGCTCGGGCATCATTTCATGCCCTATAACCTGGGAAGAGGATGGTGAGCAATACATCGGCTTAGCGTCAGGGTATGGTGGTGCAGTACCTCTATGGAGAGGAGATATGGCTGAACTCACCAAACCTGTCGCGCAAGGTGGTTCGTTCTGGGTATTTAAACTTCCTAATCACAATAAAAAGCAAAACGTAGCTAAACAATAGCTTTACCTTTGCAACAAACCCAACCGAGAGGCGGTGAAAACGCCTCTCGGCATTAAGGAGCTCTCATGCGCTTACGTTTTCAAGCAACCAAACAACTTCCCATATTATTAGTTGTCCTATATTCAGCAACTGCCAGTGCCGTTCCCGATTTCGAAGATGACGTGGAAATTATCAACGGATGTGAAATAAAACCAAAGACAGTGTGTAGCGATACAGACTTAAGCGGTGCTGATTTGAGCCATGCAAATTTGCACGGGGCAGTATTCACCAACGTTAAGTTCAACAAAACAGATTTAAGGCACGCCAACTTAAGCTATGCGACGTTTAAGAAAAGTAACCTAGATCACGCTGATTTAGCTACCGTCAACTTAAAACACGCAGATTTACGCAGCTCAAAAGTTCGCAACGCTAACTTAGAAGGCGTAGATGGCTGGGCGCTTTTCGGTCAAGGGGTTGATTTCACTAACTCCAACTTTTCAGGTGCTAACCTGGACCAAGCGCGTTTATCAGGTGCGACAATGGTAAACACCAACTTACGTGCCGCGCGCTTAGAGCGGGTTTGGATGAACAAAGCAAACTTTGAAGGTGCTTCACTGATTAACGCCAATATTCAGGAAGCAAAACTGAACGATGCAAGTTTGTATCGAGCAAACCTAACCGGCACGCGCATCCACTACGCAACATTTCAGGGCACTTTCATGGACGAATGTATAAACTGTCCTATTAACTGGTAACTGTGATTGGGTGGAAAGAAAACATTGAGCCGTTCGATATAGCCAGCGCCCATTACCTTCGCTAACACCCATTCATACTTACTTTCTTAATATCCCCACTTTTGCTCCCATTCATCTAAAAGAGGGGGACATTCAGAGAAAAGCGTTGGATAGTTCTCATACTTTTGCATTGAAGACTTATACACTGGTTGACTAACTTGATAGTAGCTCGGTGTTTGGAACAAAGGCGAACTATTACTTTCTAAGGTCTTAGTCTCCCCTTCTGTCAGCCCTGAAAACTGATATATGGACGCTATAGAAGATTCAGGGTCAGCAACAACATCTTCATATTTAATGCTTATTGCTCTGTCCCTTAAAATTGGTTCCATTTTTTCCCAGCACGTGAAGACTTTATTATAAGCCTCAGCGAATTGCTCAACGGTGTACAAGTTTATTTCCTCGAACTGTAAACAACTCAACGCAACTGCCTTCGGGTTACGTAGGCAACAAAGTACTTTTGCGTTAGGAAACAAGGTCAACATTGCAGGTAAATAAGGGAAGTTAAGCGGCATCTTATCTACGATGAGTTTATTGCTGTCAACACTAGGAGAATAAGCCGTTAAATGCTCAAGATAGTCATTTGCCAAAGCGTCTAGTTCACTTTGGTTTGTACGCTTTATATCACCCGTCTCAGGGTCAACAATCTCGCGTTCAACCATCTGGTTATAAAAGGTTTCGACAGCATCTGTTTCTTCTAATAACTCAACATTCGCATTTTTAAGTAACAAACTTTCTATCAATGTCGTTCCCGAACGAGGAAATCCAACAATAAAGAGAATGTTTGTGCTGTTACTTGACGTGTTAACGATAGGAGAAGGTGATACATCAAAACCATTGAGCATGACGCCAGAGGACAAATCTGCGAATTTACTGGAATGAAGGTTATTCACGTTATGTGCGATAAACCTGATGACCTCTTCGGCATCGCTAAAACGCTTGAGCTTTTCAAGGGTTCTAATCTTCTGGTAAAGATGAGGAAGGCTTTTGGGTTGTTTTACTAAGAAGTGCTCGTTAATTCGCAGCCCCTCTTCAAACTCTCCTTTTGCGAAGGCCAACAGCGAACGTTTTAACTCGTGTTGCTCCTTGTCGCCTTCAGCTTGAATTAATTGAATTTTGCCAAGAAACTTCTCAGCTTCAGCTAGCTCACGCCTGTTTTCGTTAATGTTAAAGGCCAGCTCTAGTAACTGAATGTTATCGGTGTTTTCAAACTTTCTATTGAGGACATCAAGGTTGTCTTTAGTGGCATTGAGTAGCCAAGAAACATAGTCTAAATATGTCAGTAACTCTTCTTTATCCGATGAATCAGCGAGGGAAAGTGATTTTTCAAGATGACGTTTTGCATGAACGTAACGCTTCGACTCCAATGCTGACAACGCCAAAAAATAGTGGATCGAATAAGAATCTGAGTACGTTGAACTTAGCATATTACTCTGCTTAGCTAATTCTCCTCTCGAATGAATTCTGTAACATGCTTCTGTATACAGTTCAGCGCTAAGTTTATCGCTTAGATGAAGATCCTCTCTTTTAATATGCGCGACCAACTGAGACCATTTTTCCTGCTGATAAAGACACTTACTCAGGCTTTGTCCGTACTGAATATTTTTAGGATTTTTTGCTATTGCTTTTTCATATGCTAACTGTGCTTCTTCATTTCGGCCAAGCTCAGACATTAAATTTCCAAGTGCATGAAAAGCAACGTGGTAGTTTGGGTTAATTGCTATCGCTTTTGAAAGCTGCTTTTGTGCGTCATCAAACCGCTCAGCTTCTTTTAGCAATAGCCCATAATTATACGCCACATCAGTGTTTTGAGGATAATCAGACTGAAGGCTTTCAAATATTTCAAACGACGTAGTAAATTCAGCAACCTTTCCTAGTGCCGTAGCATATACCATTTTTGCCATTGGATGCTGCTCATAGACAGGAGAAAGCGTCGATATGACTCGGCTAAATTCACCGGCACCGAACGCCTGCATTGCTTGATTTATTATTTCTTGAGTAAGTTTCATGGATATTTTATTTTTGGAGATATGTGCGTCTGTAGAAGATTTTGCAGTAATGATTTGTTTTATAGTAACACGCTAAAAGTTGAATTTAAGCACCCTCAACTAACCGTGCACAAAACTAAAACCTCGAACATTCACCGAAGACTAGCCACGTGTAGATACTGCAATTACAAGGTGGCCAGTCTTAATTTAGTAGGCTTCAAATTTGATTACCTAGTTTCAGCTATTTTACTTTGGCGGCAAGCTCGGCAGTTTCTTTACCCAAATTTTTAAGCTGCTTAATCGTCTTTTCATCCGTAATTGCGCCATCTTCCATAAGCGTATTTACCTTCGCAATAGCTTTTTGGTTCGGCAGCACCATGGTACCTAGATTTTCAAGTAACATTCTCAGTACCACCAGCACGCGCATGCCGCCTAGCCCACCAGCAGACGCAGCCATAATTCCAGCCACCTTACCGCGATATGCTTGTAATGGTTTTTCGCCTTCCCCCATGCGCGATGCCCAGTCGATGGCATTCTTTAGCAGTGCTGGATAGCTTGAGTTGTATTCTGGTGAAGCAATAAGAAAACCATCATGGCTCATTAGCAATTCTTTGAACGCCTGTGCTTTTTCAGGCATACCAAACTCGGCTTCCTCATCTTCATTAAACAACGGCATTTGAAAGTCAGC
>Ga0114932_10003719_pt1 | contig 14728 bp, 8 predicted proteins | sample 2SBtaG_2_FD_87286 | JGI IMG/M metagenome (GOLD analysis project Ga0114932, IMG submission 87286) | Deep subsurface microbial communities from Kolumbo volcano to uncover new lineages of life (NeLLi) - 2SBTROV12_ACTIVE470 metaG | ecosystem: Environmental > Aquatic > Marine > Volcanic ...
ACGTCACCTACTGGTGTAGAAGTACCGTGTGTGTTTAAGTAATCGATGTCACCTTCAACGTCAGCCATTGCTTGTTTCATACAACGAACCGCGCCTTCACCAGATGGTGCAACCATGTCGTAACCATCAGAAGTTGCACCGTAACCTACGATTTCAGCGTAGATGTGTGCACCACGAGCAAGTGCGTGCTCTAGTTCTTCAACAACAACGATACCGCCACCACCAGAGATTACAAAACCGTCTCGGTTTGCATCATACGTACGAGAAGCTTTTTCAGGTGTTTCATTGTATTTTGTTGAAAGCGCGCCCATCGCGTCGAATTCCATTGCCAGTGTCCAGTGAAGTTCTTCACCACCACCTGCAAAGATAACGTCTTGCTTACCAAGTTGAATTTGCTCTACCGCATTACCGATACAGTGCGCTGATGTTGCACATGCAGAGCTGATTGAATAGTTAACGCCTTTAATTTTGAAAGGCGTTGCAAGACACGCTGACGCTGTTGATGCCATAGTACGAGGAACCATGTAAGGACCTACACGCTTAACACCCTTTTCACGAAGAATATCAGCCGCTTCTACTTGGTATTTAGAAGAACCACCACCTGAACCAACAATTAAGCCAGTGCGCTCGTTAGACACCTGCTCTTCAGATAGACCTGAATCTTCAATCGCTTGTGCCATTGAAATATAAGAGAATGCAGCAGCATCGCCCATGAAGCGGTGTGCTTTACGGTCTACGTGTGCTTTAACATCGATGTCGATGTTACCTGAAACATTACTACGAAGATTATAGTCAGCGAATTCTTGATTGAAAACGATGCCACTTTTACCCGCTTTTAAAGACTCTAATACTTCGTTCTTGTCGTTGCCGATGCTCGATACAATACCGATACCTGTAATAACGGCTCTTCTCATGGGTGGTTCCCTTAATTTTATTTCTAAATTCTGTGTATTCTACTTTGAATTGTGACCTCAAGTGGTCAGCTTTCCAGCTTACACACGTACTCTGAATTGTTTTTTACTAAATTTCAACGGACGAAAACAATTAAAACACGTAGAATACTGCATTAATTCGATCCTAATTGCATTAATCATGATCAAAAACGCACAAATTCACTTTAATGAATCAGGCACACCGGTTGCCGACGACTTCGATGATGTTTATTTCTCGAACGATGATGGTCTTGCTGAATCTCACTATGTTTTCTACGAGAATAACAACATTTCAGCACGTTTAACCTCACACGACCAAAAACACTTTGTGATCGCAGAAACTGGCTTTGGTACTGGCCTTAACTTTTTAAATACTTGGCAGCAATGGCGTCAAATCGAAGGTAACAAAGCGAAATTACATTTTATTTCTTTTGAAAAGTTTCCAATAAAACAGTCGGAACTTGCAAAAGCGTTAGCAGCTTGGCCAAGCCTCACATCTTTATCAGAGCAGCTTTGTAAGCACTACCCGATCGCACTTGAGGGTTGCCACCGCCTTGAGTTCGACAATGGTCGTGTAGTCCTTGATTTATGGTTTGGTGATGTGCACGGCACTTTACCTAAAATGAATTTCACCCAAGAAGGTATTGTGGACGCTTGGTACCTAGATGGCTTTGCACCAAGCAAAAACCCAGATATGTGGACACAACCGTTGTTCAATGCCATGGCGAATCTAAGCCGAGACAATGCAACATTCGCGACATTTACTGCTGCAGGTTTTGTACGTCGCGGCTTACAAGAAGCTGGGTTCGAATGTAAAAAAGTAAAAGGCTTTGGTCGCAAACGTGAGATGGTTGTTGGTCAGTTAAATATCGCTAACAGCACACACAATACACCCGAGTTTTACAACTTAAACAAAAGGCCACTAAATAAAGTTGCCGTCATTGGCGGAGGCGTTGGGTCTAGCTTTTTACTATACCACTTAGCAAAACGTGGTATTAACGCTTCATTATTCTGCCAAGATGATGCGCTTGCCAAAGGCGCATCGCATAATCGACAAGGTGCGGTTTACCCGAATCTACAATCTGAAAATAGTCCCTCAAGTGAATTCTATGCCCATAGCTATTTATACGCATTAAGGTTATACAAAGATATCGCCGAGCAAGGTTTTGAATATGACTATGATTGGTGTGGCGTTTTACTCCAAGCGGTGAATGACAGCAAAGCGCTGCAACATAAAAAGTTAAAAGAAAAAGCGGTTTGGCCTGACGCACTGATTTATCCAGTAGATGCATCTGAAGCGAGTGTGCTTGCTGGTGTTGAACTGCCCTACTCTGGTCTGTTTTTTCCTAAAGCAGGCTGGGTAAACCCTGCACAGTTAACCCATGCTGTGTTTAACGCGGCCAATCTATTGCAAAACGTGCAAACATATTTTAATACAGATGTTCAAACTTTAGAGCAAAGTGATGACGACTGGTATTTAGTTACTAAAGACAACCGATTTGGTCCATTCTCTGATGTATTTGTCTGCGCAGGTGAGCACAGTGATAAGTTCGAACAAACAAAAGACATCGGCTTACACGGTGTAAGAGGCCAAGTCTCACATATTAAATCTAGTGAAGTTTCTATTAAATTAAAAACTGTTCTATGTCATAAAGGTTATTTTACGCCAAGTTATGATGCCCATCATTGTATGGGGGCGACCTTTGATAAACATACCAAAAGTCGTGAATTGAAAGACGAAGATAATGTCACCAATAAAGCACAATTAATGAAATTCTACGAACAGAGTGACTTTGCTCAAAGCCTTGGTGAAATAACTTCAGCAAAAGCAGCTGTCAGATGTTGTTTCAACGATCACTTACCCATGCTCGGACAAGTACCTGAGAAGGCTGATGTATGTCAAGCCTATGCGAACTTAAGAAAAGGCAAGCAGTACGAATTTTCTGTTGAACAAGTTCCTTATGCAGGGCTGCATGTCGTTACAGGTTTTGGGGCGAGAGGCTTGTGCAGCGCACCGTTAGCAACTGAGCACTTGATTGCCAAACTATGTAACGAACCTAGTCCTTACAGTTTAAGAGTCAATGAGGCTATTCATCCTAACCGATTTGTTGTAAGGGATCTAATACGTAATAAGATTTAGCTGCTAAAACAGAAAAGGCGACCTAGGTCGCCTTTGTTCTATGTTTATACTGAAAGCTAAGGTTTTGCTATCTGAATAACCACTCGACGGTTTTTACCACGTCCTATGGCATTGTCATTAGGTTGTACATGACGCTTCTCGCCAAACCCTTCTGTTCGAATTTTATTGTCTGGTACGCCCATATTCTCCATATACTCTTTTATCGCTGCAGCGCGCTTTTTCGAAAGCTCCATATTTACCCATCGACCACCATAACTGTCTGTGTAAGCTGATATAAATATAGATTCTATACTGTCGTCGTTTTTAAGGTACTCTCCGATCATTTCAAGGCGTTTACGAGATGACTTAGTTAAGTCACTAGAGTTCTTTTTATAGTTCATTACCGTAAAGGCAATGTCTTCAAAACTGTACGGAAGCAAATTATCGCGGCATTGTAAAAACGCCCAATAAGCTTGTTTGAAGTTTACAGAAGAGAGCGCGACAGAAACGCGGTCTGAACTGTTTTGCCAGTCTTTGTAGTAGAATGTTGGATGAAAGCCTTTCTCAAGCTCTGTAAGCATTTCCCAAGAAACATCATTATCTAATTCACCATCAAACTTTTTTAACAATTGCATTTTACTTATATCGCGAATGGGTACTCCTGCACGCCATTGTGGCGGCACAGACTGTAAGCCTGCAAAATCATAGGTTTCAGGGCGGACAATCATGTCGAGATTAAAAGTCAGGTCCTTATTTTTACTCGCAACTGTATTAAAAATAGCTTCACCATAATAAGGGATCTCATGATGTAAAGCACAAGAAAGGCGCTTGGTTTTATTTACATCCCAATTTGAACTGTCTGTATTGGCGCTGTACTGACGCATAGCGGCATCTGCAAACCCAATATTTGCAAATATTAGTCCTAAACCAAATAAATATGCTTTGTACTTCACAACGTTCTCCGTACTGACAAAATAATGCCGCTTTGATGCTCTCCATAACTGAAAAGCAAGAAATATGCCGCAAACTCAATTACCCAGTATAGCTAAGTGATTTACATATATTTTGGGTCGCAAAAATCTATCTAAACAGTATAATACGCCTCTTAAATTCATAACATAAGTGCATTATGGCAGATCAAGAGCAAACTTTATTTTCCCAACGCTTTCGTGGTTTCTTTCCTGTTGTTATCGACGTAGAAACAGCAGGCTTTAACAAAGACACAGATGCGCTATTAGAAATCGCTGCCACAACATTAAAAATGGATGATGAAGGTGTTTTAAGTTTAGATCAAACCCTGCACTTTCACGTAAAGCCTTTCGAGGGTGCTAACATTGAACAGTCAGCCATTGAATTTAACGGTATCGACCCATTTTCAGAGTTACGTGGTGCTAAAGATGAAGATGTTGTGATCAAAGAAATCTGTAAAATGGTCAGAAAGGCTCAAAAAGCTGCGGGTTGTTCTCGTTCAGTGGTTGTTGCACATAATGCCGCGTTTGATCATGGCTTTTTAAATGCAGCTATAGAGCGTAACAATATTAAGCGCACCCCTTTTCATCCATTTGTAAGCTTTGATACCACCTCTTTGGCAGGTCTTGCACTAGGCCAAACTGTGCTTGCAAAAGCGTGTCGCACAGCAGGTATTGAATTTGATAATAGCCAAGCACATTCAGCCCTTTACGACACCGAACGCACAGCTGAGTTATATTGCTTTATCGTGAATAAATGGCAAGCATTGGGTGGCTGGCCCCTGCCCGAAGTAGAATTAGAAGAAGACGAAGCATAGCCAATTAATAATTGAATTTATGAATACCAAGACAGATTTCATAAGACATAAAAAAACCGCTTACTGAAGCGGTTTTTCATTGCCAATTTAACTTTAACTTATAGGTATTGGCCTAGTGCTTTTACTTGGTCGATCATACGGTTAGAAAAGCCCCATTCGTTGTCATACCAAGCCATAACTTTAACAAGCTTGCCATCCACTTTAGTTTGTGTTGAATCAAATACTGATGACGCTGGGTTGTGATTGAAGTCAATTGAAACAAGTGGCAACTCATTGTACTCAAGTACTTCAGCCATCGCCCCCTCAGTTGCAGCAGCTTTAACCGCTGCGTTTACTTCTTCAGCAGTCGTCTCGCGAGCAGCAATGAATGTTAAGTCAACTAAAGACACATTTACAGTTGGTACACGAACCGCCATACCGTCTAACTTGCCTGCAAGCTCAGGTAATACTAAACCAACTGCTTTAGCAGCACCTGTTTTAGTTGGGATCATAGACTGAGTTGCACTACGCGCACGATATAAATCTGGGTGATAAACATCAGTTAGAACTTGGTCGTTTGTGTAAGCGTGAATAGTTGTCATGCTACCCTGTTCAATACCAATTGCATCATTTAGCGCTTTAGCAACTGGTGCAAGACAGTTGGTTGTGCATGATGCGTTTGAAATAATGTTGCTTGATGCATTTATAACTTCAGAGTTCACACCGTGAACAACTGTTGCATCAAGATCAGTACCTGGCGCCGAAACGATTACTTTTTTCGCGCCCGCCTCAATGTGCTTAGCTGCCGCATCACGTGAAGTGAAGATACCGGTACATTCTAATACGATATCAACGTTAAGCGCTTTCCAAGGTAGGTTCGTAGGATCACGTTCTTGCGTAAGGCTGATTTCGTCATGTCCAATCACTAATGTGTTTTCAGCTAGCACAACTTCTTGGTTGAAACGACCATGTACTGAATCAAACTGAGTTAGGTGTGCGTTCACGTTTGCAGGTGCTAGGTCGTTGATAGCTACTATTTTAATTTGTTCGTTTTGACCAGACTCGTAAAGCGCTCGTAAAACATTGCGACCGATGCGGCCATAACCATTAATTGCGATATTAATCATTTTCAGTTCCTCGACTATTTTACTTTACTTGCTTGTTTCGCAAGCGCTTCGATCGCCTGCCAATCTTTGTTTGCGATAAGTTCTTTATCTAACATCCAAGTACCACCAACGCACATGACGTTATTTAAAGCTAGGTACTTAGGCGCTGTTGCTAAGCTAATACCACCCGTTGGGCAGAATTTAACTTGTGGTAATGGACCACCAATTGACTTAAGCATTGGTGCGCCACCTGCAGCTTCCGCTGGGAAGAATTTTAAAAACTTAAAACCATGTGACGCTAAATTCATCACTTCACTTGGTGTTGCTGCACCCGGTAAAAACGGAATATCAGTTTCTTTAGCGAGTGTTAAAAGTTCATCATTTACGCCTGGGCTCACCATGAAGTCAGCGCCTGCAGCAACTGATGCTTCAAATGTTTCTTTATCAATCACAGTACCTGTGCCGACGTAGGCATCTGGTACTGCTTCTTTCATTAGCTTTACTGCTTCTGCCGCAACAGGTGTGCGAAGGGTAATTTCTAGTGCTTTTAGACCACCGTTATATAACGCTTTTGCTAACGGTACAGCGTCTTCTAAGTTTTCAATCACCACCACTGGTACAACTGGTGCTGATGTTAAAATGTTTTCAATGCTCATCTTGTTCCTCATTCCCAATGCTTTTATTCTTCTAGTCCAAAGGCACTCGCGCCTAGGTCTGCACTGCTTACGATATTTCTGAATCCTGCGAATAGCTCACGACCTGTTCCATAAGTTGGCTCTGTATGGCTGATCACATGCTCACGCTTTGCTAACTCTTCATCTGATACATGGAGAATTAAGTCGCCATTTGGTGCGTCTAGTGTGATCAAGTCACCATCATGAATTTTAGCGATGATCCCGCCTTCAACTGCTTCTGGTGCTAAGTGGATTGCTGCAGGTACTTTACCTGACGCACCTGACATACGGCCGTCAGTCACAATCGCCACTTTGTAACCTTGATCCTGAAGCGTTGCCATCACAGGCGTTAATTTGTGAAGTTCTGGCATGCCCTTAGCCTTAGGACCTTGCTCTTTAATCACAGCAATAAAGTCTGTGTATAATTCACCTGCAGCGAACGCATCTTGCAGCGCAGCTTGTGAGCTAAAGACTTTTGCAGGTGCTGACACCGTTTGGTGTTGCTCTTGAACCGCAGATACCTTGATAACCGCTTTACCAATGTTGCCAGTTAGTAGCTGAAGACCACCTTGCTTATTGAATGGGTTGCTCACAGGGCGAAGTACTTCTTCATCTAATGAGTTTTCAGGACAAGGCACCCACTTCACTTTGCTTGGACCTGTGTTGCTAGACATAATTAAATTGTCATCAACATCTAACATAGGCTCTTGGGTATAAGCATCTAGGCCTTCACCAATAATGGTTTTCACATCATTGTGTAAGAAGCCACCATCACGTAGTTCACGCATCAAGAAGCCCATTCCACCCGCAGCTTGGAAGTGGTTAACATCCGCAGAACCATTTGGATAAATACGTGTTAGTAGAGGCACAACTTCAGAAAGCTCTGCCATGTCTTTCCAGGTGATTTGAACACCTGCCGCTTTCGCCATAGCAACTAAGTGAATAGCATGGTTTGTTGAGCCACCTGTTGCAAGCAAACCTACTAGGCCATTTATCACGGTTTTTTCGCTAACAACTTCACCAATTGGGTTTGCATCTTTGCTTTCGATAAGTTGCTTAAGCATTAGCTCAACCGCACTGCCCGTAAGGCCATCACGTAATTCAGTGTAAGGGTTGATGAAAGAGCTACCAGGAAGGTGAAGACCCATGATCTCCATTAGCATCTGGTTTGAGTTTGCAGTGCCGTAGAAAGTACAAGTACCCGCACTATGGTATGACGCACTCTCAGCCTCTAGTAACTCTTCACGAGAAACTAAGCCCTGTGCGAACTTTTGACGTACACGTGCTTTTTCTTTATTTGGAATACCAGATTGCATTGGACCAGCTGGTAAGAAGTAAATAGGTAAATGACCGAATGAAAGCGAACCAATTAATAGTCCCGGTACGATTTTGTCACACACACCTAAGCAAAAAACACCATCGAAAACATCATGTGAAAGTGCAACGGCTGTTGACATTGCAATCACATCACGTGAAAACAAAGATAATTCCATGCCATCACGGCCTTGAGTCACACCGTCACACATAGCAGGTACGCCACCAGCAACTTGCGCTGTGGCATCATATTTTTCAGCAATCTTTTTAATTAAAGCTGGATACTCGATGTAAGGCACATGCGCTGAAAGCATGTCGTTGTATGAATTGATGATGGCTAAATTAGGTTGCTCGTCAGCTTTAAGGCGATCTTTATCTGAGCTTGAACATGCAGCCATAACGTGAGCTAGGTTGCCACATCCTAAGCCAGCGCGCACACGTGTTTGTTTTTTTGCTTCTTCGATGCGTGCTAAATAGGCTTGGCGTGTTGCTTTGCTGCGTTCGATAACACGCTCTGTGACGGCTTGGATACGAGGATGTAACATAAAATTCTACTCTACTCAAAATATAAGAGGATAAAAGGCTCAGTACAATTAAAGACTCCACTCTAAATGTACCGAGCATCTTTAGATTTACCCGTTCAAAGGTACGCTATCAGGCTGTCTCTCACCTCAACCTGACACCGGTGTCATATTATTGAGCCACAAAGCTGACACCGGTGTCAACACCTAACATTCAATTTAGTCAAAGATTCATAAATGAACAAATTTCAGATGTGCGAAAAAATACAGCATAGATATTTGGTGTAAATATCAGAGTTAGCTTCAGAGCGCTGATTTATTTAAAGTTTTAAAGATGAAATTATTTTTAGAAACTAAAAATGTGAGGGCCCCAAGACACTGGAGCCTTTAAATGAGTAGTGAGATTTAATTTAAAATTTTAAGACAAAAACTGTTGAGTAATTTTACCTTCGTCTAATTTAACTAAATTCGGTGGGTAAATACGCGTAAATTGTTTTGAATCTCTTGCAATTGTCACCTCAATGCCTGGGTGCATTAACTCATTGACTTTAACTCGACTGCTCATCAACAAGCGTCTAAGTTTTTGTTGAACTAACTTTAAATTACGCTTATTTCGTTGATAATGTGCATTTAACTGTTTTTCATTAGCCAAAAGTTTATTTAAATAGACCGCTCTTTGCGGCGTATCAGGCGCTTTTGAAGCTTTCATTTTGGCTCTTGTTAATGCAACAGCCTTATCTGCTAAGCGTTTTTCAAATAATTTGAATTCAGTTTGTTTATCTTTTAAATCATGAAACGATTGCGCGATAGCAATATGTGTTTTAGTTCCTGAAGGAGCACCTAATTCTCCAGTCTCAATACGCAGTGCATTTAAAACCTTACCACCAATTAATTTTCCTCGAGGCGTATCGCCCTTACCTATTCGGATAAGTCTTCTAGAAGATAAATTACAATGCAAAGCCTGCTTTTCGATTAGTAAGTCTTGCTCAGTCTCAATATGAACATATTGAGCATATCCGATTGAAATGCTTCTTTTTGCTTTGATAAAACAAGAAAAATCTAACTCTTCTGTTACTTTTCTACCAACCGCCCCTTGAGCAATGGTAATGGCATTTTCGCTTTTTAAATCAGCTGATTCAACAAAGCCTAGTACGGTTATATCGCCCGTCGCTTTCACTTTCATGCCATCTTTGACGTCACCACTTATGATAACCGAGCCATCAAATTCTATATGGCCCGTAGTAACATCAACGTCGTTGTAGCATAAAACATCATCGACCCGCATTCCTCTTGGCAAAGCAACAGGCACACCTTTAGCATCTGCAATCAAAAGGTTTGGGTCTGTATCTGAAATTTTAGTACCTTCAAGGACCTCAATAGCAAAATTATTCCCAGGCTTAGCTTCAAGAATATCACCAAAAACAGAATAGCCTTGTGAGCCTTCAGTAGCTGGAATACGTTTCATAAGGGGGCTGCCTGGTTTTACGGTAATTATTGCACCTAAGTCGCGCATATCTACTTTACCGCCCTCCTTCTCTTGCGGACTTAAAACTCTGTCTTGTGCCGTCATACACAAGCGCACAAATCTAGCATCTGTACCATCTTTTGCACGTTGGCCATGAGCAACAATTGCGCTGTATTGTGCGCCAGGAGGATGTTCGAACTGTTGGCCTAAACATTGTTCGAGTGCATCACGATTCACACCCTTTACAACGCCCGCCTTTTGTAGCGCAGCTGTCGCATCGTCCAAAGATATCATTTTACCGCCGCAAGCAGTTGTAACTTGCGCATTCGCCATCATGTTTGCTTCGTCTACTTTAATCATTATTGAAGCATCAATCGCTTTTGCAACCACCAATGAATCTTTACCGTAGTCATCACCTGATGAAAACAGCTTACCAATATTGGCATGTATCACTTCAAAATCAGCATAACTTGACTGTTCTATCAACTCTAAGAGTTGTGAAGCGCTAGCAGGAAACCCTGACTCGATAGGGTGTGACAATAAGTACACATATCCATCACCCTCATCAAAACGAAACAATGACATAAGTCTTTCCACACTACGGTTTATTATTGTTGACTAAAATACGACCAAGATATTTCACCATAACCTTTGGTTATTGTTAAGTTGATTTTAACTTATCAAGCTACAAAGCTTAAAGAATTGTAAACAGCTACTTTGCTAGCAGTTTAAGCATAAAAACGCTAACTAAATATTTCTATTATTTACATTAACTTATCGACCAATTAAACAAGTCCTTTATGTAAAAACCCTAAAATACGAATAAAGCATTAATTTACGAGTGTAGTCAAATTAGGAACCACAAATCTACACTACAGACAAAATTTCGTGTAGTAAACAAGAAAGAGATAAGATAACAAAAGAGTTAAATAAATAGAGCGACTACTTACAATTCATAGCGCAAATTTTCAAAAATAAAGCCTTCGCCTTGAAGTCTTCTAATTCAAATCGGTAGCCTATAAATGGCAGGTTTAGACAGCATGTTTAAGTCACATAATTTGTAATCCATGCTCTAAATATTCGTCTCATGTTTTACCTTCAGAACTTGTACTATGTAGATTTTGATACCTGCGTTATTGGGCTAAGTTGACTCAGTTATCTAAATTGGGTGTTGTCGTAACACTTCCTATTTAAGATATTGGTGTTAATTTGATGCCAAAAGAAGAACTAGATTTGAAAAGAGCTTAGCAATACGTCGAGTATTTCATCTTATTATTTAATGAATTCGACTATTCCTTTTTATGAATAGCTCAACTAACACACAACCCGCATGAATATCAGCCAACTTATTAATTAATGATAACTTTTAAAGTGATTAATGATTGCGAAGCTCATATATAGGCGTTAGAATGCAACCACTAAGTCACGTTGTGACTCTGAATACAGATTCAGGGGCTGATTAGGATTCGACAGGATTCATGAAGCCTGAGGTGCATGTCGAGGGGCGGTTGGCCTCGTAAAAAAGCCGCATTTAAAGTAATCGCAAACGACGATAACTACGCTCTAGCGGCATAATAGCCCGCTAGCACTCCTCCAAGAAATGCTTGTGGTTCTGGTTCTGGAGTGTCACCCCACACAAGATCGCTACGGAAACCCTGGCCGGGGTTGAAGGGCTAAAACTAAGCGGCCTCGCCTTTATTTATCGTGTTCGTCCGAGACTTAAAGGTTAACCAATAGACGATACTAAACATGTAGGACCGAAGGTCGACGCTTTCTGGACGGGGGTTCAAATCCCCCCAGCTCCACCAAACGTATAAATCAAGACATCTCAGGATGTCTTTTTTTATGCCTAAAATTAGGCATTTACACCCTTTCCTATTCTTATCCCGTATCAAGGTATCTCACCGCATCTTTGAGCTATGGCACTCCTGGTTGCACTCCTAGATAGGTGTGCAATACTCTAGGAGTGCAACGATTTAATGGATGGAGTGCCAAAATGCCTAAGATCACAAAACCACTTACACAGACCGAAGTTAAAAATGCGAAAACGGATGACAAAGATTTAACACTATTCGACGGTAATGGCCTACAGCTTAGAGTGAGGAAAAGTGGCACCAAGCAATGGAACTTCAATTATCGCCACCCTATGACCAAAAAGCGCGTCAACATTTCACTTGGTCAATTCCCTGGTATCTCTCTTACTGATGCACGCAAGTTGGCAGAAAACGCTCGCACACTTGTATCTCAAGGGATAGATCCTAAAGAAGAGAGACAGTCAAAACAGCACACACAAAAACAAGAGGCCTTATCTACTTTGAAGGCTGTAGCTGCAGAATGGTTCAAGATTAAGAAAGACAGCGTGACTCCCGATTATGCAGAAGATATCTGGCGCTCTTTAGAACTTCACATATTCCCCAAGCACTCTGACGATCCCATTAAAGAAATACGAACGATAAGCATTATTGATACATTAAGACCTCTTGAGCAAAAAGGCAGCTTAGAAACGGTAAAGCGAGTATGCCAAAGGCTGAATGAAGTCATGACTTATGCAGTCAATACCGGTCTTGCAGACTCAAATCCCTTAGCAGGGATTCGTGCAGGTTTTAAAAAGCCTGAAAAAAAGCATATGAATACTATCTCACCTGAGGAACTCCCTGCACTATTGCATGACATATCTGAAGCCCAAATAAGAAAAGTCACACGCCTTCTGATTAAATGGCAGTTACATACGATGACAAGGCCAAGTGAAGCAGCCGGTACTCGTTGGGATGAAATCGACTTAGAAAAAGGCTTATGGGTCATTCCTGCAGAAAGAATGAAAAAAAGAAAAGCTCACACCATTCCATTAAGCAAACAAGCCTTAAATCTTCTTGAAACCGTAAAGCCAATTAGTGGTCACAGGCCCTATGTTTTCCCAGCAGATAGAGATCCTAAATCACATACCAATAGCCAAACCGCAAACATGGCATTAAAGCGCATGGGCTATGCTAATAAACTCGTCAGCCACGGCCTTCGCTCTATCGCAAGTACGGCACTTAACGAACAAGGCTTTGATCCTGAATTAATTGAAACAGCCCTCGCCCACGTTGGCAAGGATCAAGTCAGAAATGCATACAACCGAGCCGAGTATATCGAGCGCAGAAGAGAAATGATGCAATGGTGGAGTGAGTTTATTGAGAAGGGTTATAAGTAAAGTTATAAATATTTAAACTTTGCTTGATCTGACATTATCTTAAAGTTACTCATTCAATAATCTCTAATATCAGTTTAGATATGAATGAAGATAAAACTGTAATTCATACTGATATAAGCTTAAAAGAACTAGAGCGCTGCTCCACTCATTCAAGAAAAACCATGTAATAATGCACTAGTTTATCTGCTGGTTTAAGAAGTCAGCATACCTACTATTTTCAACATCAAAGATTATTAAATTAATCTTTGCTCTTGTCATTGCAGTATAAACCAGCTCTTCATTATCACTTTCTGTTAAAATACAAAACACGTTAGAAGATTCCAAACCTTTAAAACTATGAGTCGTAGATAACTTTATTAGCCCAGAGTTTTGCATAAAGAAATTTTTCTTTCTTCTTCGTATTTTTTCTAAGGCTACCTTTGACTTTCTTTCTTTAAACAGAAGGTTGCTTTTTGATGTCGTTTCATCACACTCTAGAACTTTAAAATATTCTTCTTGAGTTTCAAACATCACTGCTGTTTTTTCGACCTGATTAAATAATAAATTCACCTTTCTTAGTAACTCAATACTTGAGCAGACTATAGTAGTGTCATTCGGGATAAATTTATGCTTTTTGATTTCTTCAGTAATAGACAAATAAAGTGCTTCAATCTCTAAACTGGAGTTATATGTAAAATATCTTAAAATATCGAAATTCATGGCACTTTGGCTCATCTCAGATTCAAAAATCTCACTATCTTGATATTTACTTATCAAATACTTATTTTGAAATGCTTTAAACAAATTCACCAACGGTGATTCTACGTCAGAACGGTATGACTTGGTTAATTTCACCCATCGTCCAAAACCTTGTACTATCGATGACTCTCTTTGGTTTTCATCTCTTTCATAAATATTCTGTGATTGATCTCCAAACAAAACCATCTCACCTTTATCTTGCAAAAAGTTATCACGAATGATCTTCACCCATTCAGGAAGATAATCTTGTATTTCATCAATGAAGATTGTTTTAAATTTTTCTACTTCCTTACTTTTAAAAAAATCTGTTTTATAAAGTTCTTCCAAGGTTTGTTCTTGTGTTAACCCTTTTGCATTTAGCTTCTCAAGCAACTCACTAATATCTATATTCAAATTATTCAATTGAGAATTAAAAAACTGATGATAGTTTGTTATTTCAAACCTATTAAAATCAACACCATCTCTAACATCACTTATTTTATCTCTAATGTAGTGCTTTAACGTTATGTTATAAGTTAAAACCAATACTTGAGTAGAGTGCCTTTTTACTGCATTTACAGCTCTTTGTGCTAATACTGTCGTCTTACCGCATCCAGCAACACCTTTTATTTTTTTGAACTCATCAATACTTACTATAAGCTTCTGCTGCTTTTTGTCATATGATATTGGTTTACCTTGTGATAAGACATGCTCAGGAGGAGATAGCCTTCTATGAAACTCATCAAATATTTCATCAGTAAATAAGTTATTGCTGCTTAAGTTATTAATTTTGTTTACTAACCTCCCCACCGTTTCACTTGTTACTGATAAATTTATATCTCTTTCTAACTGATGCTTTTTATTGGTTAAAAAGCCATTAGTTTTATCGTAACTTTCAAAATCTATAAGCTTAGATTTAAAT
>Ga0114932_10003721_pt1 | contig 14722 bp, 20 predicted proteins | sample 2SBtaG_2_FD_87286 | JGI IMG/M metagenome (GOLD analysis project Ga0114932, IMG submission 87286) | Deep subsurface microbial communities from Kolumbo volcano to uncover new lineages of life (NeLLi) - 2SBTROV12_ACTIVE470 metaG | ecosystem: Environmental > Aquatic > Marine > Volcanic ...
TAATGCATGAAATATCAGATCATGGTATGAAAGTCTTTATTGATCAACTTCCACAGGATTATGTGCAAGCAATTGATGTTCTTTGGCAAAATTTCGGGATCAAACAAGAAGATCTTGTGTCGGTTATTACAACATTGTTGATGACTCTTTCTGGTTGGTCAAGTTATATGTGTTATCAAGGACGCTGGAAAGCTGGAGGGGCAGATGAGTCTGTATTGTATGATTATGTAGCGATTAGGTTGCTATATATGTATGTCTATGGTGTTTCTCTAGCTCAACTCAAAGTGACAATCGATGATCAAATTATGTCTAAATATATGGATCGTATTCAGGCAGTAGAGCAGTCATATCATCAAGCATTCCTTTCTGAATTGTCGATGACACAAAAAGTAAAAGAGGCAAAACCTAATGTTCAGTTTTTATTCTGTATTGATGTTCGCTCAGAGCCTATGAGGAAATGTTTGCAACAGCAGGGTGATTATCAAACATTTGGGGTAGCAGGATTTTTTGGAATTCCTATGACGGTCAAAGATGATTTGTTATCTGAGGTTTATCATGCATGTCCTGTACTGATAAAGCCTGATTGTATGGTGATTAATAAATTGTTATGTGACAATCTAGCATGTGCCATACATCAACAAAGCCGTATAACGATAAAAACAATTTTTGATGCAGTGTACAAAGCATTGAAATATACGTTTACTGCACCATTTGCCCTTGTTGAGATATTGGGCCCTTGGAGTTTGATATGGATGTTGTTACGCACGATAAATCCATGTATGGCTAGTAAGATGAAAGATCGATTTACAAGAAAAACTGTTTTAAAGCATGCTTTGTGGCCAGACATAGAGCAAGATAAACAGGGACATGGAATAGCTTTAAAAAATCAAATTATATATGCAAGGCAACTGTTACAAACTATTGGTCTTATTAAAGAGGAGCACTTTGCGTCTTTGGTGGTACTAACTGCTCATGCAAGTAAAACAACCAATAATGCATACGAGACGTTACTTGATTGTGGGGCATGTGGAGGAAATTCTGGGCTTGTAAATGCCAAGGCAATGGCAACAATATTAAATAATGATAAAGTACGAAAAGCTCTTAGAAAGCACGATATCATGATTCCTGATACAACCTATTTTATTGCAGCAGAGCATAATACAACAACTGATAAAATTAGCTTGTATGATAATCAAGAATTTCAAACAGTTCCTGATAAACTTAAAGCAGAACTTGAGCAAAATTTACAAGAAGCTCGAGAACAAGCATGTAAGAAAAGAAAAAAACATTTACCATATGCTTCAGCATGGTCAGCTGTTAGAGAAGCAAAAAATCGTAGTTGTAATTGGTCAGAAATTGTTCCTGAATGGGGTCTTGCAAAAAATGCGGCAATGATTATTGGCCCTAGTTGGCTTACTGATGAAGTTGATCTGTATGGTCGAGTATTTTTGCATTCATATGAACACGGGATTGATCAAGATGGATCATTATTAACTACCATTATGACTGGTCCTATGGTGGTGGCACATTGGATTAATGCACAATATTTATTTTCAACAATTGATAATAGATTGTATGGCTCTGGTAGTAAGGTTACACAAAATGTAATGGGTAAAATAGGTGTTATGCAAGGTAATCTGAGTGATATGATGACTGGTCTGTCAGTCCAATCGGTTTATAGTCATTGGGATCAGCCGTATCATGAGCCAATACGTTTGATGGTGGTTGTGTGTGCTTACAAAGAAGTTGTACGAAGTATTGTTATGCAGCATGAGATATTAGAAGATCTTTGTAAAAATGAGTGGCTGTATCTTGTATGTTTTGATCCTAAGGATCAGCAAAAGTATCAATTACAAAAAGATTTGATTTGGAAGAGTGTATAAAAAAGCCTTAGTACAGTACTAAGGCTTTTTTTTAAGTTGAATAATTTTTGTAAATTAAGCTTCATGAGTAGCTTGAATTTCTTTTTTTGTACTTTCTATTTGAGCTTGGTGAAAATCTTGCACTTCCTTTTCGAAGCGTTCTGCTTCATGAAATGTTAGCATAGAAGTTCGATAGGTTGGACTTGTTACTCTTTGATTCCATCTACCAGTACCATATTCATCATTATGGTGTTCAATTATGTCTTCTGTTGTTTTTCCAGTAGGTTCAATATTGGGGAAAGTTTCGCCTAGAAGATTAAATCGATATTTTAGATATAAAAAAATCTACCAATTCAAGGTAGATTTTAATTTTAATGGAGGAGAGAGAGGGATTCGAACCCTCGATCCCGCTATTAACGAGATAACGGTTTTCAAGACCGCCGCTTTCAACCGCTCAGCCACCTCTCCGTCCGAGAAAGTCAAGATTCATTAATATTGTACGTAAAATAGAAGCAAAATCAAGTCTTATGAGTATATTTTGCTAATTTTCATCTTCCTTTTTTTTGAGGAGCTGGTCTAGGGATAGGATAGTGAGGGTTTTCGCACATGCCACGATCATACTCTCGAGCAGGAAGTCTTTTTTGAGCGTACATAAAATTAGGGCATTTGTTTGAGGGGGTATATGGGACTATAGGGAGATTTTTTTCTGTAGGAGGTAACATAGGTTTATTTTCAGGAGCAGGTAAAAGGTTATGATGATTAGGGCATGTTGGATATTGCTCTGCTGTCATAGGTGTTACAAGTGAAGTTAGCAGGAACATACCTGTCCAAAAAACTGTAGATGAAAGTTTTTTAGAATCTTGCATTGAAAACGTTTTTTGGTTTCCTAGTATCAAAATTGACAGAACCAACACTTGCAATGTTTTTTTCATATAATCTCCTTGATATATAGATTGAATCGATATATTAGGATTGTACATTCATTTTTTTACTTTGTCTAAAGTATTTATGGGTAAACTCTAGTAATAGAGTATCTTTTTATGTTTTATTCTTGCAAAGAATAAATAACGTAGGGGAGAGTGTATGTGGAAAAAAATATCATTTTATATTGTATGGATATTGGGTTTTCAAGCAGTAAGCATTTTTATAGGATTACAACATAAAGACCGGTTAACGGGTTGGTATACATTTTTACAAAAATCGTCACTGACTCCTCCTGGCTATGTTTTTTCTATTGTTTGGCCTTTGCTTTATGTTTGTTTAGCAATTGTAGGCTGTTGGCTGTGGATGTCTTCTTTGAAAGAAACTCGTTTGTTATTCTGGGGGCAGATGTTGCTGAATTGGTCTTGGACAACAGTATTTTTTAGGCTTCATTCAATATTAATTTCTTGGGTGATGATTCTTGTAATGATTCTGTTAACTTTGATTATTATATATGATCTGTATCACAAGAATAAAAAAATTGCGTTACTATTGCTTCCGTATGAAGGTTGGTTATTATTTGCAAGTTATCTCAATCTTTATATTTGGCTTTATAACTAATTGTTTTAGAAGTTTGACATCATCTCTGTCTGATTTACAATGAGATTATATTTCAAGAGTTTTACTATCTAAGAAAGTCTTTATATGGATCAATCTTTATATCAAAAACATTATTCTAAAATTATGTTGGTCGCTGCAATTTTAGGAGGTGTTTGTGGTAATTTCATGATTATGCCACTGGTCAATATTGCGCTCTATATCTCAAAGATTTTTGTTAATATTTTAGAATTGTTAAGTGTTCCTTTAATTTTTCTTTCTATTGTTGCAACGATTTCTGGGATGAAATCATTTGATGAGATGAAATTATTAGGGAAAAAAGTATTAAAATATACACTTTTGACAACTCTTATTTCAGCTTCGATAGGGTTGATTTTATATTTGATTATTAATCCAGCATCAGTTGCGCTAGCTGCAGAGCATATACCTTCTCATTCAACATCTGCAACAGGATCATATTTAAATTTTATCTCAAATATGATTCCATCAAATATTGTTCAACTATTTGGTGAAAATGGAAATGTTACGGCAATTGTGTTTTTTGCCATACTTGTGAGCTTTGCAACGTTAAGTCTTCCTAAGGAGAATAAAGAAGTATTACATACATTGTTTGCAAGTTTGTTTGCAATGATGCTTCAAATCGCTCATTTTATTATTTTACTGTTGCCATTTGGAGTATTTGGGTTTGTGACACAACTTTTTTATAACATGAAGACACAGCAGCATGAATTATCACATTTATTGTGGTATTCAGTATGTGTATTGCTGGCAAATGTTATACAAGGACTGGTTGTGTTGCCAACATTGTTATGGTTGAAGCGTATTAACCCGATCAGATTTTTTAGACATGTTTCTGATGCATTAGCTTTAGCTTTTTTATCTAAGTCTTCAAATACGGCATTGCCTGTAAGTCTATCAGTAGCAACAAAGAAGGCTGGTATTTCAAGCAGAGTTGCTTCTTTTACTTTACCATTGTGCTCAACAATTAATATGAATGGTTGTGCAGCCTTTATGATCATTACTGTGCTGTTTGTAGCAATGAGCCATGGTATGTATTTTTCTATGTTTGATATGATTGCATGGATATTTATTGTAACTATAGCTGCAGTTGGTAATGCTGGTATTCCTATGGGTTGTTATTTCTTAGCAACGGCATTTTTAGCAAGTATGGATGTACCATTATATTTGCTAGGAGCTATTCTACCACTATATACATTCTTTGATATGGTAGAAACAGCATTAAATGTGTGGTCAGACCTTGTTGTTGCGGCAGTGGTCGATAAAGAATTAAAATAATTTATTTTTGGTATTTCCAACATTCTTGTACATGATCATTTACGAGTCCGACAGCTTGCATGTAAGCATAGATGATGGTTGATCCAACAAATTTCATGCCACGATTTTTTAAATCTGTAGAAAGAGCATCACTTTCTTTTGTCGTAGTGGGAACATCATGAATTGTTTTAAATTGATTAATAATGGGAGTGTTATTAACAAACTTCCAAAGATAGTTAGCAAAGCTTTTATATTCTTTTTGAATTTGTTCAAAGACTTGTGCATTAGTTCTTGCGGCATAAATTTTAAGTTTGTTACGAATGATTTTGTCATTTGTTCGTAATGATTCAAGTTTAGTATCTGTCATATTGGCAACTTTATGAATATCAAAGTTGTAAAATGCTTCTTGGTATCCTTTGCGTCGTTTTAAAATTGTTTCCCAGCTAAGTCCAGCTTGAGCTCCTTCTAATATGAGCATTTCAAATAATAGTCGATCATTATAAATGGGAACTCCCCATTCATGATCATGATAGATTGCATAAAAATCTTGATTAGGTTTGTTTCCAAAACAACGTTTTTTGGGAGTTATCATAGTTTTACCTTAGAAGCTAAATAAAAAATCCACCTAATTTCTTAAGTGGATTTTTTTTAAATTTAATGGTGTGCCCGGAAGGAGTCGAACCCTCAACCTTCAGATCCGTAGTCTGACGCTCTATCCAATTGAGCTACGGGCACAGATATTTCAAGATTTAGAAGAGATTTATATAGAATGGTGGAGAGGAAGGGATTCGAACCCTCGTGCCCTGTTCCCAGAGCTCTCGCTTAGCAGGCGAGCACTTTTAACCGCTCAGTCACCTCTCCAAGCCGTCTATTTCAACTGTATAACTATTAAAAGTGTACTGTATTTGACTGGTTTGACAAGACATTATTATAATTTTTAAAACAAATATGCTAAGTTTTAGCAGTATTTATCCGTTTTGAACGGGGCAAAATAGGATTTTTAATGGCTTTGATGCTTGAAATAAAGGTAATACCTGTATCTGGGAAAAGACAACTTGGAGTAGATAAAAATGGGCAGCTTAAATGTTTTATTACTAGAGCTCCTGAGAAGGGAAAGGCTAATAAAGAGGTAATAGAAATAGTTGCAGATAGGCTCGGCTTAAAAAAGCGAGATCTTGAAATAGTTTCTGGATTTACCAGTAGAAAGAAGCTTATCAAAATTTATACTGAAATGAGCTTTGAAAAAATACTTGAAATATTAGGATCTGGAGTTCAATCAAAACTTATATAATCAATTGACGCATTAAGACTTTTGACGTACACTTTTTATACGTTCTTTTATATGCCAAGGTGGCGGAATTGGTAGACGCACGGGACTCAAAATCCCGCGATGGCAACATCTTGTCGGTTCGACTCCGACCCTTGGTACCATGGATATCAAACTTTAAGATTTTTAAGGTAGAGCATGAATGATCAAAATTGTATATTTTGCAAAATTATTGATGGTCAGATTCCAAGTGAAAAAATTCAAGAAACCCAAGATCTTATTGTTCTACAAGATATAGCTCCTAAAGCTCCTGTTCATTATTTGATTATTCCCAAAAAACATATTAAAAACTTGCAGTCAGCTAGTGACTTAGATCAAGAATTGTTAGGATCATGCTTATTGATGGCTAAAGAGCTTTCTGCTTCCTTAGCAAATCCTCAAGAGTTTAAACTTGTTTCAAATAATGGCCCAACAGTCGGGCAAAGTGTCTTTCATATACATTTTCATTTTATGGCTGGTAGGCAATTTGCAGAGTAGTTGAGAGTTAAAAGCGCGGCTTATAGCGATTTTTAGCTTTTTGGCAGAGATTTGTTGATTTGTTTTGAGCGAATTTGTAAAGTATATCTTACGTGAAGATTTGTAGCTCGAAGGGTTTGGGGGGGCTACCTACATTTGGTCTAAAAATTTCTTAAGGATCTCGTTATATTGTTGTTGTTTTTTTAAATGACAGGTGGCATGGCTGTGAGAGTCATCCCACCAAATAGTTGCTTTGGGGATTGTTTGAGCAAATAACTGGACTGGTTTAATCGGTGCATAGGAATCATGAGTACTGTGAATAAATAAACAAGGGCAGGTAATAGCAGGGGTTGCTTCTTGAATAGATTCTATATTTTTATGATGTTTTTTGAGTGTCCATTGATATAGTTTTGTAATGAGATATGTTAAAGGTTTTTGTAGAATGTAAAAGTAACTGTCTTGTAGCATATGCTTAATTTCTGCTTGAATAGTCGGCTCTACAATCTCTTCTACACAGCTCCATCCACTATCAAAAATAATTCCTTTGATATTTTTTGTATCAAGTTGCTTTCTTTGCATTTTATATAGTGCTTTGATGTTATGAAAAGCTCCAGAGCATACTCCATGTAAAATGATAGAAGGATTAATTTCATGCTTTTTATTATAATTATTAAGGTATTCAATGGCAGAAAGAATATCTAAGTATTCAGATGAGCCGTATTGTTTTAAATAGGTAAAGCTCCATAAAGGGCCGCTGCTTTCATTATGTCCACGTGCATCAAAAAATAAAAAGTTATAGGGTTGATCTTGCATCATGGCATAAAAGGTTGCCATACCTTCTTTGGTGCCGGGATAGAATCCAGCACTGAAAATAATGGTGCCTTTGAGTTTGTTTTGATATTTTTTGCTCTGATCAAGAAAGAGTCCACAGATGTTAATATGATCTTTGGTTGTAAAAAACACTTTCTTAAATCCATGGTTATGTAGAATATTTTGCACCTTTGAAGAATTTTTTAAAATAGCTGTATTAGATAATAAGGCAAGGGTGTCAGAAGTTTGTGTGGATAAGAAGACAAAAAAGATTGAAAAAATAAGTTTTTTAATCATAATTTTTTCTTTTTAGGATACCATGTTTTAGATATTGAATAAAAGAGTTGTGGTTACAGGGGGATTTTTTGACTGAATTTTAAAAAGCCTTTACACTAATAATGTATTATTTTCTTATTTTTACCTAGGTTTTTATGATTGATCAAATTCTTTACTTACTTGAAACAATTGAAGATGTTTTTTGGACATATGGTGGCATTCCTATGCTGCTTGGATTAGGATTTTATCTTTCATATAAGTCACGTTGGTTTCAAGTGCGTCAACTTCCAGCTGTATTTTCTATGTTTAAAACATTTTTGTCAGAAGATTCTGATACCGCTGATCGTGGTGTAAGTCCAATACATGCATTCTTTGCTTCTGTTGGAGGCTGTGTTGGAGTAGGGAATGTTATTAGTGTTTGTACTGCAGTACAAGTTGGTGGTCCTGGTGCTGTATTTTGGATATGGGTTGCAGCGTTACTAGGCATGCTTGTTAAATATGGAGAAATTTACTTAGGTGTTAAATTTAGAGAAAAAGATAAGAAGAGTAGTTATTTTGGTGGACCAATGATTTATTTAAGAAGAGTTCCTGGGGGAACCTTTTTAGCTCCGTTGGTTACTGTTTTGATGTGTCTGTATGGCGTTGAAATTTATATGTTTAGAGTTATGACACATAGCATGTCTGTTGGTTGGGGAATAAATCCATACTTGATTATGTTTGTATTACTCTTTCTTGTTCTTGGAGTAGGGCAAGGTGGTGTAAAGCTTGTTGGTAAAATGAGTGCTGTTATTATACCGTTATTCTTAGTTGGTTTTTCTGGTATGAGTTTGTGGATTTTTGCTATGAATTATGAGAAAATTCCATCAATGTTAATTTCTATTTTTGTGCATGCATTTACTCCTCATGCAGCGGTTGGAGCTTTTGCTGGAAGTACAATGCTTCTTGCAATGTCTCATGGTATTCGTCGTGCTTGTTATACTGCAGATATTGGAGTTGGTTATGCAGCAACAATTCATGCAGAAACAAGTGAAGCCGTTCCTCAAAAACAAGCATCTCTTGGTATTATGGATGTTATTCTTGATACATTTGTTATTTGTACATTGAGTATGTTTATTATTTTATTAACAGGAACATGGCATCAGGGAATAGCAGAAGACTTTGTTGTTGCAGAAGCATTCTCTCAGTATTTTTCATATGTTCATATTATTTGGCCATTGTTTATTTTCATGCTTGGTTATTCATCACTTCTTGCATTTTTTGCAGCAGGACGTAGATCTGCAATGTTTTTATCTCCTCGGTATGGAGCAACATTGTACTTGATCTTTGCAGGAGCATCGTTCCTATTCTTTTCATTCTTTGGAACTCTTACACATTGTATGAGTGTTATGTCGATTATAGGTACACTTCTATTGATGATTAATCTTTATGGATTGTACTATCTAAAAGATGAAGTTGTATTTAATCTGAAGTCTAAATAATTATAACTCTTGTAGCTCTTGAATTTCTTGTTTGGTAAGTGGTCGATAAGACCCAAGGCGAACTCCTTTTTTATTAAGAGTTGCAAAGCGTATTCTATCTAGCTTTTCTACAAAGTAACCCAGTTGCTTGAATAATCGTTTGATTATATGTTTTTTACCACTATGAATAGTGAGTTCAACTTTATTTTTTGTTCGAGGAATTATTCTTGCTTTATCAACTTTCATGAATCCATCCTCAAGCCTTACTCCTTTGTGTAGAGTTTGTATATGAGCTGGAGTTACTGGCTTGTGGGTTATAACGTGATATGTTTTTGAGATGTTGAACTTTGGATGAGAAAGTTTCTGTGTGAGTTCTCCATCATTGGTAATGATAATAAGTCCTGTTGTATTTCGATCAAGTCTTCCAATTGGATAGAGTCGTTCTTTAAAACCTCTAAAAAACTCTAAAATAGTTGTTCTTCCTTGTGGGTCTGAAGAGGTACAGATGACATCTTGGGGCTTATTCAAGAGGAAATACAAAAGTTTATCTTGAGGTTTGATTAATTTGTTTTTGACTTTAACGGCATCAGTTGATTGTACTTCATAGAATGGCTCTGTGGTAACGGTTCCATTGACCGTAATTTGTTTGTCTTTGATGAGTTCTGTTGCTTTTCTACGAGAGCAAAATCCCGATTGGGCTATAAATTTATTTAATTTTGTCATAAGAATATATCTTTTGTACTATGTAATGGATTGAATTATCAAGATGTCTTTACAAGAACCAAGGTTCTTATGATAAGTATACGTGTATTACTTTGAGTGTCAAAATAAGAGGATGTATGTTTTTTATATTTGTTATGCAGTGGGTTAGATTTTTTTATGATAGAGTGTTTTTTCCAGTTGTTACAACTCCTTATTTTTATCTATTAATGCTGTGTGCATTGGCAGTGTCTCTTTGTGCAAATTATCTGTTTTTTTCTTATGTAGCTAAGTCTCGTATGAAATCTATACAAGTATTGTTTACAAGAGATATTATCAAAGCAGTATTACTATCAATGCTTGTTGCCGCAGTGGTGATAGCTTTATATGATCTTTGTTTATATCTTTCGATTACTTCTGAGTTTTTTAGAGTTCATCGGCAAGCATTTGCTAAACTGGGTGCCTTTGGGGTAGAGGGTGGATTTTGTTGTCAGTCAATTCAAGGACAATCATGGAGCTTGCTACAAAGAATTATGACATTGTTATTTTTAATTTGCTTGCCATTTACTTGCATAGCATTTGTTGAGCAGTCAGTATATCATTTACAAGATTCAAAAATCTGGTGGAGATATGTTGTAATGATGATGTTTGTTTCAATTGTTAGCTATGGAATGGTTTGGGTAATTGGTTTTGTATAAAACGTAAAAAGGGAGATGTATAATGATAGAAGTATTATTAAAAGAGATTCTGAAGCAATTTTCTTTAAAAGCATTGTATTTAGAAATTTGTTGGTTTGCGACATTTGGATATTTAATGCACATTTTTGTTGTATCAGTTTTGACAAGATTACCATTTAATGCACTGCCCAAAAGTATTGCAAAACTGCATTTTGCATCCATGGCAGCAAGTTATATAATTGCTCCTGAACTTGCTGCGCTCAGTATTTTGATTTCAAAGTTTTATTCTTTGCATTATCAGACATGGTTTGTTGGTCAACAGGTATATGTATGGTATATGGTTTGCATGATGTTATTTTCTTCATATTTGCTATGTAAATTTTTTGTGACAGTTACGTGTCATCGATTTAGAATGTGGCTTGTTGGTATTAATTTAATCGTAGGAGTTCTTGGGTTCTTTGTTCTAAAGGCTATGAATTTATTGGTTATAAATTAAAAAAGGAATGTGTATGTTAGCGACATGTATTGAAATAATCAAACCTGAATATCCATATATTATATTTACTATTTTAAATGGATTATTATTTTTTGGATATGTTTTACATAAAGTTCAAAAAATGACTATGGAAGTAGTCAAGTCATATTTATTTGTTTTTTTCAAAGCTTTTGTAGTAACTAATATATTTCATATTGTTATAAGTATTTTAATAGGTATTTGGGCAGGTCTTACAGGGTTACTCTTTTTTGTTTTTGATGCTGTATTCTTAGCAAGAATTGTATTATTTATAACCTTTTTGGGACTTTGGTTTGTAGCATTAAAATATATTGGTTTTTTCAATGTTAAACAAGATACTAATAAAAAATATAGATTGTGGTTTCGGTATAGCTTTTTTATTGTTTTAATTGCAGTACGTTTGTTGAATAAACCAATAGTTGTTTTTGACTTAGCATATATTTTGGCATTGTTTTATATACTTGATTTTTATATACAGCAAGCATTTAAAAAGACTGAGCAATATGATCAAAGAGAAATGCTGATTAAGGCATCTTATGTGTTAATTATGTTTATTACATGCAATTTTTTCTTAATAGATCAGTTTGGATGTTGTAATCAAGGGTGTAAGACCAAAGTAGTAGAGCAACAGTGTCAAAAAGATTGTAAAGGAGAGTAGATGTTAGCTACTACGTATTCAATTTTTCAAACGGTTATTACCTTTGGTGTAATCAGTCTTATAGAGTTTGCATTATTTTATAGTATGGTATTGTTTGCAACAAAACAGCATGTTGTTGAGTTGTTAAAATCTTTTTATAAAGCCTTTTTAGAAGCATTGCTTTTTGTTGTTATTGCGATGAGTTTGCTTTTGTTTTTAAAGATTAAAGTTGGATTTCAAGATGTTTCTGCAACGCTTGTTTTGTTTGAGCAAATGTATGCTTTGATGTTATTTTTATCATTAGTTTTAACATGCTCTATGCAGTATGAAGCTTTTGCTCAAAATAAATATAAATATGCATTTTTTGGCTTGATTTGTATGTTGTTATTTCTCTTGTTTTATAATTTTTGATGCGTAAGGATACTCTATGTTAGAGATCTTTTATAACAATGTTGTTTTTCATTCGTTAGTACATTCGCTAGGGCATAAAAATGCTTTACTGCTTGCCAATTGCTTTATTGTTTCTTGTGTAGAAGTTGTATTGTTTGTATTGATAGCAAGAAAGCAATTTTTTACAGCTTTATACAGATCGGGTATTGCTATATTACAAAGTATTGCATGCTTGTTACTACTTTATGGAGTTAATCAAATTGGCTTATATGCTTTAATATTTAATAAGTATATGTTGTTATATGAATATACGTTTGTATATGTTTTTGCATTATTATTTTTCTTGATTCGTCAGTATCGCATGTTAAAACAGTAATTCAGTTTGATCTGTTGGGATAAGTATACGTTTTGCAATAGTGACAAAATCATTTTGAGATATTTCAAATACTGGTCTTAAAAAAGCATGCATCCAATTGTCATGTTGACTTAAAAAATCAACTTTGTCATGAAAGTGTTGAGCATGAAATGGAGTGCATTCATAAAACTGAGCATTACGACGCCAGCGTACAGGATTGTCAGGATCTTGTGGATAAATCTCATTGTCTAAAAGCTTTGATATGCCAGTAAATTTTTGGCAGAGACTGTCTTCTTTTTCAAAATGGATAGTTGGGGAATAATACAGAATCAAATCTCCTTGATGCATATGTTCAAGTGGTTCTCTTGGTCCCATATTGACCTGTGTATAACCTTTTTTTCTTACGATATCTACATGTTCTAATGCAGCTGTTGTAAGCCAGTATAACTTTTTCATGACTTTCTCCTTTTTTATAAAAGTAGAAAGTTGTATGTGTAAAAATCAATAATTTTTAAAAAAATTACAAATGAGATGGAGGTTTTGCTTAAAACTGTTATGCTAGGTTTTAATTTTAAAAAGAACAATATTCTAAATGTAAAAATCAAAATTTTATGCAAAAAAAATTATTATACTCAATGCTCTTATTTTGTATCACCTCACTATCTTGCTCTGTTGTATGTTCTGTTACATGTATGAGTAATGGAGGATATGATAAAATAAAACAGGCACTAGAAGATCATGATTTAAAAAAAAGGCAAAAGTTATATTATCTTGAGCTTAGACAAGATAAACAATAAGAGATACAGGACGCATTTGATCGACGTGAAAAAAGAGGAGATAATAATCATTTGTATTATTGCTTTGCTTATGCAACGTATCTTTATAATACAGAAAAATGTGAGACAGTTAGAGTTTGTCACAGAGGAAATCGTCTTTATGCAAAAAAAACAAAACTAATTTAAGGATAATTTATGAAAAGATATATGTTTTTCAGCTTACTATTGAATATTGCTCATACGAGTTTTCCAACAGTTACATATGACTTATTACAAAGTCCAAGGAACTTATCTCATGATCAAGAAAGATGTGCTTTAGGAAAGGGTGGAAAGAGAGTTGTTGATAGACCAGAAAAAGATTCTTCGACTGGAGTTATATTATCTCCTGGTAAGCGTGGTTTGACTGGACATCAGCGTTGGATTGGTAGAGGTAGTGATTTTGATAGGTTAGGATCTAAAACAGCTCAGTATCGTTCTAGTACAAGAGTAACAGATTCAAAGAATAAGGATGATAAACAAGTTAGAGATTCTTTTGATAGATCTGCTCCAGTAGCAAAGCAGTTGCTTCATAGTCAACATAGAGCTGGGGTAAAGAGAGCTGCAGTAATGCGATCATATTCTGGTGGTGTAGGACAAGCATTAACTTGGAGTTAAAAACCATAATGAAAAAACATTTTATATTGAACATCTTTGTACTAATTGGATGCCTGCAAGGTAGTTACATTATGACGGCTGAGAAACCTAAAATTGGACAACGAGGGTATGGTCATTGGCAGCCAGGAGGTACTCCAAAAATAAGACCACTTTGTTGTAAAAGGATTCAGGGTGCTGGTTTGCCAACAACAAAAGAAATACCTTTAAAGGGAATTGGAATAGGATTTACACCAAAAGGTGGTAAAGACTATGTGCATGCAACATCTTATACTGGTAATGGTAGGTATTCTCTGGCTCCTGTAGTTCCTCTTACTTCTCGCGGTGGAACTAGGCCTATTGATCATTTAACAGGGCATAAGATTATAGATAAAGGTCAAAACTCTGGAACTTCAATTGAAAGAAGTAGACGAACACATAGTGCGCAAGGTAGAGTTGACAGAGTGGCTCAATGTTTAGGAGGAGTTGAAGTATTAGCTGAACATTGTACTAAGAGGTCTTCAAGTTGTAGACGTGTTCATAGTGCGCGAGGTAGATCAGATGAAATGGCTCAATGTTTAGGGCAGAAACCAGTTTCAGAAGAATATCGTAGTAATGCCGCTATGATAGAAAAAGCATAGAAAGTATGTTTATGAATAATAACATTATGATTGTTTTTGTGACATTGTTTTCTACAGCTTTCATACATTCACAATCAGATTTTTTTAAGAAACATCCTGTACGTGTTTGGGATTATGTAAAAGTTGCATATCAACGAGCAGGTATAAGTATAGAGCAACAAAAAGTTAAAAGAGTTCGAGGTGCAAGGCCTTTGTATGGGCATTGTCTTCGGGGTGGAATGAATCCTTTTTAATCAATTTCTTTGAGAGGGGATAGGGGATAGATAATAATAATATAATAAAGAAAGGTTTATATGAATAAAGTATCATTATTTATCATATGTGCATTGTTTTCATTAGAGATGTATGCAGGTCATATAAAATATTCTGTGGGTCATAGAGAATATTCTGCAAGAGAGCCA
>Ga0114932_10003723_pt1 | contig 14718 bp, 14 predicted proteins | sample 2SBtaG_2_FD_87286 | JGI IMG/M metagenome (GOLD analysis project Ga0114932, IMG submission 87286) | Deep subsurface microbial communities from Kolumbo volcano to uncover new lineages of life (NeLLi) - 2SBTROV12_ACTIVE470 metaG | ecosystem: Environmental > Aquatic > Marine > Volcanic ...
GCTGTGAAACGCTCTTGACGCGGATTTTCAGGCTGTCCAGGTGTTCTTGAGCCATCCGCAGCCCGGCCTTGTGGTCGGACAATTTCAGCAAACCGCCCAAGACTGATCTCTTAGGCTCGCGCCCCAGATAAATATTCTCGGCAATGTTCAGGTTTCCGGCAAGCGCAAGGTCCTGATAAACCATCTCGATGCCCAGATCGCGAGATTCCTTGGGGCTGCTGAACGCGACTTCTTCACCATCAAACAACAATTTGCCTTCGCTGGGCGAATGCAAGCCTGACAACACTTTCATGAAAGTCGATTTACCAGCGCCATTGTCGCCGACGACGCCCAAAACTTCGCCCGGGTATATCTGGATATTGACGTCATTCAAAGCGGTCAAGGCACCAAAATATTTCGACACGCCGCGCGCTTCAAGCAGCGGTGTTTTCCCATTGCCCGAACTGACGTCGCCCATCTTGGAATCGCCCCACCACGCTTCGCCAATCGCTCTCGCCCGGTAATTCTTGGCAGCTCAGGTCTTGGCGTTAGCCCTAACAAAGCAAATGTTATGATCTGGGTCAAGATCGGATTTGTGCTGTTCGCGAGCCAGGTGGAGTCTTGCGTTCTGCACGTCGAATCGGCGCGTTTTCCGATGCGATATTTCATGCGTTCATTGATCTGGGTGATAAGGTGATCGAGGAGACGGCCCTGTCGCTCAGGGGCCTTTCACCAGCGTTGTGCAAGTCGCCCGAGCGCGATACCTTGGCGAAATTACATCAAAACCAGCTTCGCCAAATTGACGACCCGGGAGAATCAGGACATGTCACCAAATTTCCTAAGTAATCTTGTTGGTTGTTTCTCAATTCCGGCAGCGGAAAACCCTACGGTCGCGATGATGGAGGCTGTGTTCCAGCACCACGAAATGGATTGGCGCTATATAAATTGCGAAGTTGCGCCTGAAAATCTTGGCGGGGCAGTCAAGGGCGCCTGGGCATTGGGATGGGCAGGGTTTCATTGTTCGCTTCCGCACAAGGTATCGGTGATCGAGCATCTGGATGGATTGGGAAAATCGGCCGAAATCATGGGCGCGGTTAACACAGTTGTACGGCGCGGTGCCAAGTTCATCGGTGAAAATACCGATGGGGTCGGATTTGTGCAGGCGTTGCAACCCATCACTGACATCGGCGGCAAAACCATCGTGATATTCGGTGCTGGTGGTGCGGCGCGGGCGGTAAGCGTTGAACTGGCGTTGGCGGGTGCAAGGAAGATTGTTGTTGTCAATCGCGGCCGGGCAAGGGGTCAGGGGCTTGTCGATCTGTTAAACGCAAGAACCGACGTTGCGGCGGAGTTGGTCGTATGGGATGACACGTTCTCGGTGACCGACGATGTTCAGATCGTGATCAATGCGACGTCGATAGGTTTGAAACCGGATATCGACGGTCGGCTGGATGTCGATATGGCATCGTTTCGGCCGGATCTGGTTGTCGCTGATGGAATTCCCAACCCGCCGCTGACCCTTCTTGTCCGCGAGGCCCAGGCGCGTGGATGCCGGGTGCTCGATGGCGTTGGCATGCTTGTCAACCAAGGCGTCACATCTGTCAAATACTGGAGCGGCGTTGATGTGGATGCTACCGTTATGCGCAAAGCCGTCGAGCAAGCTTTGAACGACTGACGTTGCTGCGCGGTATCTTGGATTGCACGGTGAATGCAAACGTTTCTCGCGGTCGTCGAGGTAGGATGGCCGAGACGCGCGGCGCCCGACGGTAGCGTTCGATTCCGAGCGATATTTGCGCTTTATGCGGTTCGATTCATCCGCTTTGTCCGCAGAGATGATGCGATATCGAACAGGAAGTGAATTTCGGCCAATTCGGCGGCATTGCCATAATGAAACGGTTGATTTCGCGGCGGCCAATGCACCCAAATTGACGCGCAGCCGCCTAAATGTGCCAATTGTTCAGAGCAATGCGTTCCGGGATCAACGGCGGCAAGAACACGTTGGGTAAAATTGGCCAGTTTCCTTACCCAATATGGCATTCGGAAAGAGAGTCTGACCATTTGTGTTTGAGTCATCCAACCCATGCTTCAATACCAAACGAGCGTGATGCCGATTTCCAATGCGTGACTGGTCGAGTTTCTTCGCGGCGCTTCGTCCGAAATCGTCGCTACATTACAGTCGCGGAAGTCCTCGGTGGTGACGGCGTTCTCTTTCGGGTTTGCGGTTACCAGGGGCGGTTGGGTCGTCCAGCACAACCTCGATCCGTTGGCGTACACGGCTGGCGGTTTCGGGTTTATTGGCCCAGATCGGCGTCAGCACGGCGATCACGTCCGCCGTTTCGACGTGCCCCACCTGCATTGGCCCGATCTTGGGAAAAACGTAGGTGCCGAACGTTGCCGTCCATTGTGCCGCATTCTTGGTGCTCTTCCAGCCGGGGCGCTTGCGTTCGACCAGTTCCAGCGCCGCTTGCTTGAAGGTCTTGGGCTTTGCCTGTTGTTTCTCGGCGATTGGGTCTTGCCCGCCGGCGATCAGGCGCCGCGCCTCGGCAGCACGATCACGGGCCATGGCAAGCGTGACGCCAGGATAGGCCCCAAGACCGAGGTCGATTCGCCAGCCCTGCATCTGGTAGCGCAACACCCAAGACCGTGCGCCTGTCGGTTTGACATAGAGAAACAGGCCAACTCTGTCGTCGTGCCGACCGGGGCCGGCGGATTTTACGTTTTGCACGCTGTGGGCCATTCTGCTCGCGAATTGGTTCCCACATATACTTCCGGCCTAACGCGGACCCGCGCGAACTGCGGCGGCACCGTGTGAGTGCAATGCGTTGTTTTGAATGCTGGTTTGTGATCGGCAACGGCTTGATCGGAACCGAAAGGCTCACGAAGTTTCCAGACTTCGTCTCTGCCATTACATCCGCTTACCCAGCCACCGTGCGCGCGTCAGCCGGCGACGGCCAGGGCGAGATACAGCAGCAGCGTGCCGCCCAGGGCCAGGCCCATGGGGAAGTCGTTGCGCGACCAGCTTTGCCAGTGGCCCGAAATCTGGCGCACCAGCGGCACGGCGCGGGCCAACCGGTGGGTCGCGAAGGCGGCCAGCAGCACCGAGGCCAGCAGCATCATCACCTTGCCCACATCGCCGGCGGCGACAAAGGGCGCGGCGGCGGCGGCGAATTTCGCGTCGCCCGCACCCAGCGCGCCGCGCAGGTTCAGCACAAAGCCCACCAGCAGCACGCCGGCCAGTTGCAGCCAGCCCATCGCCCACAGATCAAGCGGCAGGGCAAACGGCCCGACGACAAGAAACACGGCCACCAGCGCCAGCACGGCCAGGTTGGGAATTTTCATCGTCGCCATGTCCGACCATGCGACCCACACGCAGATGGGGGCCACGAGGGGCAGGAACAGCAGCGCGGCTTGGGGTTCCAGAGCCATCGGCCTAGCCCGCCGCTTCCAGTGCCCGCAGCGAACGCACCGCCGCCTCGAAATGCTGGGGGTGGGTGTCGATGGCGGCCTGCAACAGCGCCTTGCCGATCGCGATATCGCCCTGCTTGATGGCGGTCAGGGCCATGGTGTGCAGCAATTGCGCCTGCTCGATCTGGGTCATCGGCACGACCGGCAGGTCATAGATGCGCTGTGCCCCGCGGGCCAGAACAAGGTTGTTCTTGGCGGTAAACAGGTCGGGGTCGTAAACCAGCGCCTGTTCGAAAAGGTCCTCGGCCGCGCTGTATTCGCCGCGCATCAGCTTGGAATAGCCCCAGTTGTTCAGAACGCCCGAGGGCCGGGTCGTCAGGCCCGAGGCGATTTCATAGAAACTGTCGGCCTTGTCCCATTCCTGGTTGCTGTCGGCGATCATCGCTTCGAGCCGATAGCGTTTATAGGTCTCGTGGGTCGGCGGAATGCTGTCCAGAACCTCGCCCGCCCTGGCCCAGTTCCCGGCCCGGATCAGGGCGTCGGCGAAATCGACCTTGTCATCCAGCGTCGATGTCGCGTTGGCAACAACGTCGGCCCAGACGCGGACGGCCTCGTCAACCCGGCGCGCCCGCACCAGGGACTTGGCAAGACCGCGCTGCAGATCAATGCGGTCGGGCTGTTCGCCGAACGCGCGCTCGAAATAGGCGACGGCCTCGTTGGGGTCGGCCACCGTCAGCATGATGTCGTTGAGATTGCTTTCGTCGATGACGTTGACGCTTTGCATGGCGCGGTCAACGTCGGCCCCGGTCGTCGTTTGATCGCATGCCGCCAACAGCAGCACTCCGCCCAGACAAATGGGCACAATTCCGAATCCACGCATGCGCCTGCGTCCTTCAACTGCTCGCTCAAGTTCGCTTCAGGGCGTGGCCAGCAACTGGTAGTCACCATAGCCGCGACGCACCAGTGCGAACGCATTGTTTGGGTCAGAGTAACTTGGGTTGTCGAGTTTAGCGAGTGCCAGGGTCAGATTTTGCTTGATTTCGTCACTTTCGCCACTGTCCAGGGCGAAAGCCTGACGAAAGACCCGCGCCGCCTCGCCATACTTGCCCTGCTCCATCAGCACCACGCCAAGGTTGTTCCAGGCCGGAACGAAGGTTTCGTCGGCCTCGATCGCCCGGCGCAGCAGGCGTTCGGCCTGCCCAAGGCGCCCCAGCCCGAGATTGGCCGAGCCCAGGGCCGACAGCAGGTCGGCGTTGATTTCGTGATCGGACGCGGCACGAAGATAAGCCTTCAGCGCCAGTTCGTATTCGCCGGCCTGCATCAGCCGGTGCCCGACAATCAGGCCATCGACATCGTCCTGCAGGGCCGGGCGGCCCATGGGCGGAAAGGCGGTGCCGGGCGGCGCTGTGCCGGTGCACGCCGCGACGGTCAGTAACCCCAGGATGAGGATTGCGCGGCCTATGTCTTTCCCTGCCCCTAGTTGCCGACACTGCCCATGTTGCCGAGCGTATTGACGATATTATAGACCGACGGCCCCAGCAGAATGATCAGAAGCGGCGGCACCGTCAGCATCATTGTGGCAAGTGTCATCTTGGTCGGCAAGGTGTTGGCCTTTTCCTCGGCCCGCATGACCCGTTTGTCGCGCATTTCGCCGGCATAAATCCGCAGCGCCTCGGCGATCGAGGTGCCGAAGGTTGTTGACTGGATCAGCACGGTGACAAAGCTTGACACGTCGGTCACGCCGGCGCGTTCGGACATGTCGCGCAGAACCGTCACCTTGTCCTTGCCGGCCTTGATCTCCCACGCCACCATCTGGAATTCTTCGGACAGGGCGGGATAGCTGGACTTGATCTCTTGCGCCACGCGGATGATCGACTGGTCCAGCGATTGTCCGGCCTCGACGCAGACCAGCATGAGGTCGAGCGAATCCGGAAAGCCGTTGGTGATCTCTTCCTGCCGCTTCTTCTGGCGTTTTCCGACCCACTGCTTCGGCGCCATGTAACCAAAAAAGCCCGGCCCCATGATCGAAGCCATCAGCATCTGGGTCGATTTCGAGCCGTCGTTGGTCAGCATCGTATAGACGATGCCGACGATCAGCATGGCAATGGCGCCGCCGAACTGGGCGAAGTGATACATCGCCACCGCATTCTTGCTGTGATAGCCGGCCTGCACCAGTTTCAGCTGGATCGCGGAATATTCCGCGGCGTCCTGTGGTTCGAGAAAGTTCGAGTATTTCGCGAACTTGTCGTCCTTCTTGCCCGGGGTGCGCAGCTTGACCTCGCCGGCAGCGTCTGACCGCGACTTTTTCGACGGCTTCAGCTTGTCCATCGGGTCGTTGCGCTTTTTCAGCATGAAGGGCAGCGTCAGCCCGATCAGGATGACCCCGAGAAACCCGACCGCGATCAGCGGCCCAAGCGGGCCCAGCGTGTCGTTAAGCAGGGTGTTGATGGTTTCCATTGGCTCAGACCTTGATGTTCACGAGCGAGCGCATCACGAGGATGTTGGCCACCAGAAATCCGGCCACCACCAGGCAGGCCGGGATGAAATACGAGGTTTCCTTGACGTCGTTGTAATAGTCCGGCGCCATGATGTTGATGCCGACCAGCGCCATCAGCGGAAAACCCGACAGGAACATGCCGGACCATTTCGCCTCGGCCGTGATGGCATTGACGCGCCGGAACAGCTTGAACCGCGACCGGATGACCTTGGCCAGCCCGTCAAGGATTTCGGCCAGGTTGCCGCCCGACTGCTGCTGGATCGAAACGGCAACGGCGAGAAAGCGCAAATCCTGCATGTCCATGCGTTCGGCCATGGCTTTCAGCGCCTCGCCCACCTCGCGGCCATAGGCGCTTTCGTCGGCGATCACGCCCATTTCCGACCCCAGCGGATCGGATACCTCTTTGGCGACGATGTTGATGGCCGATGAAAACGGGTGCCCGACCCGCAGGCTGCGCACCATCAGTTCGACCGCGTCGGGCAGCTGTTCCTCGATCATCGACAGGCGTTTCTTGGCCTTGTTGCTGATCCACACATAAACGCCGCCCACGCCCATTGCGGCCGACACGGCGGCGCGAATGGGCATCGACGCCTCGGTCCCGATGGTCAGGCCCACAAAGGCAGCAAGCCCCAGGCCGGCCATCACCATCATCAGCTGCGACGGGGTGAAGGCGATATTGGCCTTTTGCGCCTTTTCGGCCAGCATCGCATAAAGCGGGATACTCTGGCTCTTGATGTGCTGGCTCATCTCCTTGCGAAGCTGTTCCAGCACCTGTTCGCGGCCCTTGCCCTTTTCCAGCATCTCGAGACGGCGGTTGACCCGGCTGTTCAGGCTGATCGATTTGCCGAACGCGGTCAGGTAGATGCCTTCGACCAGCACCAGCACGGCAACGAAGATCAGGCCGTAGATAAGCGGTTCGGCGGAAATAACCATGGTCAGAAGCCCGGGATAGAGGGTTCGAAGATCTCGGCGGGCAGGTCATAGCCCCACATCCGGAACCGTTCGGAATAATGCGACCGGACGCCGGTCGCGGTGAAATGGCCGAGGATCTTGTTTTCCGGCGTCAGGCCGGTGCGCTGAAACCGGAACACTTCCTGCATCGAGATCACGTCGCCCTCCATGCCGGTCAGTTCGGTGATCGACACCATGCGGCGCGACCCGTCCTGCAGGCGGCTGGCCTGCACGATCAGGTTCACCGCGCTGGCGATCTGGTTGCGCACCGCCTTGATCGGCATTTCCATCCCCGCCATGGCGATCATGTTTTCCAGACGGCTGACCCCGTCGCGGGCCGAGTTGGCGTGGATCGTGGTCATCGAGCCGTCGTGGCCGGTGTTCATGGCCTGCAGCATGTCGATGACTTCCTCGCCGCGTGTTTCGCCCACGATAATGCGGTCTGGGCGCATCCTCAGCGCGTTCTTCAGACAGTCGCGCGGGCTGACCGCACCCTTGCCTTCGACATTGGGCGGGCGGCTTTCCATCCGGCCGACATGGGTTTGCTGCAACTGCAGTTCGGCCGTGTCCTCGATGGTCAGGATGCGTTCGGAATTGTCGATGAAGGACGACAGCGCGTTCAGCGTGGTCGTCTTGCCCGAGCCGGTGCCGCCGGAAACGATCAGGTTCAGCCGCGTCGACACCGCCGCCTCGAGATAGGCGGCCATTTCCTCGTTGAAGGCGCCGAACTGCACAAGGTCGCTGATGCCCAGCTTGTCCTTCTTGAACTTTCGGATCGACACCAGCGATCCGTCAACCGCGACCGGCGGGACCATGGCGTTAAAGCGCGACCCGTCGGCAAGGCGGGCGTCGACGTAAGGGTTTGATTCGTCGACCCTTCTGCCGACCGCCGACACGATCTTGTCGATGATGCGCAGCAGGTGCTTTTCGTCCTTGAAGGTGATGCTGGTCAGGGAAAGCTTGCCATCGCGTTCGACGAATATCTGCCGTGGCCCGTTGACCAGAATATCGCTGACGGTGTCGTCCTTGAGCAGCGGTTCCAGCGGGCCGAGACCCTTTACCTCGTCATAAAGATCCTGGTTCAGCGCCTGGCGTTCTTCGCGGTTCAGAACCACACCCTTTTCGTCCAGCGCCTCGGCCGCCAGCGCGATGATTTCCGACCGCAGATCGGCCTCGGACGCACCTTCGATGGCTGACAGGTTCAGGTTGTCCAGCAGATGCTTGTGCAGCTCGACCTTGATTTCGCCCAGCCGTTCCTTGCGCTTCTTTTCCTTGTCAACCGGTGCGACGCGGGCCGGGTTCTTGTTGGCGGCGCCCAGCATCCGGCGCTGAGACCGTTCTTCGGCCAGATTTGGCGGGGGCGGGTCGGCAGGGCGCTGTGCGGCGGCCGGGCGCGGCGCGGCCTCTTGGCGCGGCTCGGTCGGCGGCGGCGGGGCGGCGACCGCCTTGGCCGGGACATCCTTTTTGTACCTTGAAAACATGTGTCAATATCCCGGGATGTCAGTTGCCATGCGCGACCTGGCGGTTCAGTTCATGCGCCGACGCGGCGATCTTTTCGATTTCCCGCCGCAGCGGGTTTTTCTTGGCCACCTCGGCCAGCGGGATGCCGTGGTCGCACCCCTGCAGCACCTGCTTGCCGCCGTCGGGCAACAGCACCTCGATCGAAATCTCCAGGCTTTCGGCCAGGCGTTTCACGCGGTTCTTGCCCGTCAGGTCGGTGAATTTCGGGGCCCGGTTCAGGATATGGCGCATCTTTTCGACCGGCAGGTCCTCGGCCTTGAGCGCCCGCAACAGCCGCAGCGCGTTCTGGGCCGAGCGCATGTCGAGTTCGAGCATCGAAAACACCACATGCGCGGCGTTCAGCACCGCCTCGCTCCACTGAACCAGGGTCGTGGGCATGTCGATGATGACATAGTCGAAATTCAGCCGGGCCATGTCGATCAGCCGCGATATGTCTTCCGAGGTCAGCAATTCCAGCGGGATCATCTCGGCCGGCGCGGTCAGGACATGCAGTCTTTCATTGAAGATCAGCAGGGCCTGCAGAAAGCTGACCTCGTTCATGGCCTCGGTGTCTGACAACAGCTCGAACACGGCCTCGCGGCGGGCCAGATCGAGATAGGTCGAGACGGTGCCATACTGGAAGTCGAAATCAAGGATACAGACGCTGGGTTGTTCGCCGTCTTCTTCCTGATTGGCCAGCTCCCACGCCAGGTTGACGGCAAAGGTCGTGGCGCCGACACCGCCGGCCAGCCCGATGACCGGCATGACCACGCCATCATGGTCCTGGCCACCGCGTTTGCGGGCACCGGGCGCCGAGCCAAGCTGCAGCGGGGCGGGCGCGGGCGCGCGAATGCGTTCGATCGCCTCGCTCAGCGCGTTTTCCGGCAGGGGGTAGGGCACGAATTCCTTGGCGCCAAGCTTCAGAAGCTGGTGCAGCACCATGGGCGAGACATCTTCGGCGATGACGATGACGGCAATCTTGGCCAGCACCGCCGCCTTGATCAGCTGGGCGATGGTGGCGACGTTGCGCTCGTCATCCTCGTCCATGGCGATGGCGATGAATTCCAGCGACTCCGATTCCGCCTGCGTCAGGAACAGGGCGGCGTCGGCAAAGCTGAGATCGCCCCAGTTTTCGCCCAGCTCGGATTCCATGTCTTCGATCAGAAGATCGAAATTCTGAACGTCACGACAGATCGTGCACGCCTGGATCGGCGCGGCTTCGTTCTTGATTGCGGCGTGGCTGCTCATACGCTCACATTCCTTGCTCCGGCAGTTCCGGCGCGGGTCGCGATTATTCGAGTTCAGCGATTGCACCCCGCTCGCCGGACCCGCCGCCGACTCGGTCGGCATGATTGGGTCCCGTGCGATTTTATGCGCGGCAAAATTGGCGACATTGGGGCCGCCGCAGCACAATTATTCAGGATTTTGAGACGATTTCTGGGCTGACGCCCCGTTGTTTACTGGCTGGTCGTGGTTCCATGCGCCGACGTCGCGCTGGTCACATATTCGCGGAAAATCACGTCGGCGTACTTGCCGTTCAAAAGCGCCGGGTTGCTTTGAACGAAACCCGTCACCTCGGTCACCGTGCGCCGGTTGCGGCGTTCGCGCCCCTCGCTCACGATGATCGGCTGAGTTTCTCCAAAGGAAACAACGGCTTCCAGGCGCGAACGCTCGATGCCCTGCGACACCAGAAAGCTGACGGCCGTGTTGGCCCGGCGCATGCCCAGCGCCTTGTTGTAGGTCGTGCTGCCCACAAGGTCGGTGTGCCCATAGACGCGGAAACGCACCTCGGGAAACTGGCGGATCCACGTGGCCTGTTGCACCAGCGTCGCCCGCGACGCCGCGTCCAGCCGCGAGCTGTCGAAATCGAACGTGATCGTCGGCTCGACCTCGGACGAAAAGCGGCTGTTCAGCCCGGCGATATATTCCCCGCCGCCCTGATGGGCCTGGATGTTGTTCATGGTCGGGTTGCCGAACTGGCCCTCGTCCAGAAAGGCCCCGGCCGGTTGGCGCCAGCTAAGCGCGGTGGTGTTTTCCGAGCTGCAGGCCGAGACGGCCAGCGCGGCTAGCGTGATGATCGACGCGGTCTTCATGGCCTATTCCTCCAACACGTAACCGTAGGACCCGACGAAATCTTGCCGTGCCACCTCGGCGGCCGCGCCCTGGGTCGGGCGGTTCGCTGTTTCGGCGGCGGTGCGGCCCAGCAGGAACAGGTCGCTTTCCGTCGGCGGACGGATACGGTCGGTCGGCAGGGCCAGAGCTTCGCCCCGGATCGGCGTGACAAGATGGGGGGTGATGATGATCACCAGTTCGCTTTGCTGGCGTTCATATTCGGCGCTGCGGAACAGGGCGCCCAGAACCGGCACATCGGCCAGCCACGGCACCTGTCCGGCCAGGTCCTGAAAGTCGTCTTCCAGCAGTCCGGCGATGGCAAAGCTTTCGCCGTCGCGCATTTCAACCGTGGTTGACGTTTCGCGGGTGCGGAACGCGTTGACGGATATCCCGCCGCTCTGGAATGTCGCGGTGTTGTCCAGCCCTGACACCGTGGCCTTCAGCGACAGGTTGATCAGGTCTTCGTCGACGACGCGCGGGGTAAACTGCAGCCCGATGCCGAATTGCTTGTAGTCGATGGACACGCTGCCGTCGGTGTTGACCACCGGGATCGGGTATTCTCCGCCGGCCAGAAAGCTGGCCTCCTGACCCGACAGGGCGGTCAGGTTCGGTTCGGCCAGCGTGCGGACAACCCCTTTGCTTTCAAGGGCTTCCATGAGAACCGCGAATTCCAGGTTGCCGACGTTAAAGCCCAGCGCCAGCGCCCCTTCGGCCGCCGCGCCCGAGGTATAGCCGTTGCCGGACAGGATCGACTGGGAATTGGTCGGGTTGGTCAGCGATCCGGTGCCACCGATCACGCCGACGTTGCCGCCGCTGGTGCCGATGGCCAGGGACGAGCCCAGGCTCTTGCGGACCGACCGCTGCATTTCGGCAAAGCGCACCTTCAGCATCACCTGCTGCGTGCCCCCGACGGTCATCAGGTTCGACACCCGCCCCGAGGCATAGCGTTCGGCCAGGTCAAGCGCGCGGTCCAGTTTGGCCAGGCTCGACACGGTGCCGGACATGACGATGCCATCGGCGGCGGTGCGCACCTCGATAGGTTCTCCGGGCAGGATCTGGCGCAGGCGTTCCTTGAATTCGGCGATGTCGGGCGATACCTGCACCTCGACATTGGCGATCAGCCGGCCTTCGGCGTTCAGCAGGGTCAGCGTGGTCCTGCCGGGGGTTTTCCCAAGGACGTAAATGGTGCGGTCCGACAGGGTTGAAATGTCGGCGATTGCGGGGTTGGCGATGGACAACTCGGCAAAGCTTTCATCGGACTCGACCACCACCGCGCGGTTCATCGGAACGCTCAGCGCGCCGGTTGCAGCGCCGGACAAGACCCGCAGGCCCTGCGCCTGAACAGGCGCAACCAACGGAAATGCAAGGACAATGCCAAGCATACCCGCTTGCAGAAAACTGCGAATTCTCATGTGATCCTGCCTCTCTGATCACGCTCGTTCGGATCTTTTGCGTCCGTATTGGCTCGACCATGGGATAAATCCCGAATTATTGCAAGAATCACAGGGTTATGTCGCATTTCTTATGTGGATAACCGGCAACAAACTGCCGCCCCGGCCGATGTTTCAGGCCAGGGCGGACATGTTTCACGAGCTTCAGAAATCACTCAATTGGTGCAGGGGATCGCGATTTCGGCCATCTGACCGCCGCGGCGGGTCCGGATGGTGCAGACACGCTCTTCCACGGCATCAACAACCTGTTCATCGGTGATGCCCAACAGTTGACGCTGGTCAATCTCGACCGCGTCGGCGGTGGTGTCATCTTCGGCGCCAACCAGGCTGAGCGTCAGGCGCCCGGTGCTTTGTGCCTGTGCCAGCGACGCGACCTGCCGTGGCGTGATTTCGACCGTAACGGTGCGGGCGACGGTGGGTGACGACCGGTCCTCGTCGGCGGACTGGTCGATCGCGACAAGACGCACATTGGTTTCGATCAGCTTGGTGACATCGTTGCCGCGCGACTGATTGCTAACCGATTGGCCGGACCAATAGACATCGACCCGGTCACCCGGCCGCAGGAACCCGGATACGCCCGAGGTCACATCGACCCGGATGGCAAAGGCGCGCATACCGCGCGACAGGCGCGACGAGACGCCGGCGTTCTCACCAGGAGCGGTGACCTTGACGGCAAGAACGGCCTCGCTGGGCTCCATCGTTCGCAGGACCGAGCGCGGCTCGTCCGGGCCGTTGGGAAACAGGTCATCCAGCGTTGCAAAGGCGCCTTCGGGAATCGCGTTTTCGGGCCAGGCGATCTGTGTGACATCGTCAGCGGTCAGCGTTTCGCCATAGCGCACCTGCCGATTGACCACCAGAACCGGCACCGTCGGCACGATCTGCGCCCGCGCCGCACGCTCGGCCTCAAGCTGGGTCTGGTTTTCTTGAATATAGCCTTTTGCCAGATAGACCGCGAATCCCGCAAGTCCGAGGCCAAGAACCAATACCAATCCGAAGACCAGTCGCATTTGATGTCCTTTCGGTTGCCGGCGCTGTTGTTTGGCAGCGACACCGGCGGAAACTTGTCAGGAACATTCATGCAAGATTGCGGCAACATCGCGCCCACGGTTTGAAATCCGTGGGGAATTCGCCAATTCGACCGGATATCGTTTCCAAATCCGGTGTATTGCGTCGGATCAGAAGGACGATATCTCCGACGTCGGGCTGGCCGGCATCGAAATCGCGTCTGCCAGTATCGTTTCGCCGGCGGCTGCCGACGTCGTGGCCGCCAAAGCGATGGTGGCACAGGCCGCCGCGACGACAAGCAGATCAAGCGCCGAGCCACCGTCGTCAAGCCCCAGGATTTCCAGGATGGTCTGCATGATCAAAGCCTCAGTCTTTCGCGGCCTCGGAATTACCGAGCCAGCGCCCCCACAAGACGTTAAACGTCGAATTGTGGCAAAACCGGGGCAAATCGTGCCGAAGGACACGAGAATTTCACAATAATTGCGAGATTTTGGAAACTGACTGTTTCGCCGTTCCGGCGAAGGACGGGGCCGCCAGTGGTGGCGGCCCCGATCCCGGAAGCAAAGCTTACGGGAAGGTCGTGGTCACCGACGTGCCGGCCAGGTGGCTCGACACTGTGGCGGTCACGGTGCTGGTGCCCGAAGTGACCGAGGTCAGCACGGCAATGCCGAGGCCAACGATGGCGGCGGTCAGGACGACCCAGTCGACGGTAACCGCGCCGTCTTCGTCGTTGCGGAAAGTCTTGGCAAGCTTGAACAGTTTCATGTGTCCCTCCGTTCTCAAAGCTTTCGATCGTGAACCTTGTGTTCCGATAGATCCGTTTTCGCGTTCAATTCTGGCATAAGCTAGGCGGGCGAACAGTCATTGCGGGGCAATTTAGGTATCTTTTTGCGACCCGGCGGTTAGTTTCCAGGCCCGCCACAACCAAAGGAAATGGGCCGCCCAAAAGAAAAGGGCCGCGAAATTCGCGGCCCTTGTCAGGAATATGTCCCGGAACTTACGGGAAGGTCGTGGTCACCGACGTGCCGGCCAGGTGGCTGGAAACGGTCGCGGTCACGGTGCTGGTGCCCGAGGTGACCGAGGTCAGAACGGCGATGCCGAGGCCGACGATCGCGGCGGTCAGAACAACCCAGTCAACGGTGACGGCACCGTCTTCGTCGTTGCGGAAAGTTTTGGCGAGCTTGAACAGTTTCATTTTGTGTCCCTCCAATAGACAACTGCGTCCTTGCATCCGATCTGGCCGTTGCCTGCATGGCGCTGGTGAACCGGCATGAGGTGATTTGCGCAGCCAAGTTGGGCGGAATTCAGGCGCGCACGGTACAATTTCGGGCTTGGTAAATTTGTTGTTCCGCCCCGCCGGCGCTTGACGCAAAACTGCATCATACCCCTTGTTCTTCTTGGTTTGGTGGCCGCCGGGCTTGGCCGCGCAGGCCAAAAAGTGCAATATATTTGCAACAACAAAAGGCAGGGCAGGGGCAGTCGGCATGCGCGCCGCAGTCCAGATTGGCATTTTCGGTGCAATTTTCGCTTTGGCGGCGTCGGTCGCCCATGGGCAGACGGAATCGCCGCCGCCGTTCCCGGAATTCACTTTCAAGCGGGTAAAGCCGCCCCAACCCGGCGCCACGCGGCGCATCACCGTTCAAATCGCGCCCGATGCGCCGACCGACGGCGCCAGGATCGTGGCCGTGCCCACCCCGGACATGGCCGACTGGTTCTGGAACGCGCTGCCCGCCACTGGGTCCGGCCCCCGGTTCGAGGCGGCAATGACCGCCGTCGCCTCTGGCCCGGTCGCGGCGCCACGGCTGGACGATCTTTTCC
>Ga0114932_10003727_pt1 | contig 14699 bp, 10 predicted proteins | sample 2SBtaG_2_FD_87286 | JGI IMG/M metagenome (GOLD analysis project Ga0114932, IMG submission 87286) | Deep subsurface microbial communities from Kolumbo volcano to uncover new lineages of life (NeLLi) - 2SBTROV12_ACTIVE470 metaG | ecosystem: Environmental > Aquatic > Marine > Volcanic ...
AATGCCTGCAACCTCTGCCCAATATCCTCATGTGATACACGCGTAATCTTTCCCAGTTCAAGCATGTCTCCCAACACAGCAAACCTACGCGCCCCCTCAACAATGTCTACCTCTCGAAGTGCATCCAAAGCCATGACCATCGCAAGTGGCGACGCATTATATGTATCATCAATCAGTATGGTGTGCTTCACTCCCGGCAACAAACGCATACGCCCACACGGCGCTTCAAACTTCCTCAAAGCCTCCGAAATCTCAATTACATTCATGCCATGCGCAACACCCACTGCAGCACTAGCCAATGCAGCCAACACATGAGGCTGACCCAACACACCAGGCAACACAACCGGAACTGTCGCACCTTCATGCATCAACTTAAACTGCACTCCTGTCGGAACAACCATGCCACTGACTGTCTCATACGCAATCGACATATCGAGCGCGCGAACAGTCGCTTCATCAGAAAACCCATACGTCACAACCTTCCCCGCAATCTCATTTTCCAAACTTCTCGTATGTTCATTATCTGCGTTTAAAATAGCAACACCGCGATCAGACAAACCTGTCACAAGCATTCCCTTCTCCTTCTTAATACCCTCAGCGTTATGAAAGTATTCGTAATGAGCCTCACCAATTGCAGTAATAACCCCAACATCCACTGGCGCCAAAGCAGTTAAGTATGCGATATCACCAGGACGATCTGCCCCCATCTCCAATACCAAAACCTCAGGAAAATTCTTATCTTTCCACAACAACATGCGCACAGCCTTGGTAAAGATAAACAACCATCTCAGAATCGAACGCCCACCCGACTTCATACCAATAATTGTCAGAGGTACCCCCATTTCATTGTTATAATTTTTAATCGTTCCACCAACCCTGTACCGTGGTCCAAGCACCGCAAGAATGGCCTGCTTCGCAGACGTCTTCCCAACCGAACCCGTAACACCAATAACACGAGGCTTATATCGCCTCAAAAGCATTTTTGTAAGTAACCCCAAAATACGCTCAATCAATCTTTTCATAAAATTAGTTGTCAGGCTGTAACTGCAGATACTCTACCAAAAAAGCAGAGATTTTTCCAAATGTTGGTGCTGCCGTAGAAGCAGAAAATCGTTCATTCGGGTTTTCAAACTTCACGAGCATCACGTATTGCGCATCATCCGCCGGGCCATACCCAATAAATGTATGATTAAATTCTTCTCCATACCCCCCACTCTCATCAGCAATCTGAGCCGTTCCTGTCTTACCAGCAATGAGGAATCCCTCTACACCCGCAGAAGTTTGATGCCCATCGTCAACGACTGAAGCAAGCATAGATGAAATCTGCGATGCTGTCCGAGATGATATCACCTGCCGAATTTCCTGTGGTTCATTTACTTCAATCGATCCATCCGGATATTCCAATGAGTGAACAATCGTCGGCTTCAACAACTTCCCATGATTCGCCAACACAGAAAAAGAAGTTATCAGCTGCATAGGCGTCGCGGTAATTCCCTGACCAAACGATGCAGTCGCAAGAAACACCTCACCTCTTTTGTATACATTCTCAATCGTCCCCGTCACTTCAGTATCAAGTTCTAATCCTGTTACCACTCCAAAACCAAAATCCTCGACATACTCAGAAAACGCAACACGCCCTACGCGCCGAGCCGCAAAAATCGCCCCGGTATTAATCGAGTCAACAAGAACCCGCGTCATGGTTGAGAGTCCATATACTTTGCCTGCAGCATTTTTAATTCTATATCCATCTATTAATTCAAAACCTTTATCGGTAAACGTTGTTTGCGGCTCAACTTGTCCCAGATCAATAGCAGCTGCCATCGTAATCGGTTTGAATACCGAACCAGGCTCATACGGCGTAAAAATTGACGCATTGTTAAAAACCGATATGTCATCCACCTCATTGTAATGGTTCGGATCAAAATGCGGAACATTACACATAGCAAGTACCGACCCATTTCTCGGATCCATAACAATAAGCGTAGCACTCCTCGCCTCGTACGAACGCATATCAGTAACAAGCACATCACACGCAAAATTCTGAATCGAAGGATCGATAGTCGTAATCACACGAGGACCATCCTTCGCTGGCTCAATTGATCGCTCAGCTAGCGGAATCCATGCTCCAAAAGGATCTCGCTCGCCAGACAACGAACCAACTTCTCCAGCCAAAACACGATTGAAGTACCCCTCAATTCCGTACTGACCCACACGCTCTTCATTCTTCATCTGTGTGAACCCAGTCAGATGCGCTGCATTAACAGCCTCCGGATAAAATCTATGAGGCTGACGAACAAACCCAATTCCAGCTAACTTCAAATCCTTTAACATGTCCGCCTCAAACTCAGAGATCGAATTAAACAGAGGTTCATACGGATCCACACCAATCTCTGACATCCGGTTCTTCAGTGCATCCTCTTCTTCTTCGGACACATTCATTACACCAGCAATCTGATGGGCCGCCTCAAATGGATCAACCAAACGCCGTCCATCAGCAAACACCAAAAACCTATCCTCGTTCAAAATTAACGGAACTTGCGTCCCATCTTTCATGGAACGCATAAAAACCTCTCCCCTCACCGGAGTAATTTCAGCAGAAAGTGTTCGCCCACCGAATGCCATCTCCCTATACACATTCATATCAACTACTTGCAGAATAAACAGACGCACAACAATCAGTGACATTAAAACACCTATAATGACAGCAAAAACAGATGTGCGTAGCGTTACCGATGTTGGCGCACGAAATCCATCCTTCACCCTGCGAGATTTGTGATATAAACGATATTTCATGAGGTGCTATATATAGATGATCCACAAGTATAGTAAATTCAGCGAATTTCCGCCAGCAACACCGAACTCAATACTCCGAATATTCAGTCAAATTTACATACAATAAGGCACACTAGAAGAAAAGGTTGTAATTGAACACAATCATCCACTTATCAAAACCCCAGCCATTGACAAACTCCCTAAATTCTGTTAATTTATAGGCTCCAAAATGCTCACATATTAGAACCACTCCGAAGGGGGTGGGATTGCATTGCGGATCAGTTCCTTACAACCAACTTCATGTACAAAAGGAGAACTCATGAAATTGTTTGCTCAGTACAGTTTGATTCCTGCGCTGCTTCTTGCAGCATCCACTGCGTCTGCTCACACAGCTGCCGAAGTTCGTGCACGCGTTGATGCCACACCGTATGGTGATGTGCAATCCAACCAGTGCGTTCAAGTACCCCGCATTACGTGGGGTGGTGAACTCGCGACCTTCTACGCCAACGGTACAGATCATCGCACGACGTCCGGTTCGTATTTCAACGAACTCGGCATCTGCGTCAATCTCGTCCCCGGCGACGACGTTGTAAAGCAAGCCATCGATTTCAAGTCGGGCAAATCGCCTTTCATGCGCGTGACCTATCGCACCGCTTCCGTCTTGACGGAAATGCTGTGTAAGGATCCACGCACATGCCCGGTCGTCCTCTTTCAGATGACGTACTCGGTTGGTGATCATCTCGTTTCTCGAAAGCATGTTGCTACTCCAGCTGATTATGCGAACACTTCGTGGTGCGTCCAAATTCCTGGTCCTCACATGGGCCTGGTGCAGGACTCCCTCGAAAACGTCGGAAAGAAGTGGAATGACGTGAAGATCCTCGATACCGACGATCTGACCATCTCCGCTGATTCACCGGCCAACAAATTCCGCGCAGGAAAGCAATGCGATGTCGCTGCTGTCATCACGCCCGATATGGTCGCCCTCGTTGGCGATGGTGTCGGAACTGGTGCACTGGAGACCGTAGCTGGCGCCCATGTAGTCGATTCGACTGCACAGGCATCCCGCTCGATCGCAGATGTCTACCTCGTCCGCAAGGATTGGTACGACACCAACAGCAACTTCATTCACCGCTTTGCCGCCGGTTACTTCCGCGCGTCTGAGTGGCTGAAGGGAAATGCAAATGCTCGAAACAAAGAGTACTCGAAACTGATTCGATTCGCTGCAAGTAAAGCTGTCTTTGATCTTCCTGATGGAAATCCAACCGAGGCTGACGGTCTATTCCAAGACTGCAATCTCGTTGGCGCTCCCGGTTCCAAGCTGTTCATGGACGAAACCAACACCCGCAAGCCGGGCTTTACCCAATTCAATCGAAAGGGTATGGACTTGGCCGTTGCTTCTGGATTCGCAACCACTCGAGTTCCCCTTCTGAAGGGCGCGCTCGACTGGACCAAGATTCACAAGCTCGGTCGACTGAAGCTCACTGGCGTCCGCACGACTCCGCGTTTCAACGCAGAGACGGTCGGCGATGAACTAGCAGCCCTCGAGGCTGGCGGTTCAACTGATGCGCAGAAGTACTCGTTCACTATTCAAATGCAGCCCAATGCTACGGATTTCGATCCGTCGCATTACGCGACTGATCTCGACAAGACCATTCAGATGGCAGGTACGTACGGAAACGCAATCATTGAGATTCGCGGACATGCTGATAGTTACAAAGCTGTCGGACACATGCTCATGCGATGTCTCTCTAAGGGCGACATTCGCAAAACTGGCTCGACAGGCAACTGGCGATACACGTTCCGCGATGGTACCGAACTCATTCCTACCAACACTGACAAAATCGTCGAACTGATCAAAGCAGGAGCCTGTGGAGCACGAGAAGAACGCTCAAATGACAAATATCGTCCTGTCGCAGTCATGCGAGCAGCTCGATCTCTGTCACAAAAGCGAGCACAACAAGCACGAGCCGCATTGATTCGGTATGCCGCCAGCAAAGGCGTCAAGCTTGATCCATCGCAGATCGTTCCGACTGGCTACGGCATGCGTGACCCGATTGTCCCGTTCCACGGAGGCAACTCGGATGCAGACCGTGCCATGCGTGCAAAGAACTTCCGCGTCGAAATTGCGCTTATCGCTGTCTCAGCTGAAGCGCTGACCACCGACGAAAGTGGCTGGGACCTCTAGGAGCACATGATGAAAAACCTCATTCTTGGAATTCTCGTGATGCTGTTGCCGCTTGCGGCAACAGCACAAGACGATCAGAACAACGTTGCAAACGTGATCATCGTACTTGATGACTCCGGCTCAATGCGCGCAGGTATCTCCGGCGCTCAAAACCGGATGGAAGCCGCAAAGCGCGCTGCTATCGCAGGCGTCGAAGCACTTCCTCCGGGCTCGTTCGTTGGTGTCTATGCTCTCAATAAAAAGTGGGTCTACGATCTCCAGCGATACGAAGTCGGCATGTTCAAGCAAGCTGTGTCCAGCGTCCAACATGGCGGTGGCACGCCACTGGGCGATGCTATGGGAACAGCGAACAAATCACTTCAAGATCGATACAACGCTACAAATGGCTATGGAACATACACCATTCTCGTCATTACCGACGGGGAGGCTAGTGATCCGGCTGTCATGCAAAGCGAAGCCCGTCGCATTCTCAATAAGTCGTACATGCGACTGAACGCGATTGGTGTCGGTATGATTGGCTCACATATGTTAAAAACAGATGTGTGCCAGGGTTGCTACGCTGACGTCAAAGACGCCCACACGCTCGCATCTACTGTTGTGTCGATGCTCGCCGAGGATTCAGCGGATCATCCGTTGGAACTCAGTGAAGAAGCAGAACTGGCAAGAAAAAACATCGATCCCGAGCTGTTGTTCGCAATGGCGAAGGCGGTAATGGATAAGCCTGCAGCACCAGCTGCACAAAGTGCTACTCCAAAGCCAAATCGAGGGAATGCCGGACAGCCGCAATCAAACAGTCCTGATGGTCAAAATGAAGATGATAAGAAGGATGGACTTCCATTCGGATTATTCATCGTAATAATCGCTGCTTTTAGCATAGGTCTAACCATACTCTTCAGCAGTGGCCGATAGCAGGAGGTATACATGAGTTCACGAGAAGCTACTCGAAAAAGACGTGGCGACGCTATTCTATTCCTATTCCTCTGTGTTTATATCGGCGGCTCCTTCGGGATCTGGCGCATCACGCGTCCTGCCGAGGAAGTTCCACCGACGGAGCAAGAGCAACTCGCTGATGAGTTCGAAACCGAAAGTCAGTACGACCACCAAATCACGATGTGTCTCGATGCATTCAGTGGATATGCCATCGCGCGTTCCCCTGGATTCAAAAAGGCGCTGATGAAAATTGGGGTAAAGCTGATCCTCGTTGACGATCTCGCGGATTACTCCACTCGAATGAAGCGATTGATGAACGGTGGATTTGGAGGTATCACCTGTGACATTGCAATGTTCCCCATCGGGTCATTCATTGTTGCAGGAGCCAACCAAGGCTATAAAAATGCCCGAGAGTTCCCCGCCCGAATCATGTTGCTTGGCGATGAGTCTACCGGAGCAGACGCCATTCTCGCTTATGCGAAAGGCGTCTCTTCGCTGACCGATCTCGATGACGATGAAGGTATGTTCTATGCCGTAGCTAACTCTCCTAGTGAGATGCAAGCTCGCGTTGTGACCAGCACCTTCAACATGCTCAGTCTGCCGGACAATCCCTATACTTTTAGGGAGAGCATGAAAGACGTCTTCGGCGATCTGAAGCAAGCCGACTCGACCAAACCAAACGCCTTTGCACTCTGGGAACCGTTTGTCTCTATGGCCAAACAGATCCCCGGCGTCCACGTCCTCACAAGTACCAAAGAAATGCGAGGTTGGATTCTGGATTCTATGGTCATGCGACTGAAGTTCATGAGTGAAAAACCTCAGCTAGCTTCAGACATTACCAAAGCGTACTTGCAAGCCTACTACTCCTACGCACGAACCGATGCAAAACTCATCAAACTCGTGCGAAAAGATGCAGGCTCTGGTGCCGACGCGCTGTCTGATGAACAGGCAGCCGACATGGTCAACGGAATCAAGTGGATCAACACAAGCGAGAACTACGCACACTTTGGCATCACCAAAGACGTGAACGTTCCTGTTCTTGAGGACATGATCGCCAATATCGGAAAGGTGCTCGTATCCTCCGGTAAGTTGGCCCGTAATCCTGTCGAAGGACAAGAAACGGGCATCTACACGGACAAGATTCTCAGTGGTCTCCACAAAGAGAGTTTCAATCCTGGTGTGATCAAGACGCAAATTGCGGATCTCAAGCCTAATACTGAAATGGCACCAGTAAGACACGAAGCTGCGCTTCAATCCCTTACTGATCGTCAATGGAAGCAACTACGACCTGTCGGAAACTTACGTGTCGAAGACATCGTCTTTTCAGGCGGTGGCACGACACTCTCACGGATGTCATATCCAACGCTCGAAGATCTCGCAAGTGACCTTCGATCGTATCCGACGTACTACGTCAATGTGCTCGGTCATACGCCGTCTGTTGGTAATCCTGAAGCAAACCAAACGCTCGCGCTTGGCAAAGCTCAGGCTGCCGTCGATTTCCTCATTCAAAACGGGGTCGACGCGCAACGCCTTCACGCAGACACGAAACCGCCTGACCCACAGAATCCGAGGACTCAAAAAGTCTCGTTTCAATTGGGTCGAGCAATGCTCTAAACACACTCTTGTCGCTGCCGCGTTACGACGCGGCAGCGAGGAGGATCATTCATAGGAGGTAATCCCGTGCCAAGCCGATCTAAATGGCGATGGAGAATGGCCGAGAAGATTTTTCTCTCCAAGTGGAACCTTGGTTCCCTCGGACTATGCATCCTGCTTCTCATGGCCTTTGGCCTGAAAGGCATCGTCAGTTTTATTGCGGGCGTTGGCATGTTGAGTACATTCGTTATCTTCGGCATCCGACTTCTACTGGCTGAAGACGAGAAATCAAAATCACGACTTGCAAAGCTTGGAAAAGAAACTCGAGAAGAGCTTCAACACGAACTTGAGCAGGAATTTGAAAGGGAGATAGATGTACTCGCAGAACAACTAGTTCACGATAATGATCACCGAACTCAAGCTGCTCTCCAGAAACTTCGTCGCCTGATGAAAGATCTCAAAAAAGACGATGTATGGGAGAATGTCAACGAATCGTCATCATTCAGACTCATGGGTATCGTTGATCAGCTCTATAAGCTGAGCATCGAGAAACTCAGACGCCAACTTAAAATCCATAACAGCATGGCTGCAATGGAAACAAGTGAAGCGCTCAGTGCCCTCACCGAAGAACGAGAGCACATCATACTGGAGGTAGAAGCGAATGTTGCAAAACTAGCAGCTACCATCGGAAAGATCGCCGGATTCAAAAGAGTCTCAACTGAATCTCAAGCAGGCCAATTGTGGTCTGAACTTGATGATGAACTCGAGATCGCTGCACGGGCCAATGCGAGAGTGCGACATAGTCAACCAGACCCAACATATGTCGCACCGAACATCGACCTCACAGCTCCTCCACAGGAGACTATCGATTACGACCCGTTACAGGATGTTAACGGAATATATGACGATCCCAATTCTTGGGAGAACTCATGATGCGGGGGCGCGCACGAAGCGCAAACCCACATCACCCTTTCTGCAATGTTCCAAGGAGAAAATCGATGAATCGATACGTAATGTCAATGGCAAATGCCCTACTGATCCTGTCGCTCATGTTCGCCGGCTGTGCCAAGGACGAGCCCACGCATGCCGAATCCAAACCCGAGGCTTCTCAGCCGACGGCGCCGACTCCGGCAACCAAGGCTCCGCCTACTGCCGCAACCCCCGCACCGAAGGCACCTACGCCTCCTGTCACCACAACGACTCCGAAAGCGGAGCCGAAGACTGGCAGTGTCGCATGTTCCAACCCGAACCCGTTTTCCTTCGACTGGTCTCTGTACCTTTCGTGGTCCACGGTCGGGGCGCAGGATTTGCTCAAGCGAATCAACGGCAAAGCTGGAAAGCTTGGTCCACTCGAGCAGAAATACTGCATCGATCTGACGACTCGTGAGGCAGCATACGAAAAGACGCTCGAGGCCTACGGAGCAAGTGCTACTGACGGATTGACCGTAACAAACATGGACGTACTCGCACTTGCGCAGTCACGCCCTGCTGTTGCAATCCTTCCCTCATCACATTCCAATGGGGCTGATGGCGTTCTTGGACCAAAGAGTATTGCCAACATGGCTGGCCTCGCTGGCCGAGATGTTCATGTGCTCGTTGCAAGTGTCTCGGAGTATGCAGATGTGCGCTGTGCGCAGATTCAGGGCGTCGATCCCAATTCGTACAACCGAAAAGAGATGATGCCCGACAAGATCGCACTCGCACTTGCTGGTAATGATGCAAAGGTCAACGTCGGTGTTCTCTGGAACCCCGAGCTCGAGCAAACCAAGCGCGAGCGCCCCGACCTACACGTCATCTGCGATTCAAGCAGCTTCCCTGACGAGATCATCGATATGTTCGTGGTCGCGCAGGATGCACTTGATCGTCCCGGTGGTGATCGATTCGCTGCCCTTCTCGCCGAGCTGTTCTACGACTTCAACACACAGCTGAAGTCTGGCGAGACTCGACCCTGGAAGGCTCTATCGAAGAACTTCCTGGATCTTCCCGTCGACACCGTCAAACACCTGGCTACCAAAACCCAAATGTATACCACTCCTGCTGAAGGCGTGGCGACATACGATCGAGCTCACCTCGAGCCGATCATGGCAACGGTTGTCAAAACGTGGACTGATCGAGGTCACGTAACGGGCCCGGTATCCATCACCTACGGTGACACGAATACCAAGAGCCATCTTCGTTTCACAACGAAGTACATGAAAGCGGTTAAGTAACAGATTTCGTAGTCTACGGGCTACACACCCACGGGTGCCTCGCACATCGAGGCACCCGTATTTTATTAAGTGCTCAATTCAATTCAGCACTTATAGAATTCAAAGCAAAGTTCATTACATATAAGGAGACAGCATGTCAGCACATAAAAAGCTAAGAACACATTGGCAAATCCTTCTTGGAATTGTCGGGTTTATTGTTCTCGTGATTACGCCGTACGCATGGATGTCGAATATCAAACACGACCCAAGCATCTGCGAAGATCCAGTCAACAAAATTAAATGTGGTAACCCGAATAACAAAACGGTTCCCAACTGGACGCAACTCAAAGAGGGATACGAGAAACTCTGGTATGTCGATCCCGACTTTCCACCAGAGTCAGGAAATTCTCAGTTCGTCGACGACGTTATTGCATCGCTGTCACGCCTTCACACATACGGCTTCATTGCAATTCTGACACTCCTCCTCATTGGAATGCACCTAGATGACAAATACTTGAATCCATTCCTAATGTGGCCCCTGAAGGTATTATCGTTCTACCCCGTTACCGCACTGACAGCAATTATCATGTCACTGGTTGGTACCGGAAATCTCATGCATCTAACGGTCATCTGCTTCGGTATTATCCCAAGTATGTTGATCAAGATGGAGCACGCCTTGGAAGATTTCAATCATCCAGAGCGGCAACTAGAACTCGTGAACAAAGGATTCACACTCGGCGCCTCACATATTCAAATGCGCTGGCGCATCAAGTTTCACATCCTTCTGCCTCAAATCCTTACCATCATCAAAATGTCCATCATCCCGGCAATCGGGTGGGTCATCTTTGCTGAAACGATTGAGAAGGGTGAAGAAGGATTTGCGATGGGATGGGAGATGTATGAGATGGCACGGAAGCTCGATATTTCCGTTGTCATGTGGTACGTCTTCGCGATTGGCCTGTACGGATTCATCTGCTACATGATCACGTCATACCTCACCAGAGTGCTATGCCCATGGGATACCAAACCCACCATCTTCAACAAGCTCTGGAGGTCCCTGAAGAAAGCCATCCTCGCAACCGCGTCGTGGAAACAATTCCGCACATGGGTACTCGATAGGACAGAAAAATACACTGCCCCGTCACATGAATCTGAGAGCGGTGTACAAAACGATGTGATGCTCGAGATCGGTGATGTTCACCATCAATACGGACAAAACAAGGTTCTACATGACATCAACCTGAGAATTGTAAGAGGTGAAATCAATGCCCTCGTCGGTCCATCCGGCTGTGGCAAGAGCACACTCTTCAACATCATCCTTGGCACACTTCGTGCAACACTTGGATCAGTCAAGATTCACCACCCCTCGTACAATCAAGGTGAGGGTGAAAAGGTCACAGGCCCAGGTCCAGACCGTGGAGCTGTCTATCAAAAGTATCGACTCAATCCAAACCTTACGGTTCAGGAAAACGTCATGCTCGGTCTTCGACTCAAGCATCAAATCTGGAAATTCCTGTTTCGACCACCTCGCGAACTTGGCACATACTTCCGACACGCTGATGATGCAGCACTGCTCCTCAAAAAGCTCGAGCTTGATCACGTACTAGAATCCTTTCCCAAGGATCTCTCAGGCGGACAGCAGCAACGAGTATCAGTTGCCCAAGCACTCATCATGAAGCCGAACATTCTGCTTCTAGACGAGCCGTTTGGAGCTTTGGACGAAGCACTCCGTGAAGATGCGCAGCGACTCCTCCTCACACTGCGTGAAGAGAACGTCACCGTCCTCATCATCACACACGAGATCAATGAAGCGATCTTCGTTGGTTGTCGCATTCTCGGCCTATCCCAATATTGGAACTGGGCTGAGCAAGGATTCGACTCATGCCCAGGTGCAACCATTATCTTCGACAAAGTAGCACCCCACTTCAACCCCGACGACGAAAGGGACTACACACAATTCGTTCCGCTCAAGCGCGCAATCAAGCGCTTCGTATACAGTGAAGACGAACTTCAACGTCATGATGAGTACGTCACATATTGGGACCGTAAAAGAGTTGACGCACAAGGAGCATCACAATGAAATTCATCTATCCCCTTCTCGCCTGCCTGATCTGGTGTACTGGGTGTAACGACCCTACCTCCGACGAGCTCGCACACGGCGCGGATTTCGATCCATCTCTCATCCATGGTGTCGTCACAGACCTTGAGATGAAACATTTCCAAGGTGACCGAGATGAAGCATTCAAAGGCAAAGTCTACTATGTCGTGAAGGTCCAAAACCAAAACGACAGCAGCACGGTCGAATGGAAAGGTGTGCCAGAAGCGACATTTAGAACCATGTCGATCGGCCTCGGACTCCCCACTCATCCTGTACTCGACAGAGAAGGACTGACTCAAATTCAAGGCGTGGTGATCAAGAAATTCTGTGATCCAGCTAAGAGTCAATTTGGTGTGGTTGTGCAAGACGCTTCGTCATTCAGCATATACTACGTCGAAATCACGCAGTATTTCACCACACTTGTTGTAGGCACAGAACTTCCCCTGCCAATTCCACTCGTGGAAATGCCTGAGGAAAATGTAACTCATGAAGACTGATATCGTCGACCTGAGAACTACCTAAACCGAAGTTATAAACAGCTAGGCCTACGGGTCGCCCACACAACACGTGTGGTTTTTTAATACAAAAAAACCGCACCCTATAGTGCGGTCGTCTCTATGAACTTTTTGGCTTCCGTCGTGCATATGCCACAAGCGCCGTCATTCGCTGTAAATCGTAGCCTGGAGCAACACGCGCCAATATCTCCTTACTCTTCAGCTTCGGACGAACAGCGGCAAGCTCACGGATACGTAACCTACCTGCCTGCGTAATCACCCCATCCTCGATGAAAGAACAATCAGTAGCCGCCACCGAACTCCCTTCTCGCTCTGCTGCATTACGACGCCTTGTAGCAACCGCAACATACGCAGCAATCTTGTGCCCTGCAGTGCCTGGATGCGGCCCAGGAATACGAGACAAAATCTGTTCTACGTTGTCCCCCTCTGCTGCTCTTTCACGAACAAACCGAACTCCTTCAACTGTCAGTTTACTACCCTCAAAAAAACTCATGATACACTCCCCTTCCATTAGTCACCCCGATACACACCTGGCTTCAACTTCCTCGACTGAAAAGAATCATACATGCGAGACCCTTTCCACAACTCAAATCTGTGAACAGATTTAGTAGACGCACATGCCAGATCAAAATCACGACGACTTCCACCTCGGTCCACATACGTAAATCGCTGATCAATAAACATACGACACAAATTCGACAACACAGACTGTACTGCTATCGCATGATTCTCACGCACCTCATACATACAAAAAAAACATCGCTGCGACCACGGCGGACGCGCATTATAGTACACGTGCATTAACTTTGTAATTCGAATTGGTATCTTCGGCAATCGCTCATGAGATGCCAGTACTGGCTCTTCATTACGCCACCACTGCACGACATCAAACAATCCCTTCACACGAAGAGTCTTATGTGGATGACTCATAACGAAATCCCACAAGGAACTATATGCTTCATTGAATCTATCAAATCCCGATCGTTGAATGTGGCCTTGTACAACAGACGCCTGTGTCATGTGCTCAAGTTGACTCGCAATCCAAAACACATCTCGAAGAGTGAAACGCACCGACTGTGTACAATCAGTTTCTGAATATCCATACGAAACCGCAGCCAACAACTTCCTTACCATGTCAGGAACGAGCCACATCAACAGCGACAAGCCCTTTATACCCTCCCACACAGGATGAATGCTGCGGCCAATCGTAGAATACGTTCCAACAACAGTCCTCGGATTATCACAACAAAACTGAACGACTGATGTCATTGAAGGATCAAGGTTGTTTCGATAGCTCCCTTCAATATCCATATTCAGAACAACAAATCGTCCATGCTTATGCAGCATGATCTTAAGATAATCAACCATCTCACCAGAGTACAGAGATACTCCCCAACCCTCTTCACGCATCATCTGTTGCTGCAATGCGAACGTATCCCAGTCGTTCTCAACCGACTTCACTTGATGTCTTTTGAAACCAATATCATCAATGTATGGCAACTCTCGAGGCTCCTCACCTAAGAGCGTAAGAATACTACCCTCTCTAATCTCGTCGAGCGTCAACCATGCAGCAACACATTCCTTATAAAACATCTCACGTACAATACGCTTCGCAACTGATTCTCGCATGTACTCCCCCTCATTTGTAATGATCACGCCAAACATTATCAAAAAAACCGCTACCGGTCAAGCATGAATTATAGGGAAAATCACACTCATTTTAGTAAAAAAAGATACCACACACTCCATGCCCGCAATGCACTCAAATATGCTTGACATATTCCAGATATCCATATAGGATAAATCGAACCCATGAAAGGGTACCAGGTCATTACAATTTACAAAAAAGGAGACCATCATGAGCAGATATGGAACGCAAGGAATCACATCCAGACAAACAAACAATCTTCGAATGAGACAGAAAGTTCTTGCACTCATCCCGCTACAGGCCGAGCTACTTCGACTTCTAAAAGCTGACTATGAAGAATTCCAAAGAAGAGTAAAGCTGGAACAATGGAGTCGGATGAACAACGGCTCGGCGGGACATTATGCGCGAGAGCGTAATCTCGCAGCTACAACCACATTGCGCTTGCTCAAGGGAGAAACAGTCACCACTGAAGGTGAAACGATGCGTAACATTTGCATCGCAATCAACAGACCTGATCTCGCTCAAAAGATCGAGGAAACCTGCACGAACCTTCAGAGCAGATACAAATCCTTGGCCGCGTACAATGTAGACACAGTCAACCTAGTGTTCAGTCTACTGGACACACACCTCGTGCACTTCGGCGGATTCTCAACTACAGATGAATTTGCGGAAATGTTCGATGAAGAATACCGCGAGACAGTTCAAAAAGCACTGAACCTGCAAAAAGAGGGTCTGCAGGTACTATCACTACAGCCATTACTAGGCACAG
>Ga0114932_10003728_pt1 | contig 14695 bp, 13 predicted proteins | sample 2SBtaG_2_FD_87286 | JGI IMG/M metagenome (GOLD analysis project Ga0114932, IMG submission 87286) | Deep subsurface microbial communities from Kolumbo volcano to uncover new lineages of life (NeLLi) - 2SBTROV12_ACTIVE470 metaG | ecosystem: Environmental > Aquatic > Marine > Volcanic ...
TAATTTATTTACTAAGTTATCATCTTTGAATAAAGGTCTTCTTCCAAAACTGTCATATCCATGAGGATCTCCATTAGCATCGAAGAACATGTCATTAAAGTGTTTGCCTCTTTTTTGACTACTTTGTGCTATTGCTTTTGCTTTGTAGCCCGGATGATCTGCTATCGACATTCCGGGATTATTCTTTAGCCATCTAGCCTCTTCTGCTTTACTTCTTGGTAACTCAGGTGCATCCCAACCCATCAACCTAGTACTTACAGGATATGGTTTTCCTAAAGGTGTAGCATTTATATTGTAGCTATCGCCATCGTATGTTTTATTGTAAGTAGCTTTACCTAATACTGGACCGCCTTTTCTATATTTGTTTATTCCACTTAAAGCTGGACCAAATGCTTGGGCAGCAGATTTTCTTAACACAAATTCGCCCGGCTCTAGCAAAGCAGGAACAGTATCACTGTTACCAGTTCCCGGAACCCAGCCGCCGTTACTAAATTTGTGTACTTTTCCTCCACCACCAAATAGCTCAACATTATTACGTCCATCAGTTCTACCAAGAGCTGCGTTTAAACCGCCAAGACCACCTTTTTTAAATTTACCTCCTAAAAAGGCTGCACCTTTAACAGCAAACAAAGCTGTGATTAGTGGTATTACAGGAGCTATAGCTTTTCCAACAGCAGTAATTGCTTTAGCTAAAGACATAGCTACGCCAACCATAGCTTGGAAACTTGAACTATCAGCCATTTCTCGAAATAGCTCTTTGACTTCTTCTGTCAATTTTTGCATCTGAACAGCAAGAGATTGTTGAGCTGTTTCAGCATCTCTAGATAGACTGTCGGCAGCTTTCATCTGAGCGTTATAAGCAGCCTGACTAACAGAAGCCTGTTGGATTAATGGAATTACTTTAGAGACCTGTCTAAAACCACCAAGCTGTTCAACAATTGCGGAGAATCTAACGTCTCTTGGATCTAAGTTTGCAAGAGCATTGTTCAACCTCATAACTGATTCATAAGGACCAACAAACTTACCATTTAAATCTGTAAGTTCAATTCCAAACTGACGCAAGAATTTGATTGTCGTTGGTCTTTGTAATCTAGTGAAGATAGTTCTAAAACCAGTAGCAATGGTTTCAGCAGTTTCTCGTGTAGTAGAACGAACAGATGTGAAGAGTGCTATCAACTCTTCTACTTCACCACCGGCAGCTTTAAATGCACCACCAGCACGTTTAATCGCCACGCCAATATCAGACGCTTCAACAGCGAAGTTCGCAGCAACCGTATTAATTTTTCCAAGCAAGCCTTCTAACTGGCTACTAGCAAGTCCAAATTGTCTCATAGCGGCAACAGCAGTTTCAGCAGTATCAGCAATGTTGTCAAACGTTGGAGCTAATTCTGTTTTAGCCAATGCCTGCATAGCAATTTCAGTGTCTTTAACAGAAAGACCTGTTTGCTTTAAGATAAGACCGACTCTTACCAATGAAGAAGATGACACGCCAAGAGATGTAGCCAAACCGCTAACTGTTCTTTCCAGACCTTTAAGCTGTTGCATAGTCTGGCCAGAAACCTGAGAAATCTTGACCATTTCTCTTTCAAATGAGATAGCGTCTTTAACGCCTTGTTCAATAGCTCCAGCAAATGCATAGAATACACGACGAGCAATATCATACCTAAGAACATTCTTCAAAGCAGAACCAAACATCTTGCTCATATTAGCAACATTAGATTCTGTAGCTTTAGCTTCTTTTGCTAAATTTTTTGTTGCATTGGCAATGTTTTTAATGTCTTTGGCGGCTTTTTGTCCACCGGCGACTTCTAGATTAATCTTAGGGGCTTTTATCTCCCTTTTGATTTTTTCTATAGCTCTTTTTGCACTACCGGGTTTGGCTTGTACATTAAATTGAGCTGTTATCTCGTACTTAGACATATGGACACCTCAAAAAAAATGGGTATAGCGGTAGCTTTCGGTTGCTAACGGTATACCCACTTTCCAGTTTTACTATTCGGTTTGCGCTTTAGCTGTTGTTTTTTTAGCTGTCCGTTTTTGAGGAGTCCGCTTTGCCTTCGTTACGGCCTCTTCTTTTTCTTCCTCTTCTTCTGGCTCTTCAGTTTCTTTTTCTAATACAATAGGATTTCCAGAGTCATCTAAGAATGGTGAAAACTCAATTTCATACTCACCCTCTTCTGAAACTCTTTCCCCATCGACATCTATAAAGTACTTTTCGCCACTATCTTCATAAGCAACGTATCTGCCATTTTCATCAATAAGTCTCTCATTGCCTTCGTCATCAATGACAATAAGATGGCCTTCTTCATTGACCAATCGCAAAGATTCGTCTGCTAATTTGTAATCTGTCAGAAATTTGTTTTCTGGAAGATTTGATTCGTAATTAGGATCTAGCCCATATAGTTTTTCTGCTAGCTGTGAAGCAGCGCTTGTAACATAAGGCTCAGCGGCAAATGACTCGTAATGCTCTTTGGATGTGAAGAGTGTTTTACCCTTCTCGTCCAATAAACATCTGTATACTAAATGAGAGAACCTCTCATTATCAGCTTGTCCCTCTGCCGTGTTATTATCCATCGAGCTTCTTTCGGCAATTAATGCTCTGAATTCTGCTCTCTTCTGTCTCATTTCAATCGCAATGTGTCTTGCGTCCGAAAGAGAGATACCGCCTTTTTGTAAAGTTTTTTCCAAATCGGAAATGTCTTCGAGAACTTTTATATACTCGGCTTCTTTTTGCTCATCCCAAAGACCTTGTTCAGTCATAACTTGACTTAGTCTTTGTCGTAGAATGGCTCCCGATTGTAATGCTTCTCTAAAGGCTTTGTTGTAGGCCAGTTGGCCTTCTTTTGTAATTTGGGTGTCAGGCAATTTAAAAAAAACTACCTTCTTGTTTCCCTTTAAATCTTTTGATTCTACTTTGAATCTATTCTTCGCTTTCGCCATTGGAATCGTCTCCTTCTTTTGTTATGTTTAGAGGCTTTAATGGTAGGGTTATTTGATATCTTAGCCAAGTTATGTCGTAATTCATAAACTCAGTTTCTAGATTTCTACCCTGATTATTGCCTCTATCCAATATTTCCGACCTAACTAAATCATAAAGTTCTTTCATATGCTCTTGCTCAGGAGTAAGAGCGTCAGGACTTTCATGACCCCATAAAAAACCAAAATGTTTCTCAACGGTGCTTAAAGCTCCGATCATTGTGGTTTGTATCTTCTTTTTAGATATCTTAAGGAGTCTATCCTTTGATACCTCTTTGTTTTTGTTAGTTTTGTCAGTTTTATATTTTTCTGACTTCCTAACGAGTTCAGCATATGATTCTTCCATCATATCCTCCTTTATTTTCCGAACTTAGCATTTGCTTTGTTCATAGTTGCTACTTTAACATCCCTAAGATCTTGAAATCTTGTCGGACCCTCTTTTCTTATATCTTCCATTCTAGCCTTGATTTTGAACTTTGATTCTTCATCATTTAGTTCATATATCTCTTTGGCTTCCTTTTTAGTACGAGCAACAACAAAAACTTCATCCGCGCCTTGATGTTTATTGCTGAGGCCACTATACTTTGACTCTATTGATTCTTTTTTTCTTTTGTTTCTTTGTTTTATAAGCCATCCATCCAAGGCGTAATCATCATTTATGATCGCCTCTTCTGGCGGCTCAGCAGACTCTGAAATATTATCGTATAACCTAGTCCAATCTAATAAGGAGGTTTGATGCTCGGATAGTTCATTTGGTTTTCTATCAAACGCATCTTTTGGACTTTGATTGCAATTAGCCCAAATATTCCTCCAAGGTAACGTCCTCGCTAACTCTCTTATTTTTTCTTGTGGAATTCTTTCTTGATGATAATATCTTAAAACAGTAGATACATCCACATCTTCAAAAGTATATTTTTCTCCACTTTCATAAAACGTGTTATTTTCTATCATCCAGCTCCATCTAGAGTATGAGGCAATACCTTCGCAATCTAAATGGTCATTGGCGTGCTTTGTTTCGTGCAGCCTTAACTGTTCTCTTTCTATCTGTTCTATTTCTTTTTTTATATCTTTAGACGATGGCAAAAAAAAGTCATCAAAAAATCTTTCTTTTAATTTTTCAAGAACTAATGAATTTTCCTGCATTTTTTCTTCTTGTTCTTTTGTCCACACTCCGTTCTCTTTTAATATTTCCATCATTTCTTTTCTAGTATAAACACCAGAAAACAAAGCATCGTCGTAAGCTTGTTTGTAAGCTTCCTGAGAAAAAAAATTCTGCTTTACTGTCAAGGGTGGGACAATAAGTACAAGATCTTTCTTTATTTTTAGACTAAAATATCCAAGTATAATTTTAGATACTAAAAATTCTCTCTCATGTAATTCCATAAGCAGTCCTTAAAAGGTCAGCTCATTCACTCGCCTGTCCCAAAAAATTTGGCTATCGCTATTTGAACTGACTAAAGGGGTTACTTAGTAACCCCTTGTTTAGTCAAAAAACTAGTCTAAAACATTATTAGGGTTGAACAACATTAGCAGTACTCGTGATATTTAACCTGTTAAAGTTACGATAAGAATAAGTAACAGTAGCATTGGTTCCATCAGTACTCAATCCATTCCAAGTCATACTTTGGAGGGTATTGTTTTCTCCCAAATCAAAGTAATGATTTGAAGGACCGGGATTGCTTATGATTCCACCTGATGTACCATCATATACATGAAACTTAATATGATTTGTGCTAGTGACATTAGTTGCATTAGGAAGTGCGTTTACCGCAAAGTCTGCCGCGTCAGTAACATAAGCTTCTATATCACAAGTAACTTCAATTGGGAATGTAACATATCTATGGTAAGGCTCTCTGGTACCAAGAGAAAACATTTCTTCTCGACCTAAGTCTGTTGCAACCGAGATACTTGCAATTCTCAAGTCATTTACATCTCCACCAATAGTCTTTACTGGCACTGGAACGTCACCAATGTCCTTAAATGAGAAGTTATGCCTTCTTGAAACGTCGCCTGATTGCAGCGCGCCGGGGTCAGCTGGGGAATTAGCCATTGTAGCCGCAGGAGTAAACCACTTTTGGTGGTTGCCAACAAGCGTGACGCTTTCAGTAAAGTAGCCATCAGCGCCAAAGTTAAAGTTTACACTGGACAGAAACATTCCAGACATATGCGCTGCTACAGTACCATTGTTGTCTCCAATAGCCTTGTCTGCATCATCATTAACAACAAAAGCAACGTCAACTCTATTGTTCTGTATAGTTGTAAGTTCTTTAGCTCCGGCCCAAGTGGCTGTATAAGCATTTGCGGCAGTTCCATCGGCAGCGGAAACACATCTTGTATACATTAAAGCAGTGTCATCAAAAACCTTCTCGACGCTTAATTCAATGTCTGGAATATCTTCCAAATCTTGATAGATTTCAAGCTGACCTAATTGAAAAATCTGGTCTAAATTGAAGTTTGTTGACATTCCCACGCTTTGAACGCCGGGAACAAAATAAAAATAAGCAAGATCTGGGGTTGCCCCCGCAGCTGTGTTGCCAGCCCCATGTGCGGCTGTACCAATGGCTTCAATAGCCCAGTACGTTCTTTTATTAGCCATTATATTTATCTCCTAATAGGATAAGGTTATCTTTCTAGAGTATTATACACCAATTAAGTACATTACTTACATAATTAGCTCGGTGTTGAGTCTAACGACCCCATGATATAAATTAGGCGAAATAGCATCTGAGACTTGCACTCTTGCATCTTTTAATTGCATATTAGAAGCTTTAGAGTAAAGGTACTCACTAGCTAACAAGTCAGGATATTGCAAAGCGTCTAAATTAGTCATACCCCTATAATCTAAGGGAAATTTCTGTTGTCTTCCGATGTAATCACTGTCAAACAGATCAATTACCTTACCGTCCTGAAGAGAAACTATATCTAGTAGTTTATCCCTATCGTAATCGTTTTCAGCTAATACATGAAAAAGAACATCGCTATTAACAAAATGTGTTAAAGACCCTAAAGCATAAGGATCTAGTGTTCTTCTTTTTACTACTTCAACTGCCAGTACAGGTAGCTGCAGTCTAGTATCTGCTAATTGTGACCAATCTCCAGAAGAAGCCAATGTAAAATCATCATCCGCGCGTTGTGATCTATATTGTATTTCTCTGAAGAAATCACTATTTGCCTTAGTAACCTTAACCCACTTATGGCTAAATTCAGCAGTGACTGTACTTGTAGTAGTAATAGCTGTATCAAATATGACTCTACCATTAGGATAATCTATATGGTATGCATATGTTCCTACTCCAGAAGCTGGCTGAAAAGCACCATCTACAAAAATCCCCGACATTCCGGGATAATTTTTTGCGTTTGGGTATGTAGCAGCGTCTGGTTTTATTTTAGTTATCGTATTTGGCTGATCAGTAGTAGACACACCGCTTTGCCAAACCCAATTAGATCTAAAACCTTCCCATACTTGACCACTAGTGTATCTAGGGTCGTCCACTAATCTTAGTTTATGTTTAGTTCCGCCATATTGACCAGTTGTTGGTATAGACACGTTTTGGAAACCACCAGCGTCAAGTATTCCCCAATCAAACAGCTCGATGATGTTATCTTGAAGAATATTAGAAGGAGTACTATCTCCAATGTTATCTATTTTGTTTAACCATTTAGTCATTATAGCCTCTTATTTATTGTCTTTTTTACCGCATTGACTATTTTATCTTGTATGTTTCTATCAAATGCTCTTGTAATAAAGTTGTCGCTTTTGGTTCCTGCAAATTCAGGACTTATTCTCCAATCTCCCATTGGACTTTCTATCATTCTTCCAGCGCGAGAACGTCCTAGATTAGATCCCGGTTGAAACTCAAATCCTGAAATTAAAATTTGGTCACCTTTTGTTAATAGCCAATCAAGCCAAGGTATATTAATATTTGTTTTGAATCGTCTAGACCTATAGTTAACGGAAGCTTCACTGACAGACAAAACATTTGCATAGTCTTCCGGTTGAACAAAAAGTTCCAAACCACCAGACAAGTTTTTCGGATCAATTTTTTTAGTCTTAACAACAACTGAATCTGAAACAGCTTGTGCTATTTGCTGCGAAGCACTTATTGCCTTAGTGGTAGTGAGACCTAAAGAAGCTCTCAAAAAAGAACCTCTCAAAGACTGTAGCTCAAAGCATTCATGTATTGCATTAAACACAATAGGTTTAATATTTTTTTCAACCTCTTTTCCTATAGAAGAAAAAATAGGGTTCAAATCATCAGCAATTTGCCGAAGAATCATTTGCTCAATTTCTGCATCAGTACTTGTTATCTCTAAAAAACCTTCTGACATTAAACTCTTTCCCAAAATATCACGATGTATTGTGTTGGGTTTTGTTTGAAGCCTTGGTTGTAAGGTTCAGATATTCTCTTGTATCTTCCCTCATTATGTTTTCCTACATCTACTAAAAGCTCTTTAGCATTGGTTAATTTTTTATGATCGTCCATGTATCCAATTGTCTGTATGACATTACTAGGTACATCAACTTCAAAACCAACGTCAATAAAGTTCTTCTTTTGATAATACACTCTAAGCTCAACAGACTCTTCAGTTTCCGTGAATTTAAAACCTTCTCCGCCACATAAAGGACAAGGAGTACCTCTATTAAATGGTATAGGGCCTCCAGTTCTGTAGAAGTTTACAGATCTCCCTCCAAAAGTATTGTTCAAGCAATTTGTACATTTTTCTCTAGTCTCAGGGTAGACAACTGTACATGTTCTATTAAATAGAAGAATTGCTTCATTCAATTTAGTAAAAACGCTTGCGGGAAGTTTAATTGCCATAATTCACCTTAAGAAGTTGCATCACCTGAGTAATATCTAGGATCATCGAATCTATTTGTATATTTGGTTTCTAAAGTTCCAACATCTTGTGAACTATTGATGCCACCTTCAGATGTTCCACCAGTGAAGTCTGTTTTCGTGCAATTGCTCAAACCTTCAGTAATGGTTGTATTACCTTTAGCTCCAGATCTAAGCTGAGTCAAAGTCAAAACTCCAGATCCATTGTCAGCTACAGCAATCGTCCCATTGTGACCATTGGCGTGTTCAATGCAAGATTTAAGTGCTGTAGCAGCAGCATCCTTATCAGTCTTAATGAATTGAAGACTTGCTGCGGCGGTTGCATCTTTAGCGGTGTAAGTTTTAGAAACGCCTTCAGCGTCAATGATGACAATAGTCTCATCTGCTGTGGCAGCTCCCGTAAATGTAATAGTTGCTGTGGCAAAATTTCCACCAGCTCTAATTGTATAGTTATTACCAAAAGCATCGGTTCCGGCAGCTTTAGGCGCACCAACAACAACACTGTTGTTTTTTTCAAGTGCATCTGTTGTGCCTCTTATGTTTGTAGCTACGTCAGCCATATCTTATCTCCTTATTAGGATTCTAGTTCTGTTATTCTTGCTTTAGCCGCATCAAGTTCTGCCTTAAGCTCTTTGATTGCGGAAACTAAGTAAACGTTAATAATATGCGCATCTAGAGTTTTTATGTTTTCAACCAACACTTCGTCAGTATCATGATCGTGTACGTCAATATTAGTTGTCGTGACAGCTTCAGGAAGATGCGTCTCAACTTCTTGCGCTATAAAGTTGTAGTAATAAGTGTCCTCATCTATGTTTCCAGAATGATCACAATTGCAATAGTCATATGTATACTTAAACTTAACTGGTCTTAACGCATCAATCTTGTCTAAAGCTCCAGTGATATCACTTATGTCTTCCTTAACACGAGAGTCAGAAACAACAGTCCAAACAGAGCTAACTGGCTTACCAGCTGAGTTAGTACTTAACTGAAGTTCGTGCGTTGGAGAGGCAACATTAATACCAACTTTACCATCGTTGTTAATTCTAAGACCGCTAGGCTGAAGACTATTAGATAGCCAATTATCATTTAAGGCTACATTACCATAGTATGTTGTAGTATCTGCTCTAACAGCTAAATCAAAGATGTTTCCAGTTTCACTATCAAATCTGGTTATAGCCAACTTAGCATCAGCATCACTAGCGGCAGTTCCAGCCTGTATATATGCTGTATTATTAGTGCTTCTTGAGCCTACAAATCTTAATGCAGAATTAGAGGCGTTATGACCAATCATAATAGATGAGTCTTCGCCATAAACGTGTAACTTATTTTCTCCTGCTACGAAGTTATCATAAGGAGCATCAGTATCAATACCAACATGACCAAGTCGGTCAATAGTCAAGTTATTAGGAACAAAACTTCCAGAGTTATTTATCTTTAATACATTGCTTGCAGACTTGTACCCAATAGCAGACCAGTCACCAAGTGTTAAATTACCACTGCCTAAAGTATTTCTACCTATGTACAAAGCAGCTTCACTACCCATTGGACTTTCCAATGCAGAAGTAACATTTCCGCTAGCGTATGCATGTATATTAAATAAAGGGCGCCAAGTATCTGGTGCAGTACCAGAAGAAGCAAATCCAACATTTCCATTTGTGGAGTCTAGAACGACTTGTTTTGATTGCGTTATGGAGGAAGATCGTGTTTCTATGGAAAATTGTTTTGTTGACTTATCCCAAGTAGAAACAGCATAGTTTGATAAATTAGTAACAGCGTTACCAGATCCAACGAAGAGTTTAGCATTACCTCCATTTGAACCAACGACCAAAGCTCTATCATCTGTAGAAGAAGTTTGTTGACCAATATCATCGCCAACTACAAATTGCTCTTTTGGATAAAGAGAGCCAACGGAAGCTTTTCCTCCGCTTGTCATAACAAATTGAGCTTCACTAAATAGAACTTGATGATTTCTATCTGTGTCAAAGCCTATGAAAAATCTTCCTGCTCCACTAGCTGCGGCATCTACACCTAGACCAAATGTAGCATAAAGATTATTTTGATTGAAAGATTGACCTGACTGATATTTTGATAACACTAGATCAGCGCTATTATTTGATAGATGTTCAAAGTCACAACGAATTGCATCTCCAGAAGATCTTACATGTAAGGGCTGTTCCGGGTCTACACCTATACCGAAATGGCCATACTCATCTAAAGTAGTTCTATCTACAAATGTTTGTGTTCTTGTGTCTAATTGGCCAGTCTTAAATAATTTGCCACTAGGAGCAGCAATTATGTTAGGGGTTCCGGTAGCAAAAAAGGCTACACCAGACTGAGGATGCCCCTTTACCACCTTTAAAGGAGGGTTTAGTCCGCTACTATATATAACTACATCACCTTTAGGTCTGATAGAAACTCTTTTTTGTGGACCTTGTCCAGATAAAGTAGTACCAGACCCAGAGGTATAAAAATCTATGCCTCCATCTTCTTTATTTAGAGAGTCAATACCAGAAGTAAACTCTATCTTTGAAACTGTAGTGCCATCCCACTGAGCATTGATTTTGTTAATTGGAGTAGAAGTGCTTGTTATTCCACTATCTCTAATGTCTAAAGCGCTCGTAAAGTACATATCAGTACCACTAGCAACAATAGGTTCAATAGAGTCAACTATATGATTGAGATTATCTCTTAGAGTTTTTGCTGTTATAGCTCCGTTGCTATTATTAGCAAAGTCTGTATCAAGCTTAGTCTTAAGATCTGCTTTTTTATATTCTGCCATTATTCAAACCATCCTGACCTGTGGGATAAATGTGTTCTAGCTACAGAGTCACTTCCCGGTGAGTAAGGACCAAGTATGGCTTGTCCAACAACACCATTGAGTTTGTATTGAGTAACTGCTTCGTCGTATCTTTTATTTATGTCATCAAACAAAATTTTAAGACCAGTTACAATGCCTCTAAGATCTAATGAAGAAGGACCATCTCTTAAAGAGATAGCATTATATGAATGTGTTTTTAGTTCGCTTCCTATAAGCATTCTTGCTGTACGAAGACAAACTAAATTAATAAACGAATCATCTTTATTTGATGAATCCGTAGGATCTGGACTCAAAGTAAGAGAATCGGCATCTATGGTATATGTGTTCTCAAAATCAATCTCAACAGAAGCAAGTTGAGCGGAAACAAGAACAGCTTCTTCAAGTCTTGAGTCGGTAAATGTATATTCGCTTGAGTCTAAGTCGTTCACCAGATGACGAACAATTAGTGTCATTTCATTTTGCCAAGCCATGTTCGTCTCCTATAGATTTCTGTGAACTTTAAATGTGTGTATATCCGTATAGAACGTTCCGTCTGATATTACTACTTTGCCTTGAAGTTTATAACTTCCAGCTTCGTCAAAATCTTCGGAAACTATGTTATACTGCATTTTTCCATCTGTGCCATCGTTAGTAAAAGCGGTTGCTTTTGTTAGTTTAGTTCCAGATGGCTTTTGAAATATTAATTGTTTTGTTGTTGCGCTGGATATATCAACAGCGCTAGTGCCATCTGTGACAGTAACTAGAAACCTAGTTCCTACATCATTCATGTGAATTTCATTAGCTGCCATTTTTATCTCTCTCTTACGAGTGTTTTATTTATTATTTTATCTATATAAACTGAGCTATCCTTAGTCTTATCAATATATGCAGACAAAGAAAGTTCTTTATCAATATAAGACGTTATTGCAATCTGTTTATCTATATAGAGAGTAAAGCTATCTGACCTATTAATATGGCCAACAATATCTACTATGTCTGGATTTTCAGTATCCGAAGACAGCAGCATAGTTATTGTAGCTATAGGCTGTAAATTAACTGCTCCCCCATGTAATAATACACCATTTGCAGTTAAAGATCCTCTACCTTCAAATCTACAAACTTCTGTAATAAGAGTGGCAGAAGCGTGTAAAGAAGCTTGGTGATGTGTAATGTTTTCTGCATGAGCGGTTAAAGACGAACTGGCTCCAATGTGCTGTTGTTCAATTGTCCCAAATGCAGATAGATAAGAGCCAACTCTAAATCCTGTAGTGAATCCTTGAGTAAATCCACCTAATGTAGAAAGGTCTGCTTGAGCTAATTTATGGACTTCTCCAATAGAAGTAACAGAAGCTGAACCTGATATATCAGAAGATTGGTGTATGTTCAGTGACGGCTGGTTTGCTACCTGCCCACTTGAACTAAAGGATGTGGTAGGCTGAATAGTCCCTACCATATTTGCCGAAACAGACCCCGTAGAGGAAAGAGCTGCTACAGCACCTATAGTGTTTATTCCTACGTTTAATGTAGACCCAGTAGAAGATATCGAAGATGCAGCCGGTATCTCCAGATGTCCTACAGCAGATACAGAAGCTGGCCCAAGAGCTAAAGAGACAGCCTTTAGTGTCAGTTCTGGTTCTATTACTAAAGTAGCAGAACTAGACAGGGCAGAAATAGCTCCTATTTCAACAATAGCAGAAGATGCTTGTGTTGCAGTTGAAGAAAGGGAAGCGCTTCCCAACTTATCAACAATCCCAGCGCTAGAAACTGACCCAGAACAGCTTATAGAAGACACGGCCTTTACTGTTAACTCAGCAGTGGAGCTTACAGAACCAGAAGCGGATATAGAAGCAACGAAGCCGCTTTCTATGAGCGGTGCAGCAGAAACTGTGGCTGAACCAGAAACTGCGGACTTGCCAGCAATCTCCAAGATGCCAGATGAAGGGGTAGAGCCAGTGCTAGTCAACAAGCTAGCGGATGCTATTTGAAGATGTCCAACTTCTGTGGTGGAGGCAGAAGCGGAAAGTGTAGATTTGCCAGATATCTGCACTACGGCAGAGCCAGAGACAGAGCCAGTTGCGCTCAGAGTGCAAGAACCAAGATGTGTGTCTGCGCTTACCTCTGGTATTGTTGAGAGAGGTAACTCACTTATAGCACCAAAACCAAGCATAACACTACCTTATTTACAATGTTTAACTAATCCGGCAATCCTCCCATATAATATATATACACTAATTTTTAATTATCAGTCTACAAACATTATAAATGCAGCACCAGTAGTGTCAGCATCTGTAGCAAGCTCATGCGCGCCTATATCCCATGTATCTCCTTGAGAGTCTCTGTTTCTCCCATTAATATCTATCTCTACGCCGCTAGTAGTTCCTAAGTCTGCTCCAGCGTCCACGCAATCCGAATCTTCATCTATATGAAGGTCTTCTGAGCCGCCAGTTGTAGACACAAAAGATATATCAGCTAAACTCTTTCCTGTTAAGGCGGTACTGTCATTCAAATTTTGCCCCATGTCTTCGGCGTTCCAAGTTGCAGCTGTAGTAGTGTCTGATAAGTTGTTAGCTGTGTGAGCTGTGGAGGAGGAAGACTGTTTAAGATATGCTGCCTTATCATCGCTAGCTGACAAGGTCGATACAATATTGTTCTTTATATAAGAAACACTAGTAGAACTGTTACCAAATCTAATACCAATAGCGTCCTTGTTTCCACCTTGCGCTGTCAACTTGTAGATAGTGTTGTTGTAAACATACAAACCTCCACTCCAACTGTAAAAGATAATTGCTCCAAGGGAATCGTTGCTAGTTTCTACGAAGTTATATATAATATTATTTAATACGTATTGGTTATCTGTCGTCGCTCCTGTGCCTAATCCATGTATCGCAAAAGGCCCTGTGTTGCCGGGGTTGCCATTTTTATCATGTAAAAGATTGTTTCTTACGATATTTTCATCATTAGTTCCTGCAAGAACTATGGCTTTGTTAGTATTTCTAGAATCCAGACTATCCAGACTGATATCCAACCACTCAGCAGTCATATTGTCTATATCAATTCTAAGGATACCTTGATTATGACCAGAATTTGCAGTGGGTTTCCACAAAGCTCCACTCTCCGCCGTCCCATCATGTCTATCGTCTGAATTAACACTTAACTTTACAGAAGACAAACTTTGCTTGTTATCAAATGTTACAGTTGCGTCTGTGAAGGTAGAGTCTGAATGTAGCTCACCAACAACATCGTCGCTACTTCCCCAATAAGAAGGGCTTGAATCATCGACCATAGCCTCAAATAAACTAATTGTAGAAAAAGCTCTTTTGAATACAGCATCTTGCTGATCACCATATTCATCTGTAATACTAGTGGGTGAAGCAGCGCCACTTCCTCCAGAACAATATTTCAGAGTATAGTCACTTCCAGATATGCCAGTTAAAAGATAAATAAATGTTGTTCCGGTGTTGGCAGAATCATCCATAGTGACAATATCTCCTACGGCGGCATTAGACCCCGGACTAGATCCAAACGCTACTGTATATGGATTACTACCGCTAGCTGAACTCGGCGTAACGGTAGCTATACTTTGATTTGATCCAACACTTACTGTAGTTGTTGCCATGTATCACTCCTATGAACTTCTTAAATCTTCACCAACTATAAACCCATCAAATGCAGATGAGGCAGTTGTGCATAAAAACCCAATAACATCTACGCCACTTGCTGTGGTTCCGGGTGGAGTGTTTCCGGGAAAAGCAACAGTATCTGTAAAGGCAAGAGAATGGTCTCCTCCCCATGCAAATCTAATTAATATTTTTTGACCCACTACGGCGTTTTGTATATCTAAACCTGTTATATTTCCGCTTGTTGCTACAGTAAAATAGTTGCCCAAAGCAGCATTAATAACAACACTACCAGACTGACTAGTAAGTGCAGTTGTGTTTCCTACAACACCGACGTTAGTTACAATTCTTTCGCCATTGTCTGTGGTTGTAAACTTCATGTAAGAGTTGCTAGCCTCAGTAATATCTAAAGCGGTAGCAACGTTATCTTTAAGGGTAATCTTAGCAGTTCCGTTATTTGCCCCAGA
>Ga0114932_10003729_pt1 | contig 14692 bp, 8 predicted proteins | sample 2SBtaG_2_FD_87286 | JGI IMG/M metagenome (GOLD analysis project Ga0114932, IMG submission 87286) | Deep subsurface microbial communities from Kolumbo volcano to uncover new lineages of life (NeLLi) - 2SBTROV12_ACTIVE470 metaG | ecosystem: Environmental > Aquatic > Marine > Volcanic ...
CGCCGCGGCTGGCGGCCCGCTCTCGCGTTGCTGTGACTCGGCCACACCGGCCGCTCGAGCAGACCACCAGCCGCGGCGATGGCTGCGCGATCACCTCACGAACTTCCGAGACAGGGGACTAGCCATCGCTGGAGGGGGACTTCTGACCCGGGGAGACGGACGTCCGTTTCGCGCATCGACCGCCCACTTTGCGGCGTCCTTCTGGGAGGGCAGACCATCGGAGACGAGCTTCTTGGCGGTCTCGGTGAAGGACTCGTCGCCGCTGTGCGCCTGCTGTGGACTTGCAACGCCTCGTGCCTGCGACCCCACCGGCGCCTCCCGACGGGAGGGTAGCTCGGCCCGGCCGGCCTCGGGCCTCCGAAGGCTCTCCAGGCTGGAATCCCCTGATCGCCCCTTCTACGCTGTCCCGGTCAGGTCCCCTGAAGGAAGGCAGCGGCCACCCCGACCACCTCGTGGACCTCGAGGCGTGACCCGTAGTTCCAGGGGCTCCCGAACACCGGCGCCCGCCCGCCCCAGTTCTCGGCGCCCGGCACCGGCTCCACCGCCAGGCACGGCGGCCCATGCCCGTGCTCCAGCCGCGCCAGCTCGGCCAACAGCTGCCCCAGATCGTCCGGGGCGTCGGTCCGGAAGGGGTTTCGCCCGATCGTGTACCGCAGCCCGCCGGACGGGTGGTCGGCGACGAACACGCCCAGCGCGGTCCCCAGGGTCCGGTACAGCACGTCCGGCTCGACCAGGTCGGCACCGCGCTGGTCCGCCAGTCCGACAGGACCCTGGGCCACCAGGCGCCCGGCGGCCACCAGGGCGGCCCCCAGCGCATCGAGGGCCTCGGCTTGCTCGGCGAAGGGCATGGGCAGGCCGCTCTGGATCCGGGCCCACACCTCGGCGCACTGGCGGGCGAAGACCTCGGCGGCCATGGGCGGTGTCGAAGCCTGGGCCAGTCCCGCCACGACCCAGCGGTGCAGGCCCAGCCCGGCGGCGTCGGCCTGTGCGCTCACGCCGGGCGCGGCGACCAGGTGATCACAGCGGTGCGACGCGGCCCGCAGGACGGCCAGCACGGTTGGGTCCAGAGCCGAGGCTCCACCAGCCAACACGGCGACGACGCTGGCCAGGGCGTCGGTGTCCGGGCGGGTGGTGCAGACGCTGTCGAAACGCCCCGTGTCGATGCGGTCCGGCATGGCGTCCAGGTTGATGGCCTCGCCGGTGACGTGGTGGTCCCAGCTCTCCAGGGCCCCGGGCACGGTGCCGTCGACGCTGACGTAGCGGCGGCAGTCCGTCGGCACGTCGGCCAGAGCGGTGGCAGCAAAGATCCGGAGGCTGGACATGCGTGGCGGGGACGGGGGGTGAGGGCCCATCCTGACAGATTCATCGGGCGAGCCAGGTCCGGGCGATAGCCCGATCAGCCTCGGCGCCGGCGGTTGCGTTTCAGCTCGGCGTCGATGAGCACGGCCACGCCGTCCAGCAGCCGGCGGCGCTCCGACTGGGCTTCGTCGCGCCAGGCGTCCAGGGTGAGGAGGAGCGCCTCGCGGGTGCGCTTGGTGCGGGCGTAGAGCGCATTGCGGGCCTGGGTGTCCAGGCCCTGGGTGGGCGGGGTGCCCCCCGCCGCGTACTGCCGCAGCTCGGCCAGCCCCTGGGTGAAGGCGGCCGGCGACATGCCGATGGGGGCTGCCTGGACCGCGGGAATCAGCGCCAGCTCGAGCAGCTCACGCACCCGCTTCACGTCGTCGAGGTCCAGCGGCGGACCCACGGGCTCCACGGGTGCCGGCGTGCCGCCCCGACTCCGATCCCGCAGGCGGTTGTTCAGGATCTGGCTGAGCCAGGACCGCTCGGCGCCTGGTCCAGGCAGGTCGTCCAGGTCGTCCAACAGCTCGCCGATCAGACCGTCCAGCACCTGGCTGTCCACCTGGAAGGTGCTGGAACTGGCCAGCTCGGCGAGCTCGGTGCGGAGCCGTTCCTCGGCCTGCCACCAGCGGGGATCGCTGTCGTCCAGCCAGACCGTCAGGGCCTCACGCAGGTCCACGAGGCACCTCCAGCCGCCCGGTGATCACCTGGGCCCGTGGCTCGAGCAGGGCGTCCGCTTCGCCCTGCAGGGCCGCCCGGGCCAGCACCGCTCGGGCCCCGCCGGCCGAGGCCCGGGCCAAGAAGCCAGGCAGCCGCCCGATGGCCGTGCCCAGGCCGATGGCCTCTCCTCCGGAGAAGAGGCAGCGGGCGAGCACCTGCAGGTGGCGGGTGTCCAGGGTGATGCCCTGGGCGAGCAGCAGGCCCTCGCAGGCCGCGACCCAGGCCTCGGGTGCCCCGGCGTAGGGCGCGACCCCGTCGGTGCCGAAGCGCCTGATCAGGCCGGTGAGCCCCTGGATCAGGTCGTGCTCCTGGGCGCCCCCGCCGTGGAAGGTGCGCAAGGTGAGCTGGGTGGCGCGCTCGCCCACGGCCTGGGCGGCCAGAGCCCCGATGGGGGTGCCCGGCAGGACCGGCGCACCGGTGCTGGGGTCGGTGCCGTAGCAGTCAGCGCAAGGGCCACCGGCCGCCTGGCAAGCCAACACCCCCCGGCGTCCCCGGGGCAGGCCACAGCGCCGCTCGGCGACCACCAGGGGCTGACTCACGGCGAGCAGGCGGGCGTAGAAGTGACCGGTGAGGCCGGTGTTCAGGCCGGTGTCGATCAGGCCCTTCCGAGCCCCGTGGGCGCTGGCGAAGTGACCGTCGGGCGGGACCCCCGACCGGAGGGAGTCTGCGACCGCCACGGGGATGAGGTGGCCTCGGGCGTCCCACATCAGCCCTCGCAGTCCGGCGAGCTGCAAGAGCTGGTTCCAGGAGCCCCGGGCCCCGCCCTGCAGCATGAGCGCCAGCGGGTTGGTGGGGTCGCCCTCCAGCAGCTGGCGCAGGCCGGCCTGGACCTGTCGCTCGGTGTCTCGCCAGGCATCGGCCCACGCCTCGCTGCCTGCGGGGCCGATCGCCCGGGCGCGGGCGATGGCTGCCGGCGTGCCCGGCCAGTCCGGCAGGTGGTCCAGGGCGAAGGACAGGCCGCCTCGGGTGGCGGCGTCGAAGCCGACGCGCATCAGGTCCACGGCGAGCTGGGCGCTGGCCTGGGAACCCGCCTGCTCGAGCACGGTGCCCAGCAGCCCGTCCAGCGACGCCTTGGTCAGCGCCTCGGGCTCGAAGAGCACGCCATCGGGCAGCAGCGCCCGCAGGTCGGCCCACCCTGCGTCGGGGTCTCGGGTCACCAGCCAGCGCCAGCCCTGTACGGCTTCGTGGGTCGGACCGTAGGCATAGGCCCCGTTGGCGGGTAGGCGCTGGTTCCGGCTCGGCAGGAGGCGCTCGCGGCACTCGGCGACGGCACCCGGCGTCAGCGGGAGGTGCACGGACATCTCGTCGCCGTCGAAGTCGGCGTTGAGGCCGGCACAGACCAGGGGGTGGAGCCGCAGCGCGAGGCCGTCGACGAGCGCGACCTCGAGGGCCAGCACGCTGTGCCGGTGCAGGCTAGGCTGGCGGTTGACCACCACGGGCCGCTGTGCGACGGCGTCTTGCAGGTGCCGCGACGCGAGGGAGGACGGGTCGGCCAGGACCTCGCCCAGGATGGCGTCATCGGGGACCTGGTCCAGGTTGGCGGTCACGAAGGGCCGGTACAGCTGCCAGGCCAGCTGGCGGGGAAGGCCCACCTGGTCCAGGCCCAGCTCCGGGCCGGGCACGATCACGGCCCGGGCCGAGTAGTCCACCCGGCGCCCGCCCAGGTCGCGACGGAGCAGGCCCTGCTTGCCCTGGATGCGGTCGAAGAGGGCGCGCAGGGGGCGTCGCCGGGGACCCGGGGCCCGCCGCTGCTCGTGCTCGGGCAGGGCGCCGTTGTCGATCAGGGCGTCCACGGCGAGCTGGAGCCCCCCCCAGGCCGCGGCCAAGCGAGCGAGGGCTCTGGCTCGGGCGGGTGCCGGTGCGTCCGGCGGCGGATCCGGCAGCACTGCCAAGCGACGCGCCTGGCGGATCACCCAGGTGTAGTGCGCGTCCAGGTCCTCGCTCACCAAGCGCCCATCCCGGAGCTCCGTGGGATGGCGCAGGCCGGCGGGCAACACCGGCAGCCGGTCCAGGCTGAGGGTCCTCACGTCCAGCGGTCCGTCGGCCAGCAGCGCGACCAGGGCAGGCACGCCGGCCTGGACGGTGGCGCCGGCGTCGAGGGCAGCGATCAGCGACGGGCGGTCCACCGGCCGACCCCGCGGCCAGTCCGCGCCGCCCGCCTCGGTCACGACCCAGCGCCGGTGGGCGACGAGGTCTTCGAGGGCCTGGCGATCCAGGCCCAAGGCTTCGCAGAGGGCCCGACGGCCCGGCACGCTGCGCCAGGCCCACGGGTGCAGCACGGGCCTGGGGAGGTCCAGGTGGCCGAAGCGTCTGGAACGCTCGCTGCTGGCACACGCCAGGACCCCGCAGCGGGGACACGCCGGGCGCGACGGGTCCGGCAGCTTGGGCTCGGCCCGGGGACAGCGGCAGGTCCAGTCCCGCAGTGGGCCGAAGATGACCTCGCCGTGCAGACCGTCTCGCGGTGGCACGGGCTGACCCCCCCACCGATCGGCCCGCGGATTGACGGCACCCTTGCTCCACTTCGCGATCTCCCGGGAGGTCGCCAGCCGGAGGGCCACCCCGCGAAGCTCCCGGGTTCGGTCCACGCGGCCCGGCACCAGGTCCAGCTCGGTCTCCAGGACCAGGCCCATCGCCTGCAGCGTGGTCTGAAAAAGCCGGAAGCTCGTGCCGCCCCAGACCGGCGCCGGCACCTGGCCTCGGAGGAGCCGGCGGGCCAGCCGGCGGCCGCCGCGGTGGGCGTCGCTCTTCAGCGTCAGCGCCTCTTGGAGCAGGTGGTGGGCCCCATGAGCGTGCAGGACGGCGACCTCCATCTCGCCGAGCCTCTGGCCGCCGCCCCTTGCCCGCCCCTTGACCGGCTGGCCGGTTCGCCGGTCGTAGGGGCCCCAGGAGCGGGCGTGGGCCTTCTCTGCGGCGAGCATCTCCAGGCGGAGCACGGTGGCGACGCCGGTGGTGACCCGCTGGGGGAAGGGCGCCCCGGTGGCCGGGTCGATCAGCTCGGCCCGGCCGTCCCGTGCCAGGCCGGCCAGCGCCAGCAGGTCCCCGACCCGCGCTTCGGCCGGACCCTGGAACGGGGGGCAGGCGAAGCGCAGGCCCGCCCGGAGCGCCTGGGGACTGGCGTCGGCCAGGGCCATGGCGCCTTCGGGATCCCAGGTGCCCAGGTGTTCGAGGAGCCGGTCCCGGGCCGCGTCGTCCCCCCCTTCGAGGCTGTCGGCAAGCTGCTGGCCCAGGGCCAGGGCGGCCCGCCCCAGAGCGACCTCCAAGAGCTGGCCCGGGTTGAGCCGAGACGGGACCCCCAGGGGGTTCAGCAGGACCTCCACCGGCTCGCCTTCCAGCCGGGGCATCGCGTCGTCCGGCAGGATGGCCCCGACAACGCCCTTGTTGCCGTGTCGCCCCGCCAGCTTGTCGCCCAGCTGCACCGGCAGGGTCTGGCGCACTGTGACCCGCACCTGGCGGCCCACGCCGTCCGGCAGGGTGGCGTCCTGGGGGCCCAGCACCTGGACGGCGATCACCTCGCCGTCCCGCCCGGGCGGCAGGAGCAGGTTCCGGGACCTGCCCGTGAGCTGTGCCTCGCCCAGCAGCGCGACGGCGAGCTGGTCGGTGAAGGAGAGGGTGTTGAGCCGTCCGCGGCGCCTGGCGTCGACCTTGCCCACCAGGGCCATGCCCCCGCGGATCTGGGCTCCGACCCGGGGCAGGCCGCTCGCGAAGTCCAGGGCCGCCCGCTCCAGCTTCGAGGTGCCGGGCACGTCGGCGGTGAGCTCCTCCCGGTCGTTGTCCAGCACGTCGCACGTGTAGACCCGGTCCACCACGGCGGTGAGCTTGCGGGCGGCGGTCTCGCTGAGCACGACCGCGTCCTCGAAGTTGTGGCCCTCCCAGGCCAGGTAGGCCACGCGCAGGTTGCGGCCCAGAGCGAGCTCGCCGTCCACGACGCAGGGATCGTCGTCGGCGGTCGTGGCGGCCACGGCCCGCTCGAGCCCGGTGCCGACCAGGGGTGGCTCGGGGTGCTGCAGGGGCAGGGCCTGGCCCTGCATCCTGGCGCCAAGACCGGCCCGGATGCCGTCGTCGTGGGAGACGAAGGGCACCAGGGCCACCGCGGGGGAGAGGTGGGCGGCGGGGCCGAGCGGCCGAGCCTGGAGGCCCTCGTCCGACCAGCTCGCCCCCAAGGCCAGGTGACTGACCAGACCCACCTCGCTGCCGCTGGGGGTCGCCAGGGGACAGAGCAGCCCGCGCTGGCTGGGGTGGAGCTCGCGGGCCTCGGGCCGGACCCGAGGGTCTTCGCCCCCGCTCCACTCTCGGATCTGACGGGCCAGGACCAGGACCTGGAGGGCATTGTGGCCGTCGACGATGGGACACGACGCGCCGTCCCCGTGGGTGTCGTGCACGAGCCGGCGCAAGCGAGCGTCGAAGGCGCGGCTGTCGAAGAGCGCGGGAAGGGCCGCGGCGAGCCGGGCGCCCCGCCGCCCCGCCAGGGTGTTCCGCGCATCGGCCAGCCAGGCCCGCAGGCCCCGAGAGAGGGCCTGGCCCAGGGCCTGGCCTCCGAGCTGCGGGGGCCGCAGGGCCAGGTCCTTCTCGGGCGTCTCCCTGGAGAACGGCAGGACCCCGGTCACCACCCGGCGCCGACCTTCGAACAGGATCGTGCCGTCTGCGCCGACCTCGGGCAGGCGAAGCAGCACGCCTTGGTGGGTGGCCAACGGCTCGCCGCCTTCGGTGAGCTCCAGGGTGGCCAGGAGGGGACGGCTGTAGGTCCGGCCGCGGCCGAGACAGTCCTGGATGGGGTGCTCGGGCGCGTCGAGCGTCAGGTCCCTCAGTACCAGGCTCACGCTGCCAAAGGTCCAGGGGAACGCGTGCCGGACGGCGGCCAGCAAGGCCACCCGGGCAGCTTGGTGGCTCGCCCGGACCACGCCGGCCAGGTCCGGGGGGCTCGGCGTGCGCCGGCCCGTCTGCAGGCGGGGCAGGGCCATGGGTGCCTCGTCGGGGAGTGTGCCACAGGTGGCCCCGTCAGCTCGTGCAGGGGCCCTCGTCCGGACTGTGAACCCCGTCCAGGAGAGGACCATGACCCGCTCCGCTCGCCAGACCGTCGGCCCCGCCACCCCCACCGCCACGACCCGCAGCCCGGTGCTGCCGACCGTGCTGGGCCTGGGCGCGATCGCGCTGACCCTGCTCACTGTGGGCAAGCTGGGCCTGGCCCTCTGGAACCGGCCGGCGGAGCCCGAGCTGCTCGACGCCCTCGCGGTCGTGCTGGACCCGTCCAAGACGGTGGTGGAGTCCGAGCGCTGCGAGGGGCTCGAAGCCGTGGCTGTCCGACACCTGGACGGCGCTCGGCAGGATGCCATGGTCGCGGTCTACGCGATGCAGGAATCGCAGACCGGAAACGTGGAGCACCTGGCCACCCTTCGCAAGGAACGCCGGGCCTTCGTCTTCGAAGACGCCCACGGCAACGAGACCGAAGCGGCGGACCGGGCCGGGTTCCTGTCGGAGCTGGACCAGCTCTGTCGGGGGCTGGCGAAGACGAACGAGAGCCCGATCAAGGAGACCCTCGAGGAGGTGTTGACCATCGTCAAGGCTGCGGGCTGCAACGACTCCACAGACCTCTGCAGCGTGATCTACATCGGCGACGGCATCGAGGACCGGGACCCGGCCATGAAGCGCCGCCTCCGTGATCGGGAGGCCACGGTCACCAAGGTCGACAACACCGGCATCCCCGTCGAGCTCTGTGGCACCGGGGACCGCAACGTGAAGAAGGCCGACGCCTACTCGCTGGGAGACATCCGCCGGATCTGGCAGGAGGCCTTCGAGGAGGCCCCGATCGTGCTCGCAGAGTGCGCCACGTTCGAGCTCTGACGGTCAGTTCTCGCCCACCCCTGCGTCCGAACCTCAACCCCCCGCCCACAACCCCTGGAGAACGCCATGTCCGACGTCAACCCCCCCGCCGCCGCCGCCCCCGCAGACACCACCGCCCACGACCACGCCACCCACGGCCGGGTGCCCGGAGAGCGCGAGTTCTGGCGTCACACGAGCACCTTCGAGCGCTCCCTGGGCGCCATGCGCCGCAACGGCCGGGTCCAGGTGCCCGAGGACATGGCCGACGCGTACCCAGAGGAGGCCGAAGCGGCGGTCGTGGCCGTGTTCCGGGAGCGCTACGACGAAGGCCAGAACCCGGGCGACCTGCTGGCCGGACAGCACTTCCGGGATGGCCAGGAGCGCCTGCCTCGCCAGGAGCGCGAGGAGCAGGAGGCCCGGGCCCGGCTCGAGGCCGCCGAGGGGGCGCGGCCCTGCGTCAGCCGTCCCGCCAAGCCGGCGACGGCGCTGCCCGCCGCCTTGGGGTCCCTGGCGCTGACCCTGCCCCTGCTGCCCGGCTTGGTGCCTCTGGGCCAGGCCCTGGTGGGGCTGGAGTGGGGCACGGCGCTGGGCATGACGGGGGCGGGGCTGGCGGGCTCGCTGCTCGGCTGCGGTGCCCTGTGGCTGGCCCAGCTGGACGACGACCACGACGGCCTGCTGTTGTTCTGGCACATCGTCCCGCTGGCCCTGGCGGCCTTCGTGCCCAGCCTGCTGTTTCCGGGTGAGGCGATCCTCCGGGTGGGGCTGGGCGTGCTGCAGCTCGCCTTCCTGATGATCGTCTGGCTCTACGGCTGCTCGCTGGGGCCCGCGCTGCGCAAGTGGCGGGGGGACGTCGTGGCGTGGGAACTCTCGGAGGCCCGCATCGCCCGATGCCACCGAGAGGTCGCCCGGTGTCGATCCGAGGTCCAGGGCACCGAGGCCCGGCTGGAGGGACACCGGGACCAGGTCGCCCTGCGCGACGGCGAGGCCCTCGCGGCGCCAAAGGCGGTCCGCATGCTGCGCGGCGCGGCGACCGCCGGGCTCCAGGCCGGCGCCCAGGCCAACGCCGCAGACCGGTTCTCCCGGACGACCGCCGGGCCGAGTCGCCGTCAGGCCTCGCCCGTCGGCCCGTCCGGATCCTGAGTCCCACCCCCCTGACCCGAGGAGCTCCCCATGACCCCCATCCGCACCCACCTCTCCAGTCTCCCCATCGTCGGTCCCTGGTTCGCCCCCCGTCCGACCCCCGAGACCGAGCTTCCGGTCGAGACCCCCGTCTCTGAGCCCCCGACCGTGCTGGGCCACCAGACCGCAGCGCCGGACTGGGTCGAGCGGGTGTGGGCACTCGCCCAGGCGGCCGCGGCGGCGGGGCCCGTGTCCCCGGCCCAGCGGGCCGCCCTGGTGGCCCACGCCCAGGCCGAGTGCCGGCTGGCCGGTGCGCTACCCTACGACCCGGCGGCCCACGCCGTCGACGCCTGGACCGACGAACGGCGGTCGGTGCTGGTCGGACGGGTCGCGGACCTGGAGGAGCAGCTCGACTTCGCAGTGGTCCGGACCCGCGAGCGGCGGGAGGAGCTGGCGGGGCTGGGCCGGGTGCCGACCCGTCCGAGCCGGTGGGGCTTCGGCGCGGTCCTGCTGGGGGTCGCGGGTGCGGGTGCCACGGTGGCGATGGCCCTCCAGGGCATGTTCGTGGGCTTCGCCGACACGACGCTGCAGCAGCTCGTGCTCGGGGGTGGCTTCGCGGCGCTGATGCTGTCGGCCATCGTGGTCGGCGAGTGGAACGTGGCTGGGCTGCGGCGGCCCGGCGTGGCGGCCCGGAACGGGGCCCTGCTGCCCCTGGCCGGGGTCGGTGCCGCCGCCGGCTTCCTGCTGCTGCGACTGGGTGCCGGCGCTGACCCTGCCACCGCTGGAGGCTGGGCGCTGGTCGAGCTGGGCATCCTGCTCGTCGTCGGTCAGCTCAGCGCCGAGCGCGGTCGGTCCCGGGTCGCTTGGCAGGCAGAACAGCGCGAGTGGGACGAAGGGGTGCAGCAGGTCGCCGTGGCCGAAGCCTTCGAGCAGCAGTGCGCCCAGGACCTGCAGGACGCCCAGCAGATCCTCTTGGAGCTGGAGGACGGTGTCCGGGCGCGCACGCACTGGCACGGGCTCGGCGAGCACCTCGAGGCCGCGGTGCTCGCCGGGGTCGAGGCCCGGCTGCTGGGCACGGCGCCCCAGCGCCCGGTCGGCGACGAGGGCCCCTGGCTGAACAAGTAGGCGGGCCTGGCGTCAGCTTCCAGCGGCGGGCGCGTCCGGTCCACGAGTCGCGCACCTGGAGGAGACATGCCGCGAGAGACCTGCCAGACCCCCGCCCGCACCGTCGTCGAGCAGCCGCGGAGCCCCGAGACCCGGGCGCGGGCCGCGGTGTGGGTCCGACCCGGGCTGCTGCCGCTCCAGGGCTGGCCTTGGACAGGGCTCGCGGCACTCGAGCTTCGCGGGCTGCACGTGGCCACGTCGCCGGTGTCGTCGGTGACCGGGGCGGTGGTCACGCTGTTGCTCGCCACCCGGGCCACCTTGCGGCTCTGCTGGCGGGTCGACCCGACTCGGGAGCGGGTACGCCTGGGGCTGCAGGTCGAGGTGGGGGGGACCGACCCGTCGGCTGCCGAGGCCCGGACCCGGACCGTGCTGGGTGAGCTGGAGCGGGTGCTGGAGGGCCACGGGCGCCACGCGTGGTCCGCGGTCTGCGGTCCCGAGGCCCTGGAGGCGTTGTGCCACCCGCGCTTTGCGGAGGCCCGGCTCGGGGTACCCGGGCTGGGGGCCTCTCCCGAGCCGCGATTCCTCGACGAGGTGCTGGAGTTGGCCCTGGAGCAGCCGGGTCCGGTCGAGCTGAGCATCACCCTGGGGCCCGATCGCCTGGACCGCTCGGCCCGGATGGGGGTGGTCTCCGCGCAGACGGCGTCGCGGGAGGCGGCGCTCCAAGGCGTGCGCTTCCACACCCGCGAAGGGGTGTGGGCCACGCTCCTGCCCGACGATCAGGTCCAGCAGCGACTGCGGCTCGTGGCCCTGCGGGAGGAGGCGACCTGGCTGACCTCCGTGGACGAGGGCGCGGTCCAGGTGCGCATCGCGCTGGCGTCGGATGCGCCGCTGGATCGGGCCCTGCTGGCGGCCACCCGTCGGTACGCCCTGGGGCGGAAGGGCCGCTGGCTGCAGCTCACGGCGGACCAGGCGGCGGAGCTGCGGCACGGTCCCGGCACGGCCCTGGCTTGCCCGGGCATCGACCCCTGGGAGCTCGCGGTCCCCGGTGCTCTGGCCGCGGCGTTGCTGGAGCTGCCCGAGGCGGCGCCCGAGGGGGTCCCGGAGCTCGGTCCCCGGCCGCGGTCGGCGCCGGCGACGCTGCTGGCGCCGCGGGACGGGGCGCTGCTCGGCCTGGCTGCGAGCGCTGGCGGCGACGTGCCGGTGCGGCTGGCCCCGAACGATCTGGCCCGCCACCTGTGGCTGTGCGGCCAGACCGGCACCGGCAAGTCCACGGTGCTGCTGACGCTCTTGCGGGACCTGGTCGCCCGGGGCGAGGGCGTTGGCCTCATCGACCCTCACGGCGACCTGGCCGAGGAGCTGCGGGCTGGGCTGGACCGGCCGGTGCACGTCTTTGACCCGACCGACGACGACTGCCCCGGGCTGGACCCTCTGGACCACCCGGACGGCGAGGCCCGAGCCCTGGAGCAGGTGGCGTCCATCCTGTTCCAGGTCGTGTGCGCCCAGCACATGGGGCCGGTCTTCGAGCGGTACTCCCGGGCGCTGCTCACCTTGCTGCTGGCGGCTGGCGAGCCGCTCACGGAACTGTCGCGCCTGACCTGGGACGAGGGCTTCCGGCGGCGCTGCCTGCGCACCTTGCGCCGCGGCGAGGCCGCCCACGACGAGGCCCGGTGGTTCTGGCGGGGCGAGTTCAGCGACTGGGGCTACGCCCACAAGGCCTCGATGAACACCTACGTGGTGTCCAAGTTCGACGGCCTGCTGCGCTCTTCGCCCCTGCGACGCCTGGCGGGCAGGGGTCGGCGCCAGCTCGACGTGCGCGGCATCCTGGAGCGGGGCGAGGTCCTGGTGGCCCGGCTGCCGGCGGGAGAGCTGGGTCCCGTGACCGCCTGGTTCGCGGGCCTGCTGTTGCTCGGGCGGATCCAGGCCGCGACCTTCGAGCGGGTGCGTCGGCCTGAGCGCCCCCCGTTCACCCTGGCCATCGACGAGTTCCACACCCTGCTCCAGGGCTACTCGGGCTCCCACCAGGAGCGCAGCCTGAGCCCGCTGCTCAGCGAGGCTCGCAAGTTCGGCCTGCGGCTGGTGCTTGCAAACCAGTACGTCGGCCAGCTCGAGACCGGCACCCGCACGGCCGTGCTGGGCAACGTGGGCAACCTGCTGATGTTCCGGCAGTCTCAGCGGGACGCCCGGCTCCTGGTGCGCGAGCTGGGCATCGGCCTGGTGCCCGAGGAGCTCTCCCGCCTGCCGAACTTCCGCGCTGTGGCCCGAGTCCTGCGGGACGGGTCCAGCCTCGCGCCCTTCCACCTCCACACCCTTGCTCCGGAGAAGTGATGACTGCACACCGCCTCGACGCCCTGCTCCCTGGAACCCGTGCTCTGGGCCCCCGCCTGGCCGACTGGCTGGCCGGGGCGCCGGCCGACCTCTGCCTGGAGTGGCGCTTGCGCAGCCGCGAGGGGGGCCGGGTCGGACTGTGGCTGGTGGTGGACGGAGGGGCCGACGAGGTCCGGAGCCTGGGCCGCTTGATGCGGGTCAACGACACCGGTGTCTGGGCCGAAGCCCCAGCGCCTGCCCTGTTGCCGGGGCCGGTGCTTCACGCCGAGGCGCTGAGCGGCCCCCTGGAGCCCGCCGCCGAGCTGGAGGAGCTGGCACGGCTCTTGGCCCTTCAGCCGACTCCCTGCGAGCTGCGGGTGCGGTGCTCGTCCCTGGTGGGGCTGCCCAGGGACGAGGTCAGCCCGCGGCTCGGGCAGGTCGAGTCCTTGCTGCAGGGCGTGCACCGGGTGGAGGAGGGTCGCCAGACCGCGGCCGAGCTGCCTCACGACCTGGTGCTGCTGCGCCGAGAGAAGGCTGCGCTCCTGGCGGCGCTGGGGTGGCGCGAGGCCCTGGCCGAGGGCGCCCTGACGGTCCGCGTGGAGGTCCGGGGGGTGGCGGGGGCGGATCTGCTGGCCTGTGCGAGCCGGGCCCTGGTCGGCGCGGCGCGGGTGGTCTGGCGGGAGGAGCCCTGCCCGATCCCTGTGCCGGTCCCGGTGGTCGGGCGCATGCTCCGGGTCGAAGCCGACGCGCTGCCCGGCCTGCCCGTCCGGCGAGGTCGGGTGCGGCGGCTCGGCGGCCCCGCTCTGGCGGGCGCCCTGCTGGGGGAGGCCCAGGGGCGTCGCGGCCGGCGCGAGGTCCGGCTGGCCGACCCCGACCTGGCTCGCCACCTCTATGTCTGTGGCAAGACAGGCGTGGGCAAGTCCACGCTGCTGGAGACCCTGGTGAGGGACCTGGGCCGATCGGGTTCCGGGGTGGCCCTCATCGATCCCCACGGGGATCTGGTGGACAAGCTCAAGGACGACTTCGGGTGGCGACGGCGGGTGGTCTTCGACCCGCTCAGCGGCAGCTGCCCTGGGCTGGACCCCCTGTGGAACGACGGCAGCATCCGTGGTCAGGAGCGTGCGCTCGAGCGGCTCACCGCCATCCTCTGGCGACTGTTTCCGCCCGAGTACATGGGGGCGGAGTTCGACCGCCACGCCCGCGCACTGCTGCTGCCTCTCATCCACGCCGGCGAGCCCCTGGAGAGCGTGGTCCGCATGGACGCCGACGAGGACTTCCGCCGGCGCATGGTGGACCAGCTCGTCGAAGACGACCCGGTGCACGCCGAGGTTCAGCGCTTCTGGCGCCGCGAGGTGCCCCAGTGGTCCAGCAGCGAGCGCTCTGAGATGCGCGGCTTCACCCTGTCCAAGTTCCAGAGCCTGCTGCGCTCCCCGGCCATGCGGCGGGCCTGCGGTGCGGGCCGCCCCCAGCTCGACCTGGGCAGCGTGGCGGATCACCATCAGGTGCTGCTCGCCCGCCTGCCCCAGGGCGAGCTGGGCCCGGTCACCGCCTGGTTCCTGGGCATGCTGCTCATGTCCCGGCTCCAGGACGCCGTGTTCGCCCGGGCCAGCCGCCCCGCCCAGGACCGCACGCCCTTTCCCGTGGTCATCGACGAGTTCCAGAACTTCGTCGGCGGGGGCGGCTTCGGCTACACCCGGAGCGATCGGACCCTGGGCCCGCTGCTCAGCGAGGGCCGCAAGTACGGGCTGCGGCTGGTGCTGGCCAACCAGTACCTGTCCCAGCTCGACGAGGGCACCCGGGCATCGATCCTGGGCAACGTCGGCAACCTGATCGTCTTCCGGACCGGCGGCGCCGACGCGGAGCTGCTCGCCGAGGAGCTCGGCGTGCCGGCCGGCGAGCTGGTGGACCTGCCCCTCTACACGGCCGTCGCCCGCGTGCTGCGCCAGGGCCAGCGGCTGGAGCCGGTGACGCTGACGACGGTGGTGGGGGGGCTGTAGGCCCTGCAGGGCACCGGCCCACGACGCCACGAGGGCTGCCCGTGCAAGCTCTCAGGCCCTGAAGGCTCGGCAGTTGCCCCCCGACAACGCCGTCAATCCCCCCCGGCCAGCACCCCCGGACCCTCGGCGGGCACCTGCCGGGGCGGGCGCTGCCAGAGCCAGCGCAGGCCGCGGCCGGTGAGTCGCAGTGGCCAGGCCACCAGGCCGTGGCAGAGCTTCCAGATCCGGTCCCAGGCCCGCAGCGCCAGCTTGGCCTTGAGCTCTGCCCAGGCGCTCTTGCCCATCAGCGTCCG
>Ga0114932_10003731_pt1 | contig 14686 bp, 15 predicted proteins | sample 2SBtaG_2_FD_87286 | JGI IMG/M metagenome (GOLD analysis project Ga0114932, IMG submission 87286) | Deep subsurface microbial communities from Kolumbo volcano to uncover new lineages of life (NeLLi) - 2SBTROV12_ACTIVE470 metaG | ecosystem: Environmental > Aquatic > Marine > Volcanic ...
AGACTCCATACCTACAGCCAGACCACCAATCACATTGGTAGCGTGACCGGTTGAAGACTGGCGGATGATAGATGTTACCGGGCGTTTGCCCATGGCAGTATAATATTCAGTGATGATACTCATTAAAGTACCCACAGCCAGACCTACTACGATAGCGCCCAGTACCCCGTCGCGGGTAAAAGGGTGTCCGCGTAAAGTCATGTTTTCAGGCAGGATATAATAAACAAGACCTGCACAGGCAATGGCAGTGAGGACGATCGATCCCCAGTTACCCATGTTAAGGGCTTTCTGTACGCTGGAAGTGTTGATGCCCGCTGTATCGCTGATGCGCACAAAGAATGTTCCGATGATAGAGAACAAAATACCCACACCTGCAATCAACATCGGCAGCAGGATGGGAGCGTATCCGCCAAAATTATCGGTTGATATGGTTTCCTGTCCCAGTACCATGGTAGCCAACACGGTAGCTACATAAGATCCGAACAGGTCGGCACCCATACCAGCCACATCACCCACATTATCGCCTACATTATCGGCAATGGTAGCAGGGTTACGGGGGTCGTCTTCGGGGATGCCGGCTTCTACTTTACCAACCAGGTCGGCGCCCACATCGGCCGCCTTGGTATAGATACCGCCGCCTACGCGGGCAAACAGGGCAATGGATTCTGCACCCAATGAAAAGCCGGTAAGCACTTCAATGGTACGCAACATATCTTCAGGATTGGCGGCAGCGCCGGGAGCAAAAGTTTGTTTCAGAATGAGGTATACAGCACCCAGTCCCAATACAGCCAAACCGGCAACGCCCTATCCCATTACTGCGCCGCCTGTAAACGATACATTCAGCGCTTTGGATAAACTGGTGCGGGCAGCCTGGGCTGTGCGCACATTGGCCTTGGTAGCGGCTTTCATGCCTATATAACCGGCCACGGCGCTACAAACGGCGCCCAGTACAAAGGCCAGGGCAATAGACCAGTGTGAATGGGGATTGCTGCTGGCCATCACGCCCAGCAGTATGGCTACAATGATGACGAAATAAGTCAGGATTTTCCACTCCGCTTTCAGGAAGGCCATAGCCCCTTCGGCAATATAAGTGCTGATCTCTTTCATGCGGTCATTACCCGCATCCTGCTTTGAAACCCAATTGAATTTAAAGAAAGTGTAGAGAAGGCCCACAACTCCCATCGCCGGAACGGCATAAAACAAGGCATTGTCCATAATAGGTTTTAGTCTGGTTTGGTAGTGTTTATTGAAAAGTCAGCAAAAATAGGGGTTAACCGCTATTGTTCCAATACTGTGGTATCGGCATGGCCTGTGAATACGGAGCTCATTTTGCCCGCCCGCCAGATGGCCGGGTTGAATTTATTGCCCAGGATGATCACCGTAGCGCTGTCGTGCACCAGGCGTTTGAACACGGCGTTGTTCCCGTGCCACCATCCATTATGGTAAACGATGGTAGGTTCGGATGGGTTTACCAACAGGTGCCAGCCCAGCCCATAATTCTTTATGCCCCTGTGTTCATTGCTGTAAGGCTGGTAGGCTTTCTCCAGTGTAGGGAGGCTTACCAGCGTGCCCTGGTACAGCGACTGGTCCCACGCGAGAAGATCCCGCACCGTGCTGTACACATTTTTATCGCCATAAACACAATCCAGTTTTTCGAGCGGGTAAGGGCGTCGGCCAGGTGTATACGAAGGGGTATAGTTACCGGTGTCTTTGATATTAAATACATAGGTATTCTTCATCCCCAATGGTGTAAATACACTGTCTTGCATGTATTGAGGGAAGGGGATGGAAGTAATCTTTTCCACGATCAGGGCCAGCATGGCATAATTGGTATTGCAGTAGCTATAACGCCTGTTGGGTAAGGCTTCTATAGGCGGCCGGTTATTGATCATGTATTGCAATACGATTTCATTGGTAGCGAAACCGGTTAGCTGTGGCGCTATTTTAAAACTGCGGTAGCGCGTGACCCATTTGCCGCGCCTGTTTTTAACGCGATAAGGCTCCGTGCGCACATCGGTCATGAAATGATCGTACTTGGGCAATCCGCTCCGGTGGGAGAGCAGGTCTTTAATCGTAATGCCGCTGTATGGGAAGTTCGGAAGGTATTTCTCTACATGATCATCGAGTGACAGCTTGCCCTGTTCCATCAATCGCAGTATCACGGTGGCGGTAAAGGTTTTAGAGACCGATGCCAGGTGGAAGGGTGTATTGGGGGTGATGCTGTCGCCTGTTTTGAAATTGATGAGGCCATGATAATCCTCGAACACCACTTCTCCGTTCTTGGCCAGCAGGATGCTGCCATTGAAGCCGGTGCGCAGCAGGAGTGAGCGGTACAGGGGCTCTATGGCATTGGCATAATATTCTTTTTCCTTATTGGTGAGCGGTTTGAAATGATTGGTGGGAACAACAGTATGAACATGCCCGGTATCTCCTCCAACTGCAGGTTCTTTAGCAGCAGGAGAGCCACAGGCCATCATCAACGTGGAAAGAAGTGCAATGACCATCGTACGCAACATTAGATTCTAAAATTTACACTAAAGCCGCAAATATAGCCTCCGCCGAGGCTCCGGCCAACTTCCGTGGAAAATTATCCGTATGGTAGTCACAGAAATAACATTTATTTTCGCGAACATGAACAAGCAAGCAAGCACCAGTTATCCCAAAGAAAAAATTAATATTCTCTTCCTGGAAAACATTAGCGACAAAGCGATAGCACAGTTCAAACAAAATGGTTATGTGAATGTACGCAAGCTCACCGGCGCCCTGAGCGAAGAAGACCTGATCAGAGAGATCAAAGACGTTCACCTGATTGGCATCCGCTCCAAAACACGCATTACATCCAAAGTATTGGAAGCGGCCAAGAAATTACAGGCCATCGGCTGTTTTTGCATTGGCGTGAACCAGGTTGACCTCAAAGCGGCTACGAAGGCCGGCGTGGTGGTATTTAATGCACCCTATAGCAATACCAGGAGCGTGGCGGAACTGGTTATCGGTGCCAGCATCCTGCTTATCCGCCGTATACCCGATAAGAACAAGGCGGCACACGAAGGCATCTGGATGAAAGATGCAAAAGGCAGTTATGAATTACGCGGCAAAACGCTGGGTATTGTAGGTTATGGTAATATCGGTTCGCAACTGAGTGTGCTGGCGGAAGCGCTGGGTATGAAAGTGCGTTTTTACGATACCGAAACAAAGCTGCCATTAGGTAATGCAGAGGCTGCCAAGAGCCTGAAAGAACTGGTGGCTAATTCAGATATCATTTCATTGCATGTTCCCGATACAACACTGACACGCAACCTGATCAATAAAAACGTCATCAAGAATTTCAAGAAAGGTTCCATACTCATCAACTATGCAAGGGGAGAAGTGGTAGACCTGAAAGCGCTCAGCGTAGCCATCCAGGAAGGAGATATCAAAGGCGCTGCCATTGATGTGTATCCCTGGGAACCCGAAAAGAATGGTGATCGTTTTGAATCGCCCATGCAGGGATTGCCCAATGTGATCCTCACACCGCATATCGGTGGTTCTACTGAAGAAGCGCAGGAGAATATTGGTGAAGATGTGAGCCTGAAATTATTCCAATACCTCGAAAGGGGCATCACCAACGGATCGCATACAGTGCCCGCCATCGGATTGCCCCCGGTGGAAGGATCGCATCGGATCCTGCATATCCATAACAACGTGCCGGGTGTGTTGAGCGCTATCAATACTGCACTGTCTAAGAATAACATCAACATAGTGGGACAATACCTCAAGACCAATGATGAAATTGGCTATGTGGTATTGGACATCGATAAGAAATTATCCAGGCAGGCGCTTGAATTGCTGCGCGGTGTAAAAGAGACCATCAAAGTACGGATGCTATATTAAATGGCTGATTTATGATTTGACCATTTCTGATTTAATGTATTAATATAAAAATCTGCAAATCAAATCAAAGATCAGAAATGTTTAGATGTTGTAATGCATCAATGACTACGCGGCGGATATCTGATAAAAGGTTATCCGCCGCGTTGTATTTGGTAGTGTTGATGATATCAGGATTACCTTCCTTGAAATATTCAAGTCCTTTTTCTGCGCCAGTGGTTAAAAATTCTAGTGTGCGGATGGTATAGGTTTTTTCCGGGTGAATGGTTTTTTTGTTGATCTGCCAGTTGTTATCCTGGTAAACCAGGTTTTTACTCCTTTGCAGGAAGCCGCCCAGGTCCAGGCGATCATTGTTGCTTTGCAATATCTTCAATAACAGGCTTCCTTTCATTTGTACATCGCATACCACGCCGCCAAAAGGTAATATCCGTACAATATCCATTTCATTGATGGGGCCCTGCACCATATCATCGATGCGGATGGAACCACTGTTTAAAATAGCGGCATCTGCATGCGGTTGAGACAATAACATACTTTCCGTAATGAGGGTACCCAGGTTGGTTTGGTGATAACGGATGGCCGATTCCAGTCCATTCAGCGGTGTGGTAACAACAGCCAACTGGTGTGTGGGATTGATGCCGTTTTTGATATACGAGTTGTATATCCTGTCTTCCCATTTTTTTACCTGCGCTATTGCAGCGGTATCGGCTGTGATGCTGCTGTCGAGCGCTATCAGCGTGCTTTGTATCTGCAGGTTGCCATTGCCGTCTTTATAAATCAGGTGTTTGTAAATTGTTTTGGCGTTGGCATCCGCTTTGGCTACAAAGCGGTCTTCTACGGGTACGTACATGTGCTGGTGTTCATGTCCGCCCAGGATACCCCTGATGGCAGGCAGTTGCCTGAGCAAGGTACTATCGGCCTTATAAGATAAATGGGTAAGTCCGAGTATGCAATTCACCTGCTGATCCGTTAAGGCCGCGATCTCGCGTGACAGGGCTGCATCAGGCGCCTCATACTGAACAAAATGCTGTTGGTTGGCATCAATGGTAAGTGCGAAGAACCCGATGCGCAAGTTGCTGAGTGGCGACCATACGATGTGTTGCACAAAAGGCACTTGCAAACCGTGCAAATCTTTATAAAAGGGAGATAGTTTGTTCAGGCTGTCTTTGTACTGTACATTGGAACTGATCCAAAGGAATTGCGATTCGTTGATCCTTTTTTGCAAAGCTGCATAAGGGATATCGAATTCATGGTTGCCGAATGTAACCATGTCAATACCCACTGTGTTCATCAGGTCTACCATTTGCGCACCGTTCACGCGTTCACCGTCGAGGCGGGCGGTGCCCATTACAGAGGGACTTAAAAAATCGCCCGCTAACACAGCGAGGGTAGGATATTTTTTCCTGGCATCGGCGATCACAGATGCCACGCGGGGCATGCCGCCTTTACGGCCGCCTTCGAGCGGACCGATCTCATACACATCGTTGAGTTGAATGATACAGGCTGTATCTGTTGATACCTGCGCTTGACCTTTGATGATGGGAAATGATAGGATTAGTACACTGATCAGCAATCGTTTCATGCGGTTGATTTCTATTTTAAATGTACTGAATTTGTTACGGCCGTTGCAATGCCGTTAAAATCTTTTTTCCCCGCACGCGAAAAGCGGCTGTTTCTGTTTCCCATCTTTCTTCAATAATAGTTTTCAACTCTTGCCCGATCTCCGGGTATATTTTGGAAAGCTTAAAAAGGGTAGTGAGGGAAAATGCTTTGATGGCTACCGGAGTGGCAGGTGTTTCAATGAATGTGAAACAGCTATTCATGATCTCGCCATGAAAAGCTTCGGGTAATTCAATCTCCTGCAAAATGCGTACGGCATTCCTGGTAACGGCGGGATGCGCCTGCTTGTTCTGCAATTGCTGTACGAGCAGGCCAATATAAGGTTTGATCATTTCAGGCTTCATACGGGCTGCCCAGCTAACGCTCCATGCAGCGCGTTGTGAAAGACGGTAATGGTCTTCCGTGAAACACAACATCAGTTGTTTGAAATTTTGTTTGGAAGCGCAGGCGTATTGCGCAATGCGTAAAGCATGTTCTTTGGAATGCTCTTTCAGTATTTCTTCCCTGATGTTCACAAAGCAGCCAGCATTTTTTTGATCTCTGTAGTATCTACGATCGTGTTCTGCAAATTTTCCTGCATGCTTTTAGTTTGAAATTGCATGCCGGAAGGAGTCAACATCCTTGCGGATGAATGTAATTCCATTACACCGGTAAAATCGGCCAGGGCTTTGATGTTGCTGCTGCGCACACCACTGCCGGGCATGATGATGATGCGGTCATCTGCTTTTTCTACCAACTGTTTGATCAACTCGCGGCCATCCCAGGCATTGGGTACCTGTCCGCTCGTTAAGATGCGATTGCATCCGCATGAAATGATGTCTTCCAAAGCCTGCAAAGGATGAGCAGCACGATCGAATGCCCGGTGAAAAGTAACTTCCATCGGGTAAGCCAGGTCAACCAGTTTTTTTGTCCGCTCTTTATCGATGCTTCCATCTGCATGCAACAAACCAATGACCACTCCGTCAAAGCCCAACTCTTTACAGAGTTGTACATCTTTGCAGATCACTTCGTATTCCGCATCGTTGTATAAAAAATCACCGCCACGCGGACGAATGATCGGGAAAACAGGAATGGAAATTTTTTCTCTTACTGTTTTCAAAGTACCATAAGAGGGTGTAGTACCTCCATCGTATGGGTTCTCGCATAATTCAAGGCGGTGTGCGCCGGCTGCAGCGGCCAGTAAAGCAGATTGAATATTAAAGACAGCGATTTCAAGCATGAAGGAGTTGTTAGATGTCAGTTGTTAGTTGTTAGAGATTGCCAAGATAAACAAGTTCTTCTAACAACTAACAACTGGCAACTAACATCTCACTGCTACTGGCTCAATTTTATTTCACCAACATCAACAGTACCTCCATCGGTTACTTGAATTCCGTCTTTTGACGTATTTTTGAAGGGAGGTTTGGCTTCGATAATGAGTTTGTAAAGCCCGGGCTTTACATCGGCAATTTCGAATGCACCTTGACTTACATTAGCCTTGAGCGTATCTGTAGCAGATAAAACCCAGGCTCTTACACCCGCTTCGGGAGGGGCGACCGTTCCTTTAACGGTTCCGCCAAAGAATGGCTTAAAAGCAAATAATCCGGCTGTGATCACAGCGATGGCCAACAGGCTCAGTTTTTTGTTTTTCATGGCGTGGTAAATTTTTGGATGACAAAGGGATATATAGCCCAACTATCATGCCGCCGGAGGAAGCAATTTGATAAAAAAAATAAAAAAATAATGCTCGTATATTCTGATTGTGGTATATGTTTTGAAGCGCTACACGCGAAATGTTAGACCTGGAAGGGTCTTTCGCATAAAAATGGAAATTATGGTTACAGTAGTCATTCCTGCTTTGAATGAGGCAAATACAATCCGGCAGGTAATTCAATTTTGTAAACAAGAGCGGCATGTAGATGAAGTGATCGTGATAGACGATACTTCAGAAGATGGTACCGCTGAAATTGCAAAAGAAGCTGGCGCTATTGTGTTGAAAAGTGCGTCAAGAGGGAAAGGCATCTCCATGAAAGAAGGTGTTGATGCCGCGAAACATGAGATCATTGTGTTCCTGGATGGAGACATCGATCCTTATCCCATTGATACCATTGATGCATTGACCGCTCCGCTGATTGCAGATGAAGCCGATTTTGTAAAGGGTGGTTTTAGTCGCAATGCAGGCAGGGTTACCGAGTTGGTAGCAAAGCCCTTGCTGGCTATTTTTTTTCCTGCTCTGTCGTCTTTTGCCCAGCCACTGAGCGGTATGATCGCAGGAAAAAAACAGTTCTTTAAAAAACTGGAGTTCTTCAATGATTATGGAGTGGATATTGGCATATTACTCGATATGTACCTGATGAAAGCGAGGATACAGGAAGTAAACATCGGTTACATCGAGAACAAGAGTAAGTCATGGGAAGGACTTGGCAAGATGAGTAAGGAAGTGGCCAAGGCCATCATCAGCAAAGCCAGGGAAGAAGACAGTTCCGCAACGGCTACAAGCCAGGATGTGGCTACGATTGAAGAGATCAACAATGCAATGCATGAGGCATTACAGGAAAATCTTGCTGAGCACAAACGCCTGGCTGTATTCGACGTGGATGATACGGTGCTGACTGACCGTTTCATTGATGTTTGTGCGCGGGAATATGGTTTCACAGCGAAACTTGAGGACCTCCGGCAGCATGAAAAAGATCCTTTAATCCTCACAAAACGTATAGGCTTGCTGTTGAAAGGAATAAGCATGGACGCTTTATTGAATACAATTCATGGCATAAAAATGGTTGAAGATTTCAAGGAAACTGTCCGGGGGTTGAAAGAGAAGGGGTACCTGGTTGGGCTCATTAGTCACGGCTACACCCTTGTTACCAATTATATAATAAAGAATGTGGATGCGGATTTCGCCGTTGCCAACCAGTTGGAATTCTTCGAGGGAAAAGCAACAGGCGAGGTGAATATGCCATCGAGTTATTTCGCTTCTCCGGACAGTGTATGCGGACATGCATTTTGTAAAACCAATGCGTTGCAGTATGTGTGTGAGAAATTTAATGTGCAGTTCCGTAATTGCATCGCGGTGGGAGATAGTGTGGATGATCTATGCATGATCGGGCATGCCGGAATGGGAGTGGCTTTCTGTGCGAAGGAAAAGCTGCTGGAAAAAGTAGCGGCGAAAGTCATCCGGGAAAAGAGTTTCAGGTCATTATTCGAGTTCGTAAAATAACAAACAACTATTTCATCACCCTTAAAAACTACCTTATGACAAACAGTCTGTATAACATACTCGTGCCGGTAGATTTTACCAGCAAGAACGAGTGGGCTATTGCCAAGGCCATTGAACTTTCCAATTCATTGCACTGCAATGTTCATTTGGTGCATGTGCTGAATGGCGACGAACCAAAGCTGGCTGGTGAGCGACTGTTGACGATGAAGGAGCATTACAAGGATCATCTATGCGGAGAAGGTAGTATGGAGATCAGTATGCTTCATGGAAATCCGTATCAGCAATTATCGGATTACATCACGCATTTCCAGATGGATCTGGTGATCGTAGGGTTGTCGCGATTCAATTTTTTTGAACGGGTATTGTCTTCTGTTTCCATCAGCCGCTTATCCCGCAAGGCGAATGTGCCGGTATTGGCGGTAAGGGCGAGTGGATTGGTACACCACTTCAAGAAAATCATATTACCGTTGAATGACCATATTCCTTTGAGTCGTATCAAGCTGGCCGCTTTGCTGGGAAGACATTTTAAATCTACCATCTACCTGGTATCGCTCCGGAAAAAGAGCACAGGCGAATACAACCTACCGGTACTGAACGAAACACTGAATGTGATCCAGAGCATCACTACCGTACCGGTGCAATCTATCATATTGGAAGGAAAAAACCTGGCTACCAGCACGCTTAATTTTGCCGGCAGGATCAATGCCGACCTGATCATGATCAATCCGATCAAGGATTTCTGCATGCCGGGATTCTGGAACAGGCTTACCAGGAAATTAATGTCTTATCATTCAAGGATGCCGGTACTGACGATGGATTAAGCCGCGCAGTATTATAAAATATACTTGCCATCTACCAGGAAATTCTTGTCATCTGCATAACATATGGCGAAATTGAATCCTTTCTGGATACAATAGCCGCCGTATTCACCGCGCTTGTTGATGGCAATGAATCCAACCTGTATCTCTTTGGCTTTGGCTCCTTTGATCCTGATGATGCGTTCTACTGCTTTCTTGCAGGCGTTTTCGGGAGACAATCCCTGGCGCATCAATTCAACTACGAGGTGGGTGCCGCAAATACGTATCACGTCTTCACCCTGGCCGGTGGCCGTGGCGGCGCCTACTTCGTTATCAACATACAATCCTGCACCGATGATGGGAGAGTCGCCCAGGCGGCCCCGCATTTTAAAAGCCATACCGCTGGTGGTACAACTGCCGCTGAGGTTGCCTTCTGCGTCCATGGCTACCATGCCAATGGTATCGTGGTTCCAGTCGCCATTTTCCAAACGAGTGGGTACGGCTGCAGTGGATTTTTTTGAATTCTCAATGTTGATGACGGGCTTGTATTCGCTTTTCTTCAACCAGTTCTCATAAGATTTTTTAGCGTCATCGGAAAGCTTATCCGGCTCCAACGGAAAACCTTCGGCAACAGCAAATTGTTGTGCGCCTTCGCCTACCAGCATTACATGCGGTGTTTTTTCCATTACACGCCTTGCTACGGAGATGGGATGTTTGATACGCTCGAGAAAAGCAACACTGCCGCAGTTGGCGTGTTCATCCATGATACACGCATCGAGGGTCACATGTCCGTCGCGGTCGGGGTTGGCGCCCAACCCTACGCAGCAATTCAAAGATGATTCCGTTACCATTACGCCTTGTTCTACGGCATCAAGCGCACGGCCTCCATTGCGCAATACTTTCCAGGCGGCTTTATTGGCTTCGATACCTGCATCCCAGGTAGAGATCACGATGGGCTTACGCGAAGCGGTGGGCATACTACGGAAGGATGAAAATGAAAAAGCAGAGAGCCCGAGTGAACCCAATTGCAAAAAACGTCTTCTATGTAACATGATAAAGGGATGTATTAGTGATGCACTTTTAATTTTTGGATCATGCTGTCGCTGATGGGATCTGCATAAACGCCATAAGCGCTTACCAGCACACCTTTCATTGTAGCGTCTTTCGATTCGATGAGATAAAGAATACTGGAATCATCCGGATTGGTAAAACCTTCAAACCGGTAAAACTCAACAATTTCAAATTGAGAAGGGTTGAGGCTGGCGCCTGTGTTTTTGCATTTCAACGCATCGAATTCCAGGTTGAAATCGGTAGTGTATCCTCTTTTTTTAGCATCATTCAATGCTTCCACGAGGGTGTCGTAAGCAGGCATGTGCAGATTTTGCGGAAAGGTACGGAATTATCCCTGCGTTTGCAGGTACGATTTCGATGTTACAAAATCACTGAACAATTTTTCTTTCAATAATAGTTGCTGCAACAAAGTTACCTGGTTGACGGCGCGATTGAAATTATGACCTTCGTAGCGGGCGCCGTAATAAACATCGTTGTTCAGGTGATCTATGAGGAAGCGGATGGCCTGCATATAGATCATGTATTTACCTGCAAATACGAAATGATCGATTTCTGTTGTCGTCATTTCATCCTGCATTTCACCCAGGTAGCCGCTGGCGATGGCATAAAAGAATTCATCACGAATGATGATCTTTTCCAGATCAGCCTCTTCTTCACTGGCGGGCGAAAGGTAGGTGCGCATCATATCGCCCACATCGCTGATGAAATAACCGGGCATCACGGTGTCCAGGTCAATCACGCAAAGCCCTTTGCCTTCTGTATCAAACAATACATTGCTGATCTTGGTATCGTGGTGCGTTACACGCAGTTTGAACAATTTTTGTGAAGTATATGTTTCATAAGCTTTCACGATCCCGTGCTGTGACTGGAGGAAATCGATGAGTTCCCGGCTCTGCCCGATCCTTTGCGGATTGCCCTGTTCAATGGCTTGCTCCAGTTGTTTGTAACGTAAAGTGAGGTTGTGAAAATCACGGATGGTCATGTGCAGGGATGATGTATCGAAATCTCTCAACAACCTGGTGAACCGCCCGAATTGTTGTGCAGCTTCAAATGCCAGCTGAGGCGTTGAAACAGTATCATAGGTTTGCGAAGCGGGGACAAAGGGAAGCAACCGGTAACAATCGTTTTCATACAGTACGTAACCGGCTCCGGTTGTCAAGGTCTTAACCGGTTTTACGAAGAGATAGCCCGGGTGGTAGGCATCAAAATAATCGGCCAGCGCGCCGATATTCTCACTGATGTGCACAGGGTTGCTGAATACCTGGCCGTTGATCTTTTGTAAGATGTATTCTTGTGTGTCATCCACCACCTTCCAGGTACGGTTGATCAAACCGGTTCCGAAAGGGAGCACCCTGCAATGGGTATCGGCAAGGCCATATTGTGCTAAAATGGTTGCAAGCATAGTTGTGGGTCAGCTTGATAAAACTGCTGCTTCAAAAATAAAAGGGATTCGTGCAAGAAAACTCATTCAAACGTTTGCGTTATTTTCAGGGCTCTATCAATTCCAGGCGACTTTCAAGTTCTGTTTGAAAGAATTGCCCCTTTTGTTTGAGCTCTTCTCCACGGGTAAGCAGTTGCAGCATGATTTCCATGGCTTTTTCACCTTGTTCGCGTGGAAACTGTTCTACAGATGCCAGCGGTGGTGTATCGAGATAATGGGTGATAGGCAGGTTGGCGCAACTGACAAAAGAAAGATCCTGGTTGATCTTTTTATTATGCCTGCGGGCATAACGGATGGCATCCAGGGCCACGTAATCGTTGAAAGTGATAATAGCCGTTGGCGGATTCTTCAATGCCAGCAACTGTTTCATGGCATCTTCCGTTCCACCGGTAGAGAGATCGGTGGATACCACCAGTCCCATATCTATCTTGATCTTCTTGGCATGCAGCGCTGCGGTATATCCTTCCATGCGTTCTTTGGTAGCCAGCAAGGAGGAAGGCCCGTTGATGAGTGCAATGCGTTTGTGTCCTTTTTTGATTAAGAATTGCGCGGCCTGTGAAATACCCGGACGCAGGTTGCAACTCACATAGTGCGCAGTTTTCTGTGGAGGAATGCGATCGAAGAATACAACAGGAATATTGTATTTATCCAACTGGTTGAAATGTTCAAAATCTTTGCTGTCCTTCGCCAGGGAAATGATCAGTCCGTCTACCCGGTGGTCTTTCATAGTAGCGGTGATCCTTTTTTCCAGTTCGGGCTGGTCGTGCGACTGGCCCATCAGCACATTATAGCTGTGTTTTAAAGCGGTTTGTTCAATGCCGGTGATGGCCATGGAGAAAAACTCTTCCGACAAATTGGGCAGGATGACGCCGATGGTGAATGTCTTGCCCTGCTTAAAGAAGATAGCGGTCTTGTTGGGCTCGTAATTGAGTTCCTGTGCCAGTTGTTGCACCTGTGTACGGGTGCGCAGGCCAATACTGGGGTGATCGTGCAGGGCTCGTGAGACCGTGGATACGGAAACATTGAGTCTGCGGGCAATTTCTTTAAGCGTGGCTGGTTTGGTCATGACAGTGATTTGGGGGGCAGGGGTAAAGTTAACACAATATGAACATTACGGCATTTTTCGATTGTCTCTTTACAGCCGTTTATCCATTTCCAGTCGGTACACATCCTTTACTTTCACCAGGTCGTAATAACGCGGATACCTGGGATTCAATATATAATTGTAAGCGGTAGGCATTACAGCCGAACGTACTTTGATGCCAATGTATTCATTCGATTCAAGTATCCGGTCGCCCAGTGTCTTCAGTGCAATATTGCCAGGCAGGCGCCAGCTTTTGGGGAGTCTTTTGTCGGGATAAGCGAGTATAGGAGCAGCATCATCTATTTCAATCCTGGTAACATACATATCTGGCGGTAGTTCTGTTTCCTGCACATGCACCAGTACTTCCAGCAGGGCAAGCGCTTCGTGCTCGCTGGTATATAAAGCAAATACTCCTTCATTGTTCCACCGGCCGCCTTCATAGAAGGCGCCAGTACCGGAAAGGTCGGTTGTTCTTTTTTTGCTTTTTACAATACGGTAAACAAACATAAACAACCGCCGGATTAAGTGTAAATACCTTCTTCTAACCTGCCCAGGATGCGGTTGACGGTTCTGATACCGGTAGGCGTATTGAGGTATTGGAACGGTGTAAAACCATCCAATGACCTGTTCTTCTTTTGTAACCAATGGTTGAACTTCTCGCGGCTTTCAAAGAGCGATAAGCCCCTTGCTACGGTGCTTGCCAGTTCTATGGAGAGGGAAGAGGTTAGGGCATCTAACACATCTGTGGTTCTTTTTCTGCTCAATGTTTTATAGGAGACATTTAAAAGAGGAGCCATTTCTTTCATGGGTACATCCATGACTTCAGCCAGGTTCATAACAGCGCGTTTGGGAATGCCCTTATCGGTTGCTTTTACAAAATCGTTCATTGACAAAGGAGCAGATAATGAACTGCCCCCTAGGATATCCCATGCGATAAGATTAGCCGAACTGCTTTTTTTCACTGCCTGCTCCAGTTGGTCGAGTAATTTCCGGGAGCTGCGTTTTTTTGGGGTATGCACAACGCTCGTATCCATAGTGGACATTTTTCCCAAATTTAATGGAATTTTGTCTTTGTATCAAATTTTTCTCGTTTTCCAACGACCGCTGTGCATATACCAGAATGAAGGAATCAACAGTGTAGACCAGTAGATCACTTCACTGGCCCATCCCCAGGTAATGGGAAGGTTCAGTTTCTCAAGCACTATATAGTTATAGATGCAGTATAAAATGATTGCAGCAGTTTCTGTTGCCAGGTTCATTTTCGAATTGCCGGTACCAGTTACTGCATTCAACCAGATCACTGAAACAGACATGAGCACCAACGCAAACGATACGATCCGCAAAACAGGAATAGCCGCCTGGATAAAATCTTCGCCCTGTCCGTAAATAGACAAACAGGCATGCGGGAACAGGTTTAAGAATACACAAACAATCAGCGCGAATCCCACGCTCCATTTAATCAATTTATGGATTAATTCTATTACCCGGTGGTGTATGTCCTGGCCAATGATATTACTAACCATAGTATTGGTAGTGGCAGCAAAAGCCCAGGTGAAACATCCAAAGAATCCAAAAATGTTCCGCATAGTATTCGATACGGCCAGGGCCTG
>Ga0114932_10003732_pt1 | contig 14683 bp, 16 predicted proteins | sample 2SBtaG_2_FD_87286 | JGI IMG/M metagenome (GOLD analysis project Ga0114932, IMG submission 87286) | Deep subsurface microbial communities from Kolumbo volcano to uncover new lineages of life (NeLLi) - 2SBTROV12_ACTIVE470 metaG | ecosystem: Environmental > Aquatic > Marine > Volcanic ...
CCAGAATCAAGAATTATTTTAAGCCAATGTGCAATATATTTAGCATGTTCTCCTAAAAGTAATACATCTTATCAAGCTATTAAAAATGCACAACAATTAGTTAAAGATACTGGAGATTTAAGTGTGCCACTGTCTATTAGAAACGCACCGACAAAATTGATGAAAGAACTGGGCTATGGTGAAAATTATAAATATGCACACAACCAAGAAAATAATTTTGCAATCCATGAGTTTTTACCTGATGCGATTAAAAGCACAAAACTCTATGATCCTGGAAATAATCCTCGTGAAAATGCGTTCCGTGAATTTTTAAAACAACGCTGGGAGGATAAGTATAATTATTAAAATTTAATATCTAATGTCTTAGTAACAGATTTGCCATCAACTGAGTATTCCATAATCCAAACCTTTTTCTTTTTATAAATAATCCCTTTTTCATCTTTAATCGTATAAACATCTTTCATTCCTGTTTTTTGAATTACATATTCAATTTTATTAGTATTGCTATTAATTAATTTATAGCCATTAATAATTGATTTAGCTTTTAAAAAACTTTCAGTTTCATTATCGTTTTTAACTGCTTCTGGAAAAGGGTATTCTCTAACCTCTTCCTTTTTTTTAACAATAACCGCTTTTTCTTTATCTTCTTTTAATTCCTTTAATTCTGCTTTTAATTTTTTAACTTCTGCTTTAGCAGCAACAACTTTAGCCTCAGATACTTTATCGTCAGCTCTTGAGATAATATCTTTATTTGGAGTGTAATGATAGTTTATACCCTCAAAAGACTCAAAAGCTTTATTTAATGCTTCTTTATAAGCAATATTATATTCCTTAACCTTAGATTCACCAATTTTAGATTCAAAAATGATATCTCCATCACAATTTTTTAACACCACTTTTAATTTTGTTTTAAGCATACTATTTATACTTAATACGTCCGCTTTCAATGCAAGGCAATTGTTGCTTATATAATCACGCTCTTTTATTTCCTCTTGCATAAACGCATTTAATCCTTTTTTTCTTAAAAGAAATCTTGTAATCGTGTTTAATCTATAAGCATCTTTTCCTTTTATAAATTCATAAAAATGTGGTACAACTACATACTTATAATCGTTTATACTAGACTGTGCTTTCGCAAAAAAAACAGGTCCTAAAACTAGAATTAATGTAACAACAGTTTTTTTCATTAGTTTCTATTTATTGCTATTAGTTGAGAATTGTAAATATACATTTTGTTTCTATAAATATTGTTTTAACTCAAGCAGATTATCTACCTGCTTAACACCAGTATCCAAGACCTCTTTATGGTAATTAAAACAAATGGCATCTAAACCTATATTTAAAGCCCCTTGTACATCGGCTTCTAAATTATCTCCTATCATGACACTATTTTTTGTGTTTGCTTTTGCTAGGCTTAAGGCATGATTAAATATCTTAGGGTTTGGCTTTTTTACACCAACCATTTCAGAGTTAGTTACTGTACTAAAAAAACGATTAATGTTAGAGTTGTTTAATTTACCTTGTTGTACTTCTTTAAAACCATTGGTAATAATATGAAGCTGGTATTTTTGATGTAAATATTCTAATATCTCAATAGTACCTTCAAACAAATTATTAAATGTGCATAAGTATGTTATATAATCGTCAGAAAGTTTATAAATCATACTCCGCTTCACTTTAATTTGCAATATATTAAAAGCATCGTCAAGGCGTCCATAACGCAATTTGTCTTTGTCAATTTTCTCTTCTCTATATAATTTCCAATACCTAACGTTAATAGGCACATACACCTCCAAAAAAGCATCAATATTAATCTCTAAATTATTGATATTAAATATTTTTTCGAATGTTAATGCTGAGTTTTTATCAAAATCCCAAAGTGTGTGGTCTAAATCAAAAAAAATGTGAGAAATATTATTAATCTTCATTTGTAGAATCTAAAATTAGGGTAAATAACTCTTTAAAACCTTTCCAACGCTTTTCATCACTAAATGTATAGTTATGAAAAACTGGTGTAAAAGTACCATTTACTTGTTTTACTTCATTTATAATTTTAAGGAGTGTTTCCTTTTTATCTAATAACGACTTTTGCTTAAGTAGCACAAAATCCATGACATGAAATGTGTTTATAAGTAATGGGGTTTGTATTTCATAATCTATGTCATAAAACAAAAAAGGAGTACATGTTCCTGCTCTAAACCCAATGGCATTAATATAACCCATTGTATAATCTTCTTTAATCTCTAACTCGATTAAATTGCGATACATATATGGTAAATTTAATTTTGAAAACGAATTTCTAGAAGCTTCTAAGGAGGTGTTAATTATACCTTCTATGTTTGTTTTTTCTTCTTTTAAAATGCTAAAGTCTTCTAAAGCAAAATAAGATGCCTTTAACCCTACTCTACAATAATCTGCTACCGATTTAATTAAAGACACAAACTTTTTCTTATTGACATTTATATTTTTATCATAAGTGGTAAAATCGCCAATTAGAAAGAAAACCGTAAACTTACTCTTTGTATGTTTTTGCATATTGGTTAACCACTTAAACGTGTCATAAGGGTCTCTTTTAAACCGCAACAATACAAGAAAGCGTTGGTATAACTGTTTTATTTTAAACCTGAATATATCGCTTAAAGTCCCTCCAATGGTTCGCATTAAGCCTTTTTGCTTAAAATAATATGCTGTGGGTACATCAATTACAGGTTTTACATTATATGCTCTGGTATTGAATTTAAAATCTGGAAATTGCTGTTGTAATGCAGCTTTAAATTTTTGAGCCCAAATATCGACTACTGGTTGGTGTAAAAAATCATGCTTAAAGGCCAAACTATCATTGGGTGTAAAACGCCCATACTCATCCTTAACATGAGGCAAATACTCTTCATATCGGCTCAATAAATAAAAAGATGCCGCAAAAATATCAAACGGAACTGCACTCTTTTCTCCATTGTGAAAAAAGCATTTTGTATGTCCCCAATCTTGCACTTGTATATCAACATCCGACAACCCTTGATCAAATAAAATATCGTGGCTTTTTACATGGAATTCGTTTCCTAACGCTTGCCTTGAATAAGACATTTTTAAACTATCATGTGCAATAAATTCTTCAACAGTAGTTGTAAAAGATACTGGAACATCTAAAATCCGTTTACATATATGTTTGAAAATGTAATTTAACCGTGGTGTTACTTTATGAGTATAAACTAATAGCATTAACTTGAATAAATTCCAAAGTTTAAAAATACAAATTCCGAAGTGCTTATATCTTTATTCATAAAAAAAATTCATTGGGATTTGTTGCTTTCAATTTGTGGTTTTATAGTAATCCTTCATCTGCAAAGCTAAAGTATGCTTTTTCTGTAACGATTAAATGATCTAACACTTTTATATCTAAACTTTCTCCTGCAGTTCTTAACTTTTGAGTTAACTTTTTATCAGCATCACTAGGTTTCAAAGTTCCCGACGGATGGTTATGCACCAAAATAATTCCTGTAGCTCCAACTTCTAAAGCTTTTTTTAAGACTAACCTTACATCTACTAATGTTCCTGTAATTCCGCCTTTACTAAGCTGGCCTTTTTGAATAACCTTATTGGAGTTATTCATATAAATAATCCAGAACTCTTCATGAGGTAATTCACCCAAAATGGGTTGCATCAATTCAAAAACAGACTTGCTCGAGGTTATTTTTTGTTGGTACAATGCATCTTCTCCTCGCCTACGTCGTCCCAACTCCATACCCGCAGCAATACTAATGGCTTTAGCTTCACCAATACCTTTAAAATCCATGAGCTGCTTTATGGAGAGCTTTCCCAACGCATTTAAGTTGTTATCAACACTCGCTAAAACTCGCTTACATAAATCTACGGCACTTTCTTGCCTATTACCAGAACCAATTAAAATAGCCACAAGTTCAGCATCACTTAAGGCAGCTTTCCCTTTATCTCTCAATTTTTCACGTGGTTGATCGTCTTGCGACCAGTTTTTTATTGAAAACGATGTTGGTTTTTCTGACATTTAGTAAATATAATTATTGTAAATTTCAGAAGCAAAAAAACTGTATATGAAATCATTATTTGAACCTGAAACACACCAAGACATTTTAATTAGAATTGAAAAATTAAACGAAAACACACAAGCACAATGGGGAAAAATGGATGTTGCCCAAATGCTTAAACATTGTCAATTAACTTTGGAGATTGCAAATGGAAAACGACAAATGAAAGCAACAGGAGGTTTTTTTTTAAAAAAAATGGTCTTTAAGGCTTTTAAACCCATGATGTATAATGACAAACCTTGGAAACATAACCTTGGAACTGCTAAAGAATTGATAATTACAGATTCCTATATTTTTGAAACCGAAAAAAATAATATCGTAAATCTTATTAATGAATTTGTGGGTAAAAGAGAAATTAATAATTGGCCTTTACATCCACTTTTTGGGCATTTTACTACTGAACAACGTGGACAAATGCAATACAAACATTTAGACCATCATTTAACACAATTTGGAATTTGATGAGTAATATGTTCATTCTGAACGAGTAAAACAGAGTGAAGAATCTCTTTTTAATTAAGAATCAACAAATCGTAAATCTAAAATCGTACATTGAATTATCCGCCACCACACCATCAAGACCATGATGAACTTCATATGCTAGAAGTGGTTAAAACCTACCCTTTAGCAACGTTGATTTCGGTAAAAGATAACATACCCTTAATTACACATTTGCCATTGGTATATCGTGAAGACGGTAAGCTTATTGGTCACATAGACAAATACAATCCACAAGTCGAGTTACTTAAAGATAATAACCAAGTCACCATAATATTTTCTGGTCCGCAATGTTATATTTCACCAAGCGTTTATACTACGACGCAATTACCAACATGGAACTATATTAAAGTACATCTTAAAGGCACTGTAAAAGCTATTGAAAGTAAAGATGCTTTAAAGGAATCTCTTATTAAAATGACTGAGTTCTTGGAACATCCTAAACACAAGTATGTTTTAGAACCCAACAACCCAAGAATGGATGCCGCTCTAGACTACATTAAAATGTTTGAAATTACCATAACCCATTGGGAAGGTAAATTTAAGCTCTCTCAAGACAAAAAGAAAAGTGATATATATAATGCTAAAGAGGAATTGATAAGAGCGAATAAAGAAAGTATTGAAAGGTTTTTGGAAAAAATATTTTAACTTTAAAACTCTTTAAAACTTTAAATAAACAACATAAAAAAAATGAAAAAAATTACACCAGCAATCTATTCATTCTTACTATTAATTGGTCTTTTATTCACATCTTGTAATAGAGAAAAAACCAATAAACAAAACATAGAAACAGTCATTGAAAATCACAATCATAGCAAGATGATGGAGAACATGAAAAATTTTACCGATAATCGTATTTCGCTTAACGTTTCACCCGAAAAAGCACAACATCAATTAATGAATATGAGAAGTCATGTTGCGGCCGTACAATCTATTATTAATTATTTATCTAAAGACGAATTTGAAAAAGCCTCTGAAGTAGCATCTTCAAAATTAGGATTAACAGATGAAATGAAAATGATGTGTTCTTCTTTTAATAATGAAGAATTTGAAAGATTAGGGTTAGAATTTCATAATAACGCCGATAAAATGAGTGAGATTTTTAAAACGAAAGATAAAAATAAATCATTAGAAGCCTTATCTACAACCATGACCTCATGCATTACCTGTCATGCTACTTTTAAACAATAAAAGTAGCATTAAAATGTTTTTTTGGGAAGGAGCCTAGTTGACTTTATAAAAATTTTAGGCTACCTTCGTTTACAGACGATAAACAAACATTGAAACGTTTTTTATCTTAACGTTGGGCGTAATTAGAACAAAACTATGTTTGGACTTTTCAAAACGAAACAATATTCAAATCAAAGAAGAAATTATATCACTTTCAAAGAAGATGAAAATGGTGCTATTTCGATATACTTTGATGATTCTAATTTAAAAAAAATTAAAGGCGAATACGTTTACGATGAAAATAGTGCTTGGAAAAAAATTCGTGAACCTCAATACAACGACGAAATAATAAATCATAATTCAATTTTTGAATGGACACTTCTTGAGAACGATTATGTAGAAAAGGGAAATTCCTTGTTTACTTTAAGAAAAGCGAATAATGATTATGGAAAAGAATTTATGAATGAAGTTTATATTCTTAATCCTGCTGAATCGCCTAAATCGGGAATAATACAAATTATTAAAAAGGAAAGAGAGATTTTAAAAAATGGCGACTTAATATGTAAAATTTTACCAAATAAAAAGGATTCTAATAGCCCAAAAAATAATTCATATACTGTACGATTTAATAAATATGAGATTCCATCAAAATTAAGAAATTTAGACAATTCAATAGGTAAAAGACATATCAGTCTTTCAAAATGGTTTGTTGAAAACAATGCGCATGTTGAAATTGGAGATAACATTGCAGAATTGAAAGGTGGAAATGCACACAGTACATTTTATACTTTTGAATTAAAAGCAAAGAAATCGGGAATCATAACAATTCTAAAAAATGATGTTAGCTTTTTAAATAATGCTTTAGAACAAAATGAAGCTATTTACATAATTTCAGATAACCATGATATTGTATTTGAAAACACTTACTACAATAGACATAAAATAGAAATTGATGATTTTGAACATAACAAATCAATTAAATGGAAAATTGTAGGTGGTTACATTAATCCATATAATTCAAATATGCCTTCACCAATTGGTGCAATTATCTCGAACTCTGGATTTGGTAAGGATTTGATTTTCTCATTTGAGAATATTAATAATCGTGATTATTTGGCATTTTATTTTTTCTCTAAAGATTATAAACTAAATATTGGAGATAAAATAAAATTCATGTTTGAAAGTCAAAGCATATTGAGCTTTGAAATCATAGAAAAACCAATAAAATCAAGTCTTAATTGGAAAAATCTGTTTGAAACAAGGATTCTAATAACTCAAGATGAATTAATGATGTTTACAAAAGAATCTTTGACAAAATGGAAAATTGATTTCGTTTCAAATAATCAATCTATAATTGGAGAAGCAAATAATTATTATTGGTATCAAGGAGAGAATTATAACAAAGTTTTAAATAATCTGGCAACCGAATATATTGAATTAGTTAATGAACATATAGAAAATTATACACCACTAATAAAACGAGAAAAATCAGAAAATACCAAAACATTTTTGGACGACAAATGTTCTGTTTACCTAATGATGGACACAACTAATAGTTTCCATAAAATTGGAATATCAAATAAACCACAATACCGAGAGAAAACATTGCAAGCTGATAAGCCTACGATTGAATTGTTATGCTTTAAAGAATTTCCAAATAGAAAAATAGCTGAAAGTATTGAAAAATCATTGCATATGACTTTTGACAATAAAAGAATACGAGGAGAATGGTTTGAATTAGATGAAAAAGAAGTTAAAGACATTATTGAAACTTTAAAATAACTAAGCCGTATATAATTTATTGCTAGTACTCACCTACTTACGAAAATCCTCGCGGATTTTCTATTCGGTTTGTATTTGCTAAATTAGGTGCTTAAACACGCAACTAATCATACACAAAACCGGTAAACGAAACCTTAAAAATCAATAATTTCTTTACTTTTTCAAAATCAACTCCTTTACTTCCTCAAAATCTAAACCTCCATAATTTCCAGAACTCATTAATAACAATGCTTTATTTTTAAAATCTTGAGAGAATAGAAACTGTTTAAAATCGTCTGGATTGGTGTAAATTATTAATTCGCTACACTTAAAAGCAGTAGCTATTTGCTTGTGGGTAACTGCTTCCAGCTTTTTAATTTCTACAGCATGAGGCGAGTAAAACACCACAGCAACATCAGCAGCATCTAAAGTGCCTTTATACTCTTTTAAAAATTCTGCATTCAAACTGCTATAGGTATGCAACTCTAAACAAGCTACTACTACTCTATCTTGGTATTGTTCTTTTACTGCCTTAGTAGTCGCTTCAACCTTACTTGGCGAATGTGCAAAATCCTTAAAAGCAACACTATTTTTACTTTCAGCAATTTTTTCTAAACGCTTGCTAGCGCCTTTAAAGGTGGAAATGGCTTCATAAAAATCGTCTTCATCAATGCCCATATGTTGGCAAATCCATTTGGCGCCTGCTAAATTATTTAAGTTGTGTTTTCCAAACACTTCAATAGGTAAAGGACCTTCTGGTGTTTCTAAAAGGGTTTGACCATTTTCAACTGTGTATTCTGGTGTATGGTAAGGCAATTTTCTAATAGCATTGTCACTTGCTTCTACTACGCGTTTCACTTCTTCGTCTTCTATGTTATAGGTAATACTTCCGCCTTTAACAATACTATCTATAAAAATACTGAATTGCTCTACATAATTCTCATAGGTAGGAAACACATTTATATGATCCCAAGCAATACCACTCAACAACGCAATATTAGGTTGGTAGAGATGAAATTTAGGCCGTCTATCAATAGGCGAGCTCAAATATTCATCGCCCTCTAACACTATAAAATCATTATCCTCGGTAAGTTTTACCATCACATCAAAACCTTCCAATTGTGCACCTACCATATAGTCAACTTCTTTATCATGGTAATGCATCACATGCAAGATTATAGAGGTAATCGTTGTTTTCCCATGACTTCCACCAATAACAACTCTAGTTTTATGCTTGGATTGTTCGTATAAAAACTCTGGATAACTATAAATTTTTAATCCTAATTCTTGTGCTTTTAATAACTCCGGATTATCTGCTTTGGCATGCATACCCAAAACAATAGCATCTAAGTTGGCATTTATTTTTTCAGAAAACCAACCAAAGGTTTCTGGTAATAATCCTTTAGCTTCTAATCGTGATTTTGAGGGATTAAAAATAGTGTCGTCACTCCCTGTAACTCGGTAACCTTTATTGTGTAAAGCAATAGCCAAATTATGCATTGCTGCACCACCAATAGCAATAAAATGTACATTCATAGATAAAATAATTCTAAAGTAAATATAAGAATTGGAGTTGGAAGACAGCAAAGAGAATTAGAAGTTTTTAGAGATAAATTATTATTCCCTATCTTTAAGTTCTAACTCAAACATAAATATTATGAATTCAAAAGTTTTAATGGTTATTAGAATCATTTTTGCCTTAGCACTGTTATTTTTTGGTGCTAATAAATTATTTCATTTTATGGATCCTCCACCTCCACCTGATGAAGCTATGGGTTACTGGACTGCTCTTATGTCAACCAAAACAATGACATTGGTTGCTATTGTTGAAATTGCTGCTGGATTAGCGCTTCTCTTAAATAAATATGCAGCGTTAATGATGGTTATTTTAATGAGTGTTTCAGTTAATGCAATATTATACCATCTTGCCATGGATATAGATAATATTGTTATGGCAATTGTATTATTAGTATTAAATATAGTAATGCTTTATAATTATAAAGATTCCTATAAAGATTTACTAAAAGGATAATTATAAAAAAAAGAGGCTTTTAAAAAAGCCTCTTTTTTTTATTCCTTTGGAATACGTTTTTTTATAAGCAAAATCTGCCCTAAATGACTTGATTGATGTTCCATCACATGAAACCAAGACCAATGGTTATTCATTTGGTATCCTTTAGGCACTTTAGCTAGCCACTCGTCATCTTTTTCTTTTAAATACTCAAGCGTTTTTTCTCGTACTTTCTTAAATACTTCTAAATATTGCTTAACATCTTTCCCTTTATATTTTTCCTGTGTTTTCTTTCCCATAGACATTGCTATAGACCATTCTTCTTCTTCTTTATTTAATTCTCGGTTTTCAAAAGTATAAACCTGATAGAACTTTTCGGTAGCAGCCAGATGCATAATTAAAGTACCAATACTATTTGCATTTTCATCAAGCAAGAAATCTATTTCGTCAATGCTTAAATCTTTAACTGTTCTTTCAACACGATCACTCATGTCGTTTAGCATTGACACAATAACGCCAATTTGAGGAGAAAAGCCCTCTTCAGATTGAATAACTCTTTGTGCATTTACACTAAGTGAACACATAATTAGGAATGCAATAATTGAAAATAATTTCATAGGGTTTAATTTTTAGGTGGATAATTAGTTAATATTTTTTCTACTATATTATTTAAGGTTAATTCTCGTTTTTCCGGTGATGCTTTTGGGTTGTAACTACTTTCGCTAACAGCCTGCCAAAACAATCCTTTTCCATTTTCATCTATAAAATCAATACTAATTTGTCTATTCATTCTAGATTGTCCTATTGGTAATCCAATGGATAATCCACCACCAACATGTCCTCCACCACCACCAACACCTACGCCAACATTACTACGCTGTTGGTTTTGATAGTCACTACTTTGAATATTGATAAAAAAATCTGGAGTTTCAGAAAGTAAAAATCCTTTAGCTTTCAGGCTAGCATCCATAATATCCAATAAACGCTTTGTATCTAATTCACTCAATCCTGTTTCTAAATCGGAATAGTAATTATAGGTTTTGTATGAGTTGAAATTGGTTTGTTTATCATAATCGTAATTTACTCTAATTGAAGCACAAGACGAAACTAGTAATAGCAACAATAATACTTTTAGACTCTTCATAGCTATAGATTTTCTCTAAATTTAATCAAAAAATTATTCCAGTAAAGATTTTGTAAACTAAAATCTAATTATTAAGCATTCTCCAGAGCCTATCTTTAAGCTCAGTAATACCTTGATGCGCTACTGAAGAAATAAACATATAATCTACAGGAAGCTCGTTATCAAGCTCAACTTTTAGTTCTGCTTTAAGTTCATCATCGAGCATATCGCATTTAGTAATAGCAATAAAACGATCCTTGTCTAACATTTCAGGATTGTAGCGGCGTAATTCGTCTAGCAGAATATCATACTCCTTTTTAATATCAGTAGAATCGACAGGAATCATAAATAACAAGGTAGAATTACGTTCAATATGACGCAAAAAATAGTATCCCAATCCTTTTCCTTCTGCTGCACCTTTAATTATTCCAGGTATATCTGCCATAACAAAAGTTTGAAAATCTCGATACTCTACAATTCCCAGATTTGGTTTTAGTGTGGTAAATTCATAATCGGCAATCTTAGGCTTTGCCGAAGTGATTACAGATAATAACGTAGATTTTCCTGCATTAGGAAATCCAACCAAACCGACATCAGCTAGTACTTTTAGTTCTAAAGTAATATACTTTTCTTCTAGTGGAATTCCAGGTTGTGCATAACGGGGTGTTTGATTCGTGGAACTTTTAAAATGCCAATTGCCACGTCCACCTTGACCGCCTTCACAAATAATACGTTCTTCGCCTTCTTCAGTAATTTCAAAAAGAATTGCATTTGTTTCTGTATCTCTAACTACTGTTCCTAAAGGCACATCAACATACACATCAAGACCATCTGCTCCAGTACTTCTACTTTTACTTCCATGCTCTCCGTGTCCAGCTCTAAAATGTTTCTTATGTTTTAAATGATACAAGGTCCAAAGGTTTGAATTACCACGAAGAATAACATGACCTCCACGACCACCATCACCTCCATCTGGACCTCCTTTTGTAATATACTTTTCACGATGTAAATGCACGGAGCCTTTACCTCCATTTCCAGAAGCAGCAAATACTTTTATATAATCTACAAAGTTACCTTCAGTCATTTAATTTGATTATCGTTTCCACGAAAGTGGAAATCTTCTTAATTGCAGTTTAAATTCATATGATTTACTCCTTCGAGGGAATTATAACTTATCAATCACAGTACTCAAACGTACTGTAATCTCTTCAATACTACCTACACCATCTACTCCAAAATACTTATTTTGGGATGAGTAATACGCCTTTAAAATGGCTGTTTTAGAATAATATTCAAATATTCTTTTTCTAATAACTTCTTCATTTGCATCGTCTGGACGACCACTGGTTTGTCCTCTTTCAAGCAAACGTTTTACTAATACCTCATCATCCACCTCAAGAGCAACCATAGCATTAATACAAGAATCTTTGGTTTCCATTAACACATCCAAAGCTTTAGCTTGAGCTTCAGTACGAGGAAATCCATCAAAAATAAATCCTTTTGCAGCTGCATTTTTATCAACCTCAGCATTTAACATTTTAATAGTTACCTCATCTGGTACAAGATCACCTTTATCCATATAAGATTTTGCCAAAATACCAAGTGCTGTTTCGTTTTTAATATTATATCTAAATACATCGCCTGTAGAAATATGCACCAAATTATACTTTGCCTTTAAAAATTCGGCTTGTGTGCCTTTTCCTGCTCCTGGAGGTCCAAATAATACTAAATTTGTCGTATGTAGTGTTGTATTTATTTGATATACTTCTGGAATATCTCTTCCTAAACCATCATAGTCTAATCCAAAACCAACAATGAATTTATTAGGGATTTCTATTCCAATATAGTGGAGTTTATAATCTTTTCTATAGGCTTCTGGCTTATAGAATAAAGTCGCAATTTTCAAAGATTTAACTCGTTCTTTACTAAAAATTCTATGTATTTCTTCAAGTGTATTGCCAGTATCTATAATATCTTCAATAATAACAACCGTTCTTCCCGACAAATCTTGAGTTAATCCTATTAACCGTTGAATGTCTTCAGTAGATTTTACGCCTTCATAAGAAGCTAGTTTAATAAAAGTAACCTCACATGGTTTTGGATACTTTTTCACAAAATCACTTACTACCATAAAAGAACCATTTAAAATTCCAATAAAAACAGGAATCTCATCACCCAAATCGACTGCAATTTCTTTAGCTAATCTAGAAATTGCATCATCTATTTCCTGCGCAGAAATAAAGGGCTTAAAGTATTTATCATGAAGTTTAATCACCTTAATATATTTTAGAAAGGTGCAAAGATAATCAATTGAATAAGTTTAAAGAAATTTTGATTTATCAATTTGGAATTTGGTTTAATATTAAAATGTATTTTTGCAAAGCAAACACACAAATTGAGTGATACTTCAAAAAATGAATTACTTTTCTTCAAACTTTAAATTAGGTATTCTAGGTGGTGGTCAACTAGGAAAAATGCTACTTAATGAAACACGAAAATTTGATATTTACACTTGTATTTTAGACCCTAGTAACGAAGCGCCTTGTAAAATTGGATCCAACGAATTTTATCAAGGCGATTTAATGGATTATGAAACCGTTTATAGCTTTGGAAAAAAAGTTGATGTTTTAACCATTGAAATTGAAAACGTAAATGTTGATGCTTTAGAAAAATTAGAACAAGAAGGGGTTATGGTATACCCATCATCAAAAACATTAAAAACTATACAAAATAAAGCGAAACAAAAGTTGTTTTATGTTGATCATAATTTACCTACGGCACCTTTTACTCGTTATGCATATAAGGATGAAATCTTAACAGCCATTAAACACGAAGTTTTAAATTTTCCTTTTGTATGGAAACGTACTCAATTTGGTTATGATGGTACAGGCGTAAAAGTTGTGCGTGCTCATTCGGACTTACATAATCTTCCAAATGTAGAATGCATTGTAGAAGACCTTATTCCTTTTAAAAATGAACTCTCGGTAATCGTTGCCAGAAATGTAAAAGGAGATGTAAAATTGTACCCCATTGTAGAAATGGAGTTTCATCCAGAAGCAAACCAAGTAGAATATGTAATCTGTCCTGCAAGAGTAAGTAAAGACGTTGCTTTAAAAGCCGAACTTATTGCATTAAAAGCTTCAGCTGCTTTTGAGCATGTTGGTCTTTTAGCCGTTGAAATGTTTCAAACTGAAGATGATGAGATTTTAATTAACGAAGTAGCTCCAAGACCACACAATTCAGGACATCACACCATTGAATCTAATTACACATCTCAATTTGAACAACATCTACGCGCTATTTTAAATCTACCTTTAGGAAAAACCGATAGTAAAGTTGGTGGAATAATGGTAAATTTGGTTGGTGCTGAAGGATATTCAGGAGATGTTGTTTACGAACATATTGAAGATATCATGAAAATGGGAGGTGTAACTCCTCACATTTATGGAAAAAAACAAACACGTCCTTTTAGAAAAATGGGACATGTAACCATTGTACACAAAGATTTAAACGAAGCGCATAAAATAGCAGAAGCTGTTAAGCAAAAGATAAAAGTTATAAGCAAATAAATATGGCACAAGTTGGTATAATTATGGGAAGTAATAGTGATCTTCCTATTATGCAAGAAGCAATAGATATATTAAAAGGCTTTGATATTGAAGTTGAAGTTGATATTGTTTCTGCTCACAGAACTCCAGAGAAAATGTTCGATTATGGTAAAGAAGCCCACAAACGAGGTATAAAAGTCATTATTGCAGGAGCTGGAGGAGCAGCACATTTACCTGGAATGATAGCTGCTTTATCTCCTCTTCCGGTTATTGGTGTTCCTGTTAAATCAAGAAATTCTATTGATGGTTGGGATTCTGTACTATCCATTTTACAAATGCCTGGAGGTGTCCCTGTTGCTACTGTTGCGCTTGATGGTGCCAAAAATGCAGGTATTTTAGCCGCTCAAATTATTGGTACTTCAGACTCTTGCGTGTTAGACAAGGTATTGATATATAAAGAAGGTTTAAAAGCCAAAGTTATTGATGCTGCAAACACTATAAAACAATAAAA
>Ga0114932_10003734_pt1 | contig 14678 bp, 13 predicted proteins | sample 2SBtaG_2_FD_87286 | JGI IMG/M metagenome (GOLD analysis project Ga0114932, IMG submission 87286) | Deep subsurface microbial communities from Kolumbo volcano to uncover new lineages of life (NeLLi) - 2SBTROV12_ACTIVE470 metaG | ecosystem: Environmental > Aquatic > Marine > Volcanic ...
GATTTGGTTGGCCATGACTGGGGTGGAGGTCACGTCATACGTTTAGCTATGACTCGCCCAGACTTAATTCGGTCATGGTGCACCGACATAATCGGAATTTTCAATCATGACTACGTATGGCATGACGCCGCCCAAAGCTGGCAGAGCCCCGACGGGGAAGCTGCTGTGAAATCGATGACCGACTTTTCTGACGCAGAGAGAGCCGCCTTTTTCGCTCAACTGGGGATGGGCCAGTCAGTAGCTGAGAAGGTCGCTCCTTGGGTTAACGACGATATGAGTAAGGCTATTTTGGGGCTCTACAGAAGCGCAGCTCAACCAGTTGTAGGAAATTTAGGGGACGATCTTCCCGCCGCGTCTCAGCGACCTGGCTTATGCATAATCGCCACGGAAGATACCTACACCGGTGGTGAAGAACTTCACCGCCGTGCCGCAGAGAAATGTAAGGCGGAAGTCGCTGTCTTAGATGGGCTTGGCCACTGGTGGATGTGTGAAGATCCGACTCGCTCAGCTGATCTTTTGAATACTTGGTTTGACAGTCAGGATTGACCATTTTCGAAGCCATTAGGCGCAGCAAAAATGTTCTCGATGACGCCTAGGGTGAAACCTCGGTGTAGTGTCGTTGCTGCTCCGAAGCACGCACGTCAAATCAGGGGATAATCATGGCCGCACAAGGGTCGATTTTAGGCAACGCAGTTACTCGAAAAGAAGATCCAGGGTTACTAACTGGCTCGAATGATTACGTGGATGATCTGGACATAGAGTCAGCCCAAATCGTTTTTGTTCGCTCAACTATGGCTCATGCCTCACTTCTCGAGGTTGATACGAGTGAAGCCGTCAACATGCCAGGCGTATTAGCCGTCTACACCTCAGACAACTTGGGCATGGACGCTATTAACCAATCAGAGTTCATGGATCCGTCCATGAACCGTCCTCCGCTAGCGGTTGGTCGAGTACGTTTCGTCGGTGACATAGTCGCGGCGATAGTCGCTGAAAGTCACTCACAGGCAGTTGACGCAGCAGAGCAGGTCATCGTTGATTACGACCCACTTCCGGCTAATGCTGACATTGAAGCAGCTCTTGGCGATGGCGCTGACATCCTTTGGGAAGGCGCTGAAAGCAACGTCTGTTTCGCAATCGGCAACGAGTACGACGGACCTGACGTGAACGAAGGTGCTGACGCTGTAGTGAGCCAACGAATTGTGACGCAACGTCTTGCAGGAGTACCGATGGAGCCGAACGGGTGCGTTGCTATCCCCGAGGGTGACTCCATGACCTTCTACGCCTCAACGCAGACTGCTCATGGACTTCGCGATGGTCTTGCCCCGAGCATTGGTCTGGATCCAGAGAATTTACGAGTCGTCGCTCCATGGGTTGGCGGTGGTTTCGGCCCAAAGGCCGGTCTCTATATCGAGCACATCCTTTGCGCTAAAGCTGCCCAAGAGCTCAACACACCAGTCAAGTGGACCGAACAACGTGGCGAAAACATGTTGGCGATGGCGCAGGGCCGAGCAATGGTGATGAACGCCGAACTTGGTGTCAACAACGACGGTTCTATTGTTGGTCTAAAAGCGAGAGTCGTAGCAGACGCTGGCGCCTACCCCGCTATCGGTGCGATTCTTCCAATGCTCACAATGCAACTTAGTCAAGCTGTCTACAACATCCCAGCTATAGATTTCTTCGCTCAGTCAGTCGTAACTAACACAACTTTCATCGGTGCCTATCGCGGAGCTGGTCGACCAGAAGCAACTCAAATGGTTGAGAGAATTCTGGACAAAGCAGCGAACGCTATTGGCATGGACCCCGCAGAATTGCGTCGAAAGAATTACCTACAACCTGACGCTTTCCCGCTTACAACCCTTGTCGGCGCCAACTACGACTCCGGAGAATATGAACGGTCCTTAGACGCAGTTCTTGAAGCCTCCGGATACGCAGATCTACGCGCCGAACAAGCGCGGCGGCGAGAATCAGATGATCCCAAGCTCCTCGGCATCGGAGTCTCTTCTTATGTCGAGGTCACCGCGCCGATCGGACTACACGTTGAATATGGAAGCTGCGAAATCAATGATGACGGTTCGGCAACCATCAAAGTTGGAACAAGTTCGCATGGACAGGGTCATGACACTGCGTTTTCGATGATCGTCAACGACGTTCTTGGTATACCAATGGACGAAGTCAACCACGTCGACGCTGACACCGAAGAGGTCGCTAGAGGAGCCGGAACTTTAGGGTCTCGCTCTCTGCAAGCTGGCGGCTCAGCTATCTATGAAGCTTCGCAAGTAGTTCTCGAAAAGGGCAAGCAGCTTGCGGCCAGTTTGTTGGAGGCCAGCGCCGAGGACATCGTGGTCGGTGAAGGTGCCCTCCAAGTCGCTGGAGTTCCCGCAAAATCTATTAGTTGGGCTGATCTGGCAAGCGCAGCTGTTGAGCAAGAAATCGAAGGTGGGCTCGCTCACGAGCTTGACTTTGATGGCAGTGACGCAACATACCCGTTTGGTTCGCATGTGGCGGTTGTAGAAATCGACCGTGAGACCGGGCACGTTGATTTGTTGCGACACATTGCAGTTGATGACTGTGGCACCATTCTCAATCCCATGTTGGTCAACGGACAACAACATGGCGGTATCGCTCAGGGAATTGCTCAAGCATTGTGGGAACACGTCCAGTACGACGAAGACGCCAACCCCGTAACAGCAAGCCTCATGGATTATTTGATGCCATCGGCTGCTGAACTGCCTAGCTTCGAGGTTTCCAACACAGAGACCGCTAGCCCACGAAATCCACTGGGTGCCAAGGGCATTGGAGAGTCCGGCACTATCGGTTCCACACCCGCAGTGCATAACGCAGTCTGCGATGCTGTCGCCCACTTGGGCGTGGAACACGTAGATATGCCCTGCACTCCCCAGACAGTGTGGCAGGCACTTCAAAGCGTCTAAGACCCAAATCAGCCCTGAGTACGAAACCGAACAGTTTGACTGCCCTCGATATTCCCAACCGGTCAAACAGGTGTTTTATGGGCCTTGTTTGAGTTATCGAGCTGAGCTGCGAGAGAAATACTTACCTGCTCCTGTCGAGGTCGAGAAGTTCGAACCCAAGATGAATGAGACTCCCAACGCTGTCGCTACCAAGGAATAAGATTCGGACGTGGACTACGAGGAACAATGAAGACCGGCAATCTATTACTTATTGGTTTCGGCGTGGTGTTCATCATCATGCTGCTAGTCAAGCAGTTCTAAAAACACAGGTTCTGAGGAGTAACCCCTCAACGAGTGCGAGGCCGCAAAGTTAGGCCTCTACAAGCAGTATCAAGGCAATAGCAGTCAACGAAGCTAGAAGTATCACTAGAGGCAGTTGACTCGTTAGATCATCCTTCTTGCGCAATGTGACAAGTGCCCGGTCATGTCCAACCATGACACCAGCAAGATGTCCTCCAATTATTCCGAGCGCCTGAATTGCTGCCATAGCTGTTGGCCCTACAACTCGATAGTTGATGTATCCGTCCGCGCTTCCGAACAAATTCCAGCCACGATCGAACGGGTCACTTATTTGTATGAACAACTGCTGACCTTCGAAGACCGCCATTCCGAAGTAGTGCGCAATGGCGTAACCAACAGCCACCGGAACCAGTGAGAGCGCAAATCCATCTTCAAAATCGGGGTCATCATTGCCATCTCGTCGCTGCATCCATCGGACACAACCCAAAAACAGTGCCGTCACCAGCGACATCGAAAATAGCAACCCCACAGTATTGAAAGCTGTGGCGTTCCAGCCGGTACGACCTCCAATAATGTCGCTCCACCAACTGGTCCTCGATAACCCGTCAAATGAGGTACCTCCGAGAACTACAAGCACCACCGCTGCAAGACCCTTTTGAACCGGTATTTGACCTAGTCCCACCAGGGGACGTCGAAAACGCAAAGACTTACCGGAAACGTGGACCGGCGACATGCAAGCCACAAGTCGAACAAAGACAGCTAACGGGTCATGCGATCGCAACCATTCGCGGCCATTAAGACATGCCCCAATCCCACTCCACGCGATCCACACAAGCAGCAGCACGGTCAAAGGAGTCCTGCCGGCAGGTCGGTGATATGCCAACTCCAACCATAGAAACCCCGCCAACAACGTCGCCGCTGCATGCAGATTCCAGTCTTTGGCCCCGCCGTCGCCGAACCGGCGATCCCGCAAGCCCGCCAACATTTCGAATGGGCTCATCCAGCGCCACAAGTCGCCCAAAAAAGCTGATCCAACAGGAACGAACACCCAGAGAGCCACAAAAACTATCCGCGGTGCAATATTGACCAAGGTGTCATCCGCGACCACGAAACAAGAAACCAGAGCCGTACCGAGTAACAAAACACCCAGTGCGCGGCCCACAATCAAGCCAACTCTTCCAGCCACGGAATTGGTCACCAGCAACGAACTACCCGATCCCGCTTCTGGAAACAGCGGCTTTTGCCACCCTGACACCAGGGCCGCGAAAGAGATCACAAGAGCCGCCGCTGCCACCAGCCCGAGAGTCGTGACCGACATCGGCAATTCACCAGGCGGGCCGACACCATGAGCGTAGATGGACATAACCATTGAGTTGATAGTAGGGGTGGACAGACAAATAGGCATTTACCTCCAAAGTGGGGGTAGTGTTTCCGAAGTCGCTAATCCTGTATGAAGGGACCCAAATGAGTACCGACGCTTCGACCGACCCGGTCATAGTTGCAACCGCCCGTAGCCCGATTGGTCGAGCCTTTAAAGGCTCTATGACCGAGATCAGGCCCGACGATCTCAGCGCTCAAATCGTCAATAAGGTCTTGGAGAAAGTCCCTGAACTTCCGCCCGAAGAGATCGAGGACCTCATCATGGGAACCGGGTCACCTGGCGGTGAACAAGGTTTCAATATCGGGCGAGCTACAGCAGTATTGGCGGGCCTCGGAGATGTTCCGGGCACGACCGTTAACCGCTACTGCTCTTCTTCACTCCAGACCATCCGTATGGCTGCCCATGCCATCAAAGCGGGAGAAGGCGACGCGTTTATCGCAGCTGGCGTTGAGTGTGTTTCTCGTTATGGGAAAGGAAACGCGGACAGTCTCCCCGACACCGCTAACCCCATTTTCAAAGCACCAGGTGAACGATCAAAGGTACGTGCTGAGGGAGGACATGGAGATTGGGCTCCCGCAGAGGGCCTTCCCGACCTGTTTATCGCTATGGGCCAGACTGCCGAAAACGTAGCTGAACTCAAAGGTGTGAGCCGCGAGGCAATGGATGAGTACGGAGTGCTAAGCCAAAACAAGGCGGAAGCTGCAATAAGCCGCGGCTTCTTCGAAATGGACATCACACCGGTCACCATGCCAGACGGAACCATCGTCTCTACTGATGACGGTCCGCGAGCTGGTGTCACCTTGGAAGCGGTATCGCAGCTGAAGCCCGCATTCAGGCCTGACGGTCGGGTCACCGCCGGCAATGCCTGTCCACTTAATGATGGAGCTGCCGCCGTTGTGGTGATGAGCCGCAAACGCGCTGAAGAGTTGGGAATCACTCCCCTGGCTCGAATAATTGCAAGCTCGGTATCAGCTCTCAATCCTGAAATCATGGGGTTGGGTCCAATTGAGGCAATCAAACGTGTGTTGGCTCGCGCTGACATGTCTATGAGCGATATTGACCTCGTAGAAATCAACGAAGCATTTGCTGCGCAGGTCATTCCTTCAGCAGATGAACTAGGCATCGATATGGTTGACCAACTCAACGTGAATGGCGGAGCAATCGCTCTTGGCCATCCGTTCGGTCAAACTGGAGCCAGGATCATGACGACCCTGCTCAACGGCCTCGAAGACTCCGACAAAACCTTCGGACTGGAATCTATGTGTGTTGGTGGTGGCCAAGGAATGGCAATGATCGTGGAGCGGCTGAAGTAACACCGCTTCATCAACGATGTGTTTTGGCGCCCACGTAGTGGGCGTCAATACATTTTTACTCAGCTAGTGCGTATCCAGCCTGAAACAACTTCGACGTGGCTCGTTTGAGGGAACATATCTACGACATCGACTTGGTCGAGTTCATATCCTGCTGCAACCATCAATGACGCATCTCTTCCAAGGGCACCAGCGTCACAAGAAACGAGAAGAACATGCGGTGCCTCAGTCTTACGGATCTGTTCAACTCCTTCAGCTCGTAATCCGCTACGGGGAGGATCCGCTATTACTACATCGGCAAGTTCGGGAACCCATCGTTCAACCTGCGTTCGATGAACAGCGACATGCGGTCCCAGATTGTCAGTGGCGTCTTTGGCAGCCGAAACTGAAGATTCCACCGCTGTGACCTTTTCAAACCAGTCACCGACAGTGCCAGAAAATAATCCCACCCCGGCGTACAGATCAACTAAAACCTGCTCACCCACATCGTTCACCGTCAACCATTCTGCAGCTAATGCCGTCAAGATTTCAGCACCCTCGGGAGAGCTCTGAAAAAACGACCGAGCAGAAACCTTCCAATCGATCCCAGCTGCCTCCTCAACTATGAAGGCATTTGCGCCCTTACGCGCCTGGTCTTTTCCAACGATTTTGACATCGTCTGGTAAACGGAAATTCTTTGCGTGAGGTTCTCCCATAACCAGTCGGTCGCCGGTACGAGATCCGACTCGAATCGTCACTTCAGCAGTATCTGCAAAGAAACCCTCAGCCAAAATATCTTCCATCAACGGGTGGGCAACGAAGCAGTCGTCAATTTCGACCAGCTCGTTCGAACGCGACCGCCTGTATGCGGGTCTCCCATTCTCAACCGCGACTCGCAAAGTCGTCCGGTAATGCGATTGGGCTGGACCAGCTACATATCCGACGTCCGGTGGAACAACCGAACCAAGCTTGACGAGTGAACCTTCAACGACGGAAATTTTCGCATCCGCCTGAGCGTCTTCGCTTAGGTGCTGCCAGTCGCAACCGCCGCAGCCTCTCTGGACGTTGTGACAGGAAGGTTCGCGTCGACCTTCTCCAGCTGAAATTATCTCCAGAATCCTGCCTCGCGCATACCTACTTTTCTCTTGAGTTAGCTCAACCTGCAGCTCATCGTTAACAGCAGCGCCAGCCACGAAGACGATTCGTCCGTCTTCTAGACGGCCGACTCCTTCGCCTCCAACAGCTAGATCGTAAATGTTGACCCTTTTAGACATCAATCCCAGACTACGGTCCACTACATGAATCGCCCTATCCAGATCGTCCCTTCTGTACTACCAGCCGATTTTTCCCGACTTGGGGAAGAATGCGTTGCTCTCGAAGCAGCCGGAGTTGACCGGATTCAATGGGACGTGATGGACGGAAACTTTGTTCCCAATCTGACGTTTGGACCCGACGTCATTGCAGCTTGTCGAGAACATGTAGACGTCATGTTCGAAGCTCATTTGATGGTCAGTAACCCTGATGAAATGCTTCCTAACTACGTTGAGGCAGGCTGTCAGATGGTCATCGTCCACGTCGAAACAACTCCCCACCTTCACCGGACTCTTGGGCGAATCAGGGATCTTGGATGCAGCCCGGCTGCGGCGCTCAATCCTTCCACTCCACTGGATTCGGTTGCTTCGGTTCTCGACATGTTGGACATGGTGTTGGTGATGACGGTCAATCCCGGCTTCGGCGGTCAGGCCTACATTGCGAGCATGGAGTCCAAAGTTGCCTCGCTGCGGAATCTCATAGACAAAGGCGGCTACGACGTCGACATCGAAGTGGACGGCGGAATTTCAGCCTCAACCATTTCCGGAGCTGCGACTGCGGGAGCAAACGTGTTGGTTTCTGGAAGTGCTCTGTACAAGTACCAAGAAGGTCTTGAACACGGAGTTCAAGACCTTCGGCGCATAGCTACTGAGGCTCAATCGGGGTGACGTCAATCCTGCGCTGGGCTGCCGCTGTCGTCGCGGCAATGGTTATGACCAGTTGTAGTAGTGCGAATCAAGAAGCCTCGTTCTGCGAAGCTTCAGCAGAATTACAAAAAGTCGACGCACTTAGTGCAGAAGTCTCTCCTTCAGATGACGCTGCGACCAGAGGCGCTCTAACCCAGACTGCAGCACAAGCAGCGCGCGTCGCCAAAGAAGCACCTCATGAAATCCGAAGGGACGCGGAGCTAGTAGCGGCTTTCTTATTAGCGTTAACGAACGCTGTTAATAACACCAAATCCGAAGACTCATTAGAGCGGTCAGCCGCTATTGGAGCCGCTCAACAGGAATTCGAAGATCAGTTATCGGACTCCGTGGCAAAGCTCGCCGCATTTGTGGCTCGCACCTGCAGCCCCGCTCCATGATCAAATTTCGCGACGCTAAATTATCTCGCCTCGTTTAACGATCACATGGTCGCAGAGTCCATACTCTTTGGCTTCTTCAGACGTGAACCAACGGTCCCGTTCGCTATCCATCTGAATTTGATCCACTTCTTGGCCGCTGTGCAGGGCTATTCGTTCAGCCATCAGTCGCTTGATATAAGCCATCTGTTCAGCTTGGATCGCTATATCTGATGCCTGTCCTCTTACTCCACCTGAAGGCTGATGCATCATCACTCGAGCGTGTGGCAGGCAATATCTCTTGTCTGCCGCCCCAGCTGTTAGCAGGAATTGACCCATTGAGGCTCCGAGACCCATGCATACCGTGGCAACGTCGCACGAAACAAACTGCATCGTGTCATATATAGCCATGCCTGCAGTAACCGAACCACCGGGGCTGTTGATGTACAACCAAATGTCTTTTTCTCGGTCCTGCCCTTCGAGGAACAGCATCTGGGCACAAAGGATGTTGGCTATTTCATCATCCACCTCGGTACCAAGAAAAACGATTCGGTCATTAAGTAACCGGTTGTATATTTCACCGGGGCCAGCTGGGATTCCAGTGGACAGCGCACTAGCGGAATGAAGCTCTGACATAACTTGGAGGTTATCTGCTGTCAGCGGCAGCACCTTGGTCCGTCGTAGGCTCATTGCATGCATATTGATGAGCTTCCGACCCCTGCTTTGTGGGCGGACGTTGATGTTCTGCAATCCAACATTGCTGAGATGGCAAAGCGATTGCCAGGAAATCGGCTACGTCCGCATGTCAAAGCCCATAAGACAAGCGCTCTTGCTCGACTTCAGAGCGACGCTGGCCATCACGGTTTTACCTGCGCTACCAGTCGAGAAGTCTTGGGTTTAGCTGACGCGGGCTTGGGTGATGATCTGCTTCTTGCAAATGAAACAGTTGACGTAAGCCGGCTCGCAGCAATGGCGGCCTCGGACGCTCGGGTAACCGTTGCCGTCGATAGCGACGCAACTATTGACGCTGCTGCCGAAGCTGGCATAAAAGAATGTGTCATAGATATCCGTGTCGGATTTCGTTGTGGATGTGAAGTTGATGAAGCTGCTCAACTCGCCGATCGTGCTCGCGCTTCGAATATCGCGGTTCGTGGAGTTATGGGTTACGAAGGACACGCTATGGGTCTAGTAGATGTTGATCGCCGTCGCGAGTTGGTCAAAGCAGCAATGGAACGACTTCTAGAGGCTCATAACTTGGTTGGTGGCGAGCTCATAACCGGTGGTGGCACCGGAACTCATGCAATCAACACTTGGGTGAACGAAATACAGGCTGGATCGTACGTTCTCATGGACACCGCGTATACCGCACAAACCGACCAGCCCTTTCAACAAGGTTTGTTCCTCCAGTCAACGATTGTGTCGGTGGCTGAAAAGTTCGCCGTCTGCGACGCTGGTCTTAAAGCTCAAGGGATGGATCACGGCAATCCGAGTTGGCCAGACGGAGAAATCTTATTTTGTTCTGACGAGCATACGAATCTTGTCCCAGAGAAGCCGTTAAAAGTTGGGGATCGGGTTTCTCTAATACCAGCTCACATCGACCCGACGATGGCGAAACACCAAGTGCTGCATCTCGTTTCAAGAGGCGAAGTGATAGATCAATGGGATATCGATTTACGCCACTGGTAATCAGTCCACCAACATCTTCGCCAATGAACGAAACGCCCTACCGCGATGACTGATGAAGTTCTTAGCCTCTGGTTCCATTTCAGCGAAGGTCAGCCCTTTGCCTTCATCTGGGGCAAAAATCGAGTCATAGCCGAAACCGCCGCCGCCACGGGGGCTTGAGGTAATAGATCCTTCCACTAAACCATGGGCCAGAATTTCGCGTCCGTCAGGGAATACCACTAACGCCACAGTGCGGAAACGTGCCGTGCGTTCACCTTCAGGAACTTTCCGCATTTCGTCTAGCAGCTTCGACAGATTCTCATCATCAGTTGCTGACTCTCCGGCAAAGCGTGCACTCCGCACCCCTGGGAGGCCTCCTAACGCGTCAACCTCAAGGCCTGTGTCGTCAGCGACTGCGGGGAAGCCAGTTTCGTTGCAGACCGCAACGGCTTTGAGTCGAGCATTACCTTCAAGGGTGTTTTCGTTTTCAACGATGTCTCCTAGGTCATGAGGTCGTGGCTTGATGTCATGACCGCCGAGGATTTCGGCTATCTCTTGAGCCTTGTGAGCGTTGGCTGAAGCCATGACCAACCGCATGGTTTTCAATCTGCGTTTTCGGACAGAGTCAACCGTTGAAGATCAATAATCTCGCTAATGCCTTTTTCTGCCAAGCGAAGTAATCCATCTAGCTGCTCACTGTCAAACGGCTCTCCTTCGGCCGTACCTTGCACTTCGACGAATTTCCCGGCACCTGTCATCACGACGTTCATATCAACTTCAGCGCCTGCGTCTTCGACGTATGGCAGATCCAAACAAAGCTCTTCTCCCACTACGCCCACAGAAATCGCCGCGCAATAGTCAGTCAGTGGATGTTCGTTCAAAGTTCCGTCATCAACTAGCCGACTAAACGCGTCATGGAGAGCTACGTACCCCCCACAAATCGATGCTGTTCGGGTACCCCCATCTGCTTGCAGAACATCACAGTCAACAGTTACTTCGCGTTCGCCGAGAACCTTCATATCGCAGACAGCTCTGAGAGCACGTCCAATGAGTCTCTCGATTTCAAGTGTTCGACCCTTTTGTTTTCCTTTTTTTGCTTCGCGTCCAACACGTTCTCCACTAGATCCGGGAAGCATCGCATACTCGGCGGTAACCCAACCTTCCCCGTTGCCTCGCATCCAGCGCGGAACATCGTCGTCAATAGATACCGTGCACAGAACTTTGGTGCGACCAAAGCTCACAAGCACAGATCCTGGAGTCTGGTCAGTGAAGTTACGTTCGAACGAGATAGGACGTAAATCATCATTGGCTCTGCCATCGACACGCATTGAATTTCCTTTAGTTGTTTGTGGCTGAAAAGGTACGGCCTGTCGTTGCCAGTTCAACCCTGCCCTCAAAAACAGTCGACGCTTCCTCAAGATGCTTCAACGGATCTGATCCGGGCGGGACATGGGTAACAATGAGCTTTTTCGCTCCCGCTTCGTTCGCCTCTGCTGCCAAGTGTCGGCAGCTGATATGTGGAATAGCAGGATCGGCTGTGCTATCCAACAGCGTGCCCTCCCCTATAACAATATTGGCGTCAAACCCTAGTTCTGAGATCGACCAGTTCTGACCCGTATCTGAGGTATACACAATCGATTCCTCTCCGCAGCTGAATCGCATAGCAAGAGTCTCCACTGGGTGGTCGGTCTGAGAAAAACAGATTGAGATGTCTCCTACTTCTGCAACCGAACCATCGGCGACTATCTCCCAATTAAAGAAATCGCTGCTATCCCCGTCAGGTTGAAATGCATCCGTGACACGCTTCACATCAGACGTCGATATCACTCTGATATCGGAAATGGGTGTGAAGTACTTGTAGGCGTTGTACGCAACCGGGAGCTCCGCACAATGATCCGGGTGATGATGTGAGACGACAATGGCATCAACTTGGTTCAACGCAACATTTTGCTGCAAATTAGCAAGGGTCCCGGGACCACAATCAACCCACAGATTCGTCTCAGAGGATTGAACGAGATATCCGCTACACGCCTGGCCCGCAGCTGCATAACTTCCCGAGCATCCAAGAACAGTAAGCGAAAGTCCCGTCACATAGGTAAGGCTACGCTCGCCTACGACTCGGTGTGAGTGATGCGAAAAATTATCTCTGAGACTTCAAATTCCGTGCCTCATCTATACAACAGTCACAGTTCGACTTCGCCCGCTTTTCGCTATCCGCCGGCGACCGCCGGCAATATTCGTACCTCGTCGCCATCACCAAGCTGTGTATCCAAGAATCGCAAATCGCGAATATTCGTTTCGTTCCGGAACATGGTTATGAACGGGTACAACATTCCTTGGTCGTCAAGTAAATGGCTTCGAAGTGCTGGATAAAGATCCACCAAGTCCGTCAAAATCTGGCTCACATTTGAGGCACTCAACATGACACGTGATTCGCCGCCGGTATGCACACGAAGGACGCTCGGGAGCCACACGGTAACTTTCGTTTCAGCTGTCATGTCGCGATGTGTCCCATTCGTTGAGAGCGTAGCTAGCAGTTCCGTGCTTCAACAGCGATTCAAGACCGGACGGTGTACCGATACCCTTCTTCACATGAGCGGTGACGGCGACAGCGATCGGAAAATTGTTGCTTCGAATAGGCGCGCCAGAGCCAACTACGACCTGCTTGACACTTACGAGTGCGGTTTAGTGCTCCAAGGAAGCGAAGTTAAGTCACTCCGCGAAGGGTCAGTGCAACTAGCTGATGCGTTCGCGAGGGTGCGCAATAATGAAATGTGGATTCTCGGCATGCAAATCTCACCCTGGAGTCACTCTTCCGCCCAAAATGGTCACGTTGTAGACCGTCCACGAAAGCTGCTATTACATCGCGTCGAAATTGACCGACTACGCGCACGAACTGAACAAGAGCCGCTTCAACTTATTCCCCTATCTGTCTATTTTCGGGACGGGCGAGCGAAATTGGAATTAGCTCTCGCCAAAGGCCGTCGCCAATACGATAAAAGGCAGGCAATTAGGAAACGCGAAAGTGACCTTGAAGCTCGCCGAGCAATGTCTCGCCGGAACCGCTAGGCCGTCCTCAACATTGGCCAATAGGGAGTTCTCCATCCCCCAGCCTTCGCTTGCATCTCCTGTGGGGCTCGCCGGTACGCTACTACGAAGGTCCAGGCCCTGATCTGGACGGATCACGGGGGTGATCGGTTTCGACTTCGACGGTTGATATGAGAGAAGCGAGCCGTGGTCTCCGGAGCCACGTTAAAGAGCCGGAACATTTACAAACGCCAATGTCAAAACTAATGACCTGGCGCTCGCTGCCTAATTTAGGTATCGGGTAACGACCCCACTGCCTCAGCCTCTCGGGTAGCGGTGGTCCTCATTTGAGAGGCTTGCCTTCAGTCATCGTCGGTGTGATTGCGGGGACTTTTAGCCGGATACGGTTGTTTGGTCTGGGGTCGCTACCAGCTTGCAACCCGACAACTTGCAAAGCGACTGCGCTCGGAGAAGACTCATTGAAACGCCGGGGGACGCGGGTTCGATTCCCGCCACCTCCACTGCCTACGAATAGTGCTCGCGATCGGCTCTATTCGATGTTTATTCCTGCATATCCTGCTTGAGCTTCTTCCTGGAGCCGGTCGGCATATTTCGGTCCACCGCCGTTATAAATGTTGTAACGCGTCTTGCCATATTCGTGTCCGTCGAGGTTCGAGTTGTATCCGGTGATCCAACTTTGAGCCTTTCTCAACAAAAATGGTTCATACATTTTTGCGACATGCTCGAACCAACTCTGCTCCGCGGTCATCGTTGCTTCAACCCTGCCCTTGTCTGAACTCCAGAGGTGTTCCAACAGTTCAGTGGCCCAGTTGACAGCTAATTCAGCTCCGCGAGGAAAATTGGTGGCTGCTGTTTGTGGGCCAGAAATCATTATCAAGTTCGGGAAGCCATGAACAAGCAACCCTAAGTAGGTCACTGGCCCTTCAGACCATTTATCTCGCAATGATTGGCCATCAACTCCACGGATATCGATTCTGTCGAATGCACCCGTAAATGCGTCAAACCCGGTCGCATATACGATCACATCGAACTCGTAGTGCTCACCGCTGGTTTGGACACCGGTCTCTGTAATCCTCTGTATTGGGGTTTCACTCCCATCTACAAATAAGACATTGTCTCGGTTATAGGCCTCAAAATAATTGGTTTCCAAAGGAACGCGTTGTATTCCAAAACCGTGATCTTTGGGAATCAGTTTTTCTGCCAATTCGGGGTCGTCAACCCGTCCGCGGATTCGTTCAGCGATGTATTTAGAGAATTCCGCATTTGCATCTTCATCCATAAAAATCTCGACAAAATTTTGGAGCCAAATTCCAAAACCTGGTCCGTCATATAGACGGTCCCAAAGTTCGCGTCGTTCCTCTTCGGGAACGCTGTAAAACCCTCGACGATCCGGTTCGTGTTCGAATCCGCCGGGAGTTCGCGCACAGGTGGCAAAAATTTCGTCGTACCGTTGTCGGATTTCCGCCATCTCTTCTTCGGAGATCTCGCTGTTGTTTAACGGCGCTGCCCAGTTAGCTCTTCTTTGGAAAACAGTAAGATGCTCTGCTTCCTTAGCAACTTCGGGTATGAGTTGAATAGCGGTTGCCCCTGTACCGATTACTGCCACTCGCTTACCTGCGAGGTCGAGTGGCTCCTTCGGCCAGTCAAAGGTATGGAACGCCTCGCCTTTGTAGTCGTCGATTCCTTCTATACGGGGCAGGGTTGGCACAGAAAGC
>Ga0114932_10003737_pt1 | contig 14668 bp, 14 predicted proteins | sample 2SBtaG_2_FD_87286 | JGI IMG/M metagenome (GOLD analysis project Ga0114932, IMG submission 87286) | Deep subsurface microbial communities from Kolumbo volcano to uncover new lineages of life (NeLLi) - 2SBTROV12_ACTIVE470 metaG | ecosystem: Environmental > Aquatic > Marine > Volcanic ...
GGGGTATATCGATGGTACGCTCCTGGATACCGTCCAGGTCTATGCGGAAGGGTTCGCTTGTTTTTTTACCGGCTTTGGCAGTGTCCTGGCCCTTTGTTTCTTCATCACTTTCTTTGGCGAAAGGTGAAATGGTTTCTTTCTGCAGTGTGAGCAGGTAGATGGAATTCGTAGAACGGGTATCATTGTTCGATTGGTCGAACCAGTTCACGACCGGACCCGCATCGGTGGAAGCAAAGAAAAACAGGTATTTGCCTCCGCGGTCAAAGATGGGTTCCGATACATCGCTCAACCCGTCGGTTACGGGGAAAGATTTATTCTGGTCAACCGAATAAAGGATCGCTTTTTTGAAGAAGGTACCGGTTACTTTGGTATACACCAGCCATTTGGAATCGGGCGACCAATCGCCGAACTGCTCGCGGAAAGCGCCTGGCACATATAATTCATCTGCATCTATCTTTTGTTGGTTTCCTGATGCTACATCCAACAGATAGAGATTTCTTCCATTGTCTGCAAAACATATTTTCTTACTGTCGGGCGACCAGTGTATGTTGGCATAGAAGCCGGTTCCATTCAATTTCAGCGCCCTGGCAGTCCCCGATCCATCCTGTGGTTTGATATGCAGTGTATATTCACCGGAGGCATCGGAGAAATAAGCGATGGATTTTCCATCGGGCGACCAGGCAGGATATTTTTCGTGCGCATTATCGGTTTCGGTGATGTTGCGCGCATCGCCTTTCTCTGCCGGCACGGTCATGATCTCACCCCTGAAATCAAAAACAGCCCTGTTACCCGAAGGAGAAATATCGGCGCTGCGAATGTACCGGCCGCCTTTTACAAAACGCTGGCGCAGTTCCAACAGGTCGGCTGCAATGCCTACGGTGATGTCTTTAGGCGCGTTAGCAGCAAGATCGAAATGGTGCAGGTAACCGGCTTGTTCAAATACAATCTTTCCGTTTCCGGCAGATGCATGTATAATAGGAAAATCTTTATAGGTAGTTAATTGTTTGACCTCTTTCGAAGCAATCGTGTAAGAAAACAAATTGAACTCTCCGTTGCGGTCGCTCAGGAAATAAATTTTGTCTTCGATCCACATGGGTTCTGTATCGTTACAGCCCTCTTCGGGTTGCGGAATTTTAACGACCGATTTGTTGGCAAAAGAAAAAATGGATATCGTAGAAATAGTACCGCCACGATAATGCTTCCACTGGCGAAAAACTTCAGCAATCGGCGTATACGCCATGAACTTCCCATCGGGCGAATAAGTGGCATGGAAAGCATTGGGAATTTCCAGCTGTGTTGGATAGCCGCCTGTAACGGGGACTATAAAGAGCTGGGCATATCGATTGGTGAATACAGCGCGTTTTGAAATGAACAGCACATTTTTCCCGTCGGGCGTGAAGCCTCTTACAATATCTATTCCGGGATGCCAGGTAAGGCGTTTGGGAACGCCGCCTTCCACCGGAACCACAAACACATCTGTATTACCATCGTATTGTGCGCTGAAAGCGATCAGCTTGCCATCGGGCGAAAACACCGGGTTCGATTCGATGCCCTCATCAACGGTTAATCTTCTTGGTTGAGAGCCATCAAGATTGGCCACCCAAAGGTCTTCTGCATAAATAAAAGCGATATGGTTAGCACTGATAGCCGGTTGCGACAACATACGGGTATTATGTGTATCGATGGCGAATAAGGAAACCGGCAATACCAGTAAAAGGCATACCCCAAGCCCAAGCAAGTGTTTACGTAACTGCATAAGCATTGTTTTAAGATAGAAACAAAATGTACACAGATGGGATAATAAATATAAACAACATTACTATTCGGCAAAAATAAAGGTCAAAATGGCTGCAACCCGCACCTGAATACTATATCAACGCTGCTATTTTATTTCTCAGCACTTTTTTTTCCGCTTCCGATCCTGTCAACTGAATCGCTTTAGTAAAAGATTGTTGAGCCTCATTCTTGCGGCCGAGTTGAGCATACAGCTCTCCTAACAGACTGTGATAGAGATAATAAGACTGGATGGCTTTTCAGGTGCCAGGTCATTGAAAGCTTCCAGCGCTTGTTGCGGACCATACACCTGCAATATGGCCACCGTTTTATTCAGTGCGGCGATGGGTGAATAAGCAACCCGGCAGAGCCACTCATACAATTCCAGTATCCGCTGCCAGTTGGTTTGTTCAAAATTTGGAGCGGTGCAATGTTCGTAAGCAATAGCAGCTTCTATATGGTAAGGAGTAATCGCAGAGCCGAATGCCGCTTCATTCATATAAGCATTACCCAGTTCAATTCGTTTGGCATCCCATTTCGAGCGGTCTTGCTGCGGCAACAAAATGATCTCTCCTTCGGCAGTGAGCCGGCTGTCGCTGAAATCGAACTGAACGGCATATTTATTCCGGCGGATGCTGTCGATCGCTTTGTTCTTCGCCACACGAAACAGCCAGGCAGAAGGGTTGTCCGGGATGCCTTTCAGTTTCCATACATGAATAGCATCTATAAAAGTCTGCTGTACCACATCTTCCGCCAACTCCAGGTGTTCCGTACCGAATACCCTGGTTAAAATAGAAACCATCTTTCCCGATTCGCGCCGGAAAAGATGGTCGGTCAATTTATTGATATCATAGTCGTACGTAATAGCCGGGCTATTTTGGCCAAATGTAACTTACATTTTCAATTCCTGTATCTCTCTTACTTCCACGATACCGCTATCGAACAAAAGGATCGGACAACCGTTTGCGATCTCTACTGCCTCTTCATAGTTATCGGCTTTGCAGATCATGTAACCGCCTACCATTTCTTTTCCTTCCATGAACGGCCCGTCAGACAATACTTTCTGACTGCCTTTCACCACTTTATCATCTTGTTTCAGGGGTTGTGCACCACCAAACTTACCTACTGCTGATAAGGCCCCATCCATTCTGTCCATTTCTGCATGTGGGCTTGCCATTTTTCGGGTGATTGTTGTAATGCAGGAGCTTCACCTCCTCTGAATATTAAAAGATACTCTGCCATTGTCAATGAATTTTATTGTTTAAAGAATGATTTGCATTAATTGTACTTCATTGCTTCCCCGGTATAATATTTTTTAAGGAAAGCAATTTGCCCGATATCATAGCTTTCGTGTTGGGCCAGGAAAGCTATGGTACCACTGATGGTTGTGTCGCCTATCGGGCTCTTAACAGGCGATTCTGCAGCGAGCTGTGTTGCTGATACTGCCTGGAAGGCCTCCTTCAACAAAGCACTCGCTTTATGCCACTCTGCTTTGATGGTTTCCAATAGGGGGTATTCGATTGAGTCGCTGTAAGCTTTGAATCCTTCGAAATGTGCGTCGAACGGATTTTTAGCAGGTTGGCCCAGGAACATCAGTATATTGTACCTGGCCCATACCGTATGAGCCGCAATCCAACTGATGGGGTTATTATGCCCGCTAAGCCTTTCTTTAATCTGTACTTCTGTAAGCCCGTCCAATGCATTGATGAAAAGGCGCTCATTCAAATTGAAAATGAGCGCTGAATGATAAATTTCGTTAGCCATCTTTTACCTGTTTTATTGTTTTCTGATCTAATGACGAACAGAAAGGTAAAAATTGGACAGGGTTCCCGAAATTATTTTTTAATTACTTCTGCAAGTTCCTGCTGATACCGAATTCCAGTCCCCTCAGTTCGGCCAGTCCGCGCAAACGGCCAATGGCGCTGTAACCCGGGTAGGTTGTTTTTTGGAGGTCATCGAGCATCTGGTGCCCGTGATCAGGCCGCATGGGAATGCTGCATTGTTTTCTGCGCATCAGCAGCACGATCTCTTTTACGATCTCGTACATGTCTGCATCGCCTGCCAGGTGATCGGCTTCGTAGAAATTTCCTTTCTCGTCGCGCTTGGTATTGCGTAAATGGAGAAAATGTATGTGATCACCGAATTCTCGGATCATCGCAGCCAGGTCATTGTCGGCACGCGCGCCATACGATCCCGTACAGAAACAGAGTCCGCTCGCAGCTGAAGGTGCGGCCTGTAAAATTTCCCGCGCATCCTGCGCGGTACTTACCACGCGGGGCAGGCCCAGAATCGGGTAAGGCGGATCATCCGGGTGGATGGCCATCTGCAAGCCACATTCTTCGGCAATGGGAACTACCTGTTGTAGGAAGTAAAACAAATGCTGTTTCAGTTTTTTCGCATCGATGTGCTCATAAGTTTGCAGCGCAGCCAGTATCTGTTCTACCGTGAAACGGTCTTTACTACCAGGCAATCCCAGCAAGACATTCGTGTACAGTCTTTCCTTATCTGCATCGCTCATAGTTTCAAATCGGGCTTTGGCTTCTTTGATCTGCGATGCGGTGTACTCTTTTTCGGCGCCAGGTCTTTTCAACAGGAAAAGATCGAAGGCCATGAAAGCCGCTTTTTCAAAATACAATGCTTTGCTTCCGTCCGGCATCCGGTAGTCCACATCGGTGCGCATCCAGTCCAGTATGGGCATGAAATTATAGGTCACCACTTTCAGTCCGCACAAAGCAATATTGCGCAGGCTCTGTTTGTAGTTTTCTATATGCAGGGCATAAATCCCAGATTGTTTTTTGATCTCTTCGCTCACCGGCAGGCTCTCGATCACCGTCCAGCTCATACCGGCGGCTTCTATCAGTGCTTTGCGTTGATTGATCTCTTCGATGCTCCAGATATCGCCTACCGGTATATGATGCAGGGCCGTTACCACGCCGGTACAGCCGGCCTGCCGGATATCCGAAAGACTTACGGGGTCATCCGGACCGAACCACCGCATTGTTTGCTCCATTTGCATTGTATCTCTTCTCTTTCTACGATCTCATTAAATAAAACGGTTGATGAGGTTCTCCATCCATTCCTGTTTACCGCTGGTGATGGCCGGCTCTCCCTGCTCAATAGCATAGGCACGCAGGTCTTCCAGCGACAACTTACCTTCTTCGTATGCTTTTCCTTTGCCACTGTCGTAGCTGGCATAACGTGTTGCGCGGAATTTTTTATAATCTGATTGCCGGAGGATGGCATCTGCCACGAGCAGGGCCCTTGCAAAAGCATCCATGCCGCCTATATGTGCGTGGAACAGGTCTTCGGCGTCGGTAGAGTTACGACGAATCTTCGCATCGAAGTTGATACCGCCGCCTGCGAAGCCACCCGCTTCCAGTATAATAAGCATGGCTTCTGTAAGCTCGTTGATATTGTTGGGGAACTGGTCTGTATCCCATCCGTTCTGGTAATCGCCGCGGTTAGCATCCATGCTGCCCAGCAAGCCGGCATCGGCTGCTACCTGCAGTTCATGCGCGAAGGTGTGGCCGGCCAGGGTGGCATGGTTTACTTCGATATTCAGTTTGAAATCACCCAGCAGATCGTACTGGCGCAGGAATCCGATAACAGTTTCACAATCGTAATCGTATTGGTGCTTGGTGGGTTCGCAAGGTTTGGGTTCGATGAAGAAAGTACCCTTGAAGCCGTTCCTTCTTGCATAATCTTTTGCAGTATGCAGGAAACGCGCCAGGTGTTCTTTTTCCCTTTTCATGTTGGTGTTCAGCAGGCTCATATAGCCTTCGCGACCTCCCCAGAATACATAATTCTCGCCACCCAATTCAATGGTAGCATCGAGCACCGCTTTTACTTGTGCAGCAGCATGCGACAGTACATGAAAATCGGGATTGGTGGCGGCGCCGTTCATATAGCGCCTGTTGGAGAAGAGGTTGGCAGTGCCCCACAGGAGTTTCACACCAGTAGCCGCTTGCTTTTGTTTGGCATAGGCTACCACCTGTTGCAGGCGTTTTTCATTGTCTGCTACATCGTTGGTGAAATCCACCACATCCACATCATGAAAGCAATAATAAGGTATACCCATCTTGGTGATGAATTCAAACGCCGCGTCCATTTTCTTTTTAGCTCTTGCTACGGCATCGGGTTCTTTATCCCAGGAAAACAAATGGGTAGGTTCTCCAAAAGGGTCAGCGCCGCTGCCACAGAATGAATGCCAGTAAGCACAAGCAAACCGCAAATGATCTTTCATCGTTTTACCGGCTACTATTTTATTTTCATCATACCAGCGAAATGCAAAAGGGTTATCGCTTCCGGTTCCTTCATATTTCACTTTGTCAATGCCTGCAAAAAACTCGTTCATGTTTATTAATTTTTTATTGATGATTGATATGGTTGTTCAGGTGTTGTTTCCATACCTGGTAATAATCGTTGTATTGTTCTGCATCTGTTACTTCTATCCTTTTCACCGGTTTCATATAAGCCGATGCTTCGCCTGCGGTAAAAGCACCCACACCGATCCCCGCTCCCAGCGCCGATCCGCAACTGCCATCATTCTCATACAATTCAACCGGTATACCTGTGGTGTTTACAAAACTGGCAGCGAATACATCACTCAAAAACATATTGGCATGGCCAGCCCTGATCACAGTGGGCCGTATGCTGTTCTCCTGCATGATCTCGAGCCCATAACGGAAAGCATGCGCCACGCCTTCCAGTCCCGCCCGGTATATATGCGCAGCCGTATGATTGTTGAAGTCAAGCCCCGTGAGTTCTGCGCCGATCATTTGGTTGTTGAGCATCCGTTCTGCGCCGTTACCGAAGGGCAGGAAAAAAAGTCCGTCGCTGCTGGCTGGAATCGCTTCGATGCTGCGGTTCAGGTCTGCATAACTTGTTTGGCCTGCCCCCATTGAACGCACCCAACTGCTGGTGATACCCGCGCCATTGATGCAAAGCAATACACCGATCCGTTGCTGTTCGCTTCTGTGGTTAACATGCGCAAAACTATTGATGCGCGAGAGCGGGTCTGCCGCCAGTGCATCGGTTACGCCATAGATCACACCCGAAGTGCCTGCATTGGCCGCTACTTCACCCGGCTCCATCACGTGCAGCGACAACGCATTGTTGGACTGATCACCGGCTTTATAAGTAACGGGGATGCCGGGTTTCAGCGAGAGCGCTGTTGCAGCCGCAGCTGTTATCCTTCCATGATCGTCGAACACATTTTTCACTTCCGGTATAAAGGCAGGGTCGAATCCGAAATATTCCATCAACACAGTTGAAATACCATGCTCTTTGAAATTCCAGAACATACCTTCCGATAAAGCGGCGGGTGTAGTGGTAATGGTACCCGTAAGTTTCATGGCAATGAAATCTCCCGGCAACATCAGTTTATCGATCCGTTTGTACACTTGTGGCTCATGTTCCTTCACCCAGGCCAGCTTGGAAGCCGTAAAATTACCGGGTGAGTTAAGCAGCGTAGAGAGACAATACTTTTCTCCCAGCGCTTTAAAAGCCGCATCGCCATAAGGAACGGCGCGACTATCACACCAAATGATGCTGTTACGGATACACTGCTGCGCAGCATCTACAAGTACCAGTCCGTGCATCTGGTAAGCAATGCCAATGGCTTCGATAGCTTGCGGATCGTATTTACCCGAAGCATGCAGGCGCTGAATGGCTACCTGTGTATATTCCCACCACTGATCGGGCGATTGTTCTGCCCACCCCTGTTGCAATGAAACGATCTTTGCTTCCGTATCGGGGTAAGCGGCTGTTGCAATGCATTGAAAAGTTTGGGTATCCAGTACCGAAACTTTGACTGAAGAAGTGCCTATATCTATTCCTAATAACATATTTCGTATGGCTGCATGGTAAAGTTAGAGCCCAAAATAACAAGTTTTTCAATTAATGCAACCGATTACATAAAATTTATAGTAAAAAAACTATTTTAGCCTTATAATTTATAATGAAAGCGATTGTATGAAGCCAGGTAAGGAAGTGACTATATATGATATAGCCAAAAAGCTCAACATTTCTCCCGCCACCGTGAGCCGGGGCTTGCAGGACAACCCCGCCATCAGCAAAAAAACCAGGAAGCGCATATTCGATATGGCCGATGAACTGGGCTACCGCACCAATCATTACGCCCGCAACCTGCGGCAGAGCCAGACCAATACCATCGGCGTGCTGGTGCATGAACTGAACAGTAATTTCATCACTTCCGTACTGGCAGGTATAGAAAAAGTAACTACCGAAGCCGGGTACGACCTCCTCATCGCCCACTCATCTGAAAGCGCCGTTAAAGAGGCCGCCAATGCCAGGAACCTTTTTCACAAGAGGGTAGACGGACTCATCGCTTCTCTTGCATTCGATACCACTTCGCTTGATCATTTCAAGCCTTTTAAAGAAAAGGGTGTTCCGCTGGTCTTTTTTGACCGGGTGGAACAGGATGCCGACAATACTGTTGTGATCATCGACAATGCCAAATGCGGTTATATTGCCACGCAGCATTTGATAGAGCAAGGCTGCAAGAAGATCGTTCACGTTACCGCCAGCCTGAAACGGAATGTGTATGCGCAGCGTTATAAAGGCTTCCGCGATGCACTCCATGATCATGGATTGAAATTCGAGGAATCGCAACTGATCGTGAACGACCTCAGTGAGAAAGCCGGCGTTGAAGCGGCGCTCAGGATGCTTAAAATGAAACCCATGCCCGACGGCATTTTTATTACCAATGATTTTGTATCGGCTGTTTGCATGCGCACACTCAAAGAAAACGGCTTACGCATTCCGCAAGACATTGCAGTAGTAGGTTTCAACAATGATGCCATCGGCAACCTCATTGAACCGGCGCTCACCACCATCAACTACCCCGGTATCGATATGGGCGAGATCGCTGCGCGGAACCTCATCAATCATTTAAAAGGCATCAGCGACATACACCAAACCAATACCATCATTGTTCGCTCCGAACTGATCATCAGAAAATCATCTCTCCGTAAACCAGTATAAATACCATTGAACAGATGTCAACAGCACAACAAAACAAAATAGCCATTGTAACAGGCGGCGGATCGGGCATTGGTCTGGCCATTGCAGGTAAATTGGTGCAGCGCCAGGTGCATACCATTATTGTAGGGCGCGACGAAGCAAAACTCGCTGCTGCCAAAGCGCAATTAGGCGGGTTGTGCAGCATTTATTCCTGCGATCTCAGTCAGCTCTCTGCCATTCCAAACCTAATAGCAGACATTGTTGCCGCTTATGGCCGGATAGACATACTGGTGAACAATGCAGGCATCAACATGAAAAAAGAATTCACCGAAGTAAGCGATGAAGATTTCGAGCGGATCATTCGCACCAACCTCACCGCGGTATTCGCGCTTTCGCGTGAAGTGGTGAAGCAAATGCTGAACAATCCACATGGCGGCTCCATCGTGAACATCAGCTCCATGGCTTCTCAATATGGTATTCCAAAAGTGATCGCCTATACCGCATCCAAATCGGCCATCGAAGGCATGACAAGGGCCCTGGCTACAGAACTGTCGCCCAAAGGCATACGGGTTAATTGTGTGGCGCCGGGTTTTATTGCTACTGACATGTCGGCCAAAGCACTGAACAACGATCCTGAAAGAAAAGCGAAAGCGCTGGGCCGTACGCCGATGGGTGTATTGGGTCAGCCTGCAGATATAGGCGATGCGGTAGCATTCCTTGCTTCCGATGCCGCACAATATATCACCGGCGTGGTATTGCCGGTAGACGGGGGCAATTCGATCGGGTTTTAAATCATACTGCAGATGAAAAAATTCATTCCCGCTCTTTTTTTATTGCTGCCTGCTGCTCCACTGCCGGCACGGGTAGTGAGCAGCGCTGCTCAACACTCCAATGATTTCGTTATTGTTTCGCATAATCAGCAAGCGGTTATCGCGGTAAACGCGTCAGATGATGCCCTGGTGTTGAAAGCCGCTACGTTGTTGCAACAGGATATAGCAGCTCTTACAGGGAAAAAATTATCCATCGTTCACAATAACACTGGCGCTGCCCTTGCCATCATCATCGGCAGCCTGCAGCATTCTGCATTGGTTCAACAATTGGTGAAGGAAAAGAAAATACAGGCCGATAGCCTGAACATCTGCACTGCCGAACAATACGGCATAGTGATTGGTACTACGCACCACGAACCACTCATGCGCGCACATGTGGAATGGAGGCGGTATGGCAAAGGTTTATGGAATTATGACAGCAATGCTACCGTACTGGCCGACTTCTGGAGAAAAGGCATGCAACGCGCTACCAATGAAAAGATCGTCAGCATTGGCATGCGCGTACCCGACGATATTACGCTGCCGCTTTGCGACGACAACTGGGGCAATATCTGCAAACTGCCCAGGCTTACAGATGCGCCCCGCAGTGGTGGATATGCTTTCTTTCAACTGGTACTCCATCCCATCAAAGCTTATGGCAACCTGCAACTTGTTCCTGTCAAAGGCAATAAAACAGTTACTGTGCATGCCACTGTGAAGAATACGGGAAGCAGAAACGGAGAAGAAGTGGTTGAACGCTATGTATCCCATCATGCTGCACAACAAGATGCGATCCGCTCACTGAAAGGGTTCCGCAGGATTTCATTGAAAGCAGGAGAAAGCGCAACTGTCAGCTTCAAGCTCGGTGCAGAAGAATTGTCTACCCGCGATAACAACGGCGGTTACCTGCCTTTCACTTTCAAAGGCAATACACTGATCGCTGTTGGCGGTTGCCAACCCAGCGAAAGCAGTATTCAAAATAAACAAACCGTGCAAGCATTTCTTAACCTATAAAGTATATTCTTTATGAAATCATTTTCCCGCAGAAATTTTCTGAAGACCGGCCTTGCTGTCCTGCCTGTTCCTTTTGCAGCGACTGCATTCGGAAACGCAATAAAAAAACATAAGCCTTTGCTGGCTTTCTCTACGTTGGGTTGCCCTGACTGGACCTACTCCCAGATACTGGACTTCGCGCAGCTAAACGGTTACAACGGCATCGAGATCAGGGGAATCCAACGACAGATCGATCTGGGAAAATGCCCCGAGTTCAGTACACCTGAAAAAATTGCGGCCAGTCTGCAACAGGCAACCGACAAAGGATTGCGGTTTGTTGACCTGGGCTCTTCTGCCGAATTACACCATGCTAATGTTGAGACAAGGCAAAAAAACATAGCTGCTGCCAAACAGTTCATCGACCTGGCGCAACAATTGAATTGTCCTTATGTGCGCGTATTCCCTAACAGTCTGCCCAAAGACGACCAGCGCAAAGCAACGATCGACAGGATCATCAGCGGATTACTGGAACTGGGTAATTATGCGCAGGGCAAAAACGTTAAAGTGTTGCTCGAATCGCATGGCGATGCGGTGAAGACCAATGAGTTGAAAATGATCATGGATGCGTCGAAGCATCCGCATGTGGGCATGGTATGGGATGTGGCCAATATGTGGACGAAAGAAAAGGAATCACCCGCATCTGTCTATGCCCAATTGAAAGATTATATTTTCCATACCCACCTCAAAGACTTTAAGTATGTTAATGGCAAAGAGCATTATGTATTGCTGGGCCAGGGAGAAGTACCCATTTTCGAAGCCATCGACGCACTATACAAAGGCGGATACAAAGGTTATTACAGTTTTGAATGGGAAAAACTCTGGCATCCGGATATTGATGCACCGGAAGTAGCCCTGGCTGATTTCCCCAAAGCCATTCATAAACATTTCGGATCGGTTCTGTAGCGCTTAATGCCCCACTTTGATATAGCCCCAACCATCCCGCTGTTTTGAGATGATCTCATAAATGCCGTCGGGTACGACTTCCACGCCGGGCACTAATTGATCTTTGGTGAGGTTATTCCTTTTCAGGGTCATGGCGCAGACTTTGAAGCTTGCTTTGTTATCGGCAATGAGTTGCTCTACAGCGGCCTGTTGCGAAGAGTGGCCCTTGACTACCAGGTCGAGCCCCTGGCCATACACCACAACTTCCAATTTCGCTTCCGGTGAAGCGCCTTTGATGAGTCCAATTTCGCGGGTGACCGCCTGTTGGTTGACGGTATCCTTGCTGGACATATCGAATACCACTTTGTAATTTTTTTCCTGTGCATGAACAGACACAATGATTACCAGGGTAAAGAGGTACAAAATGCTTGTTTTCATAGAACAAGATTTAAGTCATACATAGTATTGATAACAATCAGTTTAAAAATACTCATATTTCGATGGGATTCATACTACCTTTGTCCGGAAATTTATACAGCTTAATATTCAATGTTTAAACAATTCACGGCAGCGGTATTTCTGATTGCGTTTTCTGCGCAGATATTCAGCAAAGCTGTGATTGTTGTCAACTTCTACGCTAACCAAGCATACATTGCTAAAACCCTCTGTATCAACAAGGCCAACCCCAAAATGCGTTGTTGCGGCAGATGCCAGCTTTCCAAAAGACTGAAACAGGAAGACAACAAGGAGAGGCAAAACCCCAACCTGAAAATTGAAAAGGGTAATGAAGTGATCTCTTCAAAATCTTTTTTTGCCAGTTACCAGTTTCAAGAAGTGAATGCAGGGGTAGACGTCTATCCTGATTACAAGGCTCATAAATTGGTCGATCGATCACAGGCTGTCTTTCATCCTCCTACTGCGTAGCCTTCTTCTCTCTATTAGCTATAGATAAATTTCTCACACGTATTACACCGGCTGAATTAGCCGGATGATATGTCATTTACCCAACTCATCAACCAATATGAAAAAGACATTACTCATCATAGTTTTCATAACTGCCGGCTTGAACAGTTTCGCTTGTGATATCTGCGGATGCGGAGGCGGTAATTTTTATATGGGCCTGCTGCCTCATTTCAAAAGCAAATTCATTGGTATTCGTTACCATTATATGAATTACAATACACAGCTTGCAGCAGACTCTTCGCAGTTCAGCAGAAATTTTTACAACACCATTGAAGTCTGGGGCGGTTTGAATGCAGGCAGGCACTGGCAATTACTGGGCTTTATACCTTATCACCTCAACAAGCAGATTGATGACGACGGCATTAGTCATCGAAACGGCGTGGGCGATATTACCCTGCTTGCCAATTATCAGGTGTTGCACAAAATGACCAGGGGAAACAGGATGGGCACGGAGCAACAACTGTGGATCGGCGGTGGCGTAAAGCTGCCCACCGGCGCCTTCAGTGTGAATGTCAAAGACCCCAACCTTACTGTAAGAGATGTGAATGCACAATTGGGAACCGGCAGTATCGATTTCCTGTTCAATGCCATTTATAACGTGCGTGTTGGCAACTGTGGCATAAATACCATCGCCAGTTACAAACTCAATACGGCTAAAGATGCTTATCGTTTCGGAGATAAGCTAACCGTCAACAGCATTGCTTTTTACAGTTTCCCTGTTGGTAAAGAAATCAACCTGCTGCCCAACATCGGGGCTATGTATGAGTATACGGCAGGCAATGTGCTCCATCGCCAACCGGTAGATGCAACAGGAGGATATATCGCCACCGCTTCTGCCGGTGTGGAAATGAACCTGCAACGTTTTACCGTTGGCTTGAATGCACAGGCGCCTTTCAGTCAACGCTATGCCGATGGCCAAACCAGGTTAAACTGGAGAGGCAATTTGCATGTATCCGTCACGCTGTAATCATCGTTGTACTGATGGAAAAAGTGAAGCATTCAAAAACTATGGATGCTTCACTTTTATATCAGGATAATTTATTTATCAGCCCCGTCATTCCTGGCGCGTGTAACTGCATAATTGCCAATATTAGCTCCTACCTGTAATCCGATAGCACAATCAGAGCGGTAGTGAATACCGCCTGCCATCCTGGAAAAAGAGGCTTCCTGTGCCATCGCAGTATAAGCAGCGGCCCTTTCCGTTACAATGTATCCTAAGATCGTGGCGGCTGCTCCGCTGAAAGTAGAGTGCCCGGAAATATAAGCAGGGAAATTGGGTATACCGGTTAATGTTTTAATAACCGGGTTCATCTGTGTAGGCCTCGGATTAAAATAAAAGAACTTGGTATTCCAGCACACAATAGCTGCATCCATCAGGCTCATGTTCAGTAGCGCCATATCCCTGGCCCATCTTACTTCACTGAAATTTTTAGTGATAAAATCTGCTGCGGCTATCGCATCCCAATGACCAGCCGGTGTATAAGTTCCTACCCCGTCTGCCCAAAATTGCACAATCCTTATGTTTTCACGTGCAGGGTTCGTTATCAGCTCATGTATCTCTTCTGTTTCCTGTTTCATTTGCGCACTGGAAGTAGATGGCGGAGGAGGGGGCCTCAATGCGCTGACAGTAGCGGTATCGAACAGGAAGGGCGTTACTTTTCCGAATAATGGTAACATAGGCGGCCGTTTCGGCACTTCCAGGCTATACCAGGGAGTCTCTCCCTTTGCAGTAGCAGTTGTTTCCAAATTCGACCAGTCAGCCGGCGTACCCACTGCTTTTCCAGCATTATCCGTACGCGCCCTGGCAATAAACACTTGTGCCACCTGCCTTCCTAATGCTTCACCGGCAACGATATCACTCCTTGTTGCCGCACCCGCCATGATGGTAGCGGTTTCCTGCTCAGTGGCTTTTGCTTGTATAAAAGCAATTTCAGTGGGGAACAACAACTTCATCATTTCTGCTGTAACACCTGCCAACACTGCAGCTTCAGAAGGATAAGAAGGCAGGTCTGTCTGTGATGCTTTGCTGATGATCGTATTATCGGTTTTATAAGGCGCGGGGCGGTTGTATAATTTTTTATAGTACCAGCAGGCTACCAATGCATCGTATTGCGCCGCACTGATATAAGCATAGGCCCTTGCTGCATATGGCGGATTGGCGAAGGGAAACAACGGATAGGCAAATGGGTTAGCAGCACTGGGTA
>Ga0114932_10003740_pt1 | contig 14664 bp, 13 predicted proteins | sample 2SBtaG_2_FD_87286 | JGI IMG/M metagenome (GOLD analysis project Ga0114932, IMG submission 87286) | Deep subsurface microbial communities from Kolumbo volcano to uncover new lineages of life (NeLLi) - 2SBTROV12_ACTIVE470 metaG | ecosystem: Environmental > Aquatic > Marine > Volcanic ...
CCATCATGAACGACGACGAACTGCAGTCGCTGATCGTCTCGAATTACCAAAACGACTCGCAGACACTGACCTCTGACACCGAGGCCAACCTGCTGAAATTCAAGGAACTGATCGGTGCCCTGACCGAAGACGAACTGGGCCGCTGGGAAGCGATCAAAAAGACGTTCCAGCAGAACGTCAAGATGCGAGGAGTCGGCGCCGACGACAAGGTTGGCCAGGTCGTGGTCCAGTTGAGCAGCTTCAGCGAGGGACTCGAGTCCATCCGAGACACGATGGCCGATGGGCTGGAACAATTCGCCGCCAGCAACGACACGCCGGTCGCCGTGGAAGCCGACGACGACTCTGCCGAAGACCTCCAGGACACCGGTCCTGATGCCGTCGAACAACTCGTCGGACAACTCGATGGAGTCACCTCCGGACTGGACCAGATCCGCCAGGCCATGACCGAAGGACTCGATCGACTGGTCTCTCCTGAAAACTCCAGTGAACAGGTTGCATCGGTTGGACCTGAGATTGCCGGACATGTCGCGGGGCTCCGCGAGAGCCTTGATGCCATTCGCGACGCCCTGGCCGAAGCAGCCGCCCGACCAGTGACAATCGCCGACAACGACGCTCCCGAATCGGAATCTACCGACGACGATGGACTCTCGGCCAACATCGTGGAACCAGATGACCCCGAGGACGAGGACGGAGAAGAGGAACTCGAGCCTCACGACGGAGCCAACACGATCACCGTCGTGAACAAGATTCCACCCAGCCTGTTGAAGGTGCTGCGGCAGCAGTTTCGGCTGATGGAAGGCTGGATGGAACCGCTACTCAGGAGCAGCCAGGAGCAACGTGGCGAACTGCAGAAACTGCGGGAGCACCTCGAGACGACACTCGAGGACTACGAGCGGCTGATCGGACAGGTGGGAGACTCCAGGTCCAAACAAAGCCGCGCCCGGCGAACTGACAAGTAACCACGGGCCAGCAACCGCGACCGGAACGCCTGCGGTCTAATCCTCTCCCCGCTTCCAGTGCAACCGGTCCCGGCTGATCACTCCCCGGCGGCGTGCGCATTCCAGGCAGTACTTCTCTGCGTCGTATGTCACGTACACCTCGCCGGCCATCAGCAGGTGGTAGAATTCCTCGCCCGGATTCTTGGCGAAACAGTACTCGCGATCCCACGTCGTCTTCAGTTGAACTCGCCACCCCTCGTCCCACCCCGGCAGATAGAGCCGCGCGTCACCAGCCGGGTCAGCACCCGCCGCAACACCGTCCTGGACCGGATTGTCCGGAACGGTTCTGTCCGTCTCGGCTGGGGAATCGTCCCAAAGATCATCAAGATCCATGAAACCGTCAGGAAGTGGATCAGCCATCTTTCGCTCTCGGCACGACTTGGCCCGCCATTAATACGACGGCGCGGCAATTGGTGCAAGACGCCACAGTAGCTCAACGTCACAATCGTCAACTTCAGTGAAATCCCCAGAATCGTCCAACCGAACACGACGGTCAGTTGGGTCGCGCACACCATAACGGTGCCACCGCCCGAGCAGCCGATTCGACATTTTGGTTCCGGTCCTCGCCGATAGGTGACTTGGGCAGGTAAGCCAAACTGTCCCGTTCCCGGCAACTTGACGCACCAGGAAGACTTTACTGATGAGTGACACCCTTGCTGAGATTCGGACCTTGGACAACCTACGAGACTTCATCCACAACACTCTTTGCAACAAGGAAAACCTGCTTGCCGAAATCACATCGATGACCCAGCGTGAGTTGTCACGACGAGGTCGCCAGTGCGGCCTGCAATTCGCCGTACAGGGGCCGCGTAACGTTCGGCTCGGTGCGATCTGGGAAAGCGATCACAACCACATCTACTTTTACGACGCTCGCGGCACCCGCTATCTCAAGGTGCAACTCCCGCACCGCGTCGAGGACGAAGCCCTCGCTGGTGTCTGCTAGGCGAGAGTCAATTTCAATGTGACCAGGTGGTTCGATCGGCCGACAGCGACCACCTGGTCATTCCGACCAAACAGATGCGGACACCCTGATGGGTGTCGCCTGGTCGGGATCGGTCTCCGGAAAATCTTTCCGGAGATGCACGCCGCGGCTCTCGGTTCGAGCCCGCGCCGAAGCAATCACCAGTTGTGCCACGAGCAACAGGTTCTGCAATTCCCATCCGGCCACTTCGGCAAATTCCCGGTTCGAGACAAATCGATCCCAGAATTCCACCTGCTTGGCCGCCGCCGCCATCGCCTCCTCGGTTCGTTCAATCCCCACCTGCCGCCACATCAAGCTCGACAGCGAATTCCTCAGGTCGGTGATGTTCAAGTCCTCGTCATCACCATCTGGAGTTTCCCAGTCCGAGCGGATGGATGGGACAGCAAAATCATCGGGGATCTCACGCGCGGCTCGCGAGGCAGTTTGTCCCGCTCTCACCCCGTAGACCAGCCCTTCAATCAGGCTGTTGGACGCCAGCCGATTGGCCCCGTGCAGCCCGGTGGAAGTCACTTCGCCGGCGGCCAACAATCCCGGCAGGCTCGTCCGTCCGTCGGCATCAACCGTCACTCCGCCGATCATGTAGTGAGCCCCGGGACGGACTGGCACCCGGTCACGGGTGATATCGAGACCGAACTCGGCACACACCCGGGCGATGTGAGGAAACCTGCCTCGTACAAAGTCGGAGTCAAGGTGCGAGAGGTCCAGGTACACGCAGGGATGATGGGTCTGGGCCATCTGCTCGGTGATCGCCTGGCTGACAACATCTCGAGGAGCGAGTTCGGCCGCGGGGTTGTAGTCGGGCATGAATCGGTGCCCACTCGCATCACGCAGCAGAGCCCCCTCGCCCCGAAGGGCCTCGGAGATCAGGTGACGTGAGCTACCGGCGATGTAAAGCACTGTCGGATGGAACTGCATGAATTCCATGTCTTGCAAGTCGGCCCCGGCCCGAAAAGCGATCGCGTGACCATCCGCGGTGGCAATCTCGGGATTGGTCGTTTCGCGGAACAATCGCCCCGCCCCGCCGGTGGCCAGGATCGTCTGCTTGGCCCACACGCACGTCGTCGGACGATCAGGATTGTGCACGATCGCACCACGACAGACTCCCTCAACGTTGAGCAGGTCGATCGTGAAGGTGTTCTGCCACACCTGCACTCCCTCGCGGTGGATCGCGGACTCCTGCAATGCCCGCATCACTTCTCGCCCGGTGGCGTCGCCGTTGGCATGCACGATCCGACGATGGCTGTGCCCGCCCTCACGAGTCAGATCGATCTGTCCATCGGTTTCGTCGAATCGCGTTCCAGTCGCGATCAATTCACGGATCCGTTCGGGAGCTTCCCGGACGACCATCTCGACCACCTGGGCATCGCACAGTCCCTTGCCCGCCGCGATCGTGTCAGCGGTGTGATGAGAGAAGTTGTCCAGCGGATCCAGCACGCCGGCGATCCCTCCCTGGGCCTCGGCACTGTTGGACACCTTCAACAGGTCCTTGCTGACAACCACGGCCGAGAGCCCCGGCTCCAGCGACAGCACGGCTCGCAAACCCGCAATCCCGCCGCCGATCACCAACACGTCCGTGAAGACGTGAGCGACTCGCCTGGGTGAAAAACGAACCAGGTGATTGCGGCGGGGAGTGAACTCGAGAGGAGCCACGCAAAAGAATCCTTTGTGGAACGACCCGATTGCCAGTCGGCTAGATCGTGGTCGCCATGAAGCCACCGTCGACCACCAGGTTCTCACCGGTCAGAAAACTGCCGGCCACCGGGCTGGCCAACAACAGGATCGCCCCGGCCAACTCGTGCGGATCTCCAAATCGGTCGATCGGAGTGTGCCCCATGATGCTGGCGACGCGTTCCTCGGTGAGCACCTTACGATTCTGCTCGGCTGGAAAGAAACCCGGCGAGAGCGAGTTGACGCGAATGCCGACCGCGGCCCACTCGCGGGCCAGGTTCTGCGTCAGGTTGATCACCGCCGCCTTGGTCGCCGAGTAGGTGAACACCCGCGAGAGTGCGGTGATACCCGAGAGCGAAGCGATATTGATGATCGAACCACCACCACCGTCGGCCAACATGGCTCCACCAAACACCTGACAACCCAGTCGCACGCCGCTGAGATTGATCGACAGAATCTGGTCCCACTCGTCCTCGGAAATCTCAAGGAAGGGAGTGGCCGAGTTGATCCCGGCACCATTGACCACGATATCGGGACGGCGTCCCGACTCCGAGAGAGCCGAGACAACGGCTTCGAGATCCTCGCGAGAGGTGTTGTCCACGGAGAGGAATTCCGCGGAACCGCCCGCCGCGATGACTGCCTCGGCCCGGGCACCACCTCGCTCGGCACTCCGCCCAGCCACCACCACGTGAGCCCCCGCCGCACCCAGGGCGTCACAAAACGCTCCGCCCAGGACACCGGTCCCACCAATCACGACAGCCGTCAGACCGTCCAGGCCAAAGAGCCCCTGCAAGTAATCCGTCGATGATGTCGACATCGCTGTCACTGCTCCGCGCAAGTTTCGAGTGTGATGAGGACGGCGAGTTGCCCACCCGGGCTCGCTAGCCGTCGATGAATTCCGGCTCGATCCGCTCGGGAATCACACCCGCCTCGTGACCACGAGCCAACAACAACCGGACCGCTTCGCGACCTCGTTCCCCAAAATCGAGCGTCCAGTCGTTGACGTACATGCCAACGAACGTGTCGGCCTTTTGATGATCGAGATCACGGCCATATTGCAGGGCGTATGCGAGAGCCTCGTCGCGGTGTTCGAGACCGTACTCGATACTTCGCTTCAGATGAGCCGTCACTTCCTGCATCACCACCGGCCCCAGGTCCTTGCGAATCGCATTGGCGCCCAGGGGCAAGGGCAGGCCGGTCTCTTCCATCCACCACTTTCCCATGTCGACGACCAGGTGCAGTCCCTGGTCCCCGTAAGTCAACTGTCCCTCGTGGATGATCAAGCTCGCATCGGCGCCACCCGCCTCGACGATGTCCAGCAACTGATCGAATGGATGCACGACGTATTCGAAATCATCCCCGAGAAGCAATTTCAATGACAGGAATGCGGTTGTCAGGGTGCCCGGCACCGCGATCGTTTTGCCTCGCAGGTCGTCGATCGACCAGGGCTCCCGCGCCACCACCATGGGACCGTAGTTGTCACCCATGCTGGCCCCACAACTGCAGATGGCGTAAATGTCCGTCAGGTGGGCATAACCATGAAGACTCACCGCGGTCAGTTCGAGTTCGCCCTTGAAGGCCCGGTGGTTGAGAGTTTCGATGTCGACCAGTTCATGGGTGAACCGGTACCGGCCGGTATCGATACAGTCGTTGGCCAGAGCATGGAACATGAAAGCATCGTCAGGATCGGGGCTGTGCCCGACCTGGATCGCAATTGTCTCGTCACTACTCATCGTTTCGCCATTTCCTGAATCTGGACTGCCGAACCAAACGTTCTCAACGACCCCTCAAAGCCGTTTGCCATGGTAGGCCAATGCACTACCATTGGCCACCTTCGCCGGCCTGCCTCATGATCCTGCTTTCCGCCCGAGATCTGACTCGTCAATTCGACACCGATCCGGTATTTGCCGGGCTCGGACTGGAAGTCCGCGCCGGACACCGTATCGGGCTGGTCGGCCCCAACGGGAGCGGAAAAACCACGCTTCTGAAGATTCTCGCCGGACTCGACGAGGCCGATACCGGTGTGGTTGAAACACCCAAGTCGGTCCGGGTCGGGTTGCTCGAACAACAGCCCCAGCTCGATGCAGACAGCTCCCTGTGGGATGAGGCGGCAACGGGACTGCAGTGGCTTTACGAGCTGCGGACCGAGTCAGAGACACTGGCAGAACAGATTGGCCAGGACGCCTCACCGACACTCCTGAAGCGATACGACGTCGTACACGCGGCACTCGAACAACACGCCGGTTTCCAGATCGATCACCGGGTCGCCGAGGTTCTCGAGGGACTTGGGTTCGGTCCCGACGAATTCCAGAGACCCATCTCGACATTCAGCGGAGGACAACAGGCGCGGGCCTCGCTGGCCAGGATGCTGCTGACCGACCCCGACGTGATGCTGCTCGACGAACCCACCAACCATCTCGATATCGCGGCCACCGAATGGCTCGAATCGTTCCTGGTCCGCGCAAGACCGGCCATGATCCTGGTTAGCCACGACCGGTTCTTCCTCGACAAGGTCGTCACCCAGATCCTGGAACTTCGTCCGGATCGTCTGGACTCCTACCCCGGAAACTTCACCGCCTATCGCCAACAACGAGACCAGAAACAGGAACGGCTCGGCAGGCAAGCCCGCAAACAACAGGACATGGTCGCCCGAACCGAGGATTTCATCAGGCGAAACCGGTACGGACAAAAACACAAGCAGGCCGCCGACCGCATTCGCAAGCTCGAACGACTCGGCGACATCGAGCAACTCGACAACTTCCACGTCCCTCCCATGACCTTTGGTGAGCCCAGTCGCAGCGGCGAGATCGTCGTTGAGGCGGTGGAGATTTCCAAGGGATTCGACGCACCACTGTTCGACAACCTGACACTGCGGATCGAACGGGGTCAGAGGCTGGGAATTCTCGGCCCCAATGGAAGCGGCAAGACCACCCTGCTGAAAACTCTGCTGGGCCAGCTCGCCCCCGACCAGGGCAGCGTTCGACTGGGACACAACGTCGAGACGGCCTATTTCGACCAGGGCCTCGACGCGATCCCCAGGGACCTCGATCTCGTCGAAGCGATCCGGCCACCCGGAGATCTCGATGTCACCCCCGGGCAACTCCGCGGACTACTGGCCCGTTTCGGACTCAGCGGCGACATCGTCCTGCAACCCTTTGGGCTCTGTAGCGGTGGGGAACAAAGCAAGACCGCACTGGCCCGGCTGGCCGCACTGAACCCGAACCTGATGGTGCTCGACGAACCCACCAACCATCTCGATCTCTGGGCACGAGACGGACTGGAGACGGCGTTGTGTGAATTCACCGGCACCGTGCTATTTGTCACACACGACCGCTATTTCATCGACCAGGTCGCCACCCAGGTGCTGGTGATCGAAGACGATCGCTGCCGCATCTACGACGGGAATTACTCGCAATACCTCGGATTCCGGGCGAACAACGACGTGCCCGGCAACGAGCCGACGGTTCCTCCCCCCAAAAAAGCCCCCAGCCCAACAACCGACGCGACACCCGTGGAGCAAGAGACGGTTCGAACCAAGCGGCAGTTCCCCTATCGCAAGGTTTCCGAGATTGAAGCCGATATCCTCGAGGCAGAATCTCGCAAGGACGATCTCGAGGAATTACTGGCCGATCCCGAGATCCATCGTGACACGGACCGGATGCAGCAGACAATCACTGACTACGAGATCGTCCAGGACGAACTGGAAATGCTGGTCGCGCACTGGGAAGAAGCGATCGAGCTGAACTGAAACATCCGTCGACCCACGACAGCCCGGAAGTCCATCCGTGAACGACCGGGCTGCTGGTCAAGCAAGGGCCGGGTGGGCTGTCGAGGTCATCGATGAACTGGCCGCGTGATCCGGGACGGTCCTGGAACCGGCCACCGGCCTCCGGGGAACTCCTCCATCCTCCGGCCCCGTCCCGACAGCCACACCCGAAACAGAGTGGCAAACCGGTCCCTGGCTAGGAGTCACCGTTCGCCAACGGTCTCGAGGTGGTCAGCATCATGCAGATTCGAGTCCGATCCGGAATGCGTGGATCACACAGTCCCACGACGAACAATTGCCCACCGCAAGCCGGTTCCCTCCCCGCACCCGCATCACCAAGCACCACCATCACAGGAACCTGTCCAACCTTGTGGGCCGTCCATGTCGAGAGCCACCACATGGCCCCTCCCGATCGATGCACCACGGTCGGCCGCATCCGTGTCGGCAACTGGTACGCGAGCACATCGGTCCCCACGTGCTCGCGTTGGATCCTGTTGAGCAACGGATTGTTCGTCTTCCGGGCAATCTGTTTTTTCACAGCCTGTTGAATGACTAGGACTTCACGTGGCAGCTTTTCGAAACGCTTCGACTGGCTGGCAACTGGCTGGAATGGATTTCCGATCACCGTCTCGTGACACATTCCACAGATCACCACGAACAGGGCGAACATCAACCATTGCGACGGCAGGGTTTTTCCGGATCTCATCATCGACCAACTCTCCTTGTCCTGGCCCGCGGCTCGAGTGTTCTCGACACAACTTCAACCTGGGGCACTCATGGTGAGGACTGACTCAGGTTCTCACCCAGCGACCAACCGCTCCCTCCCTGATCGTCATCGGGAGCCGACGACACCACGTGGACCGAACGCCCACCACCACCGTTGCCCCACTTGCCACCGGTGGAAACACTTGTGCCGCTGCTCCTCCTGCCTCCAGTGGACCTTCCCGACGACTGAGCGTCAGTCGAATTCGATCCAACTGGAGACTTGTTCTGTACCGAATCCAGTAACGAGGCACCTCCCGGTGTCGGGCTGAGGTAGCCAGCGTCACGGTGTGTCCAGTTCGTATCGCCACGAATGAAATCGTCGTACAGATCTCCCTCGGGCAATTGGAAGGCGTCGTCGTTGAGGACGTTGTGATCCCCATCCCATCGGCTCAGAAGATCCCAGCGTTTCAGCACATAACCGACGTTCTGCGAACAGTTGTCATCGACGAGATTGAAGTCGTCGTCATTCTGCCACCGATGGTCCAGGTAGTTCTTGATTTCTCGAAACTGCTGTCCGGTCACCGGAATTTGTGAAACGTAGACCTGGAACCCCGACGACGCCTCGTGTCTCAGGTAGTTTTCCAGTGTCCGACGTCGAAACGCCGAATCTTCGAAACCGCCATTTCCATGGCCTCGGCCGTGCTGCCCATAGACAGTCGTGCCACTTCCGTCGGTCAGGGCAATATCGGCGTGACCGATGTTAAACGGCCCCGAATCGATAAAGACCAGGACCTCGACATACCTCTGTCGACGTTTGGACGCAGCCGCCTCGGTGGGCGGCCGTGAGCCAGTTCGAGACGATCCGCGTGCCGACTTTGGACGCTCCGCTTGTTCCGCAGGAGCCTGTCGAGTCGAGGCCGCTGATGACTCTGTCGTGTCCGGCGGTCCAGTTGTCCGCGAGCTTTCCGTTTGCCCGCCGAATTCAACAACAGCCATAGCCGAGAGCAATTCTCGACGTTCCAGAACCTCACCACCTCGGGTCGGCCAGCGGTGGCACCGCCGTGACCGCCGAGAACTTCGCCCGGAAGCTGAAGTCAACCACCTCGAAATGACCGTGCGTGTCACATCTCCAAAGGTACTCCGTCTCATCGTCATTCCCCTTCTCCTTTTTGGGGCCTTGCGATGACGGGCCACGGACGGGCCAGGAATCTTTCGCCGGGTCGGACGACAAGCGGACGGCAGTACCCCGGGATAGTCTCCCTGGCTCGTTCGCGGCCCGCCGTGTTGGATCGAGTCTTCTCGATCCCAGTCACAATGACACTAGAAATACGGACACAGGGGGCACAAGCTCTTAACACCCCATCCCGCCAAGAATTCTCTTTTTTCCGTCGGCTTGCCCCATGGGTGGACGAGACCGATTCACTCCGATTCTGCGTCGGGGCGGTCAATCGTTTCGTGGGGCTGCCAGGATGGTTCCACGGGGTGACGATCCGGCTCATCGTCGGTGCCAGCCAATTGCCGATTGAGCCGTCGTCCCCACACAACGTAGTGGAACGAAAAATACAGTCCACCCAGCACACCCGCCGCCAGGATCGCAAAAATGAGCAACTGGTTGAGAACCAGCGCCAGGATCGCCATCAGGCCGGCCGCCACCAGCCCCAACCCCACCAGTGCCACCCCGGTGGCCATGTCACGGGCCCGCTTCTCGACTGGCCCCGTCGGTTCGGTTCCGGCAGGATCACCCAGGAGTTCATCGGGAGTCAGTCGCTGAGGTGACTGGTCGTCAGGCATCACTCGGCTTCCAGTATTTCTCGCAACCGGCGATGTCGATGAGCGAAACTCGATTTCAGCGACTCCTGGATCCGGGAGGCCGTCAGCATGAGCCCGGCCAGTCCGCCGGGAGGTTCGAACGTGATCTCCTCGATCAGTTCGACCATGCCATCGGATGGCACCAGGGTCCGACAATGTGCCCACGCCCCCAGGGGACCGGTGACCATCGTTTCGGTGAATGTGCGGGGCTCATCGAAAGCCGTCACCTCGTAGGCCAAGCGCTGGGTGGGCCCAAACCCGTCAAGGTCGACAACCAGTTCGCTGCCAAGTTCCAGTCGCTTGGGGCCATCGATCACTTCCAGCGGTGTCGCGGACGGCATGATCTCCAATAGGTTGGCCGGGCGGACGATGAAATCGAACAACGTCTCGGCCGTCGTGGCCAGGGCGACTCGAGCTTCAAACGTGGGCATGCAACAGAAAACCGGCTGAACCACGGGGCTGGAAACCGCCGCCAATGGTCAACCGACGGTCGGGCTGCGAACATGGTAAGAGGAAGTCGAACCCGGTGAAAGGCGCCGCGAACGACGGAGCCATCCATGACCACTCGCATTCCCCCCGATCTGCTCAGCCAGTCCCTGGTCCTGGCCGGGCCCACCGCTTGCGGCAAGACCGAACTGGCCCTCGAGTGGGCCGAAGCGGCCGGAGCCGAGATCGTGGCGATGGACTCGATGTCGTTGTACCGCGGAATGGATATCGGCACGGCCAAGGCCACGCCCGAGGAACAGGCCCGAATCCCCCACCACTTGCTCGACATCCTGGATCCTCACGAGGATTTCAGCGTGGCCGATTACGTCCAAACCGCTGCAGCCACCTGCCGGTCAATCGTCGACTCGGGCCGCGTACCGCTGTTCGTCGGTGGCACGGGACTCTATCTCAGGGGTCTGCTGCGAGGCGTTTTCGATGGGCCGCCGGCCGACTGGGACATCCGCAACAAGCTCGAATCCGAAGCCGCCAACAATGGCCATGAGTGGCTCTGGAACCAGTTGAACACTGTCGACCCGGTGACTGCCTCCAGGTTGCATCCTCACGACACCCGGCGGTTGGTGCGGGCACTGGAGGTTCACGAACTGACCGGACAACCTCTTTCGGAACAACAGGCCGAGGGCCCCAATCCCGACGGCGTCCAACCACGGCGAGTGTTTTGGCTGTCACCCCCGCGAGATTGGCTCTACGACCGGATCAATCGCCGCGTCGATGCCATGGTCAAAGACGGGTTGGTCGAGGAAGTCCGTGGGTTGCTCTCAACCGAGCCACCGCCCGGACGCACCGCCAGGCAGGCACTGGGCTACAAGGAGATCATCGATCATCTCGAGCGGCGAACGACTCTTGAAGACGCCATCGACACGATCCAGCGACACACCCGACGATTCGCACGCAAGCAGACCACCTGGTTCCGAAATCTCCAGGAGTGCCACGAACTGACAATCAGTGGCCTCGAGCACGCCGGCCAATTGCTCGAGAGACTGGTGGCACCGGAATAAAAAAAGCCGGTCCCACCACTGGTGAGACCGGCCTTCTTGTTCAGATCGAACGCCGCTTAGGCATCCTTCTTCTTCTTCTTTTTCTTCTTCTTACCCTTGGGCTTGGGCAACTTGGCCTTCTGCTCGTCGGTCAAGATCTCAACGAACTTGGCCCGGGCAGCCTTGATAACGGCCTGGCGTGCCTTGTTCAACTCGGCCAGCGCCTTCTTCTGCTCGGGGGTGATCTTCGCAGCGGCATTGATCGCAGCGCGAGCTGCCTTTCCCTTGACGCCATCGGCCTTGGCCTTCTTGCTGGCGGCGTTGCGAGCCTTCCGCTGCTCGGCAGTGATGATCGTCCCGGCCTTCTTGTTGACCTCGATCAACTTCGGAGCGAATTCCTTGTTGATTGCGGCGACCTTGGTCTTCTGCTCAGCGGTCAGCACGATGCTCTTGGGCACCTTGACCGCGGCCGGAGCCTTGCGGCCCTTCTTCTTTTTCTTTTTCTTTTCCTCGGCAGCCATAGCCGGCATCGCCAGCACGACAGCGAGCGTCAGGACCAAAAGCCCTTGCAGTGTCCGCTTCATGGTAAGTTCCTCTCGTTGTGAATTGGGCCTGGTGGCCCTGGTATAAAACTAAGCCGTCCCCAACGGCCTTTGCCTACTAGGCAAACAACTCGTCGATCACCGAGCCATCGCGAACGATCATGATCGGTCGCCCGGTCTTGGTGTGATACTCCTTGGTGTGGTCGATGCCGAGGTTGTGATAGAACGACGCAGCCGCATCGGAGGGTGAAAGCCCCTCGCCGGCGGGGCCGGTCGCCTTTTCATCACTGGCACCAATCACCTGGCCGCCCTTCACGCCGCCACCGGCCATCAGCATTGTCATGCAACGCGGGTAGTGGTCGCGACCACCGGGTGTGGTCCTGTTGTTGATCTTCGGCGTCCGGCCAAACTCGCCGGTCACAAAGACCGCGGTCCGTTCCAGCAACCCACGCGTGTCCAGGTCAACCAGCATCGCCGCCAGGGCCTGGTCGAACGGGGGCAACAACTTGTCCTTCAGCTTGGGGAAGTTGTCGCGGTGCGTGTCCCAGCCACCAGTCGACACGGTGACGAAGCGGACTCCGTTTTCGACCAGCCGCGTGGCCAGCAGACAACTCTGCCCGAAGGGAGAATCGCCGTATGGCTCGGCGCGAGCTGCCGGTTCCTTGCCAATATCGAATGCCTCGCGAGCCTTCTTCGATGTGATCATCGAATAGGCCTGTCGCCCAAACTTGTCGAGACCATCCAGTAACTGGTTGTCCTTTTCAATCCCCGAGAAGGTCTTGTCCAGGTCCGTCAACAATTGCTGACGCTTCTCGACATCGGTAATCGTCAGGCCATTGGCCAAGGCAATTCCGCGAACCGAGAAGGGACGGCCCTTCTGGGGAGTGGAACCGGTATTCAGGGGAGCGTACTTCACTCCGAGGAAACCGGGCTTCTGGCGGGTATTGGGAATCGCCACAAAACCGGGCAGGTCGATCGCCCCGGGTTGCTCCTTGTTGATCACCGATCCGTAACCCGGATACTCCAGCGATGCCAGCGGACGCGTGCCCGTGTTGATGTATTCCTGTCCCAGGCGATGAGCCCCCAGCGTGTGACTGACACCGCGGAGAATCGTGAACTTGTCGGCACAGGTGGCCAGTTTCGGAAGATGCTCGCTGATCTCCATGCCCTCGACATTGGTCTGAATCGGGTTGAACAGACCGCGGTACTCCTCGGGAGCCTCCGGCTTCAGGTCGAACGTGTCCATGTGGGACGGACCACCGGGCAGGTTGACAAAGATCGCCGATGTCGCCTTGCCCGTCTGGACAGCACCCTGGGCGGACAACTGCAGGTAATTGGCCAATCCCAGTCCGGTGGCGCCCAACGCGCCCACCTTCAGAAAATCTCGACGTTTCACGCCGTCACAAGTCGTATGCAATGCCATCAATCCGTTTCCTTTTGTCACCCCGGTTCCGGGGAAAACTTCAGTTCTGTGTGTTGGTGTTTCGTCTAGTGATTGACGATGAATTCCTTGGTGTTGAGCAACGCCCACAGCAAGTCGCGCAGTCCCTGCACCGTGTCCTCGGATCCCTCGACATAACTCCGAGAACGATTCATTTCCGACTCGCTGGGCAATCGACTCAGCGTCCGCAGGTAGGCCTGTTTGACGATCGACGTCGCGTCCAATTCAGCCACTTTTTGGCCAGCCGACTTGGGCACCGCACGATTGCGAGCCGCCTTGGCCAGGTCAGCCTGCAGGTTGCGGATCTGGCCCTGCAACTTCTGGGACAACGGAGTGTCCTTGGCCTTGCGGGCCGCAGCCAACTTGCGACGCACTCCCTGCAATTGTTTGCTGAGCTTCTGCATCTCGGGTGTCATCTTCTTGGTGGGACGACGCGAGGTCTTGATACCCAGTTCACCGGTGAGTTGGGTGATCCAGCCGTCACGACTCGAGGCAATCAACTTCAGCGTGTCACTGTCGTTCTGCAGGAAGACTGTCTGCAACAGGCTCGGCTCGTTCGAGCGATCACAGTCACAGTTGCTCTCCCGGGTCGACCGACCAAAGACAGTCAGTGCGTAACCGGGACCATTTCGTGAATTGCCTCGACGACCGGCTCCGGCCAGAGCGATCGCACGCCCCTCCAGATCGGTCTTCATCGCAACCCCTCGCTCGTCCGAGGAGGTGGCCTGCTGGATCGCGTCGTAGGCGACCTCGGCTGGCAACCGCCGTGGGATCGAATGGCTGAAGTTGCGTTCATCAAGTCGGTTGGTTTCGTTGGGCTGCCAACTGAGCTGATAGGTTCGGCTCGAGATAATCTCGCGGTGCAACCACTTCATGTCGTAGTTGTTCTCGACAAACCCGGTGGCCAGGTAGTCCAGCAGGGGCTTGTTGCTCGGCGGATTGGCCAGGCTGTGATCATCGGGCGGTTCGACGATCCCCACGTTGAAGTAGTTGGCCCAGACACGATTGACGAACGCCCGAGCAAACAACCGGTTGTCCTTGCGACGCAACCACTCCATCAACGGAGTCCGGATGTCAGCAAACTTGGTCAGGTCGACCTCCTCGGCCCCCAGCAGTGTGGCCTTTGACGCCACCGCACCACGGTTCTTCTGCTTGCCTGCCTGGCTGAGCTGGCGCTGCCGTTTCTTCAACCGCTTGATCGACTTGGTGATCTGTGTGATCTGGTTGGTGACCTGGGGCGTCTTGGGATCCTTGGCCTTGAGGACCTTCAAA
>Ga0114932_10003743_pt1 | contig 14660 bp, 10 predicted proteins | sample 2SBtaG_2_FD_87286 | JGI IMG/M metagenome (GOLD analysis project Ga0114932, IMG submission 87286) | Deep subsurface microbial communities from Kolumbo volcano to uncover new lineages of life (NeLLi) - 2SBTROV12_ACTIVE470 metaG | ecosystem: Environmental > Aquatic > Marine > Volcanic ...
GCCTCAAGCGCAACCTTGGCTTTGAAGTCGGGTGAATGGTTCTTTCGTTTTGTCATTCTGAATCGTCTTTCTCATAAGTCGATCCATCTTAACCGCTGGTCCGAAATCCTGCGACCACCTCTGGTCGACATGCCAACCCCCAGATCAGATGATGCTTGCCGTCGTGTCAGGCCGCTGGTCAATGCAATGCGAACTGCGTCGCGTTTGAATTCTTCGGAATGTGCAGATGCCATGGTTTATTTCCTTTGCGGCAGAATATGCTCTTAAAGGAGCGAAAAAATCCGCGACAGGTCCATTCTAGAATAAAAGAGCGCTTTCGCAACGGCAGCGCTGAGTGCATGCAAAACCGAAAATTATTACTCGCGCACCCAATGCCAATTCCAGCTTCTGGCGGTGCCAGCCGCGCCATTTGCACCAGCACAGCGGGCGGGGTGAAAAATCGAATTGTTTCGATATGTTTACTCGTGATGTCGTTCTTACAGCGGTAAACGCCGCGCCCAACTGGTTGAATGGAAAGTCGGCATTTTTCTTACAACCCAATCGAACGACTTTCGGCAACTGATCTTAGATCAGTTTTTCTTCAGTTTAGCTCAACACGAGTTAAACCAGAATAATTTGTAGGCGACCAGGCAAGCGGGGTGATTGTCACATATCCATTTAAGGCCAGATGAATATCACTGTCCGGATATGTGCCGCGATCTTCCCGTAGAAGATCAAAATAGTAAATCGTTTCATCCGCATTATTGCCCACCTTATTCATCACATTGATCGCGGGAGGGCGGCGACCTGATGGAACGATCTTGATACCCCTCAAGTCTTCGCGCGATTTCAGTTGAGGAAAATTCACGTTCAGCAACGGAAGCTCGGGGCCCAGGTTGCCAACCAGTTTGGGTAAAAGTTCATGCAAATACTCTTGGGTGGCTAACCAGGTGCCTCCCTCAGAGGCTTGGTAAGTTCCGACCTGACTGAACGCTATGGCTGGAATGCCTTGATCAACCGCCTCCATACAGGCGCCGATTGTTCCAGACACAGGAATGTCTTCGGCAAGGTTTGTCCCCTCGTTCACGCCGCTCAGCACCAAATCAGGACGCCTGCCGGGGATCAGACCGTTCAGCCCGACGATCGCGCAATCAACGGGCGTACCGTCGACAGCGAACTGACGGTCGTCCAGTTGGCGAACGCGCACATCTTGGGCAATCGAATAAGCACGGCTGCGGGCGGATTGGTTGGTGTTGGGCGCCACAAGCCAAACGTCATCGCTAAAACTTCGGATCGTGTCCAGCAAGATGCGAATGCCTTCGCTTTCAAAACCGTCTTCATTACAGACCATAACTCGGCAATCTTTCAAGGGCGGCAACATGGCAATATCGGCAGGCTGGATCGACTGGGAGGGCTTTGTCATGTGACGTTCACTGTCCGAATAGCGGCACGGGGTCGATTACAACGCCCCTTCTTCCAACCCTGCACGGATTGCAATTTCAATCAATTCAAAGCTGGCCTCGCCACTGATATCTTCGAAATATAGAACGCCAGGCCAGGGCGGGGTACGGATTGGGTATCCATTTTTGGCAATCGAATGCGCGACGCGTTTGACTTGCCGCACTTTGTGGCGGGCCAGCGTGTCGATATCGGATTTGGCCAAATCCATGTCAGCAATGCCATTTCGGTCAACTTCAGACGAACCGACGCCTGCGAAAAACGGCACGTTCTTTTTGATCGCTTCTTCGGCGTAAAATTCTACCGGCACCTGGTCGTCGTGCAAGCGGATCACAAAATCCTCGCAAATCTTGTGTTTTTCGGCTGTCAGCTCGGCTAGGTCAACTTTGGCAACAGGCGCGCGGCGTTCTTTGCGCGCACTTCGGCGTTCTTTCTTTTTTGTGGCTGAAACGTAATCGCCGCGGAAATTCGCGTCATAAACGCGGTGACCCCAAGGGTTTTCTTCTTTCAGCCTTCGGATTGCGCGGATTGAGAAATTTTTGCAATTCTCTGGCCCTATAAAAAACGGCGATCCAGATGCATCAGACAATTCGATCCAGCCATCGGGGTTTCGTGCCATAAAATGGTCGATCCAGGGGCGGTGAATGTGATCCACCAGATGATCTAGCAATTGATTTGCAAATTCCGGGTCGTGGACCAGCGACCCCAACAACGGTTCTTGCCCGAATATATCTGCGGCCAAATTATAGGGCGCAGAAATTTGCAGTATCGGGTCAAGCCCGGTCAAACGACCGAAACATTCACTGGTATCGTTGATAATTTTTGCCACACCGCTGTTAAAATCCGGCGTTTTCAATTCGTGCCAATTGTCACGGTTCAACATCGGTCGATCAGGGTCAGCACCTGGTGGGAAATTCGCAGGATACATGGTTTCCTGGCCCAAGGCTTCGGCAGTGAGCGCGTAAACAGCCCAACTTACATAAAGCTTGTTCATCCCCAAAAGGCGGCGCGTCATCATTGTTGTGCGGACATATCGTTCGGGATCACCGCGATACACGTCCTTGGAATTAAGCCTGTAAAGATCGTGCAGCAGGCTTAGCGTGGTCATGTTGACTGAACCGGCAATATGTACGCGATCCTTGGGGGGGTGAATCAGAAAATTGGGGTCATATTTGCCAGCGATCGTAGCGTCCATAATTTCGCGCAGACGGGCGATTGCTCTTTCGTCGCCGCTTTGCCAACCGGCCAAAAGGTGAATCCCGTTTGGAAATTCAAGTTCTTTGATCATCCCAATCACTCTTTTCGCCGCCATTTAGATGCACATCGAAGTCCAAATTACCGATGTGATTGCACAGTAATATGCGGGTTGACTCACCAAAAACATAGCCGTGGAAAAATCAACGAAACAGCTTGAAAAAAATGATGATCATTATAACATTAAGTTATGAGGACCGAGCGCACACTCCAACCCGTCATGAACGCAATCCTTGTATTTGAATGTGTCGGACGCGTGGGCAGCTTTTCTGCCGCTGCAAGGGAGATGGGAACTTCGCAACCTTCAGTCAGCCGCCACATATCCAATCTGGAGTCATATCTGGCGTGCAAACTGTTTTCCCGCCAAAACAATCAAATATCGTTGACTGAAGCAGGCGAAAAGTTATTTCAGCCTAGCCGTACCAGCATAACCGCCTTGGCCAACGCAATTGCCGAGTGTCGCGGTGAGACCAACCGCAAAGTTCTGACCATTGGTTGCACACATGGCTTTTCGCATTTGTGGATTATGCCGCGGTTTTCGTCACTTCAAACTTTGCTTAAGGACTGGGAATTAAGGGTTGTTACGTCAGAACACTATCCAACATTTGGATTGGGAGATGTTGATTTTTCGATCCGGTTTTGCGAATATAGGTTACCCCAACAGGGCGAACTTCTTTTCAAGGAAGAGGTCATTCTTGTCGCGGCGCCCGATTTTTTGGCAAATCATGCCCAATATGGCATCGCCGATATGGGCAAGTGGCTGCAACAAGTTCCCCTGATCCACCTTGATAACGGCGAGGAAGGTTGGATGTCTTGGCAGAGTTGGTTCGCCCATAACGACGCACAGTACCAACCGCCATCCGGGACGTATTTCCTGCAAAACTATGCCTTTTCGCTGCAAGCTGCCGCCGAAGGCAAGGGCGTGGCTCTGGCGTGGCGGAACTTGTTGGGCTCCTATCAGGATAATGGATGGTTGGATGTTCTTGACATTGCGCCGGCAAAAACATCTGGTAGTTATCGTCTGCTGTATTCTTCGGAGTGGCGAAAACATGAAATTCGCGATCAGATCGTCAACTGGTTCAAAGCAGAGTTTGGGTCCGCCAACGCGACTGAATAGACCGGTGCAATCGGACAGGATGGGTTTATTTCGCTGGGCTTCCCGATGAATTTTCGCAAACAAATTTCCCAAACCTATTAGAGGGTTCGCAAAGTGCACAAAATCATTGCGCTATGGTCCCATCCACGATCCATGTCGACAGCGATAGAGCGCGTCATGCGAGAACGCGGCGATTTGGACTGTGCGCATGAACCATTCATGTATGATTATTACGTTAATCGTCAAACGCGCCAGATGCCGCATTTCGATGTTCAGGATAACCACCCCGTGGACTACGCCAGCATCCGCGACATGTTACTGCAGCGCGCCGACAAGCGGACGGTCTTTTTCAAAGATATGAGCTATTATGTGATGCCGCATATCCTGGAAGACACAGAATTTCAGGACCGTTTGGTGAATTGTTTTCTGATCCGCAATCCGATTGCCTCGATACTATCCTATTTCAAACTGGATGCCGAGGTGACGCGCGAGGAAATTGGAATTGAGGCGCAGTGGCATCACTATTCTGCGCTAAAGGCCGGGGGTCAAAACCCGGTTGTGATTGAGGCCGAAGCGGTAAGACGGGACACACGCGGATCGTTGCGGGAAATGTGGGAAATAATTGGCTTGCCGTTTTCCGAAGCGGCGTTTGATTGGCAGGACGAAAAGCCAAAAGATTGGGCGCAGGTTGACGGTTGGCACAGCGACGTCAGTTCGTCCAAAGCAATCCGGGAACTGACGCTGGATGAATTGATGGACCAGGAACGCGCATTTTTTGCGGGTGCGCAAGAACAACCCAAAATGCTGGTGTACCTGGAACACCATCTGCCGTATTACCTGCGCCTGAAAAACGCGGCATTTGCAGGGGGCTGACTCCCGCAAATCAATCCAAACACTCAAGAAATTTCACTGAATGCCCTGTCCAATCCGCTGACAACGGCGCTGACGTCATCGATCGACAGGCACAACGGCGGCACCATGCGCAAAACCGATTGGAAGGGTCCGGATTTAGACAGGATCAGCCTTTGCGTCCGACAGCTTTCAAAAACCGCCGCCGTCACATCAGGATCGGGTTCTTTGGTCGACCTGTCTTTGACCATTTCAATCGCCAACATCAGCCCGCTGCCGCGAACGTCTCCGATCACGGAATGACGCTGTTGAAGATCGCGCAGTCCGTCCAGCAAGGCAGCGCCGACAATTTTGGCGTTTTCTTGCAAGCCTTCGTCGCGGATCACCGCCAGCACCGCACGCGCCGCCGCGCAGCTGGTAGGATTGGCGCCATATGTGTGGAACATGAATTTTTCTGCCATAGGTTGGGCGATTTCCCTGCGCGCGACAACTGCACCAATGGGAAAACCGTTACCAAGCCCCTTGGCCATCACAACAATATCGGGAACCACGTCATCCGCCTCAAACGCCCAGAACTGATCGCCGGTTCGACCAAAGCCGGATTGCACCTCGTCGGCGACATAAAGCCCGCCCGCCGCGCGGACGCGCTGAGCAGCGCCCGACATGTATCCTGGTGGCATTTCGATAATCCCGCCATAGCCCTGCACGCTTTCGACAAACATGCCGGCGATCCGGCCGGATGTGGCACTTGAAATGGTGCGGTCAATCTCATCAAGATAGGGTTGTGTTCCGGGGCCAAACACTCCTCGATATTGGTTTGGTTCCGCGACAAAGGCGACATTTCCGGGCATCCCCGGATGACGCCAGCTTGAAATCCCGGTTAGCGATTGCGCCGCCGAGGTTGGTCCGTGATAGGCCGTGCGCAGCGCCAAAAGATCCAGATTTCCAGTGTAAGTTCGCGCCATCGCCATTGCCAAATCGACAGCTTCGGCGCCCGAATTCGTGAAGTGCACAACCCATTCGTGCCCCTTTGGCATCGTTGCGCTCAATTCTTCGGCCAATTGCGCGGGCATCGGGTGATAAAACATTGTGGTGCAATGGGTCAGCTCTTGCGCTTGTTCCATTGCGGCAGCAACGACGCGGGGATGGGAATGGCCGACGGAAATGCAGACGTTCATCCCCAATAGATCTGTATACTTATTCCCTTCATTGTCCCAGAGATATTGTCCGTGCCCCTTTTTGAAAACAATGGGGTCGGCAAATGGTACGAACTTTGACTGCGACGCGGCATAGTATTTCGCGCGCCTTTTTGATGTTGCTTCCAGCGACCAGTCTGTCGATAGTTTGTGATCTGCCATAGCAGTACCTTTCAGGATCTTAGCCGAATGTTTGCCGGGTCGTACGGGGGTTGTTCAAGGATCTTTGCGTCGCGCGCTTTGCCCAATATCTTGACTTGCAATTCGGTGCGCAGGCCCGGTTCGCGTAGGTAGGCCAGCGCCAACGTTTTGCCTGTTCGATGCCCGAAGGCACCGGATGTTACGATGCCGACTGGTCTGCCATCGTGCAAGACGCTGTGCGCATAAAATGGGTCTACATTTGTTGTCTCAATTTCAAGCAGCACCATGTCCCACGGGTTTTCGCGTGCCATCATGGCGTCACGCCCGACAAACTCGCGATCCTTGGTCTTGGTAAGAAACGACAGTCCGGACTCTAGCGGCGATCGCTCGGTCGTGAGGTCAGCGCCCCAACCGCGATATCCTTTTTCCAGCCGCATCGAATTGGCTGCAAAAGCACCATAGTATCCTATACCCTGCGCCGCCCCCGCCTTTTCTAATGCAAGAAATACCTGCACAGCTTGGTCTGTTGGCAGGTGCAACTCCCATCCTAATTCGCCTAAGTAGGATACACGCATAGCGCGGGATTGCACCCCTGCTACATCAATTTCCTGCACGCATAACCAAGGAAAGCCTTCACCAAGGTCGGCCAGTGTCAGCTTCCCCAGAACGGCACGGGATTCTGGACCCATTAGGCCGATGACCGCAAATGCCTCTGTCACATTAGTTACGCTGACATTAAATCCATTTGCGCGTTTGCACAGCAGATCAAGATCCATTTCTTCTGCGGCTGCGGCTGATGTCAGATAAACATGGTCGGCGCTCAGGGTTGCCACCGTGAATTCCGACGCAACGCCACCTGCCGCGGTCAACACATGGATTAAGCCAACTCGTCCGGTTTTTGGGGCTGAATTGGCCCCCAATGTGTCAACGAACAAATGCGCATCTGGTCCTGTGATTTCAAATTTTGAAAACACCGACAGGTCGGCCAGTGCCGAACGATTGGAAGCGGCATCAACCTCGCGCGCAACGTGTTCAAACCAATTTGCCCGACCAAATGTTTCATCCGATTTGTCATTTACTTTGTCTGAAAACCAGTTGGGGCGTTCCCATCCATAAGCAGTACCCATCACCGCGCCACGCTCAATCATTAAATCGTGCAGAGGAGACAGGCGCAGACCGCGGCCTGCCGGACGTTCTTCGTTGGGGTAATGTACGCCGAATTGCAATCCGAAACATTCGACCGCCTTGGCCACGCGGAAATCGCGATCCGCCCAGGCACCGAACCGCCTGCTGTCAATTGCCAAAGCGTCCATCGGGGCGGCGCCGTGGGTCATCCAATGGGCTAAAAACCACCCCGACCCACCGCCTTCCATTACGCCCATGGACGACCCGGTCAACAACCAAGCTCCGGGCAGTCCGTGTGCGGGTCCGATTAACGGGCTGGCGTCGGGGGTGAACGTGATCGGGCCGTTGATTACGGATTTCACGCCGCCGGTTTCAAGAGCTGGAATGCGCTGCAAGGCCGCTTCGATGATGTGTTCAACACGGTCCAGATCGGGTGGCATAAGATCGGCACCGAACTCAGGTGGGCAACCGTCAACCGACCAGACCTGACCCTCTTTTTCATAGGGACCAAGGATCAATCCGTCACGTTCTTGTCGGACGTACCAGCTTTCTTCGGGGTCGCGAATGATTGGCAATTCGGGCAGTCCGCGTGCGATACGTTCGGCCACAACCGGAACCGTATCCGTAACCAAATACTGATGCAGCACCGGGACGGATGGGACGTTAAGGCCCATCATTTTGCCGATTTCCCAACCCCACGTTCCGGCGGCGTTGACTATGTGTTTGGTCGATATCGCGCCTTTGGCGGTTTCAACATACCAGCTGCCATTCAGCTGCGAGATCGACACAACAGGGGCATAACGCCAGATCGCGCCGCCTTTCCCAAGCGCAACTTGCGCCATTGCATTTGTGGCCAGCGTCGGATCGACATGCCCGTCATCGGGTTCATAGATCCCGCCCAACAGCCCGTCGAGGGTCGCCAGAGGGTGAAGTTCCGCGATCCTTTCCGGGGTCAGGACCTCCAACGGATAACCGGTGAAATCCGACAAGCCTGCCACGTGGGCAAATTCGTCCATCCGGTCCGGGTTTTTTGTGACCCGCATCGCGCCAGACGCATGGAACCCACAGCTTTGTCCGGTCTCAGAGGGCAGAATGTCCCGGTACAACCGCACAGATGTGGCACGCAGTTCCTGTATAGTAGGGTTATGTGCGAAATGTGTGCAAAGCCCCGCCGCATGCCATGTTGATCCGTGCGTCAGGTCGTTCTTTTCGACCAGAACCACATCGTTCCATCCCAACTTGGTCAGGTGGTACAGAAGTGAAACGCCCATCACACCGCCGCCAACAATGACTACCTGTGCGTCGGTCATGCACGCATTTCCTTCCCGTTGGGGTCGTATGGCGCACGAGGTAACGCGCGCGCGGGATAGGATTTTTCGGCAACTTGAACCTCAAATTGCCGTTCACATGACTGGGAAAGTGTTTCAACCGGGTTGGTTTTGATCAATCCGAACGCCAGGTTCAGACCGGTGCGCGGGCCCCTCGCGCCCGATGTGGTGAAGCCGACAATTTTGCCGCCCTCCAAAATCGGTTCATCATGCAACATCAACCCCTCCCCTTGAATTTCAAAAAGGATCAGCCGTTGTCCAAGCCCATTTTGCCGCTGCTCGAGCAACGCGGATTTACCCTGAAAATCTTTGTCCCAATCGATGGTAAACCCAAGTCCGGCGTCAAGCGGAGTGATCGTCGGCCCAAGATCGTGCCCCCAATGTTTGAACCCCTTCTCGATGCGACACCCATCCAGCGCATAATGCCCCATCGGGCGGGCTCCGGCGGCAGTCAATGCGGAAAATATTGTGCTTGCGTGTTCTGATCCGACGCTGACTTCCCAGCCCAGCGTTCCGACAAAGCTGACCCGTGTAAGTCGGCAAGAAATGCCAGCCAGAACCGCGTCAATCGCATGGCCGAACGGTATTTCAACCCATTTTTCCGCCAGAGACATAAGTATGTCCCGGCTCGTCGCGCCCATCGCGCCAATCACACAGAATTCTTCCGTGCGGTCGCTAATCGTCACGCCAGCAGGCAAGTGACGGCGCAGCCACGCGATGTCTCTCTGGCGGGTTGCAGCGCCAGAAGTGATGTCAAACCGATCCAGCCCAATGCGTGTCACCGTGACATCCATCTCTATCCCGCCTGCAACGTTCAACATTTGAGTATAGGTGCCGCACCCAGTTACAACGTTCATTTGGGAGGTAGAGAGATTGTTCAGCCCATCAAGTGCAAGCGACCCGGCGATTTGCAGCTTTGTAAAGGGCGATAGGTCGATCAGGACTGTCCCCCCGGCCATTTGGGCCGCCTCTCGGTTCGCAATCGGCTGCCATGCCTGTGCGCCGGTGCTGTAAGGCAAATCGCGTTCGGTGGCATCTTTGGCGTACCAAAGCCCGCGTTCCCACCCGGCTGTAAGCCCGAAAACCGCACCTTTCGCGGCCCACTGATCATGTAGTGCCGATTGACGCAGGTTTCGACCCGCCCCAGGCTGTTTGAACGGCCAATGCATTGAAAATTGGTCGGCGACGGCTTCTTTCATCCGGTCGCGCATATGGTCGGCAGCGGCTGTCAGCGGATCAACCCGGGCCACGTCAACTTCCCACATATCCATGCCCGGTTGTCCATCAACAACCCAGTCGGCCAGTGCCCGCCCGATACCCGCAGATGACATAACCCCAACCGAATTCATCCCCGCCGCCACAAACAATCCATCGACTTTCGGGGCGGCACCAACCAAGGGCCGGGTGTCGGCGGTAAAGCTTTCGGGACCGTTCATGAAATGCTGGATACCGACGTCGGCCAGGGAAGGAACCAGAGTAAGCGCCGCCTCCATAAAGGGGGCGAATTGGTCCCAATTTTCGGGCATTTCCAGGTACGGACGATCGCCCTCTTCACCATAAGGGTCCCAGCATTTGGCGTCAGGTTCGAACCCGCCAATGACCAGTTTTCCGGCGTCGCCCTTGATGTAAATCGCGCTGTCGAGGTCGCGGATCACCGGGAAGGGATCGGGCAGCCCATCAATAACTTCAGTCACGATATACATGTGTTCAACCGCCTGCAAAGGCAGCGCAACATCCGCTGTCGCGGCAAGTTCGCGCGACCACACACCGGTGCAAAGGATGACGGTCTGCGCAGCAATCACCGACCCATCCAAAAGTTCAACGCCGGTCACGCGGTCACCTGACTTCTGCAATCGCGCCACGGCGATGCCTTCGCGGATATCAACACCTTTTATCTTGGCAGAGCGGGCATAGGCCATGCACAGATCGACCGGATTTACATTGCCGTCTTCGGGCACAAACAACGCACCAACATGATCGCTTGTGTCCAGTTGCGGCACCGCCACCTGATCAGCGTTGATCATGCGCGGCGATAAACCCTGACTTTGTCCAAGATTGGCGATTCGGTGCAATTCGTCCAAACGTTCTGGACGCCGGGCCAGCCAATAGCCGCCGGTTTGGCGGTAGCCGGTGCTCAGGCCGGTTTCGGCTTCCAATTCCGGGAAAAGTTGCAGAGCATAAGATGCCAACCGTGTCATATTGGGCGTCGCCCGAAGCGGGCCGACAATCCCAGCCGCGTGCCAGCTGGTGCCAGATGTCAATTGATTGCGTTCCAGCAAAACAACATCTTGTTCACCGCGATTGGCAAGGTGATAAACCACGCTTAACCCGATCGCGCCACCACCGATGACGACAATCTTGGGCATCAGAAATAATCCCGGTCTGGCGTCTCCGCCTTTCGCATTGAGATGTAGGCCTGAAGGGCCGCATCAATATCAGTATCAAGCCCCGGATCCTGGTAGGCGTCTAATTGAGACTTCCACAAGCCGTTTGCGCGGGTGGCGGCGTCTTTTTCCCCGGCGTCTTTCCATTGTTCATATGAATTGTCATCCGGCGTCAGTGGCCGGAACAGAGCATCCATAAAATTGTGCTGGGTGTGTTCAGAGCCAAGAAAATGCTGCCCCGGACCCGTTATTGCAATCGCTTCCATTGCCTGCGCGTTCACCCCCAGATCAATTCCATCAAAGAAACGGCCAACTTTGCCGCATAAGTCGTGATCCAGCATGGTTTTTTCGAACGATGTGACAAGCCCGCCCTCCAACCAACCGGTCGCGTGGTTTATGAGGTTGGCGCCTGCAAACATCGCCATCATCAGACCCCAAGTGGCCTCTTGCTGGCTTTGAGCGTCGGGCACTTTGGACGCCGACAAAGTTCCAACGGTATGAAGCGGCACGTTCAAGCGACGGGCAAGTTGACCTGCGGCCAGAACCATTAAGCCGGCTTCTGGCGTGCCAAAAGTCGGCGCGCCCGACTTCATTGACATGGTTGAGGCGAAAGTGCCCATCAAGCAGGGCGCACCAGGCTTGATCAGCTGGACCAAGGCAAGGCACGCCATCGTTTCGGCCAGGATCTGGGCGAGTGTTCCGGCCACCGTGCAGGGGCTCATCGCACCCGTCAACACCCAGGGCGTGCAGGCCACAGGCTGTCCGGCGCGTGCGTAGGTTTTCAGCGCGCCAGACATATGGGCGTCCATCACTAAGGGCGCATTGGTGTTGGAGACGCAATAAAGCGCCGCATTTTCTGACAGAAAATCCTCGCCAAATACAATTTTGGCCATGTCGATTGCGTGGCTTGCGCGTTCCGCCCCGATAAATGCCCCCATAAAGGCCCGGTCAGAATGGCGGATGTGGCCATAAAGCATATCCAGATGCCGCTTGTTGGCTGGCAGGTCCACGGGCTCGCAAACCACGCCACCCGAATGATGCAGCCAGGGTAGGCTGTGGTGGAGTTTCACCAGCGTCTCAAAATCATCATAGGACGCATAGCGCCGGCCGCGGTCCAGATCGTGGACGAAAGGCGGACCCCAAGACGGGCACAGCACGGTAGCATTACCGCCCATCTGCACGTTGTTCGCCGGGTTCCGCGCGTGTTGAATAAACTGGGCCGGGGCGGTAGCCTGAACGGTCTGGCGACAGAAACCGGGTGCAAACCGGACGCGCGTTCCGTCAATATCGCAGCCGGCATTGGCAAAAATCTCCAAAATTTCAGGGTCGCCGTGAAACTCCATCCCGGTATCGCGAAGAATAATGTCTGCGTTTTCTTCGATCAGACACAGCCCCTCTTCGCCCAAAACGTTGAATGTATTCAGTTTGCGAAGGATGAATGGCGATCGAGGTGTCGGGTCAGGTCTTGGGCCCGCCTGTCGTCGGCGTCCCCGCCTTGCTGGGGCAGTGTTCATGCATGATCCTCCGTAAAGCAAAGCTGCCATCCCGATTGACGCCATGCAACAATTTGCACATAGTATCAGAAATATTAATACAATCGGAGGCCAGCAAGATCGTGTCGGGAAAGCGTCAATTCAGTCCGGGACTTATTCGCTCGCTTGAAGCTCTTGTCGCCGTTGCCGAAACCGGCCAGATGCGCGCCGGCGCAAAACTGCTGGGGCTGACGCAGCCTGCCGCCTCGCAACACATTGCGTCACTTGAATCCACATATGGGGTTGCGCTTTTTGACCGCGCTTCGCGCCCAACCAGGCTAACCCAGGCCGGGACTTTGTTGCACCGTCAAGCCGTAACAATCCTTAATGCTCTGTCGGACATGGAAACCGAGATGCGCCACGTCGGGCCGCGTCCAATCAGTATGCTGCGTGTCGGCATTCAGGCATCAGTTGCAACGACAATAACCCCAGCAGTTGTATCTTTAGCTAAAAATGAATTTCAGGTCGAGGATATGACCCTTCATGCTGGCCAAAGCGGTGACCATGAACAACTACTGCGCACCAAACAAGCCGACCTGGCGCTGACGTCAAACCCATTTTACGACCTCGACGGGCTGGAACGCCACACCGTCTTGAAAGAGTCGTTTCTACTGGTTCTGCCAAAAACATATGTTGGCCCGGTAGATAGCCTTGAGGCTGTCCAATCCAAGCTTCCGCTTGTGCGTTTCGCGGACACTACATATGCGGGCCGTCAAACCATGCAACATCTAAGGCGGCTGAGATTTGTGCCCGAACGTGTATTGCAGGCCGATCGCTCCAGCATGGTGACAGCATGTGTATCAAACGGGATGGGGTTTTCTTTGCTTACGCCGACACTGCTCATTGATGGGTTGGTCGAACATATGAACTTGCGCATCCTGCCTTTGCCTGTCGCTGGCTTATCGCGGACTCTGACCGTTGTTGCGCGCGACGGCGAGCTGCGGTCGCTTCCCGCAGCCCTCGCTTCAACTGCCAGAACTGTTTTATCGGCGCAAGTTGCCCATTTAATGGGAGCAATCCGACTGAATGCCATTGAAGCCGGTTAGATGAGCATATTTTCCCTGTTCGGTGTATATCTTCTTAGTTTTGGGCGAATAATTTCCCTGTATGGAATTACCGGATATTCGCGGTTCCGCAGCACAGGCTGAGCTTTGAGCCAAGAATAGCCTCGAAGATCCCTAAAAACGCTCGATATTCCCTGTATATACCTTGTTAACAGGGAATTTTGGGCGCAGACTGCTTGGCTCAGGACTGGGCACACGGCCACCACCCGATAATATTGAACCACTCGCACCGACCGGCCACTGATCCGGCGCTTTAAATTCCCGACCTACCTTAGACCCTCGCGGGCGATCTCGTCTGTTGCCCGCGCTATTCCCTTTTCAAGCAGATCAAACATTTCGTCGATTTGCCCGCGGGAAATGACCAGCGGCGGAGAGAACACGCACATGTTCACAATTGGGCGCACCAACAGGCCCAATTCCTGACAGTGCCGGTCGATGATCGCGCCAACCGCCCGGTCTGCGGCCAGTGGATCATCGCTGATCTGTTCGGCGCGACATTCCACGCACCCAACCAGCCCCATGCCACGGGTCTCTGCCACCAGCGCCAGCCTGCGCAAACCTTGCAGCCGTTCCTGAAAATGCGGCGCGACGGATTGCACATGATCAATCAGGCCCTCACGCTCCATAATCTCGATATTTTTCAGTCCGGCGGCGGCGCTGACCGGATGGCCGGAATATGTAAATCCATTGGAAAACGTGGCATCACCTTCAGCCGATGAAATCTCGGCCAGCAAGCGGTCAGAAAATATTGCCGCCCCCATCGGGACATAACCCGAGGTTAAACCTTTGGCGCAGGTGATAATGTCTGGCACAATGTCAAAGACCGGTTCAGAGGCAAACCAGTGCCCAAGGCGCCCAAATCCGGTTACAACCTCATCTGAAATATACAAAATATCGTGCCGGCGGCACACTTCTAGGCACCGCTGCTGATACCCTTTGGGCGGTACGATCACCCCGCCGGACGCTAAAATCGGCTCGGCAATAAACGCGCCTATGCGCTCAGCGCCGATGCTGGTTATCGCGGTTTCAAGTTCGGCAATCTTAAGGTCCAGAAACGCCGCGTCGCTTTGGCCTTTGGTGCGGTGCGCCGGGTTCACATCCGGCAAAAAATGCGCCAGATCGCCGTGGGTATCCATCCAGTTTTTGTCGCGTTCCTTACCGCTGACCGTGGCCGCCAGATAGGTACTGCCGTGATAGGCTTTCTGCCGCGAGATGATCAGTTTCTTGTCCGGCCGTCCCAGAACATTGTTGCGA
>Ga0114932_10003745_pt1 | contig 14656 bp, 13 predicted proteins | sample 2SBtaG_2_FD_87286 | JGI IMG/M metagenome (GOLD analysis project Ga0114932, IMG submission 87286) | Deep subsurface microbial communities from Kolumbo volcano to uncover new lineages of life (NeLLi) - 2SBTROV12_ACTIVE470 metaG | ecosystem: Environmental > Aquatic > Marine > Volcanic ...
CCAATGTTTCTATTTTCCTCTCTGGCTCAAAGAAAAAAATATTGACAACGGAGTAGTCCGAACTATTCTTGGATTTGACCAAAAGATCGGTAGCATTACCTTTGCCGGTGATATTGCTGAGGGAGGTATTGTCAAACTGATGAAAGCCAATGTAGACAATCTCGTATCGGGGGCTGAAGAAGCTGCGCAAAACTGTATTCTCGATGAAAATGAAAACCCGGAACTCGCCATCCTGGTAAGTTGTGTGGGAAGGAAAATTGTAATGAAGCAGAGAGTGGAAGAAGAAATTGAAATCATCCGCGATATTTTCAGTCCTGATACAACCATGACCGGGTTTTATTCTTACGGTGAAATTGCGCCCATCAACAATTTAGATATCCACCGTCTTCACAATCAGACCATGTCGATCACCACTTTTTCAGAATCCTGACCGAAGGCAATGAAACATAAATTACTTTTACGACAGATAAAGCGCTTCTTACAGGATGAAGAAAACATTCCCCATGAGTTGGATGAATTTTTATCTGCTGTAAATGAGGCCTACCATCAGCGAGATGATGATTATTCTCTCCTGGAACACGCAATGGACGTTTTGTCGGATGAAGTTCATGAAAAGAACAGTCGAATAGAATGGCTCTCCCGGTTTCCAGATGAAAACCCGCATCCAGTTTTGCGAATTTCTAAAGAAGGGAATTTGTATTATGCAAACCCCGCCAGCCAGATGCTATTAACTGCCTTCAACATGGAAGTAAACAAAAACGTCCCGAAATATTGGAGATATATTGTCGAAATTTCTTTATCAAAGAAAAAAAACGAAACTGTTGAAATGAAAGTGGGCCAGCAATTTTATTCCTTCACGTTTTCCCCAGTTGAAGATGAAGGTTATGTCAATGTCTATGGTTACGACATTTCCGGAAGAAAACTGGCAGAAAACTATCTACTCGACCAAAATAACATCCTGGGGTCCCTTGCAGCCGACGCAGATTTACAAACTATACTTGATGAAATTTGCCTTAAGGTTGAAAAATATACCGATGGCTTAAAAGCCTCGATTTTACTTGCCGATAAATCGGGCAAATTTCTCCATTATGGCTCAGCCCCAAGCTTGCCCAAAAATTACATGGAAAAAACCAGAAAGGTTTATATTGGTAAGAATCAAGGCTCTTGTGGGTCAGCAGCATTTTATAAAAAAATCATAATTGCGGAAGATATTTCAAAAGACTCCTATTGGGCCAAACACAAAGAACTTCCTCTTTCTCACAATTTAGAATCCTGCTGGTCGACACCCATCATGGATACTGCAGGCAAGGTCCTGGGAACATTTGCACTCTATTACCATAAACCAAGGAAACCCATTCAAGCAGAACTGGAACTAATAAAATCATCCGCAAACATCGCAGCCCTGGCAATACATAAAGATAAAGCCGGGGAGGAACTAAAAATCTACGCCACCGAGTTGGAACGCAGTAACAGGGAATTGAGCGATTTTGCTTACATTGCCTCTCACGATTTGCAGGAACCGTTAAGAAAAATTTCTATCTTCAGTGATCGCGTTCTTGAGGTCAAAAATTCTTTTAACGATACCCAAAAAGGTTATCTCGAACGAATGGGTAGGGCTGCTGGCAGAATGCAGAGCCTGATCGAAGACTTATTGAAACTCTCGCAAGTAACAACCACAGGCGAACCTTTCCAAAAAGTCGACTTGGGTCAAATCGCGTTGGAAGTGATTGAAGACCTGGATGCAAAGCTCCAAGAAACTCAGGGGGAAATAAATGTCGGGGAATTGCCACAGATTGAAGCCGATCCTTTCCAAATGCGGCAGCTACTTCAAAACCTGATCGAAAATGCCCTGAAATATCATAAAGAAGATACCCCACCACAGGTGCAACTTGACAGTAGCTATGAAACCAAAGAAGGCTGGAGCATCAATATAAAAGACAATGGTATTGGTTTGGATGAGGAAAAATTTTCTGACCGTATCTTTGCTCCTCTGGAACGATTGCATGGAACCTCGGCCTACGAGGGCACCGGAATTGGTCTGGCTATCTGCAAAAAAATAATTACCCGGCATAGCGGGTCCATTTTTGTGCGAAGCCAAGAGGGGCAAGGAGCCACCTTCACTTTCACCCTGCCCGAGGTACAACCTCAAACATAAATCACCGTCTTCTTTAATCGGCAGGCTTATTTCTTTGCAATTTTTGCCCAGGTATCGCGGAGGGTAACGATCCTGTTAAACACTTGCGAATCATTAGAAGACTTCTGACTATCTACACAAAAATAACCCAGCCTTAAAAACTGGTACCCGCCATTGGCATTTTTCAAAGAAGGTTCTAAAAGTGCCTCATCAATTATCTCCAGAGAGTCTGGATTCAAACTTGAATTTAAATCGGGGCATTCTTTTTCATCTGCAGGGTTTTCATGCGTGAAGAGGTGGTTGTACAATCTCACCTCTGCCTTAATTGCATGATCTCCCGATACCCAATGCAGGGTACCTTTAATTTTACGACCATCTTGAGTCGAGCCACTACGGGTATCGGGATCGTAAGTACAACGTAATTCAACAATCTCTCCCGCCGAATTTTTGACCACCTCTTCGCATTTGATTACATAGGCGTGTTTGAGACGAACTTCACGACCTGGAGCCAGTCGGAAAAACTTTTTAGGCGGGTCTTCCATAAAGTCGTCTTGTTCAATATAAACAATTCGGGAAAAAGGCATTTTTCGGGTTCCGGCATCCGGGTCTTCGGGATTGTTCACAGCATCCATCTCTTCAACCTGATCTTCTGGATAATTCACCAGAACAACTTTAAGTGGACGCAAAACAGCCATCACCCGGGTAGCCGTTCGGTTCAAGTTTTCCCGGACACAATGTTCCAGCAAAGCAAAATCAACGGTGCTGTTACTTTTAGAAATGCCGATACGCTCGCAAAATTCACGGATTGCTTCCGGCGGATAACCCCGTCTACGCATTCCTGAAAGGGTCGGCATACGGGGATCGTCCCAGTCACCCACATGACCTTCTTCAACGAGCTGTAAAAGTTTCCTTTTGCTAAGGATGGTGTAGTTGAGATTCAAGCGGGCAAACTCAATTTGCTGAGGATGGTAAATCCCCAGCTCATCCAGAAACCAGTCATAAAGAGGCCGATGGTCTTCAAATTCCAGAGTGCAGAGGGAGTGGGTTATCTTTTCAATCGAATCGGATTGCCCGTGAGTAAAATCATACATGGGGTAAACGCACCACTTGTCTCCCGTCCTATGATGTGAAGCTTTCAAAATTCGGTAAAGCACGGGATCACGCATATTTAAATTACCCGAACTCATATCGATTTTAGCGCGCAGAACTTTTCCCCCTTCTGCAAACTCACCGGCCTTCATTTTCTTGAATAATTCGAGATTTTCTTCAACAGTTCGATCTCGATAGGGACTATTCTTTCCGGGTTCTGAAAGCGTTCCGCGATATTCCCTCATCTGCTCTGGAGTCAAGTCATCAACATAAGCCTTGCCCTTATTGATCAACAGTGTTGCAAACTCAAACAGCTGATCGAAATAGTCAGACGCATAAAAAATCTGATCGCCCCAGTCGAACCCAAGCCATTTAACATCTTCTTGAATGGCTTTTACATATTTCGTTTCTTCCTTGCTGGGGTTGGTGTCATCAAACCGCAAATTACATATTCCAGAAAATCTATCCGCCAGGCCAAAATTAAGACAAATGGATTTTGCATGTCCAATATGAAGGTGACCATTCGGCTCGGGTGGAAAACGGGTATGGACGGTTAACTTTGTGGATTTTAATTCTTCTTCAATTTTATTCAGAATAAAATTGGAAGGGGATTCGACTTCTGACAAATTTTCTCTCCTCTTTCTTAATCTTTGGCGGGAAACAAACGCAGCTATTATAACCGCAAAATCGGTTTTTCAATGGAACGGATTCTACCAATAGGAGTTCTTGCAGGCAAGGAGCGAAAATTGGTTTCCCCTTCCAACCTGTTTTAAGGTAAAAATATATACGCTAGAACTCATTTTCATTTCCCCAAAAATACACAATGCCTGGTAATCGAAGGTTTACAATCCTTATTGTTTTTCTTGTTTGCGTTTCCTGCAGCTTCTGGCTGGTTTCTCGCTATCCTGCTTTGGACACAAAAGCGGCTCTTTCAGGGATGGAAGCCTTTGAAGACCCTCTCACCAATGAGGCGCATTTCCATGCATCGCGAAATGCGGACTTTCCCACACGCGTAATGTTCACCACCCTCAACTGGTACGAAACTAATTGGCGCGGTATGGCATTTGGATTGGTGATTGCTGCAGGATTTTATACCCTTTTGAAATACACTCCAAGACAACCCTCCGATAAACGCTTTCGTAACAGCTTTATGGGAATGTTTGTGGGCACACCGCTGGGTGTTTGCGTCAACTGCGTCGCACCCATAGCCAAAGGAATGTACGAAGCTGGCAGCAAAATGGAAACGGCCCTGGCAGTCATGTTCAGCTCGCCGACCTTGAATATCATTGTTTTGACCATGCTTTTTTCAGTTTTTCCTTTTTACATGGCCTTGGCAAAACTGCTGGCAACCTTTGTGCTGATTCTTCTTATTGTTCCTCTGATATCGGATAAAAAAAGGCTCGCACCGGAAAATTCTGTTTGTGAGGTCGACACCGATATTTCCAGCGAATCCTGGTTGGAAGCCTTCAAAGGTGCCACTTCTGATTATCTAAAAGGCCTGCGATACATTTTCATTAGAACCGTTCCGCTCATGCTATTAGCGGGGGTATTGGGGGCCGTAGCCAGCCATGCATGGAGCTTCGACCAATTGATCGGCGTGCCCATCAACCTGGTTAACCTGAGTTTGATTTCTTTTATGGGAACGCTCATGCCTTTGCCAATCGCCTTCGATTTAATGCTGGCACAGGCATTGATGATGTCGGGGCTGGCACCGGCCTTCGTCACCACAATGCTGTTCACCCTTGGAACTTTCAGCATCTACTCCGCGATGATCGTAGCACGCACATTTTCCGTTTTTCTCGCTGTAAAACTTTTTGTCATTGTCTTCGCAATTGGGGTTGGCCTGGGTTATATCTCAAATGGATTTATAGAATATCGCCATATTAAATGGTTACAACAATACGATCAGATTGTAAGCAAAAAATCTGTTAAAAAATCTTCAACTCAAACCAACAATTTTTCGCTGCAACCCATGACCCGGTATGCGGCACCCATTATTCTCAAACAGGAAAACATCACCCTCCAGGCTATTCAACATAAACCCCGGAATCTCCAAGAAGGTAAACTCTTTACAATACGAAACGGGATGGAGATGGGAATCACCTACTCCAATTCCCTGACTCCGAGTGTTTTTCTCGATCCATTATTTTTTGGGCGTGGCATTGCCTCTGGAGACTTTGATCTCGATGGTTGGACAGACTTTGCCATTGCCACCGACAACGGATTCGAACTTTATCAAAATCTATATGGGAAAAAATTCAAGAAAACCTTTAGTAATGTACCGGAGCTAAAAGATAAACAGGCAATAAACATTGCATTGGTCGATTTGAACAATGATGGCTGGCTGGACATTTTCCTGACAACTTTCGACGAAGGAAATTTTGTTGTTCTAAACCCGATTCCAGTTGAAGGGGAAATTACTGTAAAAAAAGTTCCCAATGGGGATGCCCTGCTCACCAGCGCTTCAGCGTTTGCAGATATAAATCAGGATAGCTATCTCGATATCCTTAACGGTAATTACTATTTGGGTATTCTTACTCGCAAACCCATAAAGCAGGCCGCCGACCAGTTGGTCTTGAATCGCAACCTTGATTTTAAAATTCAGGAGATGGAAGGCATTCCCGGACAAACTCATTCCACTCTACTTTCAGACTTCAATCTTGACGGGCAACCCGACCTGGCGATTGGAAATGATTACCGCGTGTCTGACACTTACTATCACGGCAAAAACAATGGCGCATTTAAAAAAATACGCCATCAAGACAAAATTATTCCGCTTACAACTCAGAACACCATGAGCATCGATACAGGTGATTTTAACAATGACCTGATTCCCGATATATACCTGGCCAATATTGGGATGTCACGTGGACTGGATGTGGTTTCTAATATTTTCGGTGACACCATGAAAAATGTGGGATTCGATTTTTGTGAATCGGGGAAAAGCGTTCTCAACAAAAAATCCTGCTACCAACTGGTAAAACTGGCAACCCTGTTGAATCCGGAAAAACAGGATATCTCAGAGAAATGCTCGACATTGGGAGATCCTGAACAGGTTCAGGAATGTATGGTTATGCGAATGGTGTTGGTAGCAACCTCACGAAAAAATAAATCACTCTGCGAAAAAATTTCCGATCCTTTCATGCTCAACAATTTGGTTTGCAAAAAATACTTTGAAGCACATCATCTCAATCTTCCTGTGGATGAAGAAATTCCCATGCAAACTCAATTCAATTTGCTTTTATCAGGTCAAACCGATCACACTTTTACAGATGTTTCTAAACAAACCGAAATTGCTACTGCGGAATGGAGTTGGAACGCTCGCTTCGCAGATCTGGACAACGACCAATGGCAAGACCTCTATGTGGTCAATGGAGTGCCCATTACCCAGGAATTTGCGGCCAATAATTTCTTTCACAACCAGAAAGGGAAAACGTTTAAATCCGCAGAACAGGAATTCGGGTTGGATGACTACGATCATAGCTCTTCATACACCTATCTGGACATAGATCGCGATGGCGATCTCGATATCATAACGAATACCCTGTATGGGTCGTTCAAGGTGTATACTAATCATGAATCCAAAAATAACAGTGCGACTTTTAAACTACAGGATGAAAAGGGAAACCGATTTTGTCTGGGATGTAAAATTATCATCCACTATGGACGGAACGAAGAAAAACATCAGTTTCGTGAAATTAAAACCGGGGGCGGCTTTCATTCTTACGATGCACCTCTGGCACATTTTGGTTTAGGTGAATTCGACACCCTCCATAGAATTGAAATAACCTGGTCCACAGGAGAAACTACCTCTATCGAAGGAAACTTTCCTGCGAATCATGAATACGTTATTCAGAGGAAAAATTTCCAATGAAGAAGTTAATCGGCGCATTATTGATTCTGGGTGTCATAGCAGCAACTTTCTGGCGCATGGCAACCCACGAAGAACCTTTACATGCAGAAGATTATCTTATTTTGGGAATTGAAAAGGGCGCTTCTGGCAAACATGAAGATGCCATCGAGGCATTTAAAAAGGCCCTCAACGAAAATCCCAATTATATTGCTGCCTATTTGAGTTTGGGGAACGCATATGGTAATACAGGACGTTATGAGGAGTCGATCGCTTCCTATAAAGAAGGTATTCAACTGAATCCCAGGCATAAGGAAGTTCCGAACATGGAAATGAATATTGCCTGGGTCGCCCATACGATGAATGATAATAAAACCGCCGCCCTTTACGCCAAAAAAGCCATCCAGTCGTTTACTGACCGGAATGATTATGCGGGTGTGGCCCTGGCAGGAACCCGATTGCGCATGATCGAAGAGAAATCAGAAAACACCATAAAATAATCTAATGTCACTTTGGTTACTAGTCGGATTGGGAGGGTTTGTCGGAGCAATTTTACGCTATTGGGTCAGTGGTTGGATTCAAAGTGGCTTTATCACCTTCCCTGTTGGAACTCTTGGGGTCAATTTTATCGGCAGCCTTTTGCTGGCTCTGATAATGTATGCCTCCGAATATAAAGGACTGTTCGGGGAAGAGGTCAGAGTATTCCTGACCATTGGTGTACTGGGTTCGTTCACCACCATGTCTACTTTTAGTTTTGAATCGATGAAGCTTTTGGAGCAAAGTGAACATATGATGTTTGGTCTCAATCTCATAGGTACTGTGGTGCTTTGTTTACTGGCTATCTACCTGGGTAAATTTTTAGTTGTTGGAATGGGAATGAAATGAAAAAAGAATCTGATGCTATATTACTAAGAATATATATTGGGGAGTCCGACAAATTTGAAGGCAAACCCTTATCTAAATATCTGGTCGAATTTTTCAAACAGGAAGGGTTGGCAGGTGCCACGGTACTTAGAGGCATCGGAGGATTCGGCAAAACGAGTAAATTGCACACCACCTCCATTTTAAGATTGTCCGATGATTTGCCGATAGTCGTTGAAGTCGTCGATCGAAAAGAAAATATAGAACGCGTGAAACCTCAGCTCGGAGATATTATTGAAGAAGGGATGATCACCGAAGAAGAGGTTAAAATCGTTTTTTACGAAAGCAAAAAATCTTCCGAAAATTAGAGTAGAATAACTCCCCTAAATTAAATGCATGCGCCTGTAGCTCAGCTGGATAGAGCAACGGACTTCTAATCCGTAGGTCGTAGGTTCGAATCCTACCAGGCGTACCATTTCTTCAAGAACTTACGTCCTTCAAGCCTTTATCGTTTTTATCAACTTTGATAAAATTATGATAGAAATTTTCCAAGAGAGCAGAACTCACCGAAGTGGTAGAATTTATTGAAAGCCTGAAAATATTTGTAAAAAAAAAGCCGCCAAGAGAAACCAGCCTAAAATCAATGCCTTCCTAAATTAATTAAAAACTGCTATAATACGTCAATGCCGTATAGGCATCCTTTTATTGGTTTTTTATGGAATTTATTGAAGCTCCTCTTTTTTCTAAACTGATCCATGACTACTTGGATGATGAAGAATATTCAGCCTTACAATGGTCTTTGGCGTTACACCCCGAGTCTGGAAAAGTCATTCCTAAAAGTGGTGGAATCCGAAAGCTCCGTTGGCCGGGAAAAGGCAAAGGAAAAAGAGGAGGACTACGAATCATCTATTATTGGAAAAACCAAAAAGGGGAGATTTGGTTTTTAACCGTCTACGCTAAAGGGGAAGCTGAAAATATTTCTACATCAACCCTGCGCGTTTTACGCAAGGAGATAGAATCATGAAAAAGCGGAACGTTGAAAAGCGGGATGTGGGACAAGAAATCTTAATGAGTTTAAAAGATATTAAAAAAGGAAAAGGGAAACGCTTCAAATCCAAACTTCCTCCAAATGTTAAAACCATTCGCGGGAAAATGGGTCTGAGTCAATCTGCTTTTGCAGGTTTTTTGGGGGTGAGTGTCAGAACCTTGCAAGAGTGGGAACAGGGTAGAAGAAAGCCCAGTGGCCCCGCAACGGTTCTCCTGCGAGTTGCCAATAAGCATCCTGAAGTTCTTATGCAATCCTGAAAAAGATAATCGGCTACTATGATAAAACTATGATAGAAATTTCCTAACAAGACAGATTCCATCGAAATGGTGGGATCTATAGAGTCCTAAAACTGTTTGCATATAAAGCAGATAAGAGAAACCAGCCTGAAATCAGGAACTTCCTAAAAACGTTAATTTAACACTTCTAATCCGTAGGTCGTAGGTTCGAATCCTACCAGGCGTACTCCTTCGTTTCAGTAAATCACAAGATTCCTCAAAATATCTGAACTTGACGGCCTAAACACCCCGAGGTTAATGCTCATATTTGATTTACAACACCCCCTAAATAAATTCAATAAACCTTTTACAAATAGCAAGTTATCGGTCTTTCGAAATGGAGTGGTCCATTGTGGTAAATGTAACTGTTTCTGTGGTAGGCTGCGGAAGCATCCCACAAACGGGGGAGGACCCTTTAATGAGTGCGACGGCTGAGCAGTATAGAAAAATTGATATAGAGTCTCTCAGTGAGACGGGAGACCAGAAGTTCAATTTATATGTGAAGTCGAACGATGACTTCGTTAAATTTGCAGGAACCGAACCCGCACATCAGGAAAAAGTTCGCAATCTGCTCAAAGCGGGTGAATTGAATGAAGACCTTTATATAGATGTTTTGGAGCAGGAAAATTATTTTAAGCAGGTCACAGGAAGCCTGGCATCGGTAGCCTCCGATGAAGCTTTAACTCCGCAATTAAGAGCTGAAAAAATTTATAGCGTTTCAATGGCTGTTATGAAAGAGTTTTTTGAAAACAGTTCCTCCAAAAAAATTCTGAATTCCGCCCATGACATAATGAACGCCATGCAAACCTGCATGGAAGTTACCAATCAAGGGTTTTCATTATTAGCAAAAACAATGGTTAGAAATTACCCCGCCTACATCCATTCCATTAATGTAGGACTTTTTTGCCTGAGCTATGCCAACAAGATGAAAATGGAAAAAGAAGAAACTCAAATCCTTGCAATCGGAGGGTTGTTTCATGACCTGGGTTTGACGACCATATCGGATGAGACTCTTTATAAAAAAGACAAGTTAGACATGGACGAAGTTCAGTGGATGCGCTCTCACACTGAAGAAGGGATTGAGATAATTAAAGGATTAAAGCTTTATAATGAAGAAGTGGTCAAAATGGCAGCACAGCACCACGAAAGCTTTGATGGCAAAGGCTATCCCCACGCCCTTTCACAAGATAAAATTTCCTATTTCTCCCGAGTCTGCAAGGTGGCCGATGTGTATGAAAGCCTCACATCCCCTGTGGTCTACAGGCGGGCCATGAAACCTTTGGACGCGCTAACCATAATGACTCGTGACATGAAAGGTATGTTCGATCCGAAAGTTTTGCGTAATTTTATTTCTTTGCTCGCATAGTTCTGCCCCGCACTTACTAGGTCATTGATAATACTTGCATTGGAATGAACCGACCTGACGATTGGGCGATTTTCTGGCCTCAAATCGACCGTTTTCAAATTGGATTTTTGATATAAGCTTGGGTTTTAGAGGTCATTGTGCTAAAATGCCTTATCATACTAAGACAATTTGGGATAATGATTCCCGAGTTTTTGGAAAAGCATTTGTGGCATGGCAAAACAATTTCAATCGAAAATAAATTAACCGTCCTGATTTTCCGGGTGGTTTTTTTTATGCCCTAAACTGGTTTGGTCCAAATATGTCTTAATTATTTTAATTGGGGACTCTGTTTAAATATCTGAATGCAAGCTCGTCCCGCAAATTTTTGGGAGTAAATTTAAAATGGCTCAAGGTAAAGTAAAATGGTTCAATGAGAGCAAAGGCTATGGTTTTATTGAATCGGACGATGGGGAAGACTGCTTCGTGCATTTTTCAGAAATTCAATCGGATGGCTTCAAAACCCTTCATGAAGGTCAAGCAGTAGAATTTGAAAAAACGATGGGCCAAAAAGGACCGCAAGCTTCTAAAGTAGTCCCCAAGTAAATAACAATCTGATGTCTTTCCCCGATATGGCTATTCATCTATCGGCTAACTGACACGTTAAATTGTAAAAACGACTTATTAGAAAGGGAAGACAATGCATGAAGTGAAAGTTTTCGATGCTTCTGGAAATCTCAAAAAAGTGATTTCTGTTAAATCACTGAATAAAAGGACGGATAAGCAAATAAATTCACCTTCTTTTTATAATAAAAAGGGCCGAAAGGTGAAACCGCTCGTAGAAGAAGGCACAAAATAAAAAAAAGCCAGTACTAGTAAGTACTGGCTTTGTTTTTTTAAAGATCCAGTAATTTCCTCGTTACAACCTCACCTTTAGCAAACCAAGCTTTGAATCAACCCTTTGGCTCATAATAATCCAAACCGGAATGGTCGATCACTTTCTCACCCATCAAAATTCTCAGAGTATTTCTCAGCTTCTCGTCTTGATCAAATAGGGAGTTAACAGGCTTCAGGTCGGGCCGGCATTGTGGAGACTTAAAATAAAATGAAAGCCATTCCTGGATTCCGCGCATACCTGCTCGACTAGCCATATCGAGAAATAAAACCAGGTCTAATACTACAGGTGCTGCAAGAATGGAATCGCGACAAAGAAAATTGACCTTCAATTGCATTTTTTGTCCCAGCCAACCCTGAATATCGATATTATCCCAACCTTCTTTGGCGTCTCCTCTGGGAGGATAATATTCGATGCGAATTTTATGATAATAATCTCCATAAAGCTCCGGATAAAGATCGTCTTGAAAGATGCTATCGAGAACAGAACCCTTACTCACTTCCTTGGAGCGAAATGAATCTGGATCATCCAGAACTTCGCCATCTCGGTTGCCCAAAATATTGCTGGAAAACCATCCTTCCAGCCCCAACATTCTCGCTTTTAAGCCAGGGGCAATTATAGTTTTCATCAAAGTTTGACCGGTCTTAAAATCCTTACCTGCTATCGCTACATTATGTTTTAAAGCTAATTCCACCATTGCCGGAGTATCTACAGTAAGGCTAGGCGAACCATTAGCAAAAGGAACACCCATTTTGATCCCCGCATAAGCATAAATCATAGAAGGTGGAATAATGGCCAGGTTATCTTTCAAGGCTTTCTCAAATCCCTCTATTGTTTTAAAAGCTTCGTGGTCCATATCCTCCTGATAAACTTCCGTCGAGCCGCACCAGCACATGACCAATCGATCCAAATCATGCTGTTTTTTAAAATTTTCCATGTCCCGCATCAACATCTCCGCCAATTCCATTTTATTGGCAGCTTTTTTCACATTAGGACCTGAAAGGTTTTTTACAAAAGCGGGGTCAAACACCGCAGGCCACGGTTTGATTTCTTCCAACTGTTTTCGAATGGGCTCCAATTCCTGCTTGTCAATCACCCCACAGGCCAGGGCTGCCTGATAACAATTGTCGTCATAAATATCCCAACCGCCAAAAACAAGATCTTTAAGTGGTGAAAGTGGAACAAAATCCTTAATAAAGGGATATTGTGGATTATCCCTTTTCCCCAGGCGAATTCGGGACATTTGAGTGACCGAGCCGATGGGTTGGCTGTAGCCGGCATTAACCAATTGCACCCCGGCAATGAGAGTTGAACTTACGGCTCCCATGCCTGGAAGTAAAACCCCTAATTTTCCTTTCGGGGGTTCAATTTTTCGAGCCAAACCATCATATACATCTGTACTTTCATTCATAATTTAACTGCCTTTAACCTTAGATATGTTTTAAAAAAAATATTTGCTAAAATGACCGTTATGTATCTTGGTGGAATTAAATCGGGCTAGTACAATATACATTACAATGCTCTAAATTGAATACTTAGAAAAGGGATTTTGTAATAAATATTGCAACAATTTAGCATACTATTAGCCAACCCAACGCAGTCCCAATAAAAAAAACCAATATTTTCAAACTCATATGACCCAAAACCCCAATCAGCCTGATTCTCCGGCATTAGAAAGAAAGCCAAGCGGAGTTCTTTTTCTAAAAATTCCGGAAAAAGCTGAAAGTCCTTTTGAATGGTATTCCTCCAAAATCGCCGGGGTTCCCTTTATCCTGAGAAATTTATTAACGTTGCAAAGGGCTGGCATAAAATCTCTGGTTGTCTTCATGGAGGACCCGAATGGAAACTTCAAAAAATCATTCGAAAAAATCCTACAAGATCCACGACTATCCGAAGATATTATTTGGATAGGAAATATTATTCAATTAAAAGAATGGATTCAAAACAATCCTAACTCCATCTATATACTTAACGGTTCCTCCCTTCATGATAAAAAAAAGTTACACCAAATTATCCATTCGGAAACACCCAATGAAAAAGAAAATTTTTTCCCTATAAATCCTGAAAATCTACAAGACCTACAACTAACAAATCCATTAGACTCGATTGCTTACAGTTCAACTGAATCAAAGCAAACAGATTTCCCTGTTTACGTTCCTGGATCAAAGGAAATGGAAATAAAGAAACCGGAAGATTTCAAAATTCTCCACGAAGTACAGGTAGTAGGCTCAGGCCTTCACCACGACAGCCCCATCACGCGAATTCTTTCCAGGCCAGCATCGCGTATTTTGACTCGTATGTTTTTGAACACTCCCATTAGTCCCAACCAGATTACTATTATCAGTTTCTTTTTTGGGCTGATGTCCGCCTTTCTTTTCTTTGAAGGTAATTACGAATCTTGCGTGATAGCGTCCGCACTACTTGTTTTGTCAACGTGGATAGATGGGGCCGATGGGGAAATAGCACGTTTGAAGTTCATGGAATCCGATATCGGGAAAAAGCTGGATATTTATTGCGATAACATTATCCATTTTTTGGTTTTCACTGCAATCGGCTGTGGAGTCTACTTCAAAACCGGTGAACCTCTATTTTTATACCTTGGGAGCCTGGCTGGGCTGGGCGGGTTGCTAGCATTCTTTTTACTCAGTCCAATACTCCTTGAGAAACGATCGCCAGGAAAACAATTGTTCCATGTCAGCGAACCGGAACTGGCAGAAAAATTCGCTAACAGAGATTTTATTCATTTCCTATTTTTAGTTTCTTTAATCGACCAGCTAGAGATTTTTATTGCGGTGGCTGCGGTAGGGGCAAATATTTTTGCGGGATATCTGGTATATTCCAGATTTTATAAATTGAAAACGATTTGAAATTCTAAACTTTTTTTCAGGCGCAGTTCTCTGCCAGGCTGGACAAATATTCTTCGGCTTGTTTAAAATTTTTCGGGTCATCAATATCGCACCAAAAATGCCCATTGATGCCGATAGCCTTGGCCTTCCCCTCCTTGGCCAAATAACGTACCCCACCTGAAAGCGATTCGTCTCCTTCTTTTGAAGACTCTTCGATTGCTGTAAATAACGCCGGGTCACAAAGAAAAATTCCAGTATCAAAGCAATTGTAAGTCTCCATCCCTTTGCCAATTTTTTGTATCCTTTTTTCTTGAAC
>Ga0114932_10003746_pt1 | contig 14653 bp, 17 predicted proteins | sample 2SBtaG_2_FD_87286 | JGI IMG/M metagenome (GOLD analysis project Ga0114932, IMG submission 87286) | Deep subsurface microbial communities from Kolumbo volcano to uncover new lineages of life (NeLLi) - 2SBTROV12_ACTIVE470 metaG | ecosystem: Environmental > Aquatic > Marine > Volcanic ...
CCACCCATGAGAGCTGCTATAAGAATGTTCTTTAAATATTTCATTACCAGGGCCAAAACAGCGATAGTGATACCAGCTGCGATGATGGCCCAGAAGAAAGATACAGGGACGTTTTGCTGAGCTGCCATCTCCGCCAGGAACGCTCCCCCTGGAAGGTTGGTTCCCACCGTTGTGGTTCCAGCAAAAGTTCCAGAAGGATCCATATCAGTTATAACGTCAACCGCTGGGAGAGTTGTCGATGCAGCTCCTGGGCCCCCGCCACCTGATACAGCGGTAAAAGGCCCCACGTTGGCATTAGTCAAATAAGCGGAATAGGCGTTTCCAAAATAATCCTGTTTAGGATTCTGCATATTTTGCAAATTCATATAATAAATTTGACCGTTATAGCCATTATCGGTCTTGTCTTTTTCCCACGTTGGGCCTTCCCACCCATCGGTGAAGTCGATGTCATATGACCATTTATTGGGCGATCCTGGGTAGTAGTGACAGTTGTTATTACCGCTGGGGTATCCAGTAGAAGTGTCGAAATAGCAATCGTTGTACATGACCCTTCTTATGCCTTCTATATTTGCGTTCCCACCCCACTCATGTTCGTTGTTATTAGCACTCCATTGGTAATAGGGATACGTATAGGTTGGGGCCTGGGTGCTGATTAAAACGTCATCTATATATAACTTGCAATAATCATCAACTAGTGACGAATTTCCAACGGCCCGTTCCCATTTGATTTTATGCCAACCTTCTTCCTGTAGAATGGCCTGGAAATTACCAAAGCCACTACCATAGGCCGCCCCATTAGGACAGTTATAACTTTGACCCCATCCTGATTTAGTTCCCATTGGATCAACGCAACCGAAATGAGCGTAATTCGAATAACAGGCGACCATACCCACATCCATAACTTCGACCGCATACCCGCCAAGTTTAGTTATATCAAAGTACATTTCGAACTCAACAGAATATCCACCCGCATAAACTTGCCATACCGTGTGGAATGGGCAGTTATACCAGGTACAAGGGTTGTCCATCCTGACAGCATAGTTCCCACCGTTTCCAGAGGTTCCCAGAAATTCTGATTCCGCTTTCATAGCGGGGCCACCAACATATAAGTCGTAAGCGGTTCCCGCAGCGGAAGCGGTCGGGACAATGGCCCCGAAATCCTGACGGCCTACTTTGAATGAATGTCCATAGGGGCGAACCGATGTGCCAAACCCTGGGCTTGTGACCTCAAACCCAAACCAAAAACCTGTCATGTCATAGTTGCCCCAACTGCGATACCCCGCCTGATAATGTGTAGGTAAATCCCAGGTAATAGTATGGGTTCCCGCAACCGTAAAACATTCTGAAGGATCAACAACATTGGTTAAGGCATATGTACCAGAGGCCCCACCCATGACGTGATACCATTGGCAATCTAAAGTTCCACCCCCGCCCTGGCTCCAGGGAGTTGAAATAGTTACTTCCAGAGCGTTGATTACGGTCTTTTGGTTTATAACCCAGAATTCATCGCCCATCTGTACGTTGCCACCAGAATTATAAAAAAGCTGAACAGGGTTGGCCCCCCCGCACGTTTGATTCGTGTAGCTTCCATTCGATTCCATCTGGCATCTCTGGAAATATTGGCCCCAATTATTGTAATTTGCAGTTTGGTCTACAGACATTACTTCATCAAGTGGAACCATCCACCCCAAAGGCGAGGACCTAACCTCATCAACTTCTGGACATGCTCCCCCCTCGACACAAAGCTGTTGATTTTTGAAATCAGGGCTTAATAGGCCCAAACTAGTTAAAGCGGTAGCTGACATCGGGAAGGATGTACTGCGGTCACTTTGAGTTCCCCCCGATGTGCTTTGAATGGTGACTTCCGATTTTAATATCGCCCCGCTAACATCAGCTGCGTGAACCACGTTAAACACTAGCAATGGAGCTGCGAGTATGAGCACCAGGTATATTTTCTTTTGGAGTATTTTTACCAGCTTTTCTTTCATCTTATGACCTCAACAAGAAACCAATAGCGTTAGAGAATATTCGGGCGAGTCCCAGGACCATCATTCCCGATAATGGGAATAAGAAAGCCACTTTGATATACATACCGTTCCCGTCCAGGAAAGAGTAGTCCCACATAAGAGCCTTTGAGACAAAATTTCCAAAGCCCAGGGCTGCGGTGACCGGAAAGGATAATTTCCCCCATACGGTTGTAAGCTCACCGATCCTAAAACCTAAAAGATCGTTGAGGGTTCCCATCGATTCCGAATAAACTTTAGCTCCAGCACTATGAGCTGCTGCTACAGTCCCGTTATATCCACGGCCAGCAAGCCCCGTGTCCATACATGGCGGAGTCTCAGATCCACATGTCCCTGGTGCGGTATTTAAAGATGTATATGAAAGCTGCTCATCATCGATAAAGATCCTTACATCCGAGTCCATAAATCCCATTGTTGAGGTCAAGGGAATGTACTGCTCGGTTGCCGAAATGTTGGCAGAGAGATTTGTCGCAGCGATACCGCTGGATCCATCCATCATGAAAGAAAGCATATTTCCTACTACAAATAGAAAAATAGCTCCATACCAAAGCATTTTCTCCCCCTTTTGTTCCTAATATTCCCTACAAGGCCGAAATAGCAACGTAACTACCTAAAACCATGTAAGGACCCATCTTTATGTTTTTTTTCCTTAAAAAAATTGCCAAAATTGTAGGAATTCCAAAACTTAGAGCTCCAGCGAGCAAAAGTGCTGGAAAACTGCCCGTTAGGGCTGCAAGTCCTGGAATCATCTTCATATCTCCCCCGCCAAAGCCCCCTAATACCAGGTGAACCAGCAAAATCGAAAAGAAAGCTAGTCCCGCCAGGGCGAAAGAGAAAATAAACAAGCCTGATAGAGCTGCTGCCGTTAGAGCTGCTGCTAAAAGTATGAGATTTATCTGATTCGGGATCCTTCCCGATTTCATATCCCATAGAGCTCCAGTGGTGGCAGTTATCCAGGCGATCATGTAGCACGTTTCAGCCATAGGGCATATCCAATAATTAAAATAGCTGTAAATCCTAAAATGGCAGTGAGCTGTAATGGAACCCAATTGATAATCGTTGCAGCTGCGAAAATGGTTCCAGCAACCGGAATGATTATTAATGGAGCATTACTGAACCGGACAACGTAATAAGAGCAAATTCCCGTAATGAGTAAAGTAAATAAGACCTTTAAGAAAACCACTGGAAGACTCGTCCAGGCGGACATTGAGTCCCAGGAGTTCGCCAGGGCTGTTCCGGACCAGTAGTTATCGAGCTCGTCCCTGTACGAATAGCCAAAATCCCTTTCGTAAAAATCAGGGTTTACCAGGGATCCACTGTAGAGAGTTGGAGCAATAGATCTGAGGTTCGGTATCACTTGTGCGAAATATGTTTCTCCATCAGCCGTGAGAACTCCCCCATCAATCAAAGTCTTACCAGCTGCAACCCACCTAGCAGAATTTTGAAGAGCGGACCCCAGACTAACAACATCAGCTGCGATAGCAGTTTTTCCGGATTCAGCTCTCCACTCCACTGCAACCGAATTAAATGGTGGAGCAGCAAAGAAACTAGGGTTTCCTAAAATAAGAGAGAAATCAGCATCGTTCCAGGCAACTCCCGCAGCTGTAACCTCGGCAGCTGAAAGATAAACACTTACAGCCCCCTCGCCGTAACCTGACGAGACATAACTGATCGGAGCTCCAACCTTTATGATTGAACCCGCAGAGCTATCAGACCAGGCAGCCATTATGGTATCGGTTGCTGACTCAGCTGGGAGAGAGACCGTATAGTCAATATCGTAATGAATTAAGAGCGTTAGATCTCCCGTTTCTTGCATGGATCCATAAGCTCTCGCTGTTATCTGAGTAAAGGTATCGGGCGGAGCAATTGCCATGAATACCAGGGACAAAGATAGCAGCGGAATAATAAATAATTTCTTTAAATGTCTCCTCATCCTCTCCACCTGGTCATATCCTCATAAACTGCCAGTAAAGTTTTGGGAATAAGAAACATGAAGACAACGAGCATGGCCACTCCCAGGGGAGCTATTGCCAGGGTTTGGAAACAAAATAAACTCATCCAAAGAACGGCTGGTAAAGCTGCTATGTGAGCAATCGTATTCATCGAGGGTGATACCCCGTAAGGAAGTCATAAACAGCGTTGCTGGCCCTGGAGCCATAGCGATATAAGGCAGCTCCGCCAACAATGCTAACCGGAACTATCCACCAGGAAGACAGCTTGAATGTAATTACTTTCGGTGGCATGTGCAACTACACCCCTTTAGACCACATTCTCTATGTATTTCATATACGCAAATCAGTGAACTCATGCTTTCCCCCCACATAAGCAATAGAGGCTCCAGAGAGTTCTCCAAATTGTTAATCGGATCATCTATTTCTCCCGTCAAAAAAGTCGAATATGGTCATTCCGCATTTATAAAGAAATACGCAAAGCCCTATACCAGCTGGTATAAGCCACCAGACCATTTATTCTTCCCCTTTCACTGCATAAATTTTGTTATTAATTCTTTGGTATTCGAACCCGTATCTCTGGAAGTACGGTTCCAGGTCTTTTAGGGCTTTTATAGATTTATCTAGTTCTGAATCTTTGATATGCGTTAGAACTCCCCTAACATCGATATGCTCGGAGCTCCCCACCAACTGAACAATTACCTGGTCAATCGGATCATCGGGATCAATCGGTGTAACGTCCTGGGCCTCGACCCTACTCTGATCTTCAAAATCGTACTGCTGGCCAATTACATCGTCCCTGGTATCAGAAAATACCGAGGCCACGACTTCATCAGTGCGGTAGGATCCAAACATTCGATCAGTGTTATGGAGCGTGAGCTCCCAATCTTGCTCCCCTATCATTGGGGGCCATCTTTTCTTTCCAAAGTTTCCGGTCCACTGGCCCCAAAAATCAAAACAGTAGAGCTTGATAGCCTTCCCGCCTTTGATCTTTTGGCACATGATGAAAAGGTCCACTTGCATTAAAAGACCGTGGCTTACAGTCGAGGGGAATTGAGTAGTGAAAAGGCACTCCAGGTTCCTCTTTCGGATCTGAGTTAACATGTTTGTAAAGAGAACATTTACCTGGCTCATCGCCCTGGCAGAAGGAAAAGCTGAGCTCACCTCATCGATAGCGATAATTCCATTCTTGGCCCACCCTGGAAACTCGGTTAATTGGTCAACCAACCAGGGCGACCACTTTCCAAAAGAGGTCCAGTAATTGCTATATACCTCATTGTTATGTCCACGCCTTAAATAACGCTCTTTCATGAGTTTGGCGATAGTTGTCATCGCCAGGGTCTTACCTTCTCCCCTTCTACCGAAAAAGAAGATAACTAAAGGCTGGGACGCTTTAGGCGGAACCAGGTTGAGAGGCTCAACTATTTTAGTCTCGCCTTTAAGGTCAAAAGTATTAATAGCCTGGTCCTTAGAAAAAACGCTAAGTTTCTTATCCGGAAAGGCTCTTAAAGTCTTTTTTTTATCTGGAATTATGGAAACCATTAAGATGCGTTCTCCTGGGCGAATCGGGATCTTTTATTAGTCCTGGATCTGATGTATTCCTGGCCTCTTCCGGACGGCCCTGAGAGGATCTCTACAGCGTCTTTCCGCCCTCTTCCCCCTTCCGCTATCGAGAGTCCAGCATCGAGCCATATAAGCTCACTACCGCTTGCCTCAAAATTATTTACGAATCTTTCCATATGAAGGATCCTGGTGACGTTCTTTCTCTCTTTTTTGGTGAATATCGCTTTAGGGAGCCAGCTTTTAGCATCCTCTGAGGTATTCAGCAGCTCATGGATTGGATCACTGTTATTTGGTCGATCTCTTTCGACCAGGAGCTCTTCCAGCCCTGGAGATGCGTCAGGGGTATATTGATACCCTTCTTTGTTAATTTCATTTCCGCCTATTTCTTCCTCAGTCATTTATGCTCCCGTACCGAAAGCACCCACAAATAAAAAGAGTGCAATCATTGAACTTATTGCTAACGTAACCAGAGCTCCCAGGGCGAGCTTCTGCCACCCGCTCATGCCAGCTCTAAACATGTCTTTTAAATCTCGACCTTCCATAATGTCGTAGTACATCGTGGGAGTTATTACATCCTCTTCTGAGGAGATCCCATCAGCCCTGGTATGAGGAATACCAATCAACTCGACCTTTCCGGTTTTCTCATTTTTGCTTTTAAAGAGGATCCATTTCGGCCTGGGCTTGAAAACCTCAAAAAGAAACTTATGACCTATTGGCCCCCCGATTACAGTGAAAAGAAAAGCAAACATTACTCCCAGGACGATATGTCCTAATAAAAAGCCCAGGACAAATCCCAGGGTTCCACCAGCAGCTCCACCAACTCCGAGAGGCAAATACTTTTTAGGATTAGTTGATGCCACATATCTGGCATCTCTCTCGATATGCTTTATAAGCTCCATCCTGGGGAGCTCAGCGACCCAGACCATTCCCTCTTCTAAATCAAAGACAACGGCCTCTTCTATTTCACTTCTCTTTGGCTTGTCCTGGGTCTTAGCCTTTCTTTTATTGAGAAAGTGCTGGTACAGGGACCGGAGTTTCTCCAGGCTCGGCAGCTGCACTAATCTCGGATTCAGTGTTACCAATTTCATCTCCCCCTATGGCTGAACTTGCATAACTTCCCATAGCGATTAATCCCATGACCATAATCATGAAAACAGTGGCCCCTACCAGGAGTAGGAACCCTGCTTTCTGATACTTCTGTTCGGAATCTCCCCTGGTAGCCGATTCCCTGGCATACTGGAAAGACGTTTTCCAAACTTCCTGTAACTGCTTTCTCCGTTCACTGGACTGTCTCGTCCTTACCCCTGGATAACGAACTGCGTAAGGGTCTACCGTTCCTTCCTCTACTATCACCATATTTCTTTTTGGATTTAATTCTGGTGGCGGGGCCTCTGCTTTTTTAAGTTCTTCAATCGTTGGAAAATAAATTGGTTTGTTTTGGGTGAATACTGGTTTGTGATCTAAGCTGATGGCCTGGCGGTTCTTGTGAACTCTTAGGTAGTTGGGCCATTCGGGTTCGGGTTGTGCTTGAGTTAGTCTGTAAGTACCGTCTGATTTCAGAAAACAAAGCTGAGTTTCCATCATGTTCCTCGTAAAATTCGGGCTCACCGAGCTCCCAATCTATTGATCTAATTTTGGATAGGTTGTGTTTTAGATGTTTGTACAGGTAAAGCAATGCAAAAGCCCTGGACTGATAGAGCTGGCTCATTCGGTACTTCCCCTTTTTCCAGCGATAAACATAATTTTCACCGTGGGGAGTCCCCAAAAGGCGACCTAAATGTCGATCAGTAGGAAGACCTAAAAGGTCCTTTACGATGGCCAGAATAGTGGGACCAGCTTGTGGATCCACATGTCCTTTCTTAAACGGGTGATTTGGATCTTCAGCGACAAAGAGCTGGAGATCGATTGGGCCCTGTAATGTTGTCATGTCTAAACTAGGGATTACTAAGTATTAATATATATCTGTTATCCCTATATCGCCAATGGGCGTATTAATACGCCATCTTTTGTAATTCCTATAAGAAGTTTTACCTTATTCGCATGACGGCAGTAATTACAGGCGTTAGCATCCTATTAGCTATGGTGAGTGCGGTTTTGGTTTTAAGCCAGGTCGATGCACTCGCTGTTACTGGTATGGGTCTTACTAGCGGACCGTTACAGCAATTTTTCTCCACTCCACCATTCATTGTCTTATTGATAGTGGCTTTTGTTGGAGTTGGGGGACTGTTAGCGGTAGTTAAACGCTTTACTAGCGGTTAAATCTTCAAAAAGGGGGAAACGCTAAATTATGATGGAAAGAGCAAAGGGATTAGTCGGTACAGCTGGTGATGTTCAGAGTCAAATCATGAGCATTGTTGCGGGAGTCCTAACTATCAACTAGGTAGCCTCATGGAGTGATCCATGTTGAATAACCGGATGAATTGCGGGAAACCTAAATCGAAAGACAAGGCAATCCGCAGCTAAGCCTAGAGAAGAGAGTAAAAGTAACTAGGAAAGTTCAGAGGCCAGGGAATGAGAATCTCAATCAATAAGTCCCACCAGCGTCCGGCAACTCAATAGAGTTGATGAGATGGTCCACCACCCTGGGAAACCAGGGACGAAAGTGCGTTATTGGACTCGTACTCGCAAAAACTGTTATCGCTACTGCTGCTGCTCCAGGTGCTGGCATCGGATCTTTTTCTGGTGCTGCGTCCTTAAATGACCTTGTTCCGCTCGTTTACTACGCAGTTGTAGTTATGATCGGAGTGGGTAGTCGCAAGATATGCCCGCATAGAGGGTGACTTCTATGTAGAACCGGATGAATTGACGGGAAACCTAAGTCGTAAAGATAAGGCAATCCGCAGCGAAGCCCTCAACGCTTTGAGGGAACGTCCAGAGACTAGATGGAGTTCTGAGATCGCAGAACGTAATACACCATTAGCGTCCGGCAACTCGACAGAGTTGAAGATATAGTCCGAGCCCCTGGGAAATCAGGGAATAACTCGCTACTACGCAGTTGTAGTAATGATCGGTGTGGGAATGATGGGTCTTGGAGCTGCTGGCATCACGGGCAAAGGCCCGCTGAGATAAGCAGAAACAATTGGATATAGAAGACTAGGGCTGGGGGAGAATCGACTAGCCTGGCCCGAATCTTCAAAAGGGAATGAATAATGGCAAAGAAAAGAAAGAAGAAAGGATTACCAATTCCGCCAGGAAGAGGTAATACAACTGAAGAATTGATCGACTTGCTGAAACAAAGCAAGGTCAAAATCATTGTACAGCCAGACACGCTGGGTAGAGGTTCTTTGCCTGTAAGCCCAGGCTGGAAGGTCGCTGAAAAACAAAGAGCCAGGCGACAGCAGCTCCGCAACTTTAGAAGACGGGGCATGTAATGGCCAAGCAAAAGACATATGACATCAAAGATGGACTAAATGTAACTCTATCCAGAATAGAGGCAGCGGATTCAAAAAAGGCTGTATCAAAATTCCTAGACGAATTCGATGTCAAAGGAACAAAAAAACAAGACGTTATAAGATCAAAGTGGATAAAAGCGGTCCCCGTTCAAATTAAATCCCGTGATGAACTCGTAAGGGGCATGAAGTGGAGAGCAAGCAAACCAGGAAAGGCCAGTAAAGCTCGATTCAATAGAAGAAAGAACATGGTTATGGCCGTTAAGTTTGCTGAGTGGACTGATAAAAACGCAACCCGCTCGGACAGTCCCGCTGTTGGTGGTTTCTACGATCATATGAACCAGGTGAAAGGTAAGGATCGCACCCAGGTAAAGAAAGAATTAAAAAAGAGGGGACTTATGAATTCCCCTTTCATTGCAGCTTATTTTAGATAAGGAAATGTAATGGCGAGATATCTGATTAAGGGAACTTTCATAATGCTGTTTGAGGGCCAGGACGTAGAGGACGCTCATGAAGAAGTGTTGGAGATTCATTACCTCAACCGATCCGCCCTGGAAGAGTTCCATTACGAGATCGAGGAACTTGAATAATGGCATTAGTACGACATGGCCCTTATTGGGAAGATTTCACAAAAGCTGGAAAAGAAACCTCGGTAACGGGAATGTTGGATCCAGCTACCACTACAGTAAACATAAAGGACCTTACCTCTTTAAAGGGGTATAAAGGTGAAGATACTCAGATGGACTCTGAGTATTCCAAAAAGAACGTAGACCAGCTTGTGAAAAGTATTAAGACGCATGGGTTTACAGAGCCGATAATGGTGTTTGTGGAGAAGGATGGATCGGCCACCATTGGAGAAGGGAACCATAGAATCCGAGCAGCGAAAAAAGCGGGTGTAACTGAAATCCCTACAGAGATTAAATGGTTCGGGAATAGTAATAAAAATCCCAGCGTTTGGGGCCGAAAATATATCGCCAAATATAAAAAACAATATCCAGGACAAAGTGCATTTGCCAGGAGAGGGATGTAATGGCTAATTCTCTAAAGGCCAGCAAAAAAAAATTAACCCGCCTTATCGGGGAAAAGAATAAGAAGGAAAGGGATTGGCAACGGGCGAGAGCTATGAAGGTATATCCCTTTGTCTCGCATAAACTTTCGAATGAGGCCATCCGAAAGGTAAGAGCTGCGGAAGATGCGATGCTAAAAGCCACCAACAAAATAGCAAAACAGGCAGATATAGTTCAGAGATTAGAAAGTGATCGGAAGATCGGAAGAATGAGGCGGGCCGAAATCCAAAATAGATTACCGAGCTACGCTAAGCCTTTCAAAAAGCGAGGGATGTAATGGCCAAGCAAAAGTTAATCACTAAGACTATCGCTAAAACCATCCCGCCTATCTACTCTACCAGCGAGAAAGAAACATGGGCGATAAGAGTCCCCGTGAAGATCTTTGATCCCACTGGTGCTTACACATTCTATGTTACTGAATATGATCCGGATCAACGATTACTGTTCGGTTATCAAACCGGAACGGGATTTGATGAATTAGGTTATCAATCCCTGGACGAATTAGAACAGTATCGAGGAAAGATGGGGCTCGGAATGGAGCGGGATCTATATTGGAATACCAGTAAGACCCTGGGGGAAGTAAAAGATGATCCGGTCCCAAAACCTCAACTCGGAGATATTTTCGATGGAGTCAAAAAGCCAGAAGTAGACCAGGGAGTGTCTGCGGAAGAATGGGATCGTAAGATCAAGGCTGAATTCAGAAGGAAACGCAGAAAGGGAAAAGCTGGAAGGGACCGAAAGAAAAGCCGAATAAAGTCCAGGAAATACTTCACCAGGCGGAGAATGTAATGGCCAGGAAACAAGTCGAAACCTCTATCGCACATGTGCGTAAAACCCAACCAAAAATGTTGAAGTTCATACAGGCTGCGGTCCCTAAATTAAAAGATGATGAGCTCACAATTCAAATTGGTGCGAGTGGAAAATTAAGGCGTACCGTGGATAAAGGTACAACTGCATGGCATATACACAATTTAGCAGTTGAATTATCCCGTGAAGAAAAAAAGAAAAGAGCAAAGGGACCAGGGCGATCAACTCCATTCACCAGGCGAGGCATGTAATGGCCTTTAATGCGGAAGATTGGATAATAGATAAAAAGCACTTTGTTTTAAAGAATAGGCAGTTTGGTAACCCTAGTTCTCAGTGGACGGTAATTGCAGAACCTTATGAGAAAAAATATAAGGGTCGTGGCGGGAAGAAGTGGAATTGGGCCATAAGGCCAGCAGCTGTTTCCAAAGAGGATTGGGATAATATGCCGGTGTCACCGCTCCATCTAATTCCAATGACGAGCAAGACCAACCCAACAATACCTCTCGATGACCTGGGGGCCAGGTTATGGAAGACCACCGAGGGCTCTGCTACAGGGGCGATTCGAAACCCGCATGTTGACGCTGCGATTAAGGCCACATTAACAACCGATCCAAAAAGTAAGGATCTTGAGGATATTAAAAATACCTTGCAATGGTATTTACTTCCCAACGAAACAGACCTTGATCTCATAGACGTACCAGGCTCGCTTTACATGCCACCAAAGGGAGCTAACGCAATGCCCACCATCCTGGGAGCAACCCAGGAAGAGGAAGATTGGATCCACCAGATATTAAAGAATTCCTTATCCACCAGGGAACAAAGATTAATAAGAAATCTAAATATTGAGGTTAGAGGTTCAGCTGGTGGGACACTGGCGGGATTCTACCGATCATATGGATCAGGCCCGAACTTTCATGGAAGAAAACCTATAGGTGATCCGGATCTAATAGTGGTAGGGAAGAATTATCTAAAGAGCCCGTCCGGAGTATGGGAAGATGACACTACACTTCACGAAATACTCCACTTTCTCCGCAATAGAGATCCAGAACGATTGAAGGATCCGGTCAATAGAGCTGCCAGAGGTTATGGGGCTGCAAAGGATAAAGACCTGGAAGAATCTTTTACGGATCTGGAGACAGTAGTTCGATCAAGTGGAGTGCCTCATAAAAAAAGAGCTGGCTATTATCCCTGGGCCTCGCAGCCCAGGATCCTTGCTCCGGTTTCTGAAAGACTTTTAGCAGAAGAAAACAAGAAAGAAGAACCCTGGCTAACATCTGTCAGAGCTCTTGAAAGTGCGATTGAAGGGAAACCTTACGGGCTGGAAGACAAAGAGAGAAAGCAGATGTATGACCGGATGCTTTCCAAGAAAAAGCTCACCAGGGTCATAGATACTCCCGATATCGTGAACTACCCTAAAACCATTCTCCTGGGAAAAGGCCACGCTAAAAAAGATCTCCTATGGCCTGATCCACGATTCCTGGCGGGGGTAGAGGCTGCACATGCGGGAGAAAAATTAGCGGACCCAATAGAAAGTAAAAACGTGGCAGAGCTCCTTAAACCCACGAAAGGTAAAAGAGCCATTAAAAGGACCAATGAGATTTATCCTTTCTCGGTCTTGTCCTCGGCTAAGATACACGGAAAGAATGAGGCTGTTGATAATTATTTCGTACATAAAAACAAAGAGGGCCAGAAGGTATCAACCCATATTTATAGTCCCCAGGCGATACTATCGTCAGCTCAATTGCGAGCCCTGGGAACTCCCCCCCTGGCGAAAAAGGGCGGGAAGTTATCCGAGTGGAAAGATGGGAAGTTAGTTAAGAGCTCGTCACCCAGGAATACAGAAAGGATCCGATCCAAAATTTTTAACAAGGGGAAGATGTAATGCCAGCACTAAACATAGGCGGAAAAGTAAAGCACTTTAAATACACCCCAGGGGGCTGGAAGAAATTCCGAGCTGCCAGGCGAAAAAAATACATAGCTAATACCAGGTTAAAAATTAAGAAGGAACGTCAACAAGCAGCAATGCGGAAGGCTGATAGATCCCGCTTTATTGCTGCCACTAAAAAGAATCTCAAAGGGAAAATGTCCCTGGTAAAAGAGGCTAAGCAAAATACTAAGTCCCGCCAGCTGCGAGTGGCATCTCAAACCAAAAAACTAAAGGAGCTGCAAAGGACCGGAACTAAGACTGAGGTAAAATTCGCTCAGTCCAGGTTAAAGAAGTTCAACAACGCAGTCGCCCAGGCAAAAAAGAAAGAGCAGAAAACCATCGAGCAATATAACAAAGATAAATTTAAAGCCACTGCCAGGTTGAACAAAAACAACCCAGATTTCTTTTCACCTTTAACTAGAAAGGCCAAAGAGAATTTCACGTTCAGTAGGCCCAACCTCGGAATCAGTAGGCGGAGAAATACAACTTTTGCTGTAGGTAGATAATTTATTAACAAACACTTTCTTTATCTTTTACTTTTAATTCTTTTCACTGCCACCTATCGAGGGATCCTGGCATTATCAGCTGATGGATTCCTGGGAGTTGATGGCGGAGCCTACTTACTTTCTAAGAACGCTGTCCTGGGGGACGAGCCCACGGGAGTAGGATTCCCCAGGCCACCACTGGCCCCAGGCTGGTTGCTGGTTCCCTTCACCCACTTCCTGGGCGATGACATTGGGTTCAAGATCTGGGAAGTCTTCTTTTCACTCACCCCTATCGCAGCTGTATATCTTTTATCTCAAAGGTTCCTATCAAAACGGGGAGCTCTGCTCGCAGCTGCTTTAATTTCGGTAGATCCCTGGCATGGGGAAATGACTGTTACAGGTGCTCTGCCTCAAATTGGATTCTCTTTAATCCTGGTAATGCTTTGGGGTATGGTCCGGATAGCGGACGATGGCCCCGACAAAAAAGCCTTTGTCATTCTCGCCCTGGCACTCGGTTTAACTCCCTGGGTAAATCAAACGGCTGCGGGCCTGGCAGCGATACTTACACCCATCACCCTGGCAGTAATCATATTCAGTAAAAGGTACGCTCCCATCATTTTTGTTCCGAGCAACCCAGCACTAAAGCACAAGGCGGATATTGTTTTACATCGGGTCGAGAGCTCACGCTTTCCAATCATGCACTGGCGGAAGTTAGTATTGGCCCTGGCAGCTGGGACCCTCTTAGGATTCCTGGCTCTCCCCTGGTATCTCAAGATCGCCCCTGGATCCGATATCCTCAGATACCCTGGTCCCTGGTTATCCTTCACCCACGATATCGCCTGGTTCCAATTCCTTATAACAATTCCAGCTGGGATCTATTTAATAAAGACCGGAAAGGTTTATGTAACTAATGTGATCGGCAGCTGCTTAATCGTCCAGGGCTTTCTTCTTTTATTTCTCAGCTCGGATGAAACAGTTATTAATATCTTCTATAGATCCAGATACATGGTCATGATGTTTTTCTGGCCAGCCCTGGTTTATATATTCGCCAGGATAACTATGCCTCAAGTAGTTAAAGCCAGCCTGGGAATATTCGCAGTGGTTTTAATGTTCTCTTCATATACCTGGGCTTTCTCCAGGCAAGCTCTTTATTCCAGGATGGTTTCCTCGGATACAGTGACGGCCCTGGAAGTTTATGAACAAGATCCCAGGGAAGAAAAAATTATCCTAACTAATGCTTTTTCGATGGGGCTTTATATCTCTGCATTAACAAAGGACTTTACTTACACAACTCATAATCGAGTCCCCCCTATCGCCTTCCAGGATTCTGATGTTCTGGCTCGATGCGTCCTGGGGTGGGTTGAAGGCTGCGATCCCGCAGCTGCATCCAGGGAGCTCAAAATCACTCACGTTCTAATCGATGAATTCTTTCCTACTCTCTA
>Ga0114932_10003747_pt1 | contig 14652 bp, 17 predicted proteins | sample 2SBtaG_2_FD_87286 | JGI IMG/M metagenome (GOLD analysis project Ga0114932, IMG submission 87286) | Deep subsurface microbial communities from Kolumbo volcano to uncover new lineages of life (NeLLi) - 2SBTROV12_ACTIVE470 metaG | ecosystem: Environmental > Aquatic > Marine > Volcanic ...
CACCGGCACGGCGATTGCCGCCTTCGCGCTGAGCGAACCCGCCTCGGGCTCGGATGTCGCCAACATCGCGACGCGGGCGGAAAAGTCGCGCAATGAGTATGTGTTGAACGGCGAAAAAACCTGGATCTCAAACGGGGGCATCGCAGATGTTTACGTGGTCTTCGCGCGCACTGGCGAAGCCCCGGGCGCGCGCGGGCTTTCGGCCTTTCTGGTGCCCGCCGACACACCGGGGCTTGCGATTGCCGAAAGGCTGGAAACCATCGCACCGCACCCCTTGGCGCGCCTGACGTTCACGGACATGCGCCTGCCGGAAAGCGCGCTGATCGGCCAAAGCGGGGCGGGCTTTCGCATCGCCATGAGCGTGCTTGACGTGTTTCGCCCCAGCGTGGGCGCGGCTGCGCTTGGCATGGCGCGCCGCGCGCTTGACGAAACGCTCAACCGGGCGGGATCGCGCGAATTGTTCGGCGCACCGCTGGGCAATCTGCAAATGGTGCAGGCGCATATTGCCGACATGGCGCTTGAAATCGATGCCGCGGCGTTGTTGATCTACCGCGCCGCCTGGGCAAAAGACCAGGGCGCCGCGCGGATCAGTCGCGAGGCGGCAATGGCCAAACTTTACGCCACCGAAATTGCGCAAAAGGCGATTGACGCGGCGGTTCAGATCCACGGCGGGGACGGTGTGCGTAAAGGCTCGGTCGTGGAAGGTTTGTACCGAGAAATCAGGGCGTTGCGCATATACGAAGGCGCTTCGGACGTACAGAAGATCATCATCGCGCGCCAAATCATGGGAGAGAATTCATGACACTGGGCCCAACTGCTCATCTTGACACCTTCACACGCGACAACCTGCCGCCCGCCGACCAGCAGCCCGATTTCCTGCTCGAGGATTTTCCCTATCCCGAATACCTGAATGTCGGCGTTGCCCTGACCGGCGCGATGGTGGACAAGGGGTTTGGCGACCATACCGCCCTGATCGGCAATGGCCGCCAGCGCACCTACAAGGAACTCGACGACTGGACCAACCGGCTGGCCCATGCGCTGGTGCAGGATTACGGCGTCAAACCCGGCAATCGGGTGCTGATCCGCAGCGCCAACAACCCGGCAATGGTCGCCTGCTGGCTGGCCGCCACCAAGGCGGGCGCGGTGGTGGTCAACACCATGCCGATGCTGCGCGCGGGCGAACTGGGCCAGATCGTGGACATCGCGAAGGTCAAATTCGCGCTTTGTGACAGCCGCATGATGGACGAGATCGTTGCCTGCGGCAAAACCTCCAAGCATTTGAAAACCATCGTTTCTTTTGACGGCACCGCCAATCATGACGCCGAGCTTGACCGGGCCGCGCTGTCAAAACCCGTGCGGTTCGATGCCATACGCACGGGTCGCGATGACGTGGCGCTGCTTGGCTTTACCTCGGGCACCACCGGCACGCCCAAGGCCACGATGCATTTTCATCGCGACCTTCTGGTCATTGCCGACGGCTATGCGCGCGAAGTGCTGGGCGTGACGCCCGATGACGTGTTCGTCGGCTCGCCACCCTTGGCATTCACCTTTGGCCTTGGTGGTCTGGCGGTATTTCCGCTGCGGTTCGGCGCAACGGCGACACTTTTGGAAACCGCCAGCCCTCCAAACATGATCGAGATCATCGAAACCTACAAAGCCACGGTCTGCTTCACCGCACCAACCGCGTACCGCGCGATGATGCGCGCAATGGACGAAGGCGCCGATCTTTCAACATTGCGGTGCGCGGTTTCCGCCGGCGAAACCCTGCCGGCACCGGTTTATGCCGACTGGCTGGCAAAAACCGGCAAGCCGATGCTGGATGGCATCGGCGCGACCGAAATGCTGCATATCTTCATCTCGAACCGGTTTGGCGACAGCAAACCGGCCTCGACCGGGCGTCCTGTCACCGGTTACGAGGCGAAAATCGTCGATGACGACATGAACGAAGTTGCCGACGGCGAACCCGGACGGCTGGCGGTGCGCGGGCCGACCGGGTGCCGGTATCTCAACGACGCGCGACAAACCGAATATGTTCGCGGCGGCTGGAACATCACCGGCGACACTTTCGTGAAGGGCAAGGATGGCACGTATCACTTTGCCGCGCGCAACGACGACATGATCGTGTCGTCCGGGTACAATATCGCGGGCCCCGAGGTCGAGGCGGCGCTGCTGTCGCATCCCGACGTGGTGGAATGCGCCGTGATCGGCGCGCCGGACGAAACGCGTGGTCATATCGTCCAGGCGCATGTGGTGCTGGAAAGTCTCGCCGCAAGATCGCCCAAAACAATCAAGGCGTTGCAGGACCATGTTAAAGCGGATATCGCCCCTTACAAATACCCGCGTTCGATCCGGTTTGTCGACGCGTTGCCGAAGACCCAAACCGGCAAGATCCAGCGATTCCGGCTGAAGGGGGACGGATGAACATCGAGCTTCAGATTGATCCGGGCGCGCCGTGGATCGGATTTTCGGGGCCGATCGCCGCCGCCAAACGAAGAATTTTCCCGAAAACTCTTCTGGCAGACGCGGCCCTGATCGCCCTGAACAGGGTTTCACAGCCCTTTGTGATGGGAATATTTTTCGGGGGAAATATGCGTTCGGTCGCGCGACACATGGCGCCTGATCGGGAACGCTTGCAAGAGATTTGGTCGGGATGCTCGGCAATCCCGCCGCGACAAGAGGAAACGGAATGAGCGACTTCACAGCAACCAAAGCCATGTTCCATCTGCCCGAGGGCGTGATCTATCTTGACGGCAACTCGCTTGGCCCGCTGCCCAAAGCCGCTGGCACCATGGTGTCGGACATGATTGAGGGCGGTTGGGGCGAGATGCTGATCACCGGCTGGAACAAGGCCGGATGGGAGCAACTTCCCAGACAGATCGGCGACAGGATTGCCCGGCTGATCGGGGCCGAGCCCGGCCATGTCGTGATGGGGGACACGCTGTCGATCAAGGTCTATCAGGCGGTGGCTTCGGCGCTGGAACTGAACCCGGACCGGCGGGTCGTGCTGTCGGACAACGGCAATTTCCCGTCCGATCTTTATATGGCACAGGGTCTGCTGAAATCGCTCGGCGAAGATTTCGAGCTGCGCGTGGTCGACCCCGAAGCGGTGGCCGACCACCTGAACGAAGACATCGCCGTGCTCATGCTGACCGAGGTCGGATACCGGGACGGGCGCAGACATGACATGGCGGCGCTGACCGAACGGGCCCACGCCACTGGCGTGCTGACGGTCTGGGATCTGGCGCATTCCGCCGGTGCGATCGAGGTTGATCTGGCCGGCGTGAATGCGGATTTCGCCGTTGGCTGCACCTACAAATACCTCAACGGCGGTCCGGGCGCGCCGGCCTTTATCTACGTCGCCCCGCGCCACGCCGAAACCGTGCGCCCTGCGCTTTCCGGCTGGCTTGGCCACGAGGAACCGTTTGCGTTCGATCTTGATTATCGTCCGGGGGCCGGGATCGACCGGATGCGGGTCGGCACGCCGCCGGTGCTGGCCTTTCAGCCGCTGATGGCGGCGCTGGACATCTGGGACATGGTGGATATGGCGGATGTCCGGGCGCAATCCGTGGCGTTGTGCGAACTGTTCATCCACGAGGTCGAAGCGAACTGCCCGCAGGTACGGCTGGGCAGCCCGCGCGACGCCGCCGCACGCGGCTCGCAGGTCTCGTTCCGGTTCGAGAACGGATTTCCCGCCATGCAGGCCCTGATCGCGCGTGGTGTGATTGGTGATTTTCGCGCACCGGACACGATGCGGTTTGGTTTCACGCCGCTATATATCGACCGGAACGACGTGCTGGCCGCGGCCGGGGTCGTGGCGGATGTCTTGAACAACAACCTGTGGGACCGACAGGAATACAAGGTCCGATCGAGGGTGACATGAGCATCGACCCAGCCGATGACGGCGCAGAGATGTCGTTCGATGGCCGTATGTCCTACGGTGATTACCTGCGTTTGAATCAAATACTTGACGCACAGACCCTGCGCACGGATGCCCATGACGAAATGCTGTTCATCATCCAGCATCAGACCTCGGAATTGTGGATGAAACTGGCCCTGCACGAGGTCACCGCCGCGCGGGATGCGATCCGGTCCGGCAATCTGCAACCGGCCTTCAAGATGCTGAGCCGGGTTGCGCGGATATTCGAACAACTGAACACTGCCTGGGATGTTCTGCGCACCATGACCCCCAGCGAATATACCCGGTTCCGCGACGATCTGGGCCAGTCCTCGGGGTTTCAGTCGCACCAGTACCGGTTGATCGAATTCGCGCTTGGCAACCGCAATGGCGCGATGCTGAAACCTCATGAACACCGCCCGCGCATTCTGGAACTGCTGACCGACGAACTGGCCCGGCCCAGCCTTTATGACGAGGCATTGCGCCTGCTGGATCGTTCGGGGATCGCGATACCGGGCGAAGTGCTGAACCGGGATGTCCGTGTGACCCATGTTGAAAATCACGCGGTGGTCGACGCATGGCGCAGGGTCTATGAAGACCCCGAAACCCATTGGCAGATTTACGAACTTGCCGAAAAACTGGTCGATTTCGAGGATTATTTCCGCCGCTGGCGGTTCAATCATGTCACCACGGTCGAACGCATCATCGGCTGCAAGCGCGGCACCGGCGGCACCAGCGGGGTGAATTACCTGCGCCGGATGCTCGATGTCGTGCTGTTCCCGGAACTCTGGCAGGTCAGGACCGAATTATGAGCGCCCGGACCGTGCCGGGCGACCCGCTACACACACGCCTTCATCCGGAAAACTGGAAACCGGCGCGCGGCTATGCCAACGGTATTCTGGCCGAGGGGCGGATGGTGTTTCTGGGTGGTCATATCGGTTGGAACGCCCGGCAGGAATTTGAGACCGACGATTTTGTCGGGCAGGTCGATCAGTGCCTTGCCAACATTCTGGCCGTACTGGCCGAAGCCCATGGCGGCCCCGAACATATCGTGCGCCTGACCTGGTACATCACCGACAAGACCGAGTATCTGGCGCGGCTAACCGATCTGGGCGCGGTCTATCGCGCGCGAATGGGTCGCAATTATCCGGCGATGGCGATGGTTCAGGTGGTGGCCCTGATCGAGGATCGGGCCAAGGTGGAGATCGAGGCGACGGCGGTCCTGCCGGGCTAACCGGCCGCCGCATCCTCGATCTGGCTGGCCACGCCTTCGGCCCGGTCGGCGATTTTTGACAGAACCGCCACCAGTTCGGCCGGTACGACCGGCACGTCCACACGCTTTTCAACAACTTCCGACGCGGCGGCAGCCCCGTTTCCGGCGGCATTCAGTTTGGCCTGGGTCTGGCGCAGTTCTTCCTCCAGCCCCGCGGTCTTGTCGGCCAGCATCAGCCCCGCCATCAGCAGCATCCGCACTTCGGGGACGCGCCCCAGCGCACCCGCCAGCGCCTGTGCCTCGGTGTCCAGCAGGCTGGCCGCGGATTTCAGGAAATGCTCTTCGCCTTGCTGGCACGCGACCTGAAACGACCGGCCCCCGATCAGGATTTCGATTTCAGACATGAATCTGCCCCTCTACCAGCGGTTTCAGCTCTTGAAGGATCGTGTCCATTTCGTCGACATCCGCCGCGCGGGTGGACCGCAGGCTTTCAAGCTCGGCCCGCATCGATTGATCGATGGCGTCGGCATCGGGCAGGAATTCCGCGTTCCGGTCGCGCAAGATTGCGACCGATTCGCGCAACTGCGCATTGGCGCTTTTCAGCCGCTGAAATTGCACGTCCTGGCTTTCGATCCGGGCCTTCAGCCGGTCGATCTTCACGTCCTGCATCGGATCACTGCCAGCGCTTTCGGCGATCGGGTCAGACGTGGCTCCGTGCAATCGGGCCTCGGCCTGGCCGCGGGCGGCCTCGGCGGCCCGCATCCGGGTGTTCGCCTCGGTCGCGGCACTTTTGGACTGCGCCAGCGCGGTTTCCGCTTCGACCTGGGCCTTTTCGGCCTGTGCCAGCCGGGATTCAGCACTCAGACGGGCGGCGCTGGCGGTCTGGCATTCGTTTTCCGCCGCCGCAAGCCGCCCCTTCAGCGCCTGAACCTCGCGGCGTTCCGCCTCGATATCCGCGCGCTCTTCGGCCAGCGTGGCCTCAAGCTCTTCGATCAATGCGGCGTCGCGTTCGCGCACCCGATCGTCGCCCTTGCTGTTGGTTGCAGATTGCGCCTCCAGACGTGAAATTTTGTCGAGCGCCGCAAAAATTCGCGCCTGATAGGCTTCGATCCTGTCCATTTTATCGCCGTCGATATCCGTCATCGTCGAATCGCCCTGTTGTCCGTCTCATTATTTTAACCAATGTCACGGCAAAATGCTTCCCCCGAAATATTCGCGATCGATGCGCCCCGGTTCCACCGGGCCGGCAACCTGAATTGACGTTTCCGACACCCGATTAACGTCGATTCCGGGCCCGAACCACGCTATCAAGCCAAATCAATGCGGGAAACGCCAACCATGGAAAACAAGACCGCCCTGTTTCTGGCCCTGGCCATTGTCGCCCTCCTGGTCGTCGATCTGGTGTGGCTGGATTGGAATTTGCCGCTGGAGATTGCCCGCAAGGTAATGGCGCTGATCGACATGATGGCCGTCTGGCGCTGACACGTTCCCGACGCTTTGCGCAATTCCGCGCCATTTTGGGATTCCCATCGCCGCGCATATGTGCCAAGGTCGCGTCAGGCCGCCGTTCAAGAGCGGCCGCAGGCAAGCAGAGCACGAATGACCAAGCAGCGCAGAAATCCGGCGGTAAGTGCTGTGGCAATCTTTGCCACAACGTTTTCCCTGGCCGCCTATTTTGCGTTTGCCGCTGTTCAGGGCGAATTCGGGCTGTTTCGCAGGGTGGAAGTCCAGGCGCAGGAGCGCGACTTGTCCCAAGAACTCGCAAAGCTTGAAACCCAACTCGCCATAATGGAGAACAAGACGCGCCGCATGTCGGATCATTATCTCGATCTCGACCTGTTGGACGAGCAGGCCCGAAAGGTGCTGGGGCTGGCCCGGGGCGACGAAATTGTGATCCGCTGATCCTCCAAATCTCAGTCGACAATCGGCGAAAATCCCCGCGAGGGGATTTTTTTTGCAATTGATTTCCGGATCGTGTATAAACTAGTTTAATATTAAACTAGTTTTGGAATCTGGGGGAATCCGCGTATGGCGGCCAAAAAAACGGCAAAAAAATCCAACACTTCCAAGGCGGAACTGCTGGAATTCTACCGCGAGATGCTGCTGATCCGGCGATTCGAGGAAAAGGCGGGCCAATTGTACGGCATGGGTCTGATCGGCGGGTTCTGCCATCTCTATATCGGGCAGGAGGCCGTGGTAGTCGGGCTCGAAGCCACCTCGAAAGAGGGCGACCAGCGCATCACGTCCTATCGCGACCACGGTCACATGCTGGCATGCGGCATGGACCCCAGGGGGGTGATGGCCGAACTGGCCGGTCGCTCGGACGGCTATTCCAAGGGCAAGGGCGGTTCGATGCACATGTTTTCGCGCGAGGCGAATTTTTTTGGCGGCCACGGCATTGTCGGCGCGCAGGTGCCCCTGGGGGCGGGCCTTGGCTTTGCCAATTGGTACCGCGGCAACGACAACGTTTCGTTCGCCTATTTTGGCGATGGTTCCGCCAATCAGGGGCAGGTCTACGAAACCTTCAACATGGCGGCTCTCTGGGCCCTGCCGGTGATTTTCGTCATTGAAAACAATCAATACGCGATGGGAACCGCCATGAAACGTTCCACGTCGACGCCCGACATCTATACCCGTGGTCAGGCCTTTGGCATTCCGGGTCAGGCGGTGGACGGCATGGATGTGCTGGCGGTGAAAGCCGCCGGTCAGACCGCGGTCGAACGCTGCCGCGCGGGCAAGGGACCGTATATTCTGGAAATGAAAACCTATCGCTATCGCGGCCATTCCATGTCCGACCCCGCCAAATATCGCACGCGCGAAGAGGTGCAGAAGGTGCGCAGTGAAAAGGATCCGATCGACCATGTCCGCGACCTGCTGGTGGCTGGAAATCACGCGGGCGAGGATGATCTGAAAGCGATCGACAAGGAAATCAAGGCCATCGTCAGCGAAAGCGCTGCCTTTGCCCAGGCCAGCCCCGAGCCGGAACTCTCCGAGCTCTGGACCGATATTTACGCATAAGGAGCGGGAAAATGGCGACCAATATCCTGATGCCCGCGCTTTCCCCCACGATGGAGGAAGGGACGCTGGCGAAATGGCTGGTGAAAGAGGGCGACCGCGTTGCCTCGGGCGACATTCTGGCCGAGATCGAGACCGACAAGGCGGCAATGGAATTCGAAGCCGTTGACGAGGGCGTCATCGGCAAAATTCTGGTCGCTGAAGGCAGCGAAGGCATCAAGGTCAACGCGCCGATCGCGGTTCTGGTCGACGACGGCGAAAGCGTCACCGCCGCGCCCGAAACGGTGCCTGCAACCGCGCCTGCGCCTGTCACCCCGCAACCCGCCGTGGCCCCATCACCGCAACCGCAACCCACTGCGCCAGCGCCAACGACGCCGGAAATCCCCGCCGGAACCACCTTCAGATCGCAAACGGTCCGCGAGGCCCTGCGCGACGCCATGGCCGAGGAAATGCGCAGCGATGCCGACGTCTACCTGATGGGCGAAGAGGTCGCCGAATATCAGGGGGCCTACAAGATCAGCCAGGGACTGCTCGACGAATTCGGCCCCAAACGCGTGATCGACACCCCGATCACCGAACATGGATTCACCGGCATCGCGGTCGGATCCGCCTTTGCGGGTCTCAGACCCATCGTCGAATTCATGACCTTCAATTTCGCCATGCAGGCCGTCGACCAGATCATCAATTCCGCCGCCAAGACTCTTTATATGTCCGGTGGCCAGATGGGTTGCCCGATCGTCTTTCGCGGTGCCAACGGTGCCGCCGCCCGCGTCGGGGCCCAGCACAGCCAGGATTATGCCGCCTGGTACGCGCAGATTCCGGGCCTCAAGGTCGTGCAGCCCTATTCGGCCGCTGACGCCAAGGGCCTGCTGAAATCCGCGATCCGCGATCCCAACCCCGTCATCTTTCTTGAAAACGAAATCCTCTACGGTCAGGCTTTCGACGTGCCCGACATTGACGATTTCACCGTGCCGCTGGGCCGCGCCCGCATCTGGCGCAAGGGTACCGATGTTACCATCGTCAGTTTCGGCATCGGCATGAAATACGCGCTGGATGCCGCCGACCAACTGGCAGGCGACGGCATTTCCGCCGAGGTGATCGACCTCAGGACCATCCGGCCGATCGATTACGAAACCATCCTCGCCAGCGTCCGCAAGACCAACCGCTGTGTCACCGTCGAAGAGGGCTTCCCCGTCGGTTCCATCGGCAACCACCTCGCCGCCAAAATCATGACGCAGGCGTTCGACTATCTCGACGCGCCGGTCCTCAACTGCACCGGCAAGGACGTCCCCATGCCCTATGCCGCCAATCTCGAAAAACTGGCGCTGACCTCAACGGTCGAGGTAATCGACGCCGTGAAATCAGTGACTTACCGGTAATATGCCATGGAGATCAAAGGCCGCGACCCCGCAACCGAATGCTACCGCGTCACGCTCGATGTTGACGGCCGCCGCATCACGGCGCTGGTGCCCGAGCGCCTCGCCGACGATTTCCGCCTGTTTGGTGCGCGACCCTCGCACCAGACCGCCTATGTCTGGATGGCCGAAAACAAGGCCCGGATCGAAAATGCAATCACCCGTCTGGCCCGTGGCGAAACCCGCTTGAAGACGCCGTTCGACCAGATCATCCTCGTCAAGGAAAGCTGAAATGCCCACCCAAATCCTGATGCCCGCCCTTTCCCCGACCATGGAGGAAGGCACGCTTGCAAAATGGCTGGTGAAAGAGGGCGACACCGTCGCATCGGGCGACCTGCTGGCCGAAATCGAGACCGACAAGGCGGTGATGGAATTTGAAGCGGTCGACGAGGGGATCGTCGGCAAATTGCTGGTCGCCGAAGGCACGCAGGGCGTGACCGTCAACACCCCGATTGCCGTCCTGATCGAAGAGGGCGAAAGCCCCGATGACCCCACCAACGTTGCCGCCGCCGCACCCGTCGCCACCCCGCCACCGTCTTCACCGGCGACCGCCCCGGCCGCGCCGGCGCAAATGCCCGGCAAACCCACCGGCGCCCGCCTGTTTGCGACCCCCCTCGCCCGGCGCATCGCTGCGGACAAGGGGCTTGATCTTTCCACGATCACCGGCACCGGCCCCAATGGGCGCATCGTCAAGGCAGATGTGGCCGACGCCAAACCAACCGCAGCCCCCATTGCCGCCGCAACCGCCGCGCCGCCGGTCGCACCACCCTCCGGCCCTGCCACCGAAACCATCCTCAAACTCTATGCCGACCGCGAATTCGAAAGCGTGGCGCTTGACGGCATGCGTAAAACCATCGCCGCCCGCCTTTCCGAGGCGAAATCAACCATCCCGCACTTCTATCTGCGCCGCGACATCCACCTTGATGGGCTGCTGAAACTGCGCGGCCAGATGAACAAGGGTCTGGAAAGCCGCGGCATCAAACTCAGCGTCAACGACTACATCATCAAGGCCTGCGCCATGGCCCTGCAAGACGTCCCCGACTGCAATGCCGTCTGGGCGGGCGACCGCATCCTGAAACTGAAGCCCTCCGACGTCGCCGTCGCCGTCGCCATCGAGGGCGGCCTGTTCACGCCGGTTTTGCGCGACGCCGACACCAAGACGCTCTCGACGCTGTCGACCGAAATGAAAGACCTCGCCGCTCGCGCACGCACCCGCAAACTCGCACCCCACGAATATCAAGGCGGTTCTTTCGCCATCAGCAATCTCGGCATGTTCGGCATCACCAATTTCGATGCGGTCATCAATCCGCCGCACGGCTCGATCCTCGCGATCGGTGCGGGCGAAAAGAAACCCGTCGTCGGGCCCGACGGGGCGCTTGCCACGGCCACCGTGATGTCGGTCACCCTGTCGGTCGATCACCGGGTCATCGACGGCGCGCTCGGTGCGCAGTTTCTGGCCGCCGTCAAAACTTATCTCGAAGACCCGATTTCGATGCTCGCCTGACCGGCGGAACCGTGCCACCTTCGCCGCGCGCCCGCCCTTTCATGGTTCCCGAAATACTCTCGCCGCAGGCGAAATCACGCCGCAATGCGGCGTGCACGCCAGCGGCACCATAGACCGACCATTCTCCATCGAATGGTTCGGGCTTTTTGGCGGGCCTTATCCCTGGCTCCCACAAAGCCACAAATCACCGTGCCAACGGACGGCCCAATGGGGCGTGCGGCCTATTGTCCCTCGCAATCGGCTGGTCTTCGGCGCAGAATGCGCGGGGCCGATCCCCGCCATGTGATGGTTTTGGGTTTTCGGGCCGCCGGGTTCAGTCGTTCTTCGTGATCATCTGATCCATCATCACCGACGGCTGTTCGCACCCCGCTTCGCCGACGATCCGCGCCGGCACGCCCGCCACGGTCTTGCACGGCGGCACCGCTTCCAGCACCACCGAACCCGACGCAATGCGTGAACAATAGCCTACCGTGATGTTGCCCAGAACCTTGGCCCCGGCCCCGATCAGAACGCCGTTTTCGATTTTCGGATGCCGGTCGCCATCGGCCTTGCCGGTACCGCCAAGCGTGACCGAATGCAGCATCGAAACATTGTCACCGACCACGGCGGTTTCGCCAATCACGATCGAATGCGCGTGATCGATCATGACGCCCTGCCCGATCCGGGCATTGGGGTGAATATCGATCCCGAACACTTCGCTCACGCGCATCTGAATGAAATAGGCCATTTCGCGGCGCCCGCTCATCCACAACCAATGCGCCACGCGATAGGCCTGAACGCCCTGAAATCCCTTGAAAAACAGCAGCGGCTGAATGAACCTGTGGCATGCCGGATCGCGCTCATAGATCGCCACGATATCCGCCCGCGCCGCTTGCCCCAGCGCGGGGTCGCTCTGATAGGCAAGGTCCACGATTTCGCGCAATATCTGATCCGTCATCTCACCCGAGGCAAGTTTCAGGCTCATCCGATAGGACAGCGACCGCTCCAGCGCATCATGGTGCAAAATCCCCGAATGCACCAACCCGCCCAGAATCGGTTCCTGATCGACGATATCGCGCGCTTCGTCGCGAATGCGGCTCCAGACCGGGTCAAATCCGGCGACGGCAGGTTGCTTTTCCGGCATTTCTCTTCCTCAACGGCTGACTTTCCTTACTACAGATAGGCGTCTAGTGTCACGAGTCAAAGGCGTGGTCGCGGGAATTCTTTGATGGACGAACAACGACTTGCCGGATTTCACGTAAGGCTCGGCGAAATCCTTGCAGAATTGGACAGTGCCGACCACGAGACCCGCGAAGGTCGTGCCGTGGTAGCGCTTGATCAGCAAAGCGTCGGTCGCCTGTCTCGGATGGACGCGTTGCAACAGCAGGCGATGGCGCAGGCCACGCATTCTCGACGCAAACAGCAGCGCCTGCGTGTCAAGGCCGCGCTCGCCCGGATCAGGGCCCGCGAATACGGTGTCTGCGTTGAATGCGGCGACGATATCAGCCCCGCCCGGCTTGACAGTGATCCGACCCTGCCGCGCTGCATCAACTGCACGCGCGGGTGATCCGGCAGGCCAGCAACGCCTCGAACACCAGGATCAGGCAGGCGCAATAATCCGGGTCATCCAGATACGGTTCCGGCGCCAGCCGCGCGTTTCGCGCCGCCACTTCCAGCGTTCCGTCCCCCCACATCGGGTGGCATTTCCCGGTTTCGCGCCGATATTCGTCCGCCGCGAACGCCGCCCGGATCAACCGTTCCATCATCGCGCGCCGCGCCGGTTCCGGGACCGCCAGCAATGCCCGTGCGGCGCTCACGGCGTCGCCGTGCAGCACCGGGCGCATCAGACGCTGGCCGGGACTTCCAGCGCGACGCTGTGCACCGCCAGCCGCACCGTGCCGGTGGCGAAATTCCCACCCGTCGGGGTCAGAACCAGCGGCGTGTCCGCCCAATAGGTGACCGGCGCGCCGCTCAGCCCTCGCACCCACGAATTCTTGCTGATCCCCAGCCCGCTGCCATAGCGGTTGGACGATCCGGCAACGCCCAGTTCCCACCCGGTCAGGCCGGTTCCCGTCAGATCGACGACAACCCTGCCGGTGATCCCGATGACCTGTTCGCCATTGGCGATGACGTTGGCCGTGGTCGAGGTCGCACCGGCACCGATCACATGATCAATCTCGGTAATCCGGTGGATCGTCGCCGCCCCCCCCGCGGAAACCACCAGCGCGTCGGTCCGCCAGGCGGTTCCGTCGTGAAAAGCGGTCTTGTGATCGTCGATCACAAAGGCCCGCCACCCGGCCAGAGGCGTCAGAAACACCCAGCCCCCGTTGGCCAGCACCGCCACCTCGCCGGCATGCCCGTTCCAGTCGTTGACCGCTCCGGCCGGCACGCCGTAGGCCGTGCCATCAGAAGCGCCGAGCGGCGGAACGGTCGCGCTGACCGAGACCAGTTGCAACTGCGCCACCGCGTCAAGTCGCGCAAGCGCCTCGTTCACGGTCACATGTTTTTGCGCCTGCGCCGCCGCGACCAGCGGCAGCTTGAATTGGCTCGTCTCACTCATTTATGTCGATCCTTGCAAATAATCCCGCGCCGAAACGCTCTGAAATCTGGGCCACCTCAACGGCATATGCCGCCCCGGTTCCGTCGGCCGCTTTCTGCGTGCCGGCATAGGTCCAGCCCGGTGCGGCAACGTCGGTCTCCCGCACGATGGCGCCCGCCTCGATGACCCGCACCCGATACGCCTCAAACGCCTCGCCCAGAGGCACGTCGCCCGCACCCCAGCGATCGCCGTCAATGCGCGTCCGGCGCACCCAGTCAAACGTCCGGTCCCCGTTCGACTGTTTCACCGACCGCAGATGCCCCGGCGCATAGGGGCGCAGCCCGACACCGGAAAAAGCCCGGATTTCATGTACATAGGATATATCGGAATACGGTCGTGCCGCCGGACCGATCCGATAGTGCCGCGCAAGATCGCGCGCGGACATTGCCAGTTCGACCTGCGGCAGGTGCCCGTCCAAGACCACCACCTGACTGCCGACCGGCCAGCTTGCGGGGATCAGCGCCTCCGTGCCCGCCTGCCCGCGCAACAGCACGCGCAGCTCGTACGTATCCGCCGCCACCAGATTGGTATCCGAGAACTGCACCACCTCCCAGACATCGTCGTTACCGCTTCCGATCGCCAGAATATTGGCCCCGTTCAGCACGTTTTGGGCACTTGCCGAGGCAAGCGCACCGCCGAACATCTTGACCCGAAAACCCGCGCCGTTATCCCAGCGCCCCGGCATCGCCGACCAAAGCGGCGTTTCGGTCACGCCGATCACCGCACTGCTTTCGATCAGCCGGTTCAGCACATACCCGTCATCCGTCGGCGATGCGAACAACGCCACCGACCCCGGCCAGGGCGTCGCCGTCACCGCGACATGCGGTGCGTGCTCGATTTCGGAACCACGGATCAGCGGCAGATCCAGAAACAGCGGATAGACCGGAACCGGCGCCACGAAATCGCTGACCGAGCCACCGGAATCCGGGTTCCGAGACGGCAGATAAACCGCCTTTTCGATCCGCACCGCCTCGGCCCGCCGCGCGCCGACATCCTCCAGCCGATCGATACGATACAACCCGCCGCCCGAAC
>Ga0114932_10003748_pt1 | contig 14651 bp, 13 predicted proteins | sample 2SBtaG_2_FD_87286 | JGI IMG/M metagenome (GOLD analysis project Ga0114932, IMG submission 87286) | Deep subsurface microbial communities from Kolumbo volcano to uncover new lineages of life (NeLLi) - 2SBTROV12_ACTIVE470 metaG | ecosystem: Environmental > Aquatic > Marine > Volcanic ...
AACATTTACAACCAATAGTCCTTTAACTTTTATTGACTAATTAGTTATAGAAAATGATTTCACCAATTAAGTCGTAGATAATAATTAAATTATAAATATTTAGTATTCGCTTGTGCTATTTATATCCTTGTCTTTTCCATTAAGGCTATTTCTTTATGCATTCAACCGGCAATAAAATTATTTTAAACCTGATATAACTATTGATTTTTCATGGGGTAAACCCATAGTTTCAGCAGAAATTAGAATTTGGTTCCAACTTTCAGTATCTAAACGTATACCGTTTCTAGCTCTCGATTGACTTGATATTCTTTCAGGCTCCCCTGGTACTAAAACTGGATAATCTAGATTTACTGGTGGGGACGCTTTTACAAATTTAGACATAGCATCAATTTCATCATTTATCCAATCAAGATCGCCTAACCTTGAAGGATCAATAACTATCACTGTCATAGTATTAATAATTCCTTCTAGGCGTTTGTTTTTTGGTTGTATTGTTCCCCCTCCAGATAAAACACCTGATAACAATTCAGCCATTAGAGCTAAACCGTAGCCCTTATGTTCAGCAAAAGGAAGTAGGGCTCCTTTAGGATCATTAAACATGACACCTGGATCTCTAGTTGAGTGGCCATCTTTGTCAATTAAAATACCTTCTTGCATTAATTCTCCGGCGTTATGTGCAACACGTAATTTACCCATAGCCACCTTACTAGTTGCCATATCCAGTATTATTGGCCTTGATTTTTCTTTAGTAGGCATTGCAATGCAAACAGGATTGGTTCCAAAACGAGAATCTGACCCTAGGTGTGGGGCTACAATAGTAAAATGATCAGTTACGTTAACAAAGTGTAAAGAAATAAACCCAGCCTCAGTGGCCATTTTTCCATATGCACCAACTCGACCTATATGATGAGAGTTTTTAAGCGTCATAACGACAACGCCAGTCATTTTACATCTCTCCAGAGCATACTCCATTGCCTCAGCAGCCACCCGTTGACCGTATCCTTTACCTCCATCAAACTGAAGAAATGAGCCATTATCTGAAGTGTTTTGTACACTCGTATTAGGCAATAATAATTTTTTCTGTAAGTTCGCTATATATGTAGGTATAATTCCAACACCATGACTATCATGACCTGTTAAGTTTGCTTCTACTAAGTGATCAGATACAATCCTACACTCGTCAGCATCACTTCCACCAAGTCTAATAATTTCATAGACTAAGTCTCGTAATCGTCCAGCCTCAACGATAATTTCATTATCCATAATCAGAAACCTATTTTATTTTTAAAAAATATTGGTCAATAATAATTCAGAATAATAATTAAACTACGGGAGATCGACCGCCATCCACATTAATAGCACAGCCAGTAATATAAGAAGCCGCATCGGAAACTAAGAAACACGCCATATTTGCAAATTCCTCAGCTTCACCAATCCTTCCCATCGGTAGCTGCTCTTCAATTGGTGAGATATATTCATCAAATGTTTTTTCAGGTGCAGATCTTTTATGACGACGTTCGTGTTGTCCAGAACGAATTAAACCGACTAAGAGAGCATTAACTAGTATATTATTAGGAGCACCTTCCCCAGCCAGTACCTTTGTTAACGCCATACCTGCCGCTCGAGAAACAGAAGTGGGCGCGCTCCCTGCTCCTGGTGATTTACCACTAATAGCCAGCACATTTATTATTCTACCCCATTTCTGCTCAGCCATACTAGGAAATGCTAAACGTGAAAAACGTATTGCAGCATATAATTTTAAATCCAAATCTGCCTGCCACATCTCATCAGTAGTTTCTAAGAATGGTCCTATAGCATGAGCACCGGCATTATTTACCAAAATATCTACTTGACCTAATAAAAGAGAGTTAGCTTTCCATACTTCTTGAATTTGATTTGCATCAGTAACGTCACAACAAAATGTTTCCACGCGCACCTGGCTGCCTTTAACAGAACTAATAATATCTTGTTTTGCACTTTCTAATTTACTAGCATCACGCGCTAACAGAGCTACATTAGCACCAGATTGAGAAAATTTATGGGCCATTGCAAGTCCAAGTCCTTCACTACCGCCAGTAATTAAAGCCGTTTTTCCATCTAAACGAATATCCATAAACTTCTCCTAAGGTTTTAATAATATAAAAATAATAATACTATGCTATAAACGTTGTTTTGACATCCTTACATTTATGCATAAATGTCATATTAGATTAAATAAAAGGATATGGATTCATGACGAAGACAAATCATTTTCACACATCACACTGGGGTACGTTTACTGCTGAAGTAGAGGATGGTCGTCTTACTGGTGTACAGCCTTTTTCCAAGGACACAGACCCTTCACCAATTATGTACTCAATGATTGATGCTGTTTATGATGAAAGTCGCGTTCTAAAACCGATGATTCGTAAAGGTTGGCTAGATAAAAAATCTATTAATCACCGTCAGAAAAGAGGAACTGATCCATTTATATCCGTACCATGGGATGAAGCCTTGGATATAGTGGCAAATGAAATTGAACGCGTTCGCTCTGATCATGGAAATAGCTCAATATTCGGCGGTTCTTATGGATGGTCAAGTGCCGGTCGATTTCATCACGCAAAAACTCAATTACAGCGTTTTTTAGGTACAGTAGGAGGTTTTACAGGGCAAGTTCATACTTATTCAATAGCAGCTGGCTATGCAATTTTACCTTATATTTTAGGCAGTGCTCAAGCGGCTATGGCCGAAGCGACAACTTGGGATTCAATAGTTGAAAATTCTGAACTATTTGTTGCTTTTGGCGGCGTTCCAATGAAAAACACACAAGTAACCTCTGGTGGACCTGGGCAACATGTTGCATCTGACTATTTAAAGAAAGCCATTAAATCAGGCGTCAAATTTGTAAATATATCCCCTATTCGAGATGACACAGCTGATTTCCTTAATGCCGAATGGTTACCGTTACGGCCAAATACAGACGTAGCTTTAATGCTTGCATTGGCGCACACTTTATATGACGAAGGTCTTGCCGATGAAGTTTTTCTGGACAAATACTGTGTTGGTTATGAGAAATTTAAAAGATATTTAAATGGTGAAGATGATGGACAAATAAAAAATGCAGAATGGGCCTCTAGCATATGTGAAATTGGATCACTAGAAATAAAAACCCTCGCTCGCCGAATGGCATCAAAACGTACAATAATTAATACTAATTGGTCACTTCAACGTGGAGACCATGGCGAACAACCATTTTGGATGACTGTGGTATTAGCTGCTATGATCGGTCAAATTGGTCTACCAGGAGGCGGGTTTGGTTTTGGCTACGGAAGCATGGGAAACATCGGTAATCCCAGACAACCTATACCTACACCAATGCTTTCAGCAGGTACAAATCCATGTGATAGTTGGATTCCAGTAGCTAGAATATCGGATATGCTTCTTAATCCTGGAACCGAATATGATTTCGATGGAAAGAAAAGAAATTATCCAGATATAAAACTTATATATTGGTGCGGTGGAAACCCCTTTCATCATCACCAAGACCTAAATCGTCTTGTAGAGGCATGGCGCAAGCCAGAAACTATAATTGTCAATGAACCGTGGTGGACAGCTACTGCTAAGTTTTCTGACATAGTTTTACCGTCTACAACAACCTTAGAACGCAATGATATAGGCGCCACATCCCGTGATAGGTTTATCCTAGCAATGGAACAGACAATTGATCCATTAGGTGAAGCAAGGCATGATTATGATATATTCTGTGAATTAGCTAAACGCATGGGAACAGAGCTTGAATTTACTGAAGGACGTAACGAAAGCGATTGGCTGCGACATATATATAATCGTTCAAGACAACGTGCTGCAGAGCATGATCTGACTATGCCATCATTTGAGAGTTTCTGGAAAAAAGGTCATATAGAAATACCGAAACCTAGAGAACCATATGTAATATTATCGGATTTTAGGGCTGATCCAAATCTTTTCCCTTTACCAACAGAGTCAGGAAAAATAGAAATATTCTCTAAGATAATAGATAGTTATGGCTACGAAGATTGCATTGGCCACCCCGTCTGGCTTGAGCCTGTGGAGTGGTTAGGAGGAAAAGAGATTAAGGATTTTCCCCTACACATGATTTCTAATCAACCTAAGACCCGCCTACATGGACAAATGGATAATGGAAAAATTAGCCGTGAAAGCAAAATAAATCAGCGAGAACCAGTATGGATACACCCAGATGATGCAAAAGAACGAAATTTATCTTCGGGGGATATTGCACGTTTATTTAATTTACGTGGAGAAATACTCGCTGGTATTGTAGTAACTAACGAGGTTAGAAAGGGCGTTGTACAATTATCCACTGGTGCCTGGTATGACCCAGAGAGCCCAGATACTGAAAATAGTTTAGATAAACATGGCAACCCAAACGTACTCACAATAGATAAAGGAACATCTAGACTCGGTCAGGGTCCTAGTGCTCACAGCACGCTAATACAGATAGAGAAATTTAATGGACCGTTACCACCTTTAACTGCATTCAAACCACCAATTATTCTAGAAAAATAAACATTGAAAACTATTAAAGTAATTAAGCGGTAAAGTTGATAAAGTATTTAGTTTTAATTATTAATCATGACTTATTAAAAAACTTATCATATAGTTCAGGTCTTTGCCACTGATCAAGAACCCCTGCTTTAGCTCCATTACTATTAGCTGATAGCACTTCATCATCTTGTGATCGTAAATCACGTATTCTTGAAAGATCTATATCTACAACTGACATTCCAGCGGATGTACTTTCAAATAGTATTTCTTCAGGTGATGCAACCATTGCTAAACCAGTTTCAGACTCAGAAAATAAATTTTGCGTAGTTATAGTAATAGCTAGATTTTCAATAGACCTAGACCATATTAAATTTCGCCAAGTATCCCAAAGCTTTAATTTGTCAACACCACCTGGTAAGAATATAATTTCTGCTCCGCGTAATGCTAATGCTCTAGACACCTCAGGAACGTAAACTTCGCTACACATGGCTAGACCAACTTTACCATGTTCTGTATCAAAAACTGGAAATTCATTACCTGGCACATATTGGAATTCCCAATACCCACCTCCAGTATAAATCCAGGGCCCAGGAGGATGTGTTCTTTTATACTCACCTGGTTTTCTTCCGTCTGGATAAGCAAGTACTAATAAATTGTGGGCTGTACTATCAATCTCACTTATTGGTTGAAGGGTGCCAAACTGTACATACACCTTATATTTAGAGGCTGCCTCAGCTATATCATCAATAGGATTGTAAGTAGCGGGCATCCGCCATGGTCCAGGATATGATTCGGGAAATGTAACAAACTCTGCGCCCTCTTCAGATGCTTGCTTTATATATTCAATAGCATCGGCAATATTTTTTTTATCACCAGGTGGTTTGTGAGCCATAGGTTGAACAACAGCGACTTTAAAACTCATAATATAAACCCCTATAAGAATAATAATTAGATTAAAGCAGTTGAGATTCTGCCAAAGTATTAGCTAACTGAGCATCAGCATGTTTATCTACTAACTTACAAGACCATTCAATGTTATAAGAAAGAGCTGCTTCAAGCATCTGAGAATGGTCATCGTGAGCTCTTCTTTCTTCTTGGTGATTGAGAATTAATGATCTTCTGTACCTAGTGGCTTGATCATAAATAATTTTTCTGAAATTTAAAATCCATTCTGATGTACATCGGGAAACTAATGTATCATGAAACTGATCATTAGCTACTTCCCAGGCGTCTACTGTTTCGCCAAAATTATTTGATAATTCATAATGTTCTTTATCTAAGTTTTCATACGCTATAATGAGCTCTTGCTCCCATTTCCGATCGCCGTTTTTAAGAGATTCTTTTAACGCGGCATGCTCTAATAATTTTCTTGTATTAGTAATATCTCGTAAGTCTTTTTCAGAAATAGGCGCGACACGAAAACCCTTCTGACCTTCAGATGTAACAAGTCCATGCGAAACCAGTCTTGACAGAGCCTCGCGCAAAGGACTGGCACCTATATCATATTTATTTCGTAATTCTTCAACGCGAAGTTTACTTCCTGCAACAAGAACACCTCTTAGTATATCTTCCCTTATTCTTCTAAGGGCTAAATCTACTAATGTTGGAACTACAGTTTCGTTTACCATGTTAAACCTGAGTTATATATCATCTTCTTATATATATATTATTTATACTACTTATATTTTATATATATAGATGAAGCAAATAAAGCACAAAAAAAGTGCCCCAACCAGTGGGGCACTTTAAATAAATTAGTACTTAAGTTTTAAATACTTACTTTAGATTAGAATCCCCAGATATTCTGAATGATTACTGAAGTTCCTTCATTATCATCACCGGTTACTCCACCACGGTTTTCTGCTTCACTGAAGGTTATACCTGCTGCGAGTGTCCAACCTGGAGCTACTTCTGTATCCATATCAATACTAATTGCTGTATTTGTTGAATCTGGTGCACCATCAGCATTTCCTACTGAAGATGAGTAAACACCAAGTGATATATTATAAGCACCCATGTTATAACCGATACCCGCTGACATCCAGCTTCCCGCATCTGCTCCTGCTGCTGCCTGAGCATTTGTTAGTCCGGTATCATGATTATTGGCATAACCAGCTGCAATTGTAATATTGCCGAATGAAGCCGATGCACCTATACCCATTGCTTCACCAGAGGCATTAGTTGCAGTTTCATTGTCACCACTCTCATACACCCATGATGCTGATATTGAGGCTCCATTAACTTCCGCTGAGTACATAACTCCAGCACTGAGAACGTTTTCAAAACTTCCGTTATTATCTTTCTCTCCAAAACTGGAACCTGCTGCACCTCCGTCAGGGGTAAATGATGCACCAATTTGAAAACCATTCAAGCTTGGGCTGTAATAGCTTATTTTGGTTGCATTACCTGAGACAGGATCTGTACCGCCTCCTATCCAGCTTCCGCCAAAATCGAATACATCCGCATGTTCACCATCAAATCCACCACGGCCTGCGAGAGCGCTTGCACCGGTTATTTTAAACTCATCAGCTGCACTTCCGATATCTCCAAGGTGCATTGTGCCAAAATCATCACTTCCTATGTCAATCCAAAGTTTATCACCATTTTGGGTATCAGACACATTAGCAAGAAGTACAAGATTAACTCCATAAGTGAACCCATTATCCGAAGAGCCGCTCGCCGTTATGGCCAGCTCGCCTGCATCAGTTGTAAGTCCAGAACTCGAGTTAGTGTCTTCATCCTGGCTAGCTATATATGCGCTAAAACGCACTTCACCCGCTAGATCAAGTGACATGTTTTTGCCGGTTCCAACAGAACCAGCCATGGCTGGTGAGAATGCCATAACAGCAACAAGAGCTGTTCCACCTAGCAATGCCGCACGATTCATTAGTTATACTCCTTAAATTTTTATTTTACCTGGCACCTAAAAAATCAAATGCCAGTAAATCTGTTCTTCAATAATATAAAGAATCATTGATAAAAAATATATACGATTAAGCTTAAACAACACACCCATACTTATTGCAACAAGAAAATATCGATATTTTTGCCATTGTACCGTTATATTACAATAGTGTGACATATTTGCAAATGCGGTCTAATTAATTAATTATATAATAATTATTTAAATTAAATATATTTATATTAATATTTAGACCAAAATACATATTATTAAGTTATAAAATACAATTTTTATTTCTCATCAATATTATAAAATTAATAAATAGGATAATTGTGATGCTATTTCAGTGCGCAACCCACGCTTCTTCTGCAGATCATGGACATAGTGAAACTATAAAAAGCGAAAATAAGTATCTCACCGTTGATATTCATTGCCATGTTCACATACCGGAAATTGACCAGATGACTGAAGGTCATTGGAATGTAGATGATATCCCAGCAATTAAATATGCTAGTGATCTTACACGTGGCCTAAATGTTGAACAAAACAACATACTGATGCCAAAATTAACTCAGCCTGAGTTAAGAATAGCTGATATGGATGCTTGCGGCGTCGATGTGCAAGCAATTTCGCCTGCTCCATGGCATTACTGCTACTGGGCTGATCGCGATCTTGGCATAGAGACAGCAATGCATACTAATGACCATATGGCCGAGTTAGGTGCAAAATATCCAGACAGATTGGTACCAATGTGCACAGTCCCGCTGCAGGCGCCAGATCTGGCCGTAGCCGAAATTGAACGATGCCATAAAAAATATGGGATGCGGGGTGTTGAGATAGGTACTAATGTAGGTGGCAAAGAACTCACTCGTATTGGCTTAGAAAAGTTCTTTGCTAAAGTCCAAGAATTAGACATGCTTATTTTCATGCATCCTATAGGCACTACTGAAGGTGACCGGATGAAAGATCATTATTTTACTAACTTAATTGGCCACCCTCTGGAATCGGCTTTAGCTATTGGCCATTTAATATTTGATGGTTACCTAGATAAATACCCAGATTTAAAAGTATGTATCGCTCATGGTGGTGGATATTTACCAGGTTATTGGGGACGATTTGATCATCCGTACCCTACTCGTGAGGACGTACACGGAACTCTACCAAAATTACCATCGTACTATCTTAAAAAATTACACTTTGACACCGTTGTTTTCACAGAGATGCAATTACGCCATTTAATTGAGGCTTGGGGCCCTGATCATATACTAATGGGTACAGATTATCCCTATGATATGGCCGAGACAGATCCAGTTGGACACATAGATTCAGTTCAAGGCCTATCGGAGAGTGATAAGGCTCTTGTGTGGGGTGGAAATGCGGCAAGGCTCCTTAACTTAACCGAAGAACTTAGAAAATAGATTATATTAAACCAGTATCAGTTCATTGCAGAAACAATAAATAAGTAACTAGTTAATGGTAGTCTTATACTGAAGCAGAGAAATCAAAACCCGTTTCTTTTACAAAAGCTTTTATTAGATGACTGGTAATAGGACCAGGTAAGCTATCTTTCGGCTGAAAGCTATCAATTTCTCTTACTGGCATAGCACATATTGCACTAGAGGTTAAAAAGCACTCATCTGCTTGTGCTACATCATACATTGTAAAATTTTGTTCTATTAATGGAATACCTAATTGATCACATAACTCAAAAACCACCTTACGCGTTACTCCTTCAAGTATATTTCCTTCGGGTGGGGTCATGACTATCCCATCACGAACTATAAAAAAATTAGCTACAGAGTTTTCAGCTACGTTTCCATATATATCTAACATTAGAGAAAGTGAATCGCTCGAAGCTGCGTCTAGCTCTGCCAATATTTGATTCATCTTACTCGTTACTTTAGCTCTTGCCTCAATACAAATTGGAGGATTACGACGAGTTCCAGTAACAGATAATTTTATGCCAGCTTTCTGGTTCTTAGCTATAGTCTCTACCTCAACTTTACGAAAATAAATCATAATAGTAGACGGCCCCGCAGCTGATGCACTCATTGAATTAGTATCCTCCCCACGAGTAACCCAATGCCCTACACGATACATACCCCCGTTTTCTAATCTATTTTTATTAGCTTTGAGAACATCATGTGTTAATAATTTCATCTGTTTTTGATCTAGCCCAGGATCTATTCTAACGTAACGTAAAGATCGATAGAGCCTGTCTAGATGATCGTCTAGTCTAAACATATTACCATCAAAGCACGGGGTTATCTCATAAACGCCATCTCCCCATAAAAAACCACGATCAAAAGGAGAAACTCTTGCTTCAACCTCTTCTAATATTTCACCATTTAAATACATCAGTGGTTCAGATATCATAGCTAGTCCAATTCAAAGTTAGTTATTGACGCTTAAGACTACGACACAAAACAAAATAAATAAAACAATCTATTTAAATGCTATAAGATTATATGTTCTGTTATTAAAACCCATTAAGGAACCAAGATCATGGATCGGAGCTCAAACTTTATTAACCTCTCATTAGTACTCTGGTTTACTGTGAGTTTTGCGCTTACAAATAGCATGGCTGGAATGGCTTATGAAGGAGGGGCTGACCCCCTTACTGTAGCAACTGCGCGCTTCATTGTTCCAACGTTGGTTCTAGTTTTAGCTTTAGGAATTACAGGCTCTGGTTTAAAGCTTCCTATTGCAGACGCTTTAACGGCAATTGGACTTGGGATAATCACTGCAGTTTTTTCATATGCAATGTTAAATGCTATCGAAATTCTAGGCGTTTCACTCGCGGTGCTAATATTCTTCTTATTTCCTGTATTTACCAGCTTAATTATTGCAATGATGGGTTGGGAAAAACTAAGCGCCATAACTGTTATTACCGCACTTATAGCTTTTGCAGGTCTAGCTCTTACATTGGGCGTAAATGGCGAGAGTTTAAATATTGTGGGTATAATTTGCGCCCTAATAGGAGCATTTGGCCTAGCCCTTGTTTCCTCAATCAGTAGCAGGGTTATTCGCAGCGGGGATTCTCGAAAAGTTACTTTTTACATAGTTTCTAGTGCTGCAATTATTTTTATTATATTTAGTTTGATCCGTTTTGACCCCCACCTTCCTTCTACAACTAGCGGGTGGACCGGCGTAATTGGGACTTCTGTTTTCTATGCTTGCGGTATTATTGGATATTTTGCAGCAATATCAAAAATTGGCCCAGCAAAGGCAACGTTATATTCCTACGTCGAACCACTATTTACGATGTTAGCTGCCTATATATTTCTCAGCGAATTACTTCTTCCACTGCAAATAGTTGGGGCAATTATAGTGGTTGGAGCTTTGACCGTTTCAGGTGTTGCTGATTTAAGAAAAAATAAATCCTCATAATGCTTTTCATAAAAAACTAAATATGAGCAGTAGAGGAAATTTCGACTAAAAATTCTGGCTTAACCAAATCAGCTCTTATACAATATCTCGCCGGTGGATTGTTAGAAAAATATTCAGCATAAACTTCGTTCATATCTGCATAATCAGAAAGATCGGCAAGAAATATCTGATTAAAAGCAATATCGCCCAAAGAACCCCCAGCCGTTTCGACAACGCTCTTTATTGTTTCAATAACTTGACGAGTCTGAGCCTTAATATCATCTGCGCCAACTATATCACCCACTTCATTCATAGATAAAACACCCGAGACATATACTGTATTACCCACTTTGACACCTGGTGAATATGGGGCAAGAGGAGGAGCGGATCCTGCAGGTATAATAGCTTCATGTGACATTTCTAATCCTCACTATCTGTTATATTTTATTTAAGGAAAACTAATAAATGGTTGTTAAACTCATTACTCATTGTACGTGAACAAGCGTGTCCCCCGTAATTCATAAGTATAAGTTTTGAGTTTGGTATTTTTGATGCAAGTTCTTCAGAAAAATAAGCAGGAGTTTGAATGTCATCCTTAGAACAAAGAACTAATGTATCATTAGAAATTTTTTCAAGCTCACCCCTTCGGTCAAATTTTTGTACTGCTTCTATACGGCTAGTCATTATTTCGACTGGGGCTAACATGTTTTTTTGGGCTTCCTGTTGTCGTTCTAACTCATCAGAATTCTCTGTTATCCATTTAGCTGGATAGAGCATTATGCTAGTCATATCTCCATAAAGGCTTGCACCCTGACTTTCGAGTATCGATCGCCGCACTCTCCATACTTTAGATCGATAATGATCACCAAAGGTCGTACTGGCATAAATTACTAACTTTGATATTCTATTTGGATAATCAATCGCTATCGATTGGCCAATATTTCCTCCTGTCGAATGACCGACAAAATCTACCGTTCCAACACCGAGCTCATCCAACAAAGACAATATATCATCAACTAACTGGTCGATATCCTTCACATGCCTGTGTTCAGTTCTCCCCGTACCCCTTTGATCATAGGTTATGACCGTGTAATAACTAGAAAAAAAATCTACTTGTTGTTTCCAATAATTGGCTGTTCCACCCATACCAGCAACAAGCAATAATGGCGGTCCACTGCCAGAAATTTCATAATAATGATCTATTCCATTCGCTTTTTTTTTGGGCATCCTTGATACTTTCCCCTTTTACCCGTAAGTCTGTAATAGGAGTTTATTTTTTGGGAGGATCAAAAGGCATTAAAGCGCCGAAAGCCTCAGCGACATCTTCTCCAAATTCTTTACTTACCCTTTCTTTTACGGAGTGAGGCATAGTGACATCATCACGTTCAACTGGCCCCGTTAGGATTGTGAGCTGAAAGGCTGTATCTTCTCCCACATTATTAAATTCACGATAAATTCCAGGAGGACAAGAAAAAACGTCCCACTTGTTTAAAGTACGCTTATGAGCAATAGGATCACCCACTCGATATTCTATTGTGCCCTGAAGAACCATGAAGGTCTCATATGTATTGTTGTGGTCATGTAAGCATGGTCCCTGTCCTGGAGGCATTTCTGAAATAAACATGGTACAACCATTAGCTCCTTTTATTGGAGAGTCATTACCAAAAGGACTTTTGGTATCCTCCAGGATAACCGCACTTATGGTTTGCGCAAAAAATACCTCCCAAGCCTTTTGTGGAACCCATGACAAATCATCTGCAGTAGACATAGGTTTCAAGTCTTTAAATCTTCCTATTCGTTTGTCTAATTCTTCTGCTGATGGTGTATAGATTTCGCGGCTCATGAACTATCTCCTTATCTTATTTATTTATTCAGTTTATGTTAACTCAATAGATAGACTTGTCTAGGCTGGAAAATATGAGTCTAGCCAATCGCGAAGAGCCTTACGAGGACGGTCATTCCCAATCGAAAACGGAAAATGGTCAACGCCTGAAAGAAGTAAAAGATCTGTAGGCTGAGCAGCATGTGAGAATAATTGCAGAGACTGATCCGTAGGGGTAACGGAATCATCAGAAGCGTGGAATAACAATAAGGGTCTCGGAGAAATTTTACCCACAACGTCATTAGCTCTAAAATCAAACATACTCTGGGCGGTTTCTGAAGGAAATTCCATAATAACATTCTCTCCCATTTTACCTCTAAGATGTTCAGGTATGGGCACTATATCCCAGCGAGACATCTTTAGGTCAGGCTCTCCAGCTTCCCGGCGTCTTTTTCCTTCAGCTAAACTACTAGTAAACTTTTTCCAATCATCACCTATATGCTGAAGTTGGAATTTAGTATCGCCATCTCCCCAACCACAGGAGGAAATAACAGCTGCTATTCTTTCATCCACACCTCCTGCGTAAGCGGCCACAGCTGCACCAAAACTATGTCCAATAACTCCAATTCTTTTTGCATCTACACCATCTTGTGACGCCATCCATGTTACAGCATTTTTAGTGTCTTCAACTTGATCCAAACAACGAATAAGTCCTCGCTCTCCTTCACTATCACCACAACTTCGAAAGTCAAAACGAACGGCTATATACCCCCATTCACAAAACATATTTGCCATAACTTCAGGTGTAGATCCGTCTTTACTAGTGCCAAAACCATGTAGTATTAAAAATGCAGCTCGCTTATCCCCAGGAGCCATATCCTTAGGCGTGTGCATCACACCTGCTAGCTTTAAATTATCCGACATAAAAGTGACAGATGTTTCCATTTTATAAATCCCTAAGAGTTATCTTATTATTTTTATTAGCAAAAATCTTTATTATATTTAGCCCCTACACGGCTTACATATATCAAACAGAGCATACCAAGTAAGGCAAACAGAGCAACCAATAAAAAAGTGGACGTGTACGAACCAATATAAAAATATACGATAGAAAAGGTGGCAGGGCCAAATATTACCCCTCCATAGCTTGGAGCTGTAATCCCTCCAATAACTGCCCCCAATTTTCCGTCGGGTGCATAGCGTGCAGCCTCTACCTGAAAGACACCCGTCCAACCTAATGCATTAAAACCTAAAAAAAAGAAAAGAGTATAGATAATAAGCGGTTGCCAGTTTTCTGTAATAGCAGAAACTAGAAAAGAACTACTGATACAGATAGCTCCCATTATTAATAAAACTAAAATACCGTGACCTAACCGATCAGCAACCCAACCCCAAAATATTCTTCCCACAGCGCCAGAGCCTTGAATTATAGCAAGAACAATGCCAGCTTCAACCAAACTGAAATTGACATCTGTAACAAGTAAAGTTACAACAAATGTCGCTAAACACAGCTGAACCGCAGCATAGAAAAAGCCGCTTATTGATAGCCATACCAGTGGTGGAGATTTTATAACTATAGTTATGGAGTCAAATATTTTACTACTAAAGCGGACCGCTGAGTTACGTTTATTATCCCATTTTCTCCTCAATGGCTGCATAATTAATATTAAAAACAGACAAGATAACGCTGCTACAACAGGCACTGCTTGCCAACCAAAGTACTGACTAATACTAGGGCCCGTTAACCCAGCTAAAACCCCACCAATAGGCACACCTGTTTGTTTAATGGAAAATATCAAATTACGCCGTTCAACTGGCACCAATCTTAACAGTAATTCTGATGCGGCAGGATTTTTCATTCCATAACCAAAACCAATAAATAATGACCCAAGGGCAATCACATAGACGGATGGGATAACGGCTAAAGAAGCTCCGAACACACAAAAAGCCAAACTAGCTTGGCTAACCCGTATTGGGCCCCACCGGCGCAGTTGGAACCCAGCTATAGTAGACATTAAAGCTGCTCCCAAATAA
>Ga0114932_10003749_pt1 | contig 14650 bp, 18 predicted proteins | sample 2SBtaG_2_FD_87286 | JGI IMG/M metagenome (GOLD analysis project Ga0114932, IMG submission 87286) | Deep subsurface microbial communities from Kolumbo volcano to uncover new lineages of life (NeLLi) - 2SBTROV12_ACTIVE470 metaG | ecosystem: Environmental > Aquatic > Marine > Volcanic ...
AAAGAAACTTCCTAAACCATAAGCTCTTCTTCCTGAGTCAGTGTCCATGATACCACCATAAGCTGCTGGTTCTCTCATCATCATTTGGTTTTGAGGAGCTTGAACACCCATCTTACTAGCTTCATAAGTCATCTGATACCATTCTTCGAAAGATAGAATAGGTTCTTCTAACTCTCTCATTTCAAATACATATTGCATGTATTCTTCTTTTAATTGAGCTAACATCTGCTCTTGTCTAGGGTCTTGAGGTCCTTCATTACCTTCATATTTTATAGAAGGTGCGCCGGTTTCTAACGTATCTGTAATTTGTTCTTCTTCAAATATTGCCATAATTTTGTCTCGTTTAAGTTAAAGGCAGGTGAAAATTTCCTGAGTTTATTACTTTACTTGGTTTTTGCAAAAAGATCAAGTGCTGGCATGACGACATTTACATCTCTCCTAATGTCTTCTTCAGCTATACCTTTAGCTTTCCACTCCTCCTCAGTTTGATATATTTCCCCTGTTTTTGAGTTAGATATTTTAGTAGTTATTTTAACAGGTTCTATAACTGGAATTTCTTTTCCATCTATTATTGTTGTTTTCATTATGTTGTTATCTCCTTATTAATATCAAGGTAACTAATGCCTACCACTACACCATCCGATACCGTCCCTGCAGTAATGGCAGTTAAACTAGTAGATCCTTCTACTATTAAAGGTAGTGTTAAAATTTCTACACTAGCTCCTGTTGATAATGTTTGAGTATTTACTATTTCAAAGCCATTATTTTTAATAGTTATAGTGGGTGTATTGGACCCTGATTTGTTAGTTACTCTTAATGATTTAATAATTAAAGTTTCAGTAGCTCCAGGTGATAGCAGTGTATTAGTTTCAGCTGCAGTTATAGTTTTCCCGTAAAATTTATATTGATTTACAACAGCCATTATTCAATAAAGAAACTTTTAGCTTCTATTTCCTGTTTTAATTCTTCTTGAAATGTTGTGTTTAATTTTTCTAAGACAGCATCTAAATCTCTAACTAAAGATTGAGCTACGTCTTCTCTATATTCTCTGCTTGCTCGTGTTAATGTTTGTACTATTTTTGCCATAGACTTGCTAATCCTCCTTGATTAAAATAAGCACCTTTACCAAATCCTGGTCCAGCAACTTTTCCTTGTTTACCACCTGTATCAGCAAAAGCTTTTTCTTTGGCAGCTGTTTGTGCATGCCAACTTCCTCCTCCATCTCCACGCGGACCTTGAGGTCTATCAAGTACAACTCTATTTGATCGAGCCATTTGAGCTTGTCTTTCTCTTTCTTTTGCCATTCTCTCTTCTTTTGCTCTGTTAGCAATACCTTTTTGATATTGATCAGCTCTTTTTTTAGCTTCAAACAAAGTTTTAAATCTATTTAATTGCCATCCTCTTAATCCTTCAGCTTTCATAGCTCTTAATTCTTCTTCAGTAAGCACTCCATCTTCCATAGCGTCTTCATAACCATAATCCTGTCCAATTTTACTTTTAGCTAACTTGTCAAATTGTTCTCTTACATCATACTCACCAAAAAGAGATCTAACATTTTTTCCAAAAGGATCTTTATTAGGACCTCCTACGCCTCCCATAAAATTAACTTCTGGATCTAAAAACATTTGTTTTTGAAATTTTTCATAAGGATTGTCTGGTCTTATACTTCCTAGTAGCATTCCTAATCCTGGAATTCCAGAAAGTGCTCCCATAATATTACCTACTAAAGCACCACCTTGATTTTTAGCTCCTGAAAATATGCCGCTTGCAAAATCTTTTGCACCAGTAAACATATTACCCATTGTATTAGTCGCACCACTAAACATATTACCCATTTTATTTCTTAAGAATGCAAGTCCTTGTGGAGATTGATAAAAATTTTCTTTTTCTAAACCCATTTGTATATTTCCATAAGGATCAATTGGACCATATCCTCCAAAGTGTGGACTAATTCCTGGTTGATGTTGTCCTGTCATAACATCTAATGCCAAAGGTTTCATTCTTTGCATATTAGTTAATATAGGATTAGGGTAAGGTGCAACTGTCATACCTTGTTGGTATCCTACTCTAGCAATACCACCACCTGCATAATCTCTTTCCCATCTCTTTGCGATCTCGGGTAAGTTAGCATGCATATAGCGTCTTTGCTTTTCTGATTTAAATGGCATTATCTTCTTCCTCCAGCATGTACATCTAACCTAAAAGTACCTAATTTCCAATTAGAATCTATCGCTGTATTAGATATTTTTAAAGCAACCGACCTACCCCTCGCTCTACAAGATTTATATGTAGTGCTAGAAGTAATAGTAAATGGGCCTAAAGTAGAACTTGCTGCTGTCTCATTAGGAAAATCTCTTAGATCTAATTGAACCACAGTATTACCTGCTTGTGAAATAAAGTCAGGTAAAAATCTACTAACCCTCATTATATATTCACCATCCCCTCTAAAAGTAATTCCTCGTTGTTGATCTTGAGTTATATCAAAATCTCCAGATAGTATATTAGCAGGAAGTGCATAAGTTGTTCCTCCTTTAATATAATTTACTCCTTTTTCATGTTCATAATAAATAGTAATTCCATCACTATTTCCTGTAACATCAAAAGAAGTGTCTGTATCTGCATCATAAAATGTAGCGTGAGGTAATCCAAAAACTGCTGAGTCAACCCAGGTTGTTCTTGGAAAGATACTACTTGCATTAGTAAACCATATTGGTCTATCTACGGTAGAATCTAGATAACTATAAAACACGCATCTGTTATTTACATTTGAATCGGCTGTTGGATAAAACCACATTACCTCTCCAAACAAATTATTAACTCCACAATAAATCATTTGATTAGAAGTTGTATTAAGATCATCGTAAACATAGTCTTCTACTAGACAGTCCATAGATTCTAGTTTACCAGTAAATCTAAAGAAACCATTGTCTGACATCCAGTAAGCTGCTCCATCTACTTCTACGGACGCATTCTTTCCAATCAAACCACAGTTAGTACCTACTTGTTCATAGGCAAAAGTAAAAGGTTGACCAACAAACCTCATGGTGAATAAAGACGTATCCGTCCAAACATAAATTGCATTTCTACCAAGTGTGGCTCCCATGATCCGTGATCCGGCGGCCAGTCTTTGTGTACCAGCACTATTGGTTGCTGTTGGTGCCCAGGTATTTATATCTTCTTGAGAAGAAAATCTTATAAACATATCATCTTGTGTGTCAGTATCTCCAATAGTTGTTTCTGTTCCAAATAAAATTAAGTGACGATCGGGAGTGGATACTAACATATCTCTAGATGCTGTTGGTGCTCCTGTTATAATAGTAGCTCTGGTTGAAGTTGCATTAGTTGCGTCAGCGTTCCATTCAAAGACTGCTCCATTACAAATTAAAGCAACTAGTGTACCTCCTAAATTATCTAATGACCAAAGTCCTGGTTCTGCAACTTTATCCGTTGTCGTTGCAGCTTGACCCCACGCAGCATAGTCACTGGTATTAGTTACCGTTGCTCCGTCTGAGTGAGCCGCTCTAGTAGTTCCTCTAACTGCTCTAGTGATCCCTGTTAAAGTTGTGGTTCCTGAAACTCCTGTGTAAGAAATTTCTTCTGTGCCTACTTGAATATAGTTTGTGCCTGTAGTTGGAAATCCTGTAATAGAATCTAAAACAATACTGGTTCCTGATCCACCTGTTCCATAAACATTATCTCCTAAAGCACCATCTAAAGTATTAGTTTGTGGGTTTGTTACCGTACCACCAAACTGAGATATACCCCAACCATAAACTCCAACCTGCTCAGCTGGACCTACGTGGTAATATCTATAATAAGTTATGCCTCCAGAAGTTGTGGCTCCCGAAGCAGTTTCAGTTGCTCCTGCATTAATAGTAAGAGTAGTAGTAGTGGGTGCTGATAGCACCATAAATTTTTTGTCACAAAAAGTAGTAGCATCAAAAACAGAATTAGTAATTGAAGTAAAAGTAGAACTATCTCCAAATAAAATTATATCACCTGCTACAAAATTATGGGCAGAACTAAAAGTTAGTGTAACCGTTGTGTCACCGTTAGTGGTAGAAAAGGCGCTGGTAATTGCTGTACCTGATGGATTAACTAAAGGATGAATATCATAATAAACTCCTCCAGAATAAACATATAGAATTCTATTGGTTCCTAAAATAGAATATTTAATACCTAATTTATTAACCATTTGATGAAGGGCTCGAGTAGGACCAGTTAAAGATTTATCTCCTAATTGAGACCAGCCTCCTATTTTTTCAGGAGTACCATATCTAAAACGAACATTTTCACCTTCTTGCCATTGAGCTTCTGCTCCTGTAGGTGTTACTTGTTTATTAAATCCAGGTAAAAATCCAATTTTTTGTAGCATATATAATCCTTAAAAGGAGACAGTAGGGTATGTGGTGGATCTACTGTCCCCATCTAAGAATTATATCATCGTTTAAACCAAGATGGAAGACCTAAATGTAGACGCTTATCAAACATATTATCTTTGCTTCCCATTGTCTTACGGTTATTATAATGTAAAAATACTTGAATACATTCTTTTCCTTTAAATTTTTTTCTCCAATGCTCTAGCTCACAGCCAGAATAAACCAGCATGTCTCCTTGTTTAAGATCTACTTTAATTCCTTTTTTATCTACTTCTCCAGATGGCTCTAAATATATTGGCCACTCATCACCACCAAGATTCATAGTAGTTGATATCTCACAACTAAATCTATCTTTGTGTCTTTTAAGTTCGTCACCTTTTTTATAGATTCTTCCATAAGTATAAGCTGGATATAGTTTAAGACCTGTTGCTTTCTCCATTTGTGGTTGACATTTAAGTAACAAAGTTTCCATAGCAATATCCGAGTAACAAGAATAAGTATTAGGTATTTGGTCATCATCATAAGTTCCTAATATAGTTTCAAAAGGTGAAAAATATTTGGCTTGTTTACAAGTATCTAACACTTGTTTTTTCATTAAAAAATAATTAGCAACAAAAGCTGCTAAGTCTTTTGATATTGCTTGACGGATAATACAATATTTATTTTTTTTAAAAGTCAATAATTATATACCCCTCTTTAAATCTAAACCAATATTTCCAGACACACTAATTCTTTCTTCATCTGATAAATAAAAAGGATATACACAATGATGATATTTTGAAGAAAAAAATAACATTTTTCCTTCATCTTCAGGTTCTAAATCATAATTTAATTGAGAAATATCTCCTAAAGAATTTACAAAAAGCATTTGAAAAGTATTAGGGTGTTTAAGAATTGCATGTTTTATAAAAGGTAGCTCACATTCTTTTTTATGACTAGAAGGAATTTTTAACCAAATCACAAAAGAAAAAACTCCAGTATGATTATGCACAGGATTAAATTCATATTTTTTTTGATAGTTAACCCAAAAACGATTTAAAATATAAGGTACTTCCTTTTCAATAACTACCGAGGGCACAGTGGCAGCCAAAGTGTACCGATCTGTATATTCTTTAATTGTAGGATTTAAAACTGTGTTAAAAAACCAATCTTTTTTATCTGTTATTAAAAAAGAATTACTATTATTTGCTACTTGTGTGCTATTTTTTCTTTTCTCAGTTGTTTTAATACAAGTTTTTAATTTTTTTATAACATCTTTAGAAAGAGTTTTTTCAATTATACCAACGTTGTTAAAAAATTTAAACATCTTTAGCCATCTCATTTGGTACAGCTTGTATATTCCAATGAATAAATCTAAATGGTTCTTTACCATGATCAACCGCATATTCATGTTCTACATATCCTGGAAAAATAATTAAAGTGCCAGGCTGAGGTCTGTAATGAATTTGTTCTGTGCCATCAAATATACCTTTTAAATTTGGCTTCAGTCTTAGTTTAGTAATTCTTGCACCAGGTCTGGGTTCATGAAAAATAGGGTAAGAAGTTTTTTCCGAACATTTTAAAAAGTAAAAACCTGAGACGTGTTGATTCCAATGAAGGTGTGCTGAATGATGACCTCCTCCTTTTTTAGAAAATTCTTGTACCCACATTTCAGAAAACATGGTTGTGTATTGTTTCATATCATAGCCATGATAATCTAAAAATTCCCAAGACTTTTGACCAATGTAATTTCTTAAATCCATAAAATCATTATCCAATGTTAAAGGCGTAGAATGATGACTTGTTCCAAAATCTCCAAATTGTTTAATTATTTTTTTATCTTTTTTTCTAGCTTCTTTAATATATTTATCGGAAGCTTTGTTTAATGATTTAACAAACTCTGGTCTTTCTTCAGTCCATATAGGTGTTTTAAAATATTCGTGTTTTTGCATTATTTAAATGGATATCCTAAATGCCATACGACAAGTGAATATCTTGTTCCTTTCGTTACTGGTTTAACTCTATGCCATAAGTGTGAAGGAAATACTATAATAGAACCTTTAGGTAATATTTCCGGTACGCTTCTTATATGTTTACTTTCATCTCTCATATGAGGATCATAGTTTCTAAAATCAAATTCTAGTTCTCCACCTTTATATTCTGAACCATCTGTTAATTGACAAGTCATAGATAATTTTCTTATCTTACCATTATCTGGACCATTGCTTTTATAGACTTTATCCCAACTATCACAATGCCAATCGTAATATTGGTTAAGTTTATACTTTGTAAATTGACAAGACTCTGACCAATCCCATTGAAAATTCCAACCTGCTTCTTTGTTTGCTTCATGAACATAAGGTTGTATTTCTTTATAAATCCATTTATCATTCAACCAAACTAAGTCCGATTTTCTTTTTTTCTGTATATCTTTAACTTCTTCTTTTTTTAAAGGCTGCTTGTTTAAATTTCTTTCTCTGCCAGCACCCCCCGTAAGAGCCATTGTTTCTTCTTTTGATAAAGCATATTTAATAACTTCATCACAAAATCTAGGAGTTAATACAGAATTAAAATACCAAAAATAATTACTTAGATTCATAGGTAATGGTTAAAATAGAATTAACAGAATCTTCTTGATAATTGGCAATACAATACATTTGCGTAGCAGGAAACATAATAAATTGATTATTTTTTAAAGGCATATCCCAATGTCTTCCTTTTCTTCTATTATCATCATAATATATTCTAACAATGCAATCTTTTACATTTACACCATATAGCAACGTATAATCAGGAGAATTTCTAAGGTCGACTGGATCTACATTAATAAAAGGAGAAGAGGTTTCTTTAGATTTATAAACATTTCCCCATGAGGTTTTATTTATTAATTGAAAATTATATTTTACATGAACATGTTCTCGTAAATAAGTATTAAGTTTATCCCACTCTTTTGAAAAAGGAAATTCTTTATTATTAATTTGTAATTGTAAAGTGTCTTCGTTAAGTTTATTTAAGTCTATTTCAAAACCTTTAGGCATATCAACAAACCCATTATATAATCCTATTTCTGATAGTACTTTCTTTTGCATACCAATTCCTTTTATAAAGGATGGTATTATAATGTCAATATTAATTATGCTAGTTTATCTACTAGGTCCCAAGACTGTCCTTCTTCATTCCAAGAATATTGCCAGAAATTAGTAATAGCCGCATTTTGAGATATTTGTTCTGCTGTTAATGTAGGAGCATCACCAATAGGTGAATGCCAAGTAGCTGTTGTCGTATTTAAAACCCAACTTGCATAAGGTTTTGAATTATAAAATATATTGTTAACTGCATCCCAAGTATCACCTATACCCGCATAGTTTCCTCTTAAAGGTGTTCCACCTAATTTATGAACACCACCATATGTATTATAAGATGTTTGAATCCATTTGTCTGCAGGCCAGTTGCTGTGCTTTTCTAAATATGCTTGACCTATTGATTCATCTTCAACTCCCTCCGCGTTCAGTATATCATTATTATTAACTACATGAACTGAGAGAACTTGAGATGTATCTGATATTTTTGCGAAGTGTGCCATAATTTTATATTCTTATCCTAATTTTGCCATTTATATCTTATCAATACTACTCCAGATCCACCAGCTCCACCTGGTCCTCCTGGGGCATTACCACAATTTCCGCCACCACCGCCACCACCGGTATTAACTGTGCCAGGATCTCCCGCACCACCATATACATTAGGTCCTGTACCTCCACCACCAGCACCACCTGGTCCTCCTGGAGATCCTTTTCCATTATAACCGCCGCCGCCACCGCCGCCAGCAAAATATCTTACTGAACCTGTTGGTCCTGGTGTACCATAACTTGGGGCTGTTGGCCCTATCATAGCATCAGGAATATAACCACCTGCGCCGCCAGCTCCTCCGGAACCACCAGCTCCACCGCCTGTTGCAGTTGCGCCACCACCGCCTCCGCCAGTTATATTTGGACTACTGCCGCCGCCTCCGTTTGATCCTTGACTTGGACTAACGGGAGGTGTGTTTCCTGAACTACCACCGCCGCCGTCACCGCCACCGCCACCACCAGATCCACCAGCAGCTGAGCCACCACCATATTGACCTCCACCGCCACCACCTGCGGATGTTATACTTGAAAAAACTGAATTGGCACCTGTTTTGGGAGCGCCACTTCCAGTGCCAGCAGGCCCTCCTCCACCAATTGTAATTGGATAACCTTGAACGGATACGGGTAATGCTGCTGGAGCTGCCATAGGTGTTGAGGCTGGCATAAATGTTCTTAATCCACCTGCTCCACCGCCACCACCGTGTGATCCTCCACCTGCTCCGGCACCAGCAACTACTATATAATCTACTAAATTTGATCCTGCTCCGCTAGTGGGCGCGCAACAACCTACGTTTGATACACAGAATGTAGCATCTCCTGTAAAAACATGAATTTTATAATCACCATCAGTAATTACAGTTGCACCTCCAGTCGCCTCTATATAATTGCTTGCGCCTGCACCGCCAGCTCCAAATCCTAAAATTTGGTAGCCAAAAGATTTTCCTTTACCTGGTTTTTTATTTTTTAAATTTTTACCTTCAGTATTTTTAAGAAGGTCTATTTTGTGATCTCTCATGCCTATACTCCTTATGCGTCATTAGCAGCATCAGTAGTATAATACATTTTAATTCCTATCAATCTGGCATCGCCAGTAAATGTGTCGCTACCATCCGCTGCATCTCTGTAAACTTGAAAAAATGTCATATCGTTATCAGCCGGAGACCCTGCAATTGTCATTGCACTACTTGTTCCTGTAACCTGTACATCTTCCACAGTTCCAATTCCAGCATCTGTAACTTCTTGAGCTGTTCCAAAAACAACATCAGCTGTATCACTGTCACTACAGCTAACACCTTGAAGACCAAAAATACAGTTTCCTGTGTTTGTATTACTTGGTGTCCACCAAGCTTGAAAAGTTACTGTACCTAAATTCCATGATTTAGGCATTGCGACAGCAAACTGTGCATATTCGGCTGTACCTGCGTCAAAATCTAAAACTTTTATATCTGGTCTTGTTGCTGTTGTTTCTATTTGTTGTGGATCAGCTCCATTTGTTGTAGTTGCATACATTGCTTGAGCTGGAATCCATATAGTTTCTAAACCTGCAACTTTAACCGCTGCTGTTCCTGATTTAAGAACACCAGATCCTTTAGGGTTAATGTTTATATCAACGTTTGTTTCACCTGTTGCTGATAAAGTTGGACCATCACCTGTTGCTGCGTTAGCAATTGTAAATTCATTTACTGCGGAACTTGTAGCTGTTAAAAGAGCTAATTCATTTCCATTAGTATCTAAAATTGAAGTTCCAATTTTAGGAGATGTTAAAGTTTTGTTTGTTAAAGTTTGAGTTCCAGTTAATGTAACATCACCGAATCCCATATCAACTAAGTTTGGATTAGATCCTGACCCAGTTCCATAAATAAATTTTGTTGTTGTATCTCCACCAGCCCAAGTAACACTTGTACCTGTACCAGAAACATATTTAAATGTTACTGCTTGTGTTCCAGTAGTAGAGTTTTTAATGGCGTACATTTGTTGTACGTCAATTGGAATAGTTACGTTTCTTGCACCTGTAAGTGCTCCTGTTAATTCAATTACTCTGTGAGCAAGAGTTGCTCCCGTTCCACCGTCAGTAACTGAAAGATCCGTATCGCCTGAATCAGATACTGCTTGTGAAGTATAACCACCAGCGAACTGTTCAATAATTTCTAAGTTTGTATTAGTTTTTGTCCCCCATGTACCGGCGTTTTCACCAGTTGCCATTTTTTCTACACCAAGAGGTGTATAAGTTGATGCCATAATTATCTCCTAAATCTTACGTCTTAATATTTATTTGTTTTTACATATAATGTCAATAACATATATTATGTTTATGGTGGTGTAACTTTACTCCAACTACCACCTTGAGTAGCTGTTTTTTTACTCCAACTACCACCTTGAGTAGGAGTCACTTTTTCCCATGCAATTGGACCACCTACTTGACCTACACTAACAGTTGCAGATTGACCTGTCAATCCTATACTCATTGCTGTTGGTGAAATTGAACCTACACCACTTGTTGCAGAAATTCCAGATAATCCTACAGTCATATCAGAAAGAGTAAAAGAACCTACTGAAGAAGTTGCACCAACACCAGTTGGTGTAAATACTTGTGCATCATTAATTGTTAGAGTTCCTACAGAAATTGTTGCACCTATTCCTGTTAATCCCATAACATCCGCTGGTGCAATAGCACCCACTGAAGAAGTTGCTCCAATTCCACTTAATGGAACTACAATTGTTGGATCAACAGAACCAACACTTACGGTTGCCGAAACTCCTGATATTGCACCTGCTGGACCAAATTCTAATCCTAACGTTCCTAAAGAGGATGTAGCACTTTGACCACTTAATCCAACAGACATTTCAGTTGGAGAAATAGATCCAACAGCTGTTGTAGCTACTCCACTAGATGTTACATCAACAACAACAGTCATTGCTGATTCACCCCAGTTTTCATAACCCCAAGGATCTCTACCCCAACCTTGTTCGTTATACGCTGAAACTTCTCCTATAGAAATAGTTGCACCTACTCCTGATAAACTAATGGTAGGATTATTACTCTCTCCCCATGGTTCTTCACCCCATTCACCTCTACCCCATCCTTGTAAAGATGAAGCAACAATGTCTCCAACCGAAGCAGTGGCTGAAACTCCAGTTAAAGATATAATGTTTGTACCATTCCACCCTTCTTCACCCCATGCATCTGATCCCCATCCTTGCTCATTAAATGCTAATACTTCTCCAATAGAAGAAGTTAAACCTAGACCGGTTAAAGATGAAGTAACTTCATTTTGAGCTCCCCATGAATTGACACTCCATGCCCGCATTCCATAAGAAGCTGCTGCAGGAGTATTAACCTGACCACCCATTCCAGAATGATTTGTACAATAATAATAAAGAGGATCAGGCGCACCTGCCGCAACTTGAATTTGAACATAAGCACCAGAATTTCCCGGAGTTCCTGATTGATCAACTCCTGTTGTATAAACAGTTCCACCTGCATGGGTGCCGTCTGATGTTGTACTGAATCTTAATGGATGAGTAGAATTAGAGCTATCTGATTGATCAAATTTATATAAACCGCCCTCTGCTAAATTTATGGTAGGTTGTTGAACACTATCAATAAAATATTTGCCACCGCTAACCGTGACGGTAAACGTTCTTACAAAAGCCATAAGGACTTACCTCCTTAGGCTATACGAATTATCGCTGTAGTTGCCGCTGCTGCTGGAAATTGAATTGTAAAAGTTCCAGAAGAAACTGTTTTATCTCCGCCAAAAGCCACCGCACATACTGATGCATCTGTTGAATGTGAATCATTAAAAATTAAACATCCATTAGCTGTGAATGAAGCTGATGTCCAAGAGACATCTGCGAAATCACAGACTGCAGTTGATGAATCTAATGTTGGTGTAACACTTGTTAAAGCTTTTCCTTTTGCGCTGTAAGCCGTTCCAGATGAATTTGTTATTTCATTACTAGAACTATACGCCGTTGTTGATGCTCCTAAAGTTGCTGAACTAGTGTATAAAGCTAAGTTAAAAGTATTTCCAGTAGAAGCCGTAAAATTATGTTCTGCTTCCAAGATTTCTTGTTTAAAGCTATTACAAATTGCCGATGTTATTGCCATATTTATCTCCTACTTATTGAGGCGGTGATTCGATCGGTATACGTATAGTACCATCTGTGTAATCGTCTCTTCTCCGTCTCCCAATTTGCACACTTGCAAATTTTGCTAGTTCTTGTTTATACTTTTGTTCATATAATGTCAACATATCTTGTGGCCCTTTTAAATATGCAAAAGCTTCCACCAGAGAAGCATAAAGTAGCCCTTGCGGAAAGTATTTACTTATATAAGTCCCAGAAGTTTCTGTTTCTAATCCTGTTGGCACTATATTTCCATGTATATTTATTAAATAATTAGCATCTGGCGTAGGAGCCATTATAATATTTCCTGATGTAGTTGAGCTAGTTCCAGTCGCTCCTCCAAACATTGCATAATATTTAGGTAATCCTGTAGTATCTTGACCTGTTTGAGATCCTTCAGGACCAGTTAATTGTCCTACGTATTCGTTTATAAAAGTTCTATCTCTTTTTTGAAGCCAAGTTGCTTCACCTGTTCTTGAAGAAGTAGAATTAAAAACTTCAATACCTCTTACAAAAACCATACCTGCCGGAACCCTAACTGTATTAACATCAGCTGCTAATGTTCCTGCGTATTCTACTCTATCTGAATCCATGGGAATATCATAAAAAATTCTGTATTCTGCATTTTCTATAAATCTATTTAACACAGCAGAACTAAAAACAGTGCTATCTACTTCAGTATAGTTTCTAATATCTGTTTGTAAGTTTGATAAAGTGTATCCAGCCATAATTAATAATACCTATCATTAACCGGTCCAATTGTACATTGAAAACCGCCTCCCGTATCAGTGCTTGTTGCATTAGAAACTAATTGCACTGTTAAAGAATTATATTGAGTTTGATTTCCTGGTGGGCTTACTCCTACTACAGTTGTTCCCACGGCTGTTGCTAGATAAGAACCAAATACTTTGGCCCCACTTGAATGTGAACTAGCCGTTGTGCTTGGTGGAGTTTGTCCTACATAAGGAGCTGAAGTACCTCTTGTTAAACCAGATAACACATTTGTTCCTGTATTATTCCCCGTATATTTTATTACTTCATTTTTATAGGTTCCAACAAGAAGTGTATTAGATGTATCACTTGATGTCAGCACTTTTTCAATCATAATATATCCTGAACTTGGAAAAGCAGACGAATCAGCTAATGTTAATGAAGTAACAGAATCAGATATTGCACCATTTAAAGTTGTTGTTAATTCTAAAGTTGCTATTGCAACACCTCCAACAGGTTGTTTAAGATCTCTAAATGTTACATGAGTTGTTCCATCATTAAAAGGATTACTTGGAAAAGAAACACTTAAAGTTTTAGAAGCAGCTGTAGTAGTAAAAGGATCATTTGGTAAAATATCTTCAGTTGCAAATTCTGTTCTTGCAGGTTTAGCATGTTGTAAAGCTTGTGCATCTGCTCCGTGTGGTCTTGGATCTATTTGTGGTTGTTTAGGTTCATATTCAGAATTATGTACCCAAGCACCATTCCATTCTTGAACCATTTCTCTATATGGAAATGCTGCTCCAGAACGATCTGAAAGCATTAATGCATTTCTACCTTTTGAAAATCTTCCCATTATTTAATATCCTTTCGATATTTTTGAGGAATTTCTTTTTTATTAAAAGTTCCTATTTTAAAAGGTGATCCTTTTGTTCTTAATTTTCTTCTTTGGCTTGCTTTTTTTCTATCAATGTTTGAAAAAGTTCCACCGCTATGTGGAGCTGCGCCACCCTCCATAACTTTTGATTTATACTTTTCAGGATTTCTAAATTGTTTTAATGAAGAAGCCGCAAGGTTTCTATATCTTTGCGTACGTCCTATTCTTGCATGAACGTCAATATCATCTCCACCAATTTGTCCTTTAATTCCTCGAACTCTTTTTCCACGTCTAATTCTTGTGTCTACTTTTTTTTGTAATTGTTCATCAGACTTTGGTCCTGGAAATTTTTTAGATTTTTTAAGAAGATCTCCTCCTCCTTTTTTCATTATAATGCCCATTCCTTTAGTTATAATAGTCATTATATATTTGGATAATAAGTTTTCGGTGTAATGTACGTACTCGCTGCTGATCCATCCTCTGCTAAAGCTCTTGCTAATTCATCTTCATATAATAATTTCATTTCTTGTGTTCTTTGTGGTGCAAATTTTTGAGATAAATAAAAAGATAATCCAGCTATCATGCACGGTATAAATCTGTAAGGAGCATCTACTGCATTTGTATAAGCTCCAACATCTTGAAGTCTTGCTACATAGTAAATGCTAATATAATTATCTGCTGCAGTAGAATTTGCAGTTGGATAAATTGTAATTGTAGTACGGTCCACGAATCTTTGAATCCAAAATTGACTTGGTGTACTTTTAGTTAATTTGTTTGAGAGAGCCGCGTATGTATCACGACTAATTTTAGTCATTGGTAAATCTACTTGACTTGTCGTATTATAACCAGTTCTATAAGAAGCTGTCATAATATCAGCTATTCCATAAATACCATTTGATGGTGCTGTAGTGGAACTTGTGCCATCTGCACTATCTCTGTAAAAAGAATAT
>Ga0114932_10003750_pt1 | contig 14646 bp, 16 predicted proteins | sample 2SBtaG_2_FD_87286 | JGI IMG/M metagenome (GOLD analysis project Ga0114932, IMG submission 87286) | Deep subsurface microbial communities from Kolumbo volcano to uncover new lineages of life (NeLLi) - 2SBTROV12_ACTIVE470 metaG | ecosystem: Environmental > Aquatic > Marine > Volcanic ...
AGCCGCCCCGAAAAGTTCAGTTTCCATGCGAATCTGCTCTCATGCGTGCCGCGGTTTTTCGATCCGCAGCTTATTGATGCAAAAGCTAGCGGAAATCCAAGCCTTTTGCCAGTTCTTGGCAAGTGCCCGCGCACGGCGCCTAGGCGCCGGTGATCTGCACGATCTTGGCAGGAAACCGCGCCGGGCGCCCCGACGCCGTCAGCGCCACCAGCGTCACATTGGCCGCAAACAGCACATCCTCGCCCCGGCGCACCACCTGCCGCACCACTGCGCGCGCCGCGCCGCTGCCTTGCAGGCTGGTCTCGATCTGCAGGACATCGTCGAAACGGGCCGGCCGCAGATAGTCGGCCTCGACCCGGCGCACGGCAAAGACCACGCCCTCGTCATTCTTCATGCGTGTCTGGTCGATGCCCAGCGACCGCACCCATTCGCTGCGCGCGCGCTCGATATAGCGCAGGTAGTTGGCGTAATAGACGATGCCGGCCAGATCGACGTCTTCGTAATAGACCCTGACTGTCCAGAGATGTTTCATGACACCACCTTCATCCGCGCCGCCAGCCGCAGGGCGTGGGCCGGGTCGCTGGCGGTGTCGGGCATGACCGGATCGTGAGCCGCGCGAACCAGCGCCGCGATCTCGGGGCGCACCAGCACCCCTGCCTGCCCCTGCAACAGCGGCGACCGGTCCGCAAAGGCGGCCGGCGACCACAGCAGGGCCACCCGCACCGCCTGTTCCAGCGCCAGGGTTTCCGCCGGCACCGGCGCAAGGCGGTGATCCATCTTCACGAAGACAAACGCCGCGCGGATCGCGCCCTCGTCGTCAAAGCGGAACGACCGGAAATGCAGCGCGTCGGCGTCGGTCAGGCGTGCCACCGTGGCGGCCGGGGCATCGAGGATGCCGCCGATCTCGGGCACGTCCAGCAACTCGGACCAGTCGCGCAGGAAGAAGAACACCAGATTGGCGCCGCTTTCGGGGTCGGTATCGGCCAGCGTGCGTCCGGCGATGGTGGCCACCGTCTCAACCGCCCCCTTGATGAAGGGCAGCGTTTCGGCCTCGACCCCGAAGGCGACGGGCGCCATGGGCCGCGACCAGCGCGCAAAGGCATAGCCGCCGCCCGGGGTCTGGAACAGGTGTCGAATGTCATCGGGCTGCATGGGCAAGCGGCCTAGCGCCCCCGCGCCCGGCCCGCAATATCTAACCGAACATATCCGTCTGCCCGGGCGCGGCAGGTTGCGGCAGGCCAAGGTGACCCCAGGCATCGGGGGCCAGCATGCGTCCGCGCGGCGTGCGCTGGATCAGACCCTGCTGCAGCAGGAAGGGCTCGATCACCTCTTCCAGCGCGTCGCGCGATTCCGACAGCGCCGCCGACAGGGTTTCGATGCCCACCGGCCCGCCGCGATAGCTTTCGGCGATCAGCCGCAAATAGCGCCGGTCGGCGGCGTCCAGACCCCGGGCATCAACAGCCAGCCGGGTCAGGGCCGCATCGGCCAGCTTGCGGGTCAGACGGCCATCGCCTTCGACCAGCGCGAAATCGACCACCCGGCGCAACAGACGCCCGGCAATCCGTGGCGTGCCCCGGGCCCGGGCGGCGATTTCGCGGGTGCCATCCTCTTCGGCCTCGATCTGCATCAGCCGGGCCGACCGCGCCACGATGCGCTGCAACTCGGCCGTGGTATAGAATTGCAGGCGCACCGGAATGCCGAAACGGTCGCGCAGCGGCGTGGTCAGCAGACCCAGCCGCGTGGTCGCTCCGATCAGGGTGAACGGCTGCAACTCGATCCGCACGGTGCGCGCCGCCGGCCCCTCGCCCACCACCAGATCAAGCTCGAAATCCTCCATCGCCGGGTAAAGCACCTCTTCCACGGCCGGGTTCAGCCGATGGATCTCGTCGATGAACAACACGTCATGGGCGTCAAGATTGGTCAGAATCGCCGCCAGATCGCCGGCGCGGGCCAGCACCGGCCCCGAGGTCATGCGAAACCCCACGCCCAATTCGCGGGCCACGATCTGCGCCAGCGTGGTCTTGCCCAGCCCGGGGGGGCCGTGAAACAGGGCGTGGTCCATGGCCTTGCCGCGCATGCGGGCGCTGTCGATGAACACGCGCAGATTGGCCCGCGCCTCGGCCTGCCCGGTGAAATCGGCCAGAAGCTGCGGGCGCAGGGCGGCGCCCAGATCCTCGGGCTGCGGCTCGGGGCGCAGGGTCGGGTCAGGAGAGGTCATCGGTTCAGCCCGTGTTCAATGGTGTGAAGCCGGTGCATCCAGCCATGTTCGCGGTTCACCACCTCGGAAATATCCGCTGACGGCGCAGTCAATTCCAGGATCGAGAAGCGAAAACCTTCGGTGCGACGCCGGGCCAGTTCGCGGGTCACGCCGAATTCGCCTGCGACATGCGCCTTCCATCTTCCAAGCAGATTGTCTTCTCCATAGGCTGAACCAACGTAGCGCGCACCATCGTCCTCATCGACGATCAGGTAGATCCCGCGCCACTGGGCAAGGCGAATTGCCCACTCTCGCGGCAATCGTCCGATCTCACCCGCACGCAACTCGAGATCCTGCCAATCGGGCATTTCCGGCGCAACGTGGGGCAATCTGGTAATCTGTATGACAGGAGCGTGCGTAGTTTCCGCCCTGCGCATGTAGTTGCGATTCCCCGGGTCAATTACGATCAGGCGCCCGACGAAATCTCGCAATTCCGCCATTGGCTCTAGGTCGAACACGAGCCGATCGGCAAAGCCCGCAACCCTCGGCCGGGCAACGTCCGGCGTCTCGGCGTTCACTGTGCACAACATGCGAATGAAATCGTCGTTTGCCGCAAGTTGTGCTGTAGAGGCAGGCACCTGGCACCGACGGCGAAACATCCCGACAAATGTCATCTCACCGTCGCCCGCCGGAACGAAGGACGCCATGAATGCGCGAGAGGCCAAGGTCGCTTGCTGGATAGCGGGATGGGTCGACTGGAAGGCGGCGAAGGCAAGCGGGTCACTGTCGGCCATCGTGCAAATCGCGCGCCGGGCCTTCGGTGTCGACGATTTGTGGAAAGCGATGGCCACCGTGCCCGGGTCCAGCCCGGCCATGGTGAGAAGGTCATTGAATTCCATCACCCGCCCCCGGGCGCCAGGCGGCGCAGGGCCAGGCGGATCAGGTGGGCGGTTTCGGCCTCGGGCGCGTCGTCCATGGCCTCGGCCACGGCCTTCGCCGCCTCGGCCGGGGCATAGCCAAGGTTGGCCAGCGCCGACATGGCCTCGGCCCGGGCGCTGGCGCTGCCGTTGCCGCCGCCACCGGCGCTGTCGGGCCGCGCCACTGCGCCAGCCGGTCCGGCGACCGGCTCGACCAGCGGCATCGACATCGCCGCCGGGGCCTTGTCGCGCAATTCGTTGGTCACCCGCTGGGCCAGTTTCGGGCCGACGCCCGGTGCCGCACGGATCGCCGCAGCGTCGCCAAGCGCGATCGAACGGGCCACACCGTCGGCGCCCAGCGCGCCAAGGATCGCCATCGCCGCCTTGGCGCCCACGCCCTGCACGCTCATCAACAGGCGGTGCCATTCCTTTTCGGCCATCGAGGTGAAGCCCACCAGTTGCAGCGCGTCGTCGCGCACCAGCAGTTCGGTGAACAGCGCCAGCGCCTCGCCCGGGCCGGGCAGGCCGGCGCGCGTCCGGTCGGACACATGCACCACATAGCCGACACCGCCCACGTCGATCAGCACGTGATCGTCGGCCACCAGTTCCAGCCGCCCGGCGATGCGCCCGATCACGCGGCGAACCTCGACCGGACATGCACCGCATGGCACAGCGCGATGGCCAGCGCGTCGGCGGCATCGTGGCTGTCCGGGTCGGCGCCGGCCAGCTGCACCTTGATCATGTGCAGAACCTGAACCTTGTCGGCATGCCCCACCCCGACCACCGTTTTCTTGACCGCGTTGGGCGCGTATTCGCCCACGGCAAGGCCCGCCTGCGCCAGCGCCAGCAGCGCCACCCCCCGCGCCTGCCCAAGCTTCAGCGTGCCGGCACCGTCGCGGTTGACGAATGTCTGCTCGATAGCGGCGGCATCTGGGTTGTGACATTGCAGACAATCGGCCAGCCCCGCGTGCAGGGTCAGCAACCGCTCGCCAAGGCTCAGATCGGTCGGCGCCGAGATACTGCCGCTCGCGATATGGGTGAAACGGCTGCCCTGGGCGCGAATCACGCCCCAACCCAGCCGTCTGAGGCCCGGATCCACGCCGAAAATGACCATTCCTGCCCGCCCGAATTGTTCTTGCAACCGGCCTAGCACGAAACAGGAACATCCGCCAAGTGCATTGCGCGGCGCCGCGGTTGCGCCCACGCCGGGCGCCGGCGGCGGAAAACGACCTCGCCCTGCCTGATCGCGACACAGATCACCCCGAAAAACGGTTAAGGTAACAACACCTTACACCGAAACCGGGCCTTTGCAGAAACTGCATAGGTGTCATGCAATAATCGCGATTGTCCCATCGCGATTTCGGCCATACCTGCTGCCTCGAAATGAACGCCAGCCCAAAAGGAAACGCATCATGGCCGCCATCGACTACAACCGCGCGTCTCAAACGGCCGGCTTTGCCGGCAATTCGGTCGCCCAATTTTCGCTTGCTCCCTTCGCCGCGGTCGCCGCGTGGAATGACAAGCGCGCCGCCAACCTGACCGTGCGCCCGACATTCCGCCCCTTCGCGGCCCTTTCCGCCTGGAAGAACGCTCGCGCGACCTACAAGGCGCTGTCCGGCCTGACCGCGCAGCAGCTTGACGACATCGGCGTCATTCCCGGCGACATCAAGAAAATCGCCGGGCACCGCTGAGCCGGGAAAACCCGACGCTTGCGGCCTGACCAGAGGGATCGTCGCGCCGTGGGCGACCATGGCGCGGCCCCCGAACAGGACGCCGGTTCAAGCTCCGCCGGCCCGGCCGGTGACATGCTGAAAAACTTTGACGGCCGCCCCGGTTTCCCCGGAGCGGCCGTCTGACTTTCTGAAGGGCCATGGACCGGCAGAGAGGGACAAGCCCTGCCGGCCCGGGCTACTTCAGCATCGGGCTGATTTGCCCGGCCAACGTGATTGTCAGGCGATCCGGAGCCAGCAGCAATGCGCCGGCTCGATCGGCTGCCGACCCGGTTTCGAGCAGCGCCAACCGTTCGCCGTAACCTTCATCACCTAGATAGGCGAGAAGAAAAGCTTTGAAAACCAACGAGATGGAAACGATCATCAGAGCCGATTTCCAAGGCATGAACAATGCCAGCCGCCTATCCCCGCCCTGGCGCCGCACGGCGCCGTCGGCTGTGACCTGGGTAAAGGACCCGTCGCCGCCGCGGTCGCGCATGATCTTGCTCAGGCGCTGATCAAAGCTGTGTTGCTGGTCAATTGACACTGCAGATCTCGTCCGGTTCGGCCCCCACCGATCTGTTCACGATGGGCTGGAAAAGTGTCGAAACTAGGGCAGGTGCGGCCTGAATCGTGCTTGCGCGTTGCAAATAGGCAATTCACTGCCGACGCAGCAGCAGGGTCGTCCAGTCACCGATGATCTCAGCCGATTCGCGGGCGAACCCGGCCTCGTCATAGGCCGCCAGCACCGTTTCGGCCTGTTCGTTAAGGATGCCCGACAGAATCGCCCGACCGCCCGGCGCGATATGGCGGCCCATGTCCGGCGCCAGCGCCACGAGGGGGGTCATCAGGATATTGGCAAAGACCAGATCGAACGGCCCCCGCGCGGCGATGGCCGGATCCGAAAAACCCGCCGCCGTCACGCAGCCGATCCGGTCGCCCAGCCCGTTGACGGCGGCATTGGCGGCGGCCACCTCGGTCGCCACCGGGTCGATGTCGCTGGCCAGAACCGCGATGTCCCACAGCCGGGCGGCGGCCATCGCCAGCACCGCCGTTCCGGCGCCGATGTCGGCCACGCGCGCGGCATGGAAACCGGTATCGGCCAGCCGGTCCAGCGCCCGCAGACAACCCAGCGTCGTGCCGTGGTGACCGGTGCCAAAGGCCATCGCCGCTTCGATCAGCAGCGCGATCTTGCCGTCGGGAACCCGGTCGGCGTCGTGGCCGCCATAGACGAAAAAGCGCCCGGCCGCGACCGGCGCAAGCTCGCGCTTTACCTTGGCCACCCAGTCGGTGTCGGGCAGGTCCGAGACCGCAAAGGGTCGGGCCGAAAACGCCGCGCTCAGAATGGTCAGACCGGTTTCGTCCGGGGCGGCATCGAAATAGGCGGCAACCTCCCACAGGCCCGAGCCATCCTCGATCTCGGACACGCCGGTGCCGACCGGCGCCGGTTCAAGCCGGTCCAGCGCCTCTTCCAGCGCGCGTGCCGACGGTTCGCCGTCCAGAACGGTCAGGGCCGAGAATATCGCCATGGCAAGCCTTCAGGGTTTCTGTGGTTTCTGTGGTTTCAGCGGTTTCTGTGGTTTTCTCTGGTTCGCCGCACCTAGGCCGGCGGCCGACGCCGGGTCAATCCCCCACCGTCAGGCCGACCGGGCAACTGACACCGGTGCCGCCGATCCCGCAATATCCGCCGGGGTTCTTGGCCAGATATTGCTGGTGATAGTCTTCGGCGAAATAGAATGCCGGCGCGGCGACGATCTCGGTGGTGATCTTGCCGAAACCGGCCGCTGCCAGACGCGGCGCAAAGCGGTCGCGCGACGCCAGCGCGGCGGCCTGCTGGTCGTTCCCGAAGGTGTAGATACCCGACCGATACTGGGTGCCCACGTCATTGCCCTGGCGCATGCCCTGGGTCGGATCATGCCCCTCCCAAAAGCGGGCCAGCAGCGCGTCATAGCTGATCACGGCCGGATCGAACACCAGTCGCACCACCTCGTTCTGGCCGGTCTGGCCGGTGCAAACCTCGGGGTAGGTCGGGTTGGGCGTGTGCCCGCCGGCATAGCCGACCATGGTCAGCCAGACCCCCTCGATCTGCCAAAAAATCCGCTCGATCCCCCAGAAACACCCCATGCCGAACATGGCCGCGGTCATTCCGTCGGGGATATCGGTGGTCAGCGGCAGGCCCGACAGGAAATGCACCGGTGCCGTGGCAATGGGTGTGGCGCGCCCCGGCAAGGCATTGCCGGCGCCGACCATCCGGGTCTTTCTGGTCTGAAACAGGTTCATCCGCGGCCTCTCTCGTCGGTTCGCAGTCAGACTATAGGGCGCGCGGGCGCGGGCGCCAGCGCCTCGCCTAAACCGCCGGCGCGGCCCCAAGGCGGGAAAACACGGTTTCCCGCCCCGGTTCCGGGTGGCGGGGCACCATCAGCGCGAACAGCGGCGATACCCCGGCCATCACCGACGCCAGCGCAAACACCCCCCCCGGCGAGCGCACCCACAGATAGCCCAGAAGCGCCGGCAGAAAGACCGCGGCGATATGGTTGATGGTGAAGGCAACCGCGGCGGTGGGCGCAATGTCGGCCGGATCGGCGATTTTCTGGAAATAGGTCTTCAACGCGAAAGCCAGCGCAAAGAACAGATGGTCCAGCACGTAAAGACCCGCCGCAAGGATCACGCCCCAGCCAAAATAATAGATGCCGCCATAGGCCAGGAAAATCACCGTCAGGCCGACATATTCAAAGATCAGCGCCCGCCGCTCACCGAACCGCGCGATCGCCCGGCCCATGACCGGTGCCAGCAACATGTTGGCCAGGAAATTGACCAGAAACAGCGCCGTCACCTGATCGACCTCGAAACCGAAGCGTTCGACCATCATGAAGGCGGCGAAGACGATGAAAATCTGCCGCCGCGCGCCGCTCATGAACTGCAGAGCGTAATACAGCCAGTAACGCCGGCGCAGCACGATCCGGGTGTTCTGACGCTCGTGCGATTCGAACTGCGGGTAGGCAAGCGCGCAAAAGGCGACGATGGCCAGCGTCAGCCCGCCGGCCGTCAGATAGACGAAGTTGAAGGTCAGATCGAACGCGCGCCACGTCAGGACCAGCAGCCCATACGACAAAAGCGACGCCGCCGACCCGGCCGACAGGATCCAGCCCAGCGCCTGCGGTGCCCGGGCCCTTGGCAACCACTGCAACTGCAACGACTGGTTGACCGTCTCGAAATAGTGAAAGCCGATCGACGACAGCATGGTGATCGTCAGGATGCCGCCCAAAGTGGGGAACCAGGCCGTCAGCGCCGTTGCCACGCCCAGCAGCACCAGCGCCACGATCGCCAGAACCTGTTCGCGCACCAGCAACAGCAGCGCGATGACCCCGATGGCGAAAAAGCCCGGTATCTCGCGCACCGTGTGCAGCCAGCCGATCTCGACCCCGGTAAAGCCCGCCGTTTCGACGACGAAATTGTTCATCAGCGCCGACCACGTGGCAAAGCTGAGCGGCATGGCAAACGCCATGAGCAGCAGCAGGGCCAGAGGGCGGCGCCAGACCGGCAGCGCGCCGGTGTCAGACAGATGCATGGTGGACATACCTGCCCTTATCTCGGGCGGTGGCGTTTGGCGAGCGCTTACAGCTTTTGGCGTCAGACCCGAGTTATCCGACGCTGCCTGACGCCATGAATTTCATCGCGTCGGGCGGTGCCCATGGATCAGGCTGAACGCGAGATCCTGGAATTGAGGCGACGTGCGCCGCGTCGGGTCAGGCCAGAAGCTGTTTGACCTGCGGCCCGACCGCGCCAAAGTCGATCTGGCCGGTATACCGCGACTTCAGAAGCCCCATGACCTTGCCCATGTCGCGAATCGACGTGGCGCCGGATTCGGAGATGGCCGTCTGCACCGCGCGCTGCACTTCGCCGTCGTCCAGCTTGCGCGGCAGAAATTCCTCGATCACCTCGATTTCAGCGCGCTCGCGGTCCGCCAGTTCCAGCCGCCCGCCCTCTTCATAGGCGCGGACGCTCTCTTGCCGCTGCTTGACCATTTTCCCAAGGATTTGAAGCACGTCGGCGTCGCCGATGCCGCCTTCTTCACCATCGCCACGACTGGCGATGTCGCGGTCCTTGATGGCTGCATTGATCAGGCGCAAGGTCGACAGCCGATCGGCCTGGCGGGCCTTCATCGCTGTCTTCAATGCGTCGTTGACACGACCGCGCAATTCCATTTCGGGCCTCATCATTGGTTGCCGTCAAGTGTGCGAGCCTAGCGCAAACATGTCCGGGCCTCAACTGAGTTAACATTTCGCAACCCATTGAAAACACAGGATTCTCAAAATCGCCAATGACCTTGACCGCTTGCCCCGCCCACCTTAGTTTCCGGCAGATTTGTCCTGCCGCCGAAAACGAGCCCGATCATGACCGATGACCGCCCCACAGCCTGCCTGGCCCTTGCCGACGGGACCGTGTTTTACGGGCGCGGGTTTGGCGCCACCGGCACCACCGAGGCCGAGCTTTGCTTCAACACCGCCATGACCGGCTATCAAGAGATCATGACCGACCCGTCCTACGCCGGGCAGATCGTGACCTTCACCTTCCCGCATATCGGCAATGTCGGGGTCAATCCCGAGGACGATGAAACCGCCGACCCGGTGGCCGCCGGCATGGTGGTGAAATGGGACCCGACCGCGCCGTCGAGCTGGCGCGCGGCCGGCGGGCTGGAAAGCTGGCTGGCCAGCCATGGGCGCATCGGCATCGGCGCCATCGACACCCGGCGCCTGACCCGGGCCATCCGCCAGCAGGGCGCGCCGCATGTGGCGCTGGACCATGATCCCGCGGGCAACTTCGACATTGCGGCGCTGGTGGCCCGGGCGCGCGGCTTTCCCGGGCTGGTCGGGCTGGATCTGGCCCGCGAGGTCACGTGCGGCCAGTCTTACCGCTGGGACCAGATGCGCTGGGCCTGGCCCGAAGGCTACGCCCGGCGCGCCGGCGCGGGCCACAAGGTGGTGGCCGTCGACTTCGGCGCCAAGCGCAATATCCTGCGCTGTCTGGCCAGCGCCGGTTGCGACGTGATCGTGGTGCCGGCAACCGCCACCGCCACCGAGGTGCTGGCCCACAATCCCGACGGCGTGTTCCTGTCCAACGGCCCCGGTGATCCGGCGGCAACCGGCCAATATGCCGTGCCGATGATCAAGGCCATCCTTGACGCCGGCCTGCCCACGTTCGGCATCTGCCTTGGCCACCAGATGCTGGCGCTGGCGCTGGGGGCCGAGACCATCAAGATGAACCACGGCCACCACGGCGCCAACCATCCGGTGAAGGACCTCGAAACCGGCAAGGTCGAGATCACGTCGATGAACCACGGCTTTACCGTTGACAGCCAAAGCCTGCCCAAGGGTGTGGTCGAAACCCACGTGTCGCTGTTCGACGGGTCGAATTGCGGCATCCGGCTGGCCGACCGGCCGGTGTTCTCGGTCCAGTACCACCCCGAGGCCAGCCCCGGCCCGCAGGACAGCTTTTACCTGTTCGAAAGGTTTTCCGCATCGATGGCGGCGGCCTGACCCGCGCGGCCGACAAGGGCGGCCGCGGTTAACTGCACGTTAACGATGGTCGGACAGTCTGAACCTGCATTTGTTGCGGGGACATCAGATGGGCGCGGTCAGCCGTGTTCCGGCCAATACCAACCTTTCCGGGGCCTGCGCCGCCGGCGTTGCCCGGCTGGGGGTTGAGACCTGTCTTGCCGGGGACCTGATGCCCTTGCCCCGGCGCGGGGGCGTGACGCCCGTCGCCGTGGCCGAACTGTCGCCCGATCTGGCACCCGATCTGGCGCGGCGGCTGGCCGAGAAAATCGGGCCGGTGGCGCTGTTCGTGGCGCCGCGCGGGGCCATCCGGGCGCGGCTGCTGGAACTTAGCCGCGACGCCGGGGCCCGGCGGGCGGAAAACCGGGTCGACCGGCGGCTTAGTTGCCGGCCCCTTGGCAGCGCCCATCCCCGGCTGGTGCCGGCCGTGGCGGCGCTGCTGCTGCTGGCGGTGGTGCTTTGGCCCGGGCCAGCGTTCGCCACCGCGATCTGGATCGCGCTCTTGGCGCTGACCACCAATGTCATGACCATGCTGGCCGGTCTCGGCGCATCGTTCCTGCGGGCGCGCCCGGCGACACCTGCGACGGGTGCGGCCCTGCCCGTCGTGTCGCTGCTGGTGCCGGTTTTCCGCGAAACCGCGATGTTGGGGCCCATGCTGGCGCGGCTAGCGGCGCTGGACTATCCCGCTGACAGGCTCGACCTGCTTCTGATCGTCGAAGCCGGCGACAGCGGCCTGCGGCAGAAACTGGCCGGCATGACCACCGGCCCGGCGTTCCGAACCATCGTCGTGCCGACCGGCGGCGTTCAGACCAAGCCACGGGCGTTGAATTACGCCCTGTCCTTTGCCCGGGGCAGCATCGTGGGCATCTATGACGCCGAGGATCACCCCAACCCCGACCAACTGCGCCGCGTGGCCGCCGAATTCGCGCAGGCGCCCGACGATGTCGCCTGCCTGCAGGGGCGGCTGTCTTTCTACAACGCCCGCCAGAACTGGGTGTCGCGGGCCTTTGCGCTGGATTATGCCCTGTGGTTCGGGCTGGTCCTGCCGGCACTGGCGCGGGCCCGCCTGCCGGTGCCGCTGGGGGGAACGACGATCTTCCTGCGCCGCGACCTGCTGGAACGCCTTGGCGGCTGGGACGCGCATAACGTCACCGAGGACGCCGATCTTGGCATCCGCCTGGCCCGCGCCGGTTACCGCTGTCGCCTGATCGAGACCGAGACGCTGGAAGAGGCGGCCTGTCAACCGGTGGCATGGGTGCGGCAGCGGTCACGCTGGCTGAAAGGCTATGCGGCAACCTGGCACGTGCATTCGCGCCGACCGGGGCAGTTGCTGCGCGATCTCGGTCCAGCGGGCTTTGTGTGGTGCCAGTTCCTGCTGTTGGGCGCGCTGGCCGGCTTTGCGCTGGCGCCCGGGCTGTGGCTGCTGTGGTTCACCACGCCGCTGGGGGCGGCCGGGCTGTGGCCGGCGGGCGCGCCGCCGGCGTCGGTCACCGGGCCGGCGCTGGCCGTGGCGGCGGCCATTCAGGTGGCGGCTGCCGGCCGTGCCGCCTGGCTGACCGGGCAGGGCTGGCTCTGGCGGTCGATCCCGCTGCTGTGGCCCTATTTCGCCCTTGGCACGCTGGCCTTCGCCAAGGCCATTGCCGAACTGGGCGTCGCGCCCTTCTACTGGGACAAGACCGAACACGGCCTGTCGCCGGCCAGCTATTCAGCGGCGTCCTGAGCGCTGGCGGGCGCGCCGCCCGCGTCGGTCACCGGGCCGGCGCTGGCCGTGGCGGCGGTCATTCAGGTGGCGGCCGCCGGCCGTGCGGCCTGGCTGACCGGGCAGGGCTGGCTCTGGCGGTCGATCCCGCTGCTGTGGCCCTATTTCGCGCTTGGCTCGCTGGCCTTCGCCAAGGCCATTGCCGAACTGGGCGTCGCGCCCTTCTACTGGGACAAGACCGAACACGGCCTGTCGCCGGCCAGCTATTCGGCGGCGTCCTGAGCGCTGGCGTCCAGACGCAACCGGGTTTCGAACGCCTTCGAGATATGCTGTTTCAGCGCCTCGTGGGCGCCGTCTTCGTCGCGCGCGGCGATGGCTGCAACGATGCGCTCATGTTCGGCCAGCGCATTCTCGACCCGGCCCTCGACGGCCAGCGAGGTGGTGGTCAGCAGCGCCATCGACCGGTGCACGAGATCCAGCTGACGCACCAGAAACCGGTTGTGGCTGGCCAGATGCACCTGGCGGTGAAACCGCCGGTTGGTTCGCGACAGGGCGCCGGGGTCGTCCATGATCCGCCGGTCTTCTTCCGTCATCGACTGCAGCACCCGCACCTCTTCGTCGGTCGCGTGCCGGGCCGCCAGCCGCGCCGCCAGCCCTTCCAGCTCGGTCCGGACAACATAAAGCTCGGCCAGCTGGTTGTGGTCCAGCGAGGCCACGATCAGGCTGCGCCCGTCGCGGATCAGGATCGCCTGGGTTTCCAGCCGCTGCAACGCCTCGCGGATGGGGGTGCGCGACACGCCGAAACGCTCGGCCAATTCGCTTTCGACCAGCCGGTCGCCGGGGCGGTAGGTGCCAACGTCGATCGCCTCGAGGATCAGCTCGTAGGCATCGCGGTGGGTTTTGCGGGCGTCGGTCATCGGCCATGTCCTTTGCCCAAGACTATGGCCAGCCCGGGGCCCGTGTTCAAGCCGGCGGCAATTGCCGCGACGCGGCGGCTGATCTATCGTCGCGCGGATGCCCGATCAGCCACCCGATATCGCCGGATTTTCCCATGTGCGGCACTGGGTGTTCGATCTGGACAACACGCTTTACCCGCCCGAGGCGGCGCTGTTCGACCAGATCGAGGCGCGCATGACCCGCTGGGTGGCCGATGCGCTGTGGGTCACGGTGGCCGAGGCCAACCGCCTGCGCCGCAGATACTGGCGCAGCCATGGCACCACGCTGGCCGGCCTGATGGAGGTGCATGGCGTCGACCCCGGGCCCTATCTGAGCGACGTCCACGACATCTCGATGGATCACCTTCAGCGTGACCCGGGCCTTGCCGCCGCCATCGCCGCCCTGCCCGGGCGCCGCATCGTCTATACCAACGGCACCGCCGCATACGCCCGCCGCGTGCTTGCGGCGCGCGGGTTGCTGGACACGTTCCACGACGTGTTCGGGGTGGAAGAGGCCGGCTTTCAGCCCAAGCCGCGCCGCGCCGCGTTCGAGGCGGTGTTTGCCGCCGGCGGCGTGGCTCCGGCCCGCGCCGCCATGTTCGAGGATGACCCGCGCAACCTTGAGGTGCCACGCCAGTTGGGCATGCAAACCGTGCTGGTCAGCCCCGACTGCCCGGACGACTGTGGCCACATCCAGCACAGGACCAACGATCTGAGCGCCTTTCTGTCGCATCTGGCACCGCTTGGCGGCGCGGCCGGTGTGGATTAGGTGCAAGAGATGACGCGCGATTTCGACATCATCGTTTCGGGCGCGGGCATCGCCGGCATGGTCACCGCCGCGGGGCTTGCCCGGGCGGGTTTTCGCACCTGCCTGCTGGACCCGGCCCCGCCGCCCGACCGCGAATCGGCACCGGCGTCGGACTTGCGGTCAACCGCCTACCTTTTGCCGGCCTGGCGCCTTCTCGAACACCTGGGGCTAAGCGCGGATCTGGCCGAAGTGGCGCAGCCGCTGGCCGGGCTGCGCATTGTCGACACCGCGGGCGCACCGCCCCATCCGCGTGACACCCGCCTGTTCACGCCCGACGATCTGGGCACCGGCGTGTTCGGCTGGAACCTGCCCAACTGGCTGACCCGGCACAGGCTGGGCCAGGCGCTGGCCGGGATCGAGCGGCTCGAGCTGTGCCTTGGCACCGGCTTTGCCGGGCGTCTGGCCCGCACCAACGAGGTTCTGGTCACCACCGACGACGGCACGCGGCTGCGCGCCGCGCTGCTGGTCGGGGCCGACGGGCGCAATTCGCCGGTGCGGCAGGCGGCGGGCATCCCGGTCAGCATCCGCCGTTACGGGCAGAAGGCGCTGGCCTTCGCGGTGACCCATGACATCCCGCATGACGACATTTCCATTGAAACCTACGCCCCCGGCGGCGCCTGCACATTGGTGCCCCTGCCCGACCGCGACGGCGCGCCAGCCTCGGCCGTGGTCTGGATGCAGGATGGCCCCGCCACGGCAAGGCTGGCCGCGGCCAACCCGGACGATGTCGCAGCGGCGCTGCAACAGCGCGTTTGCGGGCTGCTGGGCAAGATGCGGGTGGTCTCTCCGGTACAATCCTGGCCGGTGGTGACGCAGACCGCCGGAC
>Ga0114932_10003751_pt1 | contig 14640 bp, 18 predicted proteins | sample 2SBtaG_2_FD_87286 | JGI IMG/M metagenome (GOLD analysis project Ga0114932, IMG submission 87286) | Deep subsurface microbial communities from Kolumbo volcano to uncover new lineages of life (NeLLi) - 2SBTROV12_ACTIVE470 metaG | ecosystem: Environmental > Aquatic > Marine > Volcanic ...
AGTTGTTTTTGCACAACTTATTGTAGATAATACTGATGTTCCACCTACAGCTTTAAATTTTACAGTCACTGAAGTAGTTCCAGCCGATAAATCTAGTGCTGTGTTAGCTACATCATCAGTTAACGTTAATATAATTAGCGGTAGCTCGTCTCCTTTAACTAGTTTTATTACGTCTGACATACTTTACCTCACCCAAAATTTCCTGATTGAACTCTTATAGATGCTCTTCCAGCTCCTAAATTAGCTCTAGCTCTACGTTCTTGTAATTTAAATATAAACTGTTTTGCATGATACGAAGCTAACTCTCTATCACTCCAGCTTCTATCTGGTAATACTAATAAATGCTGCAACGCTCCATGCATAACAACATTTTCTAATTCATCTAAAACTGATTTATCCATACTTGTTGCTGTTCTTAAAGGCTTTAAACATACAATCATTCGTACATCATAAGACTCAGCACTGTCAGGTATAGGAGCAACTGAAAAATGGTCAGGGTCTAATTGTGTTATATGTCTAGGTTTTGCTCTTGATGTAGAAGGTTGGTTGGGCCATTTAGGATACAACTCATATAATTTATCTAATGTAACAGAAGTTAATACTTCATCATTTACAGTAGCTGTAATAAACGCATGTACTTCAGCATCACTTGGGCTTTCATACGCATAGTCATGTGCACCTACAACCAAACGTATTCGTGGTTGTTCGTATCTCCACGCGAGAGTACGTTCACACGCCTCGATTGCTGCATCACGAACGTATTGCTCTATGATTGGCGTAGGACATCCTGGAACACTAGGTGACAATCTATTTACAATATCAAGAAATGTTCTAGTTCCAGCCATTATGTTAAGTCCTCTGTAACGCTAGTTTTTTGTGCATTAACTTGTAGCATACCACCTTCTTCTGTATCTGTTGTAATTCTACTAGCTAAATTAGTTCCAAGAGCTGATGTAAATGATTGTAAAAACAGTTTTGCTCTATTTGAATTAACATGTTCATTATCTACTGATTCGGCTATAAACACTGTAGCATCTACAACTACTGGAAAATAAGCATCAGATAACAAAGCAACTGTTGTAGTTCCATCATAAGTTGGCGGAGTCTGTGCATACTCAATATCTAATACTTGGTTAGCTGGAGCTTTAGGGTATATAAAAAATTTATTAGCATTTCTTGTGTGTCTCATCCAGTTTACTGCAGCTGATGCAGTGTCATTCATCCATTGAGGATAAGACTGGTCTAATGATTCTCTGTTAACTTCTATGCATCCATTACCACCACTTACTGAAAAAACTTCTATAATACGTATTGAATCAGCAGGTGCTGATTGTATAACTTCATTTTCTGTGCAAGTCATAGTGCTAACGTACGCAAATAAATCTGGTCTAAGTACTGCAATACGTTTTAAAGACTGATTTGCAAATCCTATAAGCACTGTGTCAGAATATCTTTGAGGAGTATTTTCATCCTGTAGTATTCTTCTAACTTCAGTAACTACATCATTTAAAATCATTTTTTACTCTTTTTCTCTACACTTCGTGTAACTTCTTCTTCTAATTCTACCTTAGATGTTTTTTTAACTGGAATGTTTTTTGTTCCTAATTTAACTTTTGGCTTACGACTTTTTTGTTCTTTAGTCATAAATTTTTCTGGAAACGCTTGTTCCTCAGTAACTTCTTCAGTCTTAGGATTTTCAGCTAGTATTTCATTCCAACCATAAATTGTTCCATCAACTGTATTTCTTAACCATCTTCCTGCCATTTCTATCTCCTATGTTATAGTTGGGGGGCTAATACAAGAAAACCCCCCAACCGTTGCTATGTTTTATTATGAACAGTCAACAACAACTGCCCACACTTTTATTACAGCACTATCAGTTACAGCACCAGATACACCAATAAGCATATCAATAGTGTCTGCAGCTGCAAAGTAATGGCTTTGGTTATCGCCATCTAGCCCTGCACCGTTTGATGAAGTGGTTCCTGCTGAGTTAGCATCACCTCCATCAACAAACAAATCAACATCACCACCAGTTAAACCAATGTCAAATGTTGATGCCGCACCTTCTGCAGTTACTGTAGTTGCACCTACCGCTAACACTAAAGTGTTCGCTGGTACGCTAAGTACTTCGATAGAGTCTCCAGCCGCTAATGCCGTAGCACCTGCTGTAACTCTGTCTGCAGTTATGGTAGCGAAGTTTAAATTTACTTCCATGTAGCCGACTCTATTAATTCCTTGAGCAGGGTGTGCCGCGGAACCTTTATTAAAGCCATGCGTGTCTGTATATGCAGCCATGTTAGTCTCCTAAATTAAACGGTTACAATACCAACGGCTAAAGCTTCTGGTTTTACAACTTTGTATCCATAAACTTGCAGGCCTCTGATAATGTTCCCGAATGTTGTTTCTGAACGAATTGTTTCCATATTTGTCATTTGTGACGCAAATGTAAACCCCATTTTGTGACCAGCAATAATGCTGAACTCACTTCCGTTCTTGTATAGGTTGTGACTTACATAGACTGTAAATCTATCTATCATTCCTAAACGACCGTTTCTTAACGGAGATGTACCATCTCCAGTAATTGACGCATCTTTAAGGTCAGATAGCTTAATGTGACCAGCCATCTTAGCAGGGATAACGATAAATCTATCGCTCTCTGGACAGTTAGCCTCATCAAGTACAGTACCCATATTAACTATTTGGTCAATAGCATTAGTTTTACTAATAGCTATAGGTGAACTGGTAACCCCAATATTAAGGTCTCCAGAAATTGCACCTGCAGATGCTCCTTTGTTAGCAGCAGCTACATCAGTTAATAAGTCAGTCAATACTCTTTGGTCAATTTTAATCTTCATACGCTCTGAAGCGTCTTTAGACCATGTGTCCATAAGAGCAATGTCTGTTTGTACTTGGTCAACGTCATCTTCAACACATGCGAAATATTCGCCTTTGTCAATAATGAGCTGTAGTTTAGCTTTGTCAGGGTTTTCAACCGCAAGCGTTTGTCCCTTGACGTAAGTTTGAATGGTGATTTCTGGAGTTGTACGGATATTTACCGTATCACCCATTGAACGAATCTCACCTTCGTAGTCAGTGTTTGAGATTGCTGCCAATACCGTAGCATCGTAGAAATTCTCAATCAACTTACCAGACCAAATTTCAGGTATAAAGTTTCCTGTATACGCTGGATTGCCTGGTGATGTTGCAAAAGCCATAATAGCCTCCTATTGTTAATTAACTAGTTATGCGACCTTCTCGTTGTGCAACGAAAATATCACGTTCCATTCGTTTCTTCTCATCCTCATGGCCTTTATACTTACCAAATCTAACATCTTCAAAAAATTTTTTAATGTCAGAAGTTGAGTATGTTTTACCTTCACCACCTACAGGTTGTCCAGCACGGCTTCGCCCTGGTGCAACTTGTTTGGCTAATTGAGTCTGAGCTTTACGATTCTCACGAGCATCATCAACTTTACCATTGGCCTGTCCCCAAGTATTAAAAAAATTAACCACTCTTTTAGCATCTAGTTTCTTCTGTGCGTCTTCTAAATACGTTTGGCGATTAATACCTGTAAGGGGGTCAATCTCAAGCAGCCATGACTGAAAGTCTTGATTGCTATTAATTTCATTCCAATTAGGTACTTCTTGGTTTAAAGTATTCCAAAATGCATTTTCACTAGACGTTTTTTGTTCCATTTGAACTTGCTGTACTTGTGGTACAACATTCATTTGCAACTGTCTAAGTTCTTGCTCCAACTTATTTACACGAGCCGATTCTCCTGCAAACTCTTCTTTTGCTGCTTTACGCATAATATCAATAGAATCACCATATTCTTTTACATCGTCGTCAGTTATTAACTTTTCAACAGGTGTTGGTTCAACGGCTTTTTCTTCTTTATTAATTGTTCCTAACAAAGTTTCTAGTTGGGATACGCGGTTGTTTAACTCTCTGTTTGTTCCATTTAAACGTGGAATATCAGCGTTATACATACCTTGTAACGTTTTGTACTTTTGTTCCCAAGAGTCTTTACTTTCTTGAGTGTCTGTTGTGCTGTGCTCATCAGCCTCAGACGTAGGTGCTTGTTTTTCTACACTGTCGGATGGTGCAGTTGTATCTTCCTCAACAGGTACTTCAGGAGAAGCTTTAGCTAATTCTTGTTCTGGTACATCTAATCCTGTATCAGTAGCAGCTGGCTGTTCTTCCATTTTCTTCTCTGGTTCTGCGTTGAGTTCCTTATACAATGCTTGTACATCCTCAGATTGTTTTTGAACTTGCTTTGGTAATGTCATAATGTTTCGCTCCTATTGGTGTGCGTTAATTAACAGCTGTCTCATGACTTTGCTGCGTATTCGGGGGATTCTTTAATGAGCTTTACTATCTCATTTAAAATTTGGCATCGCCCCTGTGCGAGTGCCACATTCTGTGTAACATTTGGTAGCTGGTCTAGCTCATGTTTTCGCCACGCTTCTAACCATATTAAAATGTCAGTATGTTGGCGTTCAACAGTCGCTAAAGCTTTAACAACTTTAAGGTCTGGTCTTATCATGACTTCCTCCCAATGCTACGGTTGTTAACTATGTTTCCATCCATTCCACCTTTTGGGCTACCATCAGGCTGAGTAGGAGTTCCACTTTCAACTTGTTGGGCTTGTGCCTCTTGTTGAAGTTTTGCTCTCATCTCAGATTGATAATTATTTTTTTCCCTAGAAGGAACGATTTCATCCACAGGCATTTGCAAACTCTTAGCCACTTCACGAAGTATCGCGGCACGGCCTTCTTGACCAACGATACCCATGTCGATTTCGTTGGCAGTTGCATTAAGAAATTCTATTCTACGAACGTTAACAGTTTCTTTAACTGCGAGATTAATTGCACCTCTTGGTAGTATCTCTACGTCGCCTTTAATTGATTCATCTTCATCATATCGCATGTTGTAAACAAAATGTCTATGAACAATAGGCTTTATAACATCACTATCAATGTGCATAACTACTTGACGTATACCTTTACCTGCAGACCCCATCAACATTGAAAGACCTGACGCTGTGCGTCCAGCTCCTTTAACATTTATGTCGCCTTGTAAATAAGATGGTATGCCTGAGTGGTCATCAGCTAGTTTAGCAAACCTATCATACACACCCATTAATGTATTAGCATTATCATCAGGTTGTGTAAATTTAACAGCAGGAGAACTAGAACCTAGTGGGTCATTAGTAACCTGCCATATTTTCCATGGGTGCATTTGTGTAATATCTTCATTAGGTGGAATCCTTTCAAGGTTTACTTCAACCTGTGGTCCACTTGATATACCCATGTTATTTATTAATGCACGGGCTGCAGCATTACATACACCTTGTAAATCTTCTATAATTTCTGGTATTCCTTTACCCCAGAATGCTCCTGGATGTTTAATAAATGATGTTTTAGCATACGGCTTTTCACCTAATGGGTCATAATTAAGCACAGCTTTTATAACATAATTACCTACCATCCATACACATGTATCATATTCTTTAGCTTCGTCAGGAACATCTTCTTCTTCCATACCCCACTCTCTTAGCATTTTACCACTTACTTTGCCCCAGTACTCTAAGGCATCATACACTTCAGTGGGTCTATCAAATGAATGAAATTTTCTTTCTTCTTCGTCTTTCTGTAGTTCTACGTCTTCATTAATCCATGATTGCCCGTTACCTGTTTCTAATACTTTTCTAATAGCATCGTCATCATAACTAGGAACACCTATTAAATCAGCTAGTTCTGTACGACTAAGTGGGTGGTGTTCAAATAAATATCCTTGGTTTACATCTGTAATTCCAGGTTCGGGATAAATTCTAAACGGGTCTACTCTTTCAAATTCTGGTGCAATAGTTTCATCAGCTTTTACTGTAGTATTACCTGCTTCGTCTTTACCATAGCTTAATTTTCTTTGCCTACGAACAATAGGCCCTTTAATAAAAGCACATGGGTATGTAACTAAATCTGTAACAAAATCATTAAATGATTCTGCCCAACCACCTTGGGCAAACTGGTCCGATATTTTTAACTTCATTCTTTTAGCTCTATCGTCAGCAGCTTGTAATAATTTAAACCTATAATCTTGAGATATCATTTCTTTTAACTGAGCCATTTTATCAGGAGTTGGTGCTTGACCTTCCGTCTCAACTAACCTAACTACTTCAGCTGCAAGTGCTTGTTGTAACTCAGCAGTGTGGTCTGGTGTTAAATCTGGAATAGGGGTTGGTTGCAAATCCCACGGAGGGGTACCAGTATCAAGTAGTATATCCCGCAACCAGCTTTCAGCAGCTCGGCATTTAACTTCTGTTATCATCATATAGATATCAGAACCACCTTGTGCTTGTATCTGAGCTTTCTTGTCAGATTCATACTCACCATTTCTTTGACGAAGACCTTTGAGCATAATATTTTCTATAGGTTTTTTTGCTCGTTTAGCTGCGTCCCAGCATTCACGTACATGAGAAGCAAGTCCTAGAATAACTGCTTCACTCTGCCGTTCTTCCATAGCTTTGTTAGCTTCTTCCTTTTCTTTTTTAACTAGCTCGTCGTTACCTATTACTTGTAATGCCATATTTTATTTTGGTTTGGGTTTAACTCTAGTAGGGTCTTCTACACCCAAATGTGGGCCAGTGTCTTCTAATTTTTGATAGTCCATACCTAAAGCTCTTTTAAGAACATTTGTAGTACCACCAAGTTTAATTGGAGCCATAGGGTCTTCTTTTGTTTGTCTGTTACCAGCCATAAAAGTTTCAATGTAAGACTCTTTATCTTGTTCAACCTTACCACCATCTTTATAAGCTGTAACTTTTACAAGTCCACCCTTTTCATAATTTTTAATCATATAGTTCTTAGAACCATTTTTCATTTTGTATCCAGGCATAATTTACCTCCCTAAATAATTTAAGTATACACACAAGTTATGGCTTGTCCAATAGAAAGTCCCCCTGCCTAGGCAAATTGAGCAGGGGGTATATAACTATGAGGGTCATATATAAGGGGCGACTAATGAAAGTCTTATAACTATGCTATCAAGTCCAGCCGCCTGACGCAACTGATTTAACATCACGTCTTTGTATAGCAAAGCCATCAGATGTTGTGTTGATATGCAACATTAAGTATTGTAAAGCTTCTGCAACATGTGAATGTTTATTCTTTTCTATGTTGCCGTTCTTCTTATGAAACCTATACCCACCCATCATTGCAGCCTTAAGCTGTGTACATTTTGGGTCTACTAAGAACGCAGAGTCTCCATCTACTTGACGCATAAGAAAATCATCTACCGCTGAAAGTCTAGCAGATACGTTGTTTGTCCTAGCCGACATAACCTTTAAGCCTTCGGCTTTTATTATGTCTATTGCTGAACGCTCATCGGTCTGAGCTCGTTGTACTCCTGCAGGGTCTGAGATAACTATTACAGGAGCTCCTGAAAATCTTTCTATAATCTTAGGTTTTAAAACTGTACGTACAAATCGTTGTATGCCCATATCAAAGCTTACACACTCATCAAGTATAAGAATCCTACCTCGTGGGTCTTGCTGTCCTATAACCGCTGCAGGTGTTAGTCCTAAGTCCATCCCGACTATTATCGGTCTCACCCCGTTTATTATGGGCTCTAACATATCATGAGCCATATGGTAGTCAGGTCTAAAGTACTTATATACAGGTTGTCCCGCAGTACTTAGCCCATACTCTCCGTCAATGTACACACGAATATATTCATCTGACCTACCTTGTGTATCGTAATATCCTTCAGGTAAGTTCTCTATGTTTTCTGCATATGGACTCCTACCTGACGGTTGCTTGAACACATCCCACCCATTATCATTTGGTGAAACTCCATCTGCGGGGTCGAGCTTTTCCATCTGATAGTACCACCATGTATCCATTGTAGGAGGGTTGGTGTCCCCCCACATCCCGAACCATGTAGGCCCTCCATCTTTTGCTGATGGGAAACGACCAATCCTTTTTGACATGGCATCTACGATGGTGGGATTTATATCCCTACACTCGTTAAACCAAGCGAACGTTAATTCAAGCGAGTTTAAGTTGGCAACATCGTCAGCATCATCTAATGCTCTGAACATAATCTCACACTCAACATCGCCTACTTTAAAGAAGTAAGTCTTTGTTGTTCTCATGTACGTACCACATACTCCTGGCGGAAACCAGTCGTGGAATGTTTTAATTGTTGTATCTTGTAGCTGTCTAGCTGTCTCACGAACAATAGCAGCCCTTGATTTGCGTATGCCTTGCTTGTTAGGTTCTTGCATAGTGGCTCTTCTTATTACCTCAAAGGTAGAAGCTACCGACTTGCCTGACCCCACGGGACCCATCAATGTCCGCATCTTAGCGTCGGATAAGAAAAAATCCTTACATACTTTAGAGGGTGTATAATCTATATCCATGGTTTTACCAGCGTCACATAATATTTAGTAGGCCCTTTCTTAATCCTAACAATCTTTGTTTTAAATGATACACTGTTGTCACGTAAGATACTAGTAGCGTCATCATACTCAGCAAGTGTATTAAACGTAGCTTCTAACGTTCCGTTAAATTTACTTAGTATGCTCAATAACTTCTGGTTCTTCGTAAGTTTGTTCTGCGTCAATGACGGTTGTTGGGTGCTCTTGCCCCCCGAGATTAATCGTAATTTTAACTCCTCCACCTGCATCCTCCATGCTTTCACTTTTAGTTTCTAATCCGCCCCACCTAACCGTGGACTTAATTAAGTCTGCTTTCACAGTAGATGAAGTGTCTGGGCTATGAATTAAAGTCCAACTTGTTGTTAGAAGTTCTTCCGCTTGAGCTCTAGCTTTTAACTTGAACGTCATACCTTTCTCTTTAATGTCGTTCCTATAAGACTCAACTTTCTTGAGAAAGATTTTATCTTTATTAAATACAACTAAGTCATCAACAGAAATATTATGGCGAGCTCTTACTTCGTCTAATGTTTCTCCCGAGCCTTCTAGCAGTAATGCCATATCGAAAGCTAGGCGGTCTGACCACTTGGTATGTTTTAACGGTAGTGTGTCCATTAGTTATATATAAGCGGTTTCTACTAGTGTGTCAAGGTAAGTACCCCAAACTTTACACTCTTAAAAATTGGGTGTTGTTATGAGAGGTTTACTTATTATGGGGGGCGACTACGATTGCGAGTCCGACTACCCACCCTATGATATATTGAACTGTTTACACCACCACGCCACGAAAAAACTATACACTCTACAAGCCAATGAATACGCCAATCTAAAATAAAACTTGACAGACTCGTATAGTTTTGCTATGATGAAATCACAGTTTAATGAAGTATCTGTAATTGTAAAAAAACTTCTATAACCCTTTTTGGAGGTATCATATTATGTCTAAACACCATACATATGAAACTGCAAAAGGTAGGTTCAATGTTAATGTTGAGGTTCAACAAAAACCTCGCATTAACACAGATGGGTTAGACAGTCGAGGTTTACCAAAAACCAAAGCTGACTTAACTGCTAAATCTATGGTTAATTGCATAGGTTTGAAATGGACTCCGAATGGTATCTTTACCATAGAGAGTAACCCACTGGATGTGCTTGCTAAAGTGGAAGAGGCTCAAAAAGCCCACCCTACACTTGCACTTCATCACATGTCGTTCTACGACTTGCATGGAGCGAGCCCTCTAGTTCTTTCGTCTCAATACAAAAGAACTATCGAGGAATCTAAATGTCCGAAACTGTTGACATCCGACAGAGCGGGCTCGAGTGCACCTGCCGATTCAGATAGCGGAGACTTTACATAGTCGAAACTGTCTGAGTGCAGCGACTGTCAGTCCAATAACGACTGGCAGTCGTCTCCAAGATAAAACCAATATAACATACGAGGAAATAACATGAGTATATTTAAGAAAGAATGTTGGCAAGAGTATCTATACAAACGTAAATGGTGCAAGAAAACATTCGATAATCATCTAGATAGAAAACAATGGGTAGATGAAAGGCAGTACGACACTAGATATGTAATCCTTAACTCATCTAAATAACATATAACACCTGAGCAAGTGTATAAACTGCTCGATATATATTTTTTCTTTTATTTTTTTATTTATTTTTTAACCATTGGTCGGGGGGTTACGGCACACAAGGCAGCCTTAAGGTGACAGTTAGGGTACTTTAGGGTTACATTAAGGTTATAGTACACTGATTACCTCAAGATACTGTAAGGTAACAACTATCTGCACTATCTAGTTGATACTTTACATACATCTTGAGGTATTAGATACCATAAGTTTACACTTGAATGTGTAAGTTTTGGCTACATGTATAAGGTTTAGCCATACATTGTGTTACATAACTATCTAAACTATCTAGACTATATAGTTTTTTTAGTATAATGCCGAGTACAGATTGAGATACTATCCGATACCCTCTAATTCGGGTGAACAGTATTACCTACAAACTAGTAGATAAACTAGATACCACCTCATAACTTGTTGATATATAACGATATCATCTATCTAATCTACTATCTAGTATGTAAAGTTTATCCGTTACTATACATATACCACACACCCACACTTAGATAGTTAGGTCATACCTAATGCCCAAAACTTTCCAGATTTTCTGCCGAATGCTAGGCTACTCTCAAGCTCTAGGGAATTTTCCCCCCTAGGTAGCTTAAACAACCTATAAAGAGCACTAAATGCTCGGAGGATAACATTATGGAAAACACAACAAACCCTATGGTAGACCGAGAGGCTACCAAGGCACTCGAAAAAGGCACATTACCCAACGGTATAGGTGTACGAGTGTACAAACGTAGAAAACAAGATGGCACTATGATAACAGACATTAAGGCAGCTGATGCTGTTGATAGTGGACCTGTATTCACTCAAGAGACAGCTGAGGATTGCTGGATGTACATGTGCTACCTTGCAGAAAACCATGTAGACGCTTTAACAGGTAACAGGGAGGCATGTACACCTTATGCTTTCATACCTACCCCAAAAGCTGGTACTGTAGGGAAACCTAAAGCTACCATATTGGTTGGTAAGCAAGCTCGTGAGGACAGGAGACCTAAAGGGTGGCATCCACTCAACAACATCTACATGTACTATGGTGTATATGCAGAGAAAGGTAGTAAGGTAGCCCAAGGCACCGAACTGGATGATGTGAAGTCTTTTGAGGACTTTAAGAAATCCTTTAAGGCTACCAAGTAGCAACAACAACGGACACACTGGGATAATCCTAGTGTGTCCACAACTATACTTATATGGAGGACACTATGAAATCTAAGTATGCACAGAAGGTCGCTAATAGACCTACACAACAACAACCTACACGCAAAGTTATTTCGTCAACTGTGAGGGATAACAAGGTGGTAGGTCAACAGGTATGTTATATATCCTACAAGAAATCTATAACCAAACATGAGAGGTTAGTATGAGTATCATGAGTACATGTAGGGATTACTTTATAGGGGCTCTTGGATGGGCTCGTAAGCACGGACTTGAGAGAGAGTTTGTATGCTGGTACAAGAAGATGCGTAGAGAGGGATATGATATCCCAACGTCTTGCCATATCGCACTCACTGAGTGGGATTTGTAAGTACCATTGAGGCACACTAGGATTACCTAGTGTGCCTCTTAAAAATATATAGAATTTAATGCATACCTCACAGGAGGTTATGCAAACAGGAGGTGAAACTATGAAGAAGTTTAAGTGTGTGCTATGTGGTGAAGATGTAGCACAGGGTAGAGTAACACTAGGCTACGACACATGCCTATCATGTGGTGAGGTAGAGGCACGTAAGCGTAAGCATACAGTAGTCCCTATGCACAAGTCTAACTATGTTGTGATAAGCAACAAGGAAGACTTGAAAGGTATTAACAACAAAGGAGGTAAGCATGATTAACTATACATCAAAGTTAAGTAGTGCTAAGGTAAGTTATGGATAGTAAGAAGATAGGGCAACAGCTTAACAACCACATGTTTGGTAAGACAGGTCGGAAGGTCAACAACGAGAGGACTAAGAGAGCCGTTGGTGACTTGGATAACATGGTCAAGATACACAGTATTGTAAACCATGAGGTTGGCATACCTCAAGATGTTGACACGAAGATAGCTTTACATAGCATTGAAGAACAAGGCATGAGTGCTATCGGTAGTCTACTAGACCAGTCAGTATTACCCGAAGTCCTTGACACAGAGAGAGGTAGTAACAACACAGCTACCTATGACCACATCAAGTGGGAGAACAGTGAGATTAAACAGAAGGTTAAGGAATGGAAGTTCTGTCCTGTATGTGGTACTAGACTGTTATCACCTAGACTTAAAAGAAACCTAAAGACATGTAGTAAAGCATGTACTGATATACTGATGAACGAATAACCCTCGAGACGAAAGAGGTGGGTACTAGTGCAACAATCAGGTGGTTTAAAGACTACGCACTAGTACCTTTCTAATGCCCAAAACTTTCCAAACTTTCTGCCGAATGCTAGGGTATTTGAAATCAAAGAATTTCCCACAACACGTGGGGATATAACAAACCAAAGGAGGTAATTATGACTAATAAACCACTGAAACTTTTCTTTTTGCGATATAAGGAAGGTGGAGGTTATGTTCTTGATACGCTTACAGGTCAGCCTGTGCATTTTGATAACAAGAAAACAGCTAAGAAACACAGGGAAAACACCATGTGTATAACCTATGGTGTTGACCATAACAAGTTCAAAGGAGGACTAAAATGAAACCAAGTGATATGAAGAAAGCCGTAAAGGAACTTTATAAAATTAAACGTACAACGCTCATTGAGGGCAAACCAGGGGGTGGTAAGACAACCTTGTGCAGAGATGTTGCCAAGGAACTTAACACTGGATATGTTGAAGTACACATGCCAACCATGTTGGTAGAGGACTTCGGTATACCTATGCCACAACCTGATGGTACAGTTAAGTACACCATACCCCATTGGGTACCTGTGGTAGGTAGTGACCACCCTGATGAAGGTATAATTGTACTAGATGACTTTAGCCAAGCCCCTGCTGACATACAGAAGGTAGTAAGGAACATGTGTCAAGGTAGAAATATACATGAACATACCCTTAAGAACTGGCAGTTTATTATGACAGGTAATAGACAGTCTGATAGAGCAGGGGCTAATCGTAGGTTGTCTCATGTATCTAATGCAATAACTGTTATTGAGTTAGACACTGACTTGCCCGATTGCATAAGGTGGATGTTAGACAATGGGGTACACCCTACTGTTATAGCATTCATTAACTTTAAGCCCAACTTGTTGCATGACTTTGACCCACAACGTGAAGGTAATTCTTCACCTAGAGCATGGGTAGAAGGTGTGTCTGATGTGCTGAATAGCTGTACATTACCTATGGAAATGGAACTAGAGATATTTAAAGGGGCTGTTGGTGAGGGGTGTGCTGGTGAGTTTGTAGCATTTCGTGAAGTAGAAAGGGAAATGCCTAACATAGACAGTATACTTAAGTCACCTACGACAGCTAAGATACCTGAAAAACCTTCAGTAATGTATGCAGTAGCTGGGGCATTAGCATTTAAAATGACTAAGGACAACATAGAGAATTGCATAAAGTACTTAGACAGGTTTCCTGCAAACGAGTACAACATGTTAAGTGTATCTCTTGCTTGTCGTAGAGATGAGTCAGTTGCTAGTACCAAAGCATTTACGGAGTGGAGTGTCAAACATGGCGACACTTTGTTTAACTAATGGGATATCGTAGCGATGTAGTACTAGCATGTGCATTTCCTACACCAAAAAAACTTTTGCAGTACATAGCTAAACAACGAATGCTACCTAAAGTAGGCAGTATTGATGTATGGAAAGACCATTTAAAAGATGATATGAAAATACATACAGTCTTAAACAAGGCAGTAGAAGGTTATACAGTAGCTATGTTTGAGGCACATCATTGGAAGTGGGATGAATACTATGAGGATGTTAAAGCTATACAGAAGTTCTTTAAGAGTGCTAGTGACCATGGTGGAGCATGGATAGAAATACAAGTAGGTGAAGATAATGCAACAAGTACTGAATCAGATTGTAATAGTGCTTATTATGAAGGTGAAGATGAAGATGTTTCTCAGCTTGTTCTTGAATATCTACAGGATAATTTCTATACAACATGCGAAATACAAAGTCCAATGCGAGAAAACAAACTTAAGAATGTTAATGACTTTATTACGGAGGTAAAACTATGAAGTTAAATGACAAAGCGTTACTCACGCAATTAAGAGTATCTCAAGCTATCTTTAAAAAGATAGACAAGAGGGCTACCCAACAGGTAGCTGAGTCTAACAATGCAGTAATTACAGCAGGGAGATATAACAAATCTTTATTGCCAACAAGTACAGCATTGGAAGATGTTAAGAAGATGACAACACAGATAAGGACAGCATACTATGACAACACGTTGCCATGGGGCATTGATGGGACTACTATGCTACCTTCTAAACACTACCTAACTTTCATGAAAATGTTTCGTGACATGAAGGTAGAGTGGCAAAGACTAGTAGATAAGTTTATACGAGAGTATCCACAGCTACAGTTAGACTCACAGAGATTGCTCGGTGACTTGTATAATGCTAATGACTATCCGTCTGTAGATGA
>Ga0114932_10003754_pt1 | contig 14634 bp, 25 predicted proteins | sample 2SBtaG_2_FD_87286 | JGI IMG/M metagenome (GOLD analysis project Ga0114932, IMG submission 87286) | Deep subsurface microbial communities from Kolumbo volcano to uncover new lineages of life (NeLLi) - 2SBTROV12_ACTIVE470 metaG | ecosystem: Environmental > Aquatic > Marine > Volcanic ...
CGAAGCCAGGCCGACGGCGATGACGTGCGTGTGATCATCGACGGTGAGGAGGTGCCCCGCTGGCCAGGCGAGAGTGGAACCGTCCAGTTCAACCAGGTGAATACCATCCTCTGGGCCAACGTCACTCTCTCGCCAGGCTACGGGTCCGAACTGCTGACCGCCATGGCATCGGCGACCGTGCCAGCGGCAGGATCAACGATGGAGTTCCCCAGCGGGACGCTCGCCGACTGGCCCACCACCGGCACCATGCTCATCGACGATGAGGCCGTGGGCTACTCAACGGTAGTTCTCGGAGACAGTAAGGACACGGTGATTGTCACCGAACGGGGAGCGCGGAACACGACCGCAGCGGCGCACTCGGCGGCGGCTGCGGTGTGGTGGGTTGAGCGCGACATCACGATCATATTTGGTCACACGACCATCGGCGCACCGGACGATCAAGACCACCGCAAGCCGATGCTGAACCTCACCGACTCGACCAACGATGAGCACCAATGGCTTGACTTCGCGCACGATACAGACCCACGCTCGATGCAGTGGGCAAGGGTACAGAGAACCCGTGATAGCCAGTCTGACCTGATCATCTCGGGTGGCGGCGAGCCGGTGACAGACGCCGAACTAGAGTACGCAATCGGTGGCCCTGTTGCTGGCAAACCATCATTCAACGGGTGGGCCATGAGGGTGCCAGCGGGGACGCGCTACGGCAGCGGTAACCACGCGATGAGCACCACGGGCATGACAGTGGCCGATACGCTCTTCGCTAACTGGTTCGGCATCGACGGCGACGGGAACGAAACCAACATCATCAACGGTGGCCTGGGGAACATCGGCACGAGCGGAACGCATCTATCGGACGAACCCGACGCGCCGCTATACGCGCTCGAGATCTCTGCCCGCAATGCCGTGGTTACGAACAGCCCCGACGGAACAGAGGACATCAGCGCGGGCTCGGGGGCTATCGCAGCGGGAGAGCAACTCACCCAGTCATTCGATGTCCCCGACTCGGTGGGCAGGTTCGCCTACATCGACGCCATCGCGGTCAAGGTCAAGGTCGACACGGGAGGGGTTCAACTCGACGTGGTAGTAGCCCAGGACGACGGCACAGGTACGTTCGTCTACCTAACACCAGGGGCGAGCTACACTGTCACGTCTACGACCTACACATGGGCGCTGATCACACTGTCCGAGAGGCTCAGGGTCACACCAGGTGACACGCTCTCGGTGCTGGTCAAGTGGGACAGCGTGACATCGGGATCGCCCACGTCGGTCAAGTGGTACACGGTGCAGCAGAGCTACCAGGGTGCAGCGAGCGTCCACGGGTTCCGCATCCTGTCAAACACGCTCGACCCGGACGCCAATGCTGAGGGAGTGGACGGCGATAGCGTGGCCGTGGCCAACGTCGGCGTCTTCTACAACGATGTAGACAACACTCGACCGTATGTAGCGATGCAGACACGGCAGCCGCTCTACTGGCTCGACGGGGTTCTGACCAACTCGACAAACGGTGACACGATCACATTCGCCGTACCGTGCAAGCTGAATGACGAGATCGTCGTAGACGTGGACGCTCGAACGGTGACCAACGTGACCACGGGGATCAACGCCTTCAACAGTGTGAGCTTCTCCGACGCCGGCAACTGGTTCTCTCTGGACTCCGGGGCTAACTCTCTGACCTACGTAGAAGACGCTGTAGTTTCCGTCGATGTTACCATCGAGTGGTCAGACCACTGGGAGAGCTGATGTGGTCGCCGCTCAAGTGCATATCTACGATGGAGCGTTTGAGCGTGTCGGCGAGGTGGCGACGGCGGGCGATCTGCGCCGCACCTACTCGATGCACAACCGGGACAGCGCCCGGTTTGTTGTCGATGTCGACGATAGCCAGGCGGCCAACCTCGACCCGCGCAAGGGCAACGTGGTCGTCATCACGTCCGATAGCTACCCGTGGCCATGGGTTGGCAAGGTGGCGACGCTCAGGGCCAACATGGTCTCAGGCCAGATCAGGGTTGATGCGCGGTCCTACGACTCGGTTCTTGATGAGCGGTTCTTGGGCAAAGACGCCGTGTTCAAAGAGTCTGCTGGTCGGGCGTTCACCGCCGCACTGGGGGCTCTGGGGGAGAACAGCCCACACGGGATCGGTCTCGGCTCGGTGGCTCAGACTGAGCGACGGTTCGACGGGGCCTTGCCGTTTCAGGCTGGACGCGGTGCACTGGACACCATTGCCAAGACGGCTGGAATGGAGTGGTGGCTGACTCCCCGGGTCTCTGGCAGCCAACTGCGAGTGTCGGCCCACCTCGCCACCGTGCGCGGGGTGTCTCGGTACGGCACGACGACGCTGGTGCATGGCGCTGGCGTCTCGGCTCAGGAGTGGCTGATCGACGGGCTAGCGGCCAGCTTCGCGGCAACGGTCGTCGGCGGGCAGTCGTCACCGATCCAGTCATTCGGCGACCGGGCCACAGCCAGGGCCACGGCGGCTCCCGCTGAGATCGGTGGCGTCCACGGGTTCGCTATCGAGTCGTCTGCGAGTTCGTCGCTGGTCTCCAGGCGAGAGCAGATCGTATTCGCCGAGAGCCTCCGGGGTCAGGGTCGAGTGGAGGACGCTGCGCGGGTCGCCGTGGCCAAGCCAGCTGCCCAAAGGCGTATGGACCTGATCGCCTCAGACGTGGCCTTGTGGCCGTCTCTGTGCGTCGGGGACGTGCTCAGGTGTCAGGTGCCCGGCGCGTTCCTGGGTGACCTGGACGCTGCTGTTCGGGTGCTCAGCACAGAGGTCCGTGAAGAGGCTGGTGAGTTGGGAATCGTGGCCCAGATCATGGGGGATCGGCTGTGAGGACAGGCGGTTTGATATCGCCCGACATGGACGGCGGGCTAGTGGCCGAGATCCGCGCCTTGCGAGCCGACGTCGAGGCGCTCAAGCGGGCCGGGTACGCTCAAGAGGGGCCGGGCAGCCCTGGGGCTCTGCTGAGCGACAGCCAAGCGGGCAAGATCAAGAGCATTCAGAGTTTCACGGCGGCTGACCAGCTGCTGGTCGGCACTGGCTCAGGCACTGGCACAACGCTTGCCATCGGCGCGAATGAGGCCGTGGGCCGCGCCGGGTCTGGCTCGCTTGACGGCATCGCCGTGGCGGGCAACGCCGTGCTGGGCAGGGCGGGCACCGGATCGCTCGGAAGCCAAGCGGCGGGGGCCGATTCGGTGTTGACCAGGGAGGGCAGCGGATCGCTGGGATTCAGCGGCGCGACGGCTAGCCAGCTGATGGCCATGCTCTCAACCGGCAACGTGGGCTTCCAAGACAGGACAACGCTCGTCCAGGATATGGACATCTTGGTAGGCGAGGCGTGGGAGTTCGACGGCATCACCGGATCGCAGACGCTCACCGAGGGCAAGATGGGCGGGATCTATTCTCACTCGGCAGCTATCACGGTCACGCTGCCAACGCCTGCGTTCAGCGGGTGTGTGTTCTTCCTGTACGACCCGCTCAACAAGATCACCCCCACCAACACAGTGACCTACGCAACGGCTGGGGCCAGCGACACAATCAACGGGGCGACCGGGACGCTGGGGCCGCTCGGCGCTGGGTACGCCATTCATCTCTTCATGGGCGCACTCAGCGGCGGCAACGCTCGCTGGGCCTACAAGGCTCTCTGATGGCCATTCACACCGACTCAATCGCCGAGAAGTTCACCCCGGATCACGTCACGCCGCACGATGGCCAGACGGCGAGGGTGATCTACCCAGGCACCAAGCAGCCCAAGGGCGGCTATCCGGTGCTGATCAACACATCGCTCTCTAGCTTCACGACGGCGACGGAGTTTGACCAATACAATGAACTGATGAACGTGGCCCAGTCGCGCATTGCCTACGCCTGGCTGCTCGCAGGCGGCGTGGTGATCACGGCTCCGCTGACCGTCTCCCGTGGAGGCACGACGGGTAACAACATCACCGATGCGAGCTATGACCCGGACTCTGGGCTCTACGGCGCGAGCTACACTGGCAACGGTGTCTTCATCCCGCCGGGCGAGAACCCCGGTAGCGCGGCCATCGAGCCGTGGCTTGACCCGGATCGCCACATGCCGCAGAAAGATGTCTGGTATCTGCGCCACTGGGTGGCCCGGCGAGCAGCGGCACTGGGGCTCGACAATGGGCGAGTGAGCTACATGGGCTCGTCTGCCGGGGCGATGTGCGGAACGCTCGCCATCTACGGCGCAGACCAACGCATCGCCCTGGGGCTCAATGACGTGCGCTCGTCTGAGCTGGCATGGGCCGCGTGCGTCTCCATGAATCAGGTTACCAGGCTGCGCACCATGGGACAGGCCACCGCGCTCGGGTTCATGTTCCCCGACAAGACAGACAGCCCGAACTTCGACACACCCGCAACCAAGCTCGCCAACTCTGAGCTGAGCTATCAGGATGCGCTCTCGTTCTAGACGTTCGACGTGGGCGTGAACGTACCGCTCTACCTGGGGAACAACTCGCCCACCTACGGAGTGGCTCTCGACGCGCCATACGACGATGACGCCATCGCTACCGACTTCCACAGTGTCGACTTCGGCGCGATGCTCAAGCGAGTGCGCCCGGTGCATCGGTTCGTTGCCTACGACGATCTGATCGCCCTGAACGGCGACGAAGAAGCGGCATACGACGACAACGCAGCAGACGACGCAAGCCCTTACGTTGCCGACGTGATCGACAACCTCGAAACCATTATGCAGCTGGAGAATGCCCCCGTGGTAAACGCATCCGTACAACCCGTGGTCACTGAATATGCCAACTCTGTCCATTATTCATCGGCGGCTGTTGATGACGCCACATGGGTAAAGGTTGTCAACGCTGGCCCGCACAAGATGGCCATCGTTCACAACGCAACGACTGGGAACGCACTCGCCGTGCTCAAGGTGCTCACCGCTGGCGACCTTGGTGCGCCATCTGGTCAGTACGGGGTAACCCTCAACTCCCCCATCGCCAGCGCACTCTCCAGCAACGCGCACAGCTGGATCGCTATCCCAACGGCTGGCGAGGCGATCTACCTACAGAGCGGTGCGGCGGCGAACAAGGCCAACGCGCAAGTGATCGTCTACAGCTGATCCATGGACACGCTTACACAAGTATTCTCGGACGTTGGTGTCCCAACGGCAATGCTTCTTGCGCTCCTATGGGGAGGCTGGAAGCTCGTTTCAAGGCACATCGCACCACTCATCGACAGGCTGGTCCGGTCGCACGTCGACATGGTTGAGACGATGCGTGCGAAGATCGACCGGGACGGCGAAGCGAACGCCGAGATCTTGCGGGCTCTGGCGTCTCAGTCTGAGATCCTGGAGCAGCTCGTGCGCGAGGTCAGGACGGGCAACGAAGTGCCGACATCGGCGCGGGAGAGGCCATGAGACGGATCATCGCGCTGGCCATCGTGGTTGCCCTAGCCGTGGGCTGTTCGAGCACGGGCATGCCAACAGCCGCGCAGTACGCGGCAGCCCAGCAGATCGTGGCGGCGGCAGACTCAGGCCAGCCGATCACCCCGGACGCCCTCGCTCACGCCCACAAGATCATCGACGCCTACGAAGACCCCGGCATCGACTGGTGGCAACTCGGAGGAGCCGCTGCTGGGGCATTGCTGGGCATCCCAGCCCTCGGTGGCCGTGGCCGCAAGCTCATCGGTGTGGGCATCGACGCCCTGCGGCACGGCGAGATCAAGCGAGCTGCCGGGGCTGCCGCCGCATACTCAGGTCTTGCGCGTAGCCGTCTGCCAGAGCCCCAGGACTGAGGTACTCCATCTCTCCAGGGTAGCCCTCTCCCTCTCCTGCGCTGTCTCGCATGACCGCTGCGTACAGCGGACCCTGTAAGGCCGCGTGGAGGGCTGCCCGCTCTGCCTCGTGCCGTGGCATCCACTGGGAAACCACGGCGCTCACACCGCATCCTGTGACGGTCAGGGCTCGCCAGCGGCCAGGCTTGCGGGTGGCTACTGTGACGTGCTCGGTGTTCATGGGTTGAACCGTCTGCCCTTGTTGTACCCGGCCTTGTGGGCTCGGCGGATCTCCTTGAGGATGATGTACTTGAGCGCCTCGCTCCCTCGCCATTCGGGCGGCAGCTTGGCCATGATCTCAGCGGCTCGTGCGTGGCTGTCGAATGGCGCTGCGTTGCCGTGGGCGGTCACCTCACCACCTCCACCGGGTCGTGCTCATGGACGATGCACCACCTCTCCACATGCTCACAGCATTCGCTCCACGGTTCGCCGCAGGTTGGGCAGTCGTTCATAGGGTCTGCTCGAATAGTAGTTTCTTCTGCGTCGGGTGCCTGTCTACCAGTCGTGGTCGGGACGGGCGGTTCCACTCACCACCTCCTCGCTGACCGACCAACCTCCAGCCGCTGGCGTGAAGAGACGTTCCCTTCTCTTCGGAGAGGATGTAAGTAATGAGTCGCCCATAGCCCATGCCCTTCGCGGCACGCCAAGAGGCCGCGTAGAGCATCGAGCAAGCGTTCTGCTGGCCAAGAGTGCAGAGCCTAATGACCTCCGCCGTCCAGCCGTCGTCTAGTCGTCTAGAGACTGGCCTACCAACGATAGATACGCCAACGACATCCTCCCCCAGAGCCACTGCGATGGCGAACTTCCCCCCCTGGGGTGCGATGTGGTGCCGGTGGTGGAGGCCCACGAATCGCCGGGCGTCTCTGAGTGAGACAGGTTGGATGCGCAGACTATCGCTCACAGCATTCGCTCCACGGTTCGCCGCAGGTTGGGCAGGGGGTGGTCATGGTGCCTCCTTGATTTCGATCACGAGGTAGGCTCCTCGTGACAGGCGGTGACCGTCGCTAGGCATTGCGGGGATCACCCGCACCTCGCCCATCTCGGCCAGCAGTGCGTCAACCGCTGCGTTGTGTTCGTCGGCAGGACAGGAGCAGTCGAGCATCTTCTTGGCTTGGCCGTCTATCTGGATCGTGTACTGTCGGCAGTCGGCGTCATGCTCCCTCCTCGCCAGGGCCGCTAGCTTGTCGATGGCGTTCATTATTTCGCAGCCTCCAGACACTGGGCGAGTTGCTCCGGGGTGAGGTCGAGGTCGTTGTGGTCGAGGTCATACATTGCCGTCGCTTGGGCAACCGTGAACGCCAGCCCCACCGCCCGGCGCAGCGTCTTGAGTTCGTCCAGCTGGTCGCCCATGAGCTTGCACATGTCCGACCAGTCGTTCAGGTCTTCAACAGCGCACTCTTGGACTGCCTTGTCGTATGCCTTTGCTTTCTCGCGCAGCTGCGCGTTCTCATCTTCGAGGGCGGTGAGCTCGTCGCTACGGTCGGGGCGCACAAATGGGCGGAGGGCGTCCTCGACCTGAATGTCAGGTGGGGGCATCGGGCAACGCTCTAGCAGCATCCGCGACCATAGGTCGCCAACCGCCTCAGCCGCCGCCCGCAGCGCGTCCTCTTTAGCAGCGTGGGCGCTCCCGTGACAGAGCAGAGTGTACTCGCCGCAGTGGTCGCAGATGACCGGGCCAGGGTCTTGGGGTGGCTGCGGATCAAGCCTCCCGCTCGCGTCGATGGCGTTGTGGATCGCGAGCGCGTTCGCATTGATCTCGTCGTCGCTTTCCGGCGACGGGTACGGCAGATGATGCAGAGCGTCAACGAGCACGTCTCGGATGGGCGTTCTCACAGCGCGTACCTCCAGTGGGTGAGTCCTGATCTGAACGTGCCGTTGTCGCGCCTTCCCTCGGCCAATCCAGCGCGGTAAATCCTGGCTCCAACTTCAGTCATCGGTCACTCCATCCGGGGTCATCGCAGCGAGGGCACTCGCCGTCGTCGGTCTTCGGTCGTCCGCACATGCAGCGGGGTCCGGTCTCGCCGCACTCGCGGCAGTCGTCTGCTCCGCACAGGCAGGGTTCTGGGGTCATGGCGTCGGCCTCCGAATCAGGGTCAGGCCACGCCCGTCTGCCCATCCGTGGGGGATAACGTGATCCATGTACAGCAGGTACAAAGAGTCGCCACAGCCAGCCATTGGTTGGCGAAGCGTGACGACAACCATCTCTCTCTCCTCACGCCCGTTCTGGCACACGATGTCGCCAGGCTCCGGGTGCCAGGCTCCGGGCACATGATTCTTCGGTGGCCTCGTCACTGGTGCCTCCGCGCCCCCGTCGAGGTTCGTCTTGCGCGGGATCTCCATCGCCGCCAAGCACTCGTAGCTGCGGTCGGATGAGTTGCTACCGTCCTCGTCGTACCCGTAGTAGTTCAGGTTGCTGGTCATTTGCTCGGTCTCCCGCTGTGCAGAGCCTCAAGGCTCTCGCTGTAATGTTGCCAGATCTCGACGTCCTCGCAGTGCTGCCGCTCGCACGGGGGCAGGGGATTGTCGTGCTGGTACATGACCGCCGCGCCAAAGCCGAATGCCGCGCCAAGCAGCCACATCAAGACCAGACCTGCCGCTAGCTTGGGGTCTCTCACAACTCACCTCCCGCCATGGCCACGATGTACGACTCGTCGATGTGTTTGCGCACGATGTCGGCGCTCTCTTTGAGTGCTGCGGCCCAGGCTGCGTTCCTGGCTGCGGCCCAGGCTGTGTTCCAGGCTGCGGCCCTAGCTGCGTCACTGGCGGCGGCCCAGGATGCGGCCCTGGCTGCGGCCAGTTCATCCTCAGACACGACACCTTCGGATCTCGCCCACGCCTCGGCAGTCTCAATCGCTTCGCGAGGTCGGTGCTCACCATCAGGCACAAACTGCAACGCCGTGCGAGCCACCTGACACACAGCGTAGGTCAGCACATGGCTGGGGCACTTTGCTTGGTACAGCATCCAGTCGGATCGCTCGCAAGTCCTCCATGCCGTCAGCATGTCGGGCTGTACTGCCAGCCACTCGCTGGCCTCTGAGCAGATGTCTTGAGGCAGGCGCTCTCTCCAGTCAGTCACTTGCTCACCGCCTTTCGGTACTGGTGACCCCACTCGCTCGTTACCGTCTGGCCCGCGTTGACCATGGATAGCCCGCTCTCGCGCACGGCCCGGCGAATCGTGCTTGCGTTGCTGACCTGCCACTCGGTCTCGCCGTCTATCAGGACTTCGTACCCTCCCTTGCTGCGGTTCATCGGGGTGTAAAGTTTGCGCTTCTTCGTCATCACCACCTCCTAAAACTAAAAAGGCAGCGGCCCTGGCTCCTGCAACCGCGCCGGTCTCTTGTCAATGACTGCGGTGATCTTCACCGCCGTCTCATCGTCCGTCATCACCGCGACGATCCGCTTGTACTTGCCCTCAGCTCCCACCAGTCCCACCAGGGCGTGACTCGGGACCGTCAACTCGTCCACTCTGCCCAGCGCCTCATCAACAGTGAGAGGGACTGGCATGGCTCCCAACTTACACCACCAATCGCTGGCCTTGCTGGCGGCAAATCCGCCATGCTCAAAACAGACCCACTCCGACACCTGGGTCAGCCCGACCATGTAGTCCACCCTCATACTCGGTGGCTTGTCCTGCTTCGTCCACTTGCGGGCCGTCATCGACGATACGCGCATCTTCTGGGGCTTGGGCGCTGGCCCCATGTCGATGGGCTGAGCCGTGCCTGCCACCGTGTCGTGCTTCTCGCTCACCGGCCAGACGTACTGGCACTCCGGGCACTCCTTGGCTCCCAGCGGCACGACTTCGCTGCACTCAGGGCACACCTTCACCGGGGCCTCGCCCGGCTTGACCTTATCGCCTGTCTCTTCGATGGCCACTCTGTTGATTGGCCCGTGGCGGGTGACGTTGCCGCCGAAGTCGATCACCAGGCAGTCCTCTTTGCCCTCGTGCAGTCTCATGCCGCGACCGTAAATCTGCACATACAGCGAGGTGCTCTTGGTCGGCCGAAGCACCATCAGGCAGTCGATGAGCGTGGCGTTGAACCCGGTCGTGAGACAGCCAACATTGATCAGGCAGGGCAACTCACCGGCCTTGAATCTAGCGGTTGTGCTGTCGCGCTCGTCCTTCGGCGTGTGACCGAAGACGCACTCAGCAGTGACACCGTGCGCATCTAGCTGCGCCTGGATCTCCAGCGCGTGCGCGATGTCTACGGCAAAAGCGAGCCAGTGCTCGCGCTTCTCTTCTCGCGCAATGCGCACGGCCTCGCCAACAGCCAGGCGCACGTTCTCGCCCTCCATCGCTGCCGCTGAGAGATCCTTGGTTACCCAGTCGCCTTGCCGAGTCTTGCAACCGCTCGTGTCGATCTGGTGCTCTGGTTGCTTGCAGCGAAGGGTGCTCAGGTAGCCCTGGCACACGAGCATCTCGACTGGGACCGTGTAGCCGATGCCTGTGAACAAGGCATCTTTACCCTTGTGCAAGTATCCGCCGTCGAGGCGGTAGTGTGTGGCCGTATAACCCACGACTCGGATGCTCGGGTTGATGACCTGCAGTTCGGCCAAGTAGTCCCGATACCGCCCCTCGGTCTTGCTGTTGACCCGGTGGCACTCATCGATCAGCACAAGATTCCAATGCTGGTGCATCTCATCCTTGTGCGCCGCGCTCTGGATGCCAGCGAAGATCACGCTCTCGGTCGTGTCCCGCCGCCCAATCCCAGCCGAGTAGATACCCGTCGAGATGTCCGCGCCGTCGAGGTGGTTCATCAGCTCGTCATGGTTCTGCTCCAGCAGCTCGCGCACATGGGCCAGGACAAGGATGCGCGTATCGGGCCATTGAAGGATAGACCGCTTGCAGAACTCTGCGATCACGAGGCTCTTGCCTGAGGCAGTCGGCAGCACAAAGAGCGGATTGGCCCCCGGCTCCTGCAACGCAACGTAGTGCGCGTCGACCGTGTCCTGCTGGTAGGGCCTTAGGGTGTGCATAGCTTCACATACTTCGCCAGCACCCGCTTAGCGAACCGCTCATCAAGCGCCGGGTGGCAGACCGTCGCTATCTTGTCCTCGATCCACAGCAGCTTGAGAGGGCCGACGACCTCGATCTTGTCCGGGAACTTGACTGTTACGTTGTCGCCTGGGGTGAGGGGCTGATCGCTCACACCTCACCTCCCTCATCAGCCCACTCGCTGCCGTCAGGCTTACGGTAGGTGATCGTCCGATCAGCACGACCGATGGGCTTCCATGGTGAGAGCATCTGCGGAATGAATCGGTGCGCCGTGCAACCTTTGCACTGCTCATCGAAGGGCAGCGACTTGACGAACTCCGTGCATGTCCAGCTACCATCATCCTCAGCTGTCGAAGACAGACAGGTGCGGCAGTTGCGCTCGATCTTGCTGTGATCGCCCAGTTGGCAGGTCGAGTGGTGGTCGCAGAACTTGCACTGCCACCATGAGGGGTTGCGAGAGATTCGGGTCAGCGGCTCTGGCGAGGCGACGACCGCCTCAGCCTTGCGCACAAGGGCCTGTGCTGCCCTCTCATCGAAGTGGACGCGCTCTGCATGGATATGGTCGTTGTCCTTACAGACAGCAGTGTAGAGCGCCCTCTTGAGCCCTGCGCCGAGCATGTACAACTGCATCTGTGCGTAGTGTTCAGGCTTCGCTGCCTGGACTCCCTCCTTCTGGAGCTTGCGGTAGCCGTTCAGGCTCGTCGTCTTGCACTCCCAAACGTGCGGGCTCTTAGGAGCTTCGGGAACGCCGGTCACTGTGCCGTCTCGGCTGCCGCCGATGTGTGCGCCGAACTTCACCCTCAGCTGCCTCCCGTCCTCGTCGTACTGCTGGACCTCCAGCCCAGCCAGGCGCATGTCGCGGGCCAGTCCGTCCTCCTCGTTCTGTCCCCGCTCGAACAAGCGCAGGAGGCGCCCAGGGTGCTTCGGGTTCATGGACCAACGGAACGAGTACCAAAGCTCCCGAGAGCAGGCACGCCCAATGATCGAGCAGCCCAGATGCTGGCGTCTCCACTCGCCGGGCTCTTTCTCCCGAGCCTCGAAGATCAGTTCGGCGGTCTTGGTCTTGGTGCTGCGGTAGGGAGGTAGCTTGGCCATGTCGATCGTTCCTCAAAGGGGTGAAGGGTGAGCGGCCAGGGAGACCCGCCAAGGCCCTCGCCTGGCCGCTCGGTACTCGGGCTACCAGGGAGGGGGGGTGCCCTGGAGCGGGGCAGGAGCCGCATCTGCAACAGCTCCTGCTGACTGCGCTCCCAGAGCGCGGTAGCCCTTCACATCGTTGCCCGCCTTGTACTGGCCATCAGCGGGCTTGACCTTGAGATGGATCTGCAACGGTTTCCAGTGCAGCTGCTCGCTGTCACCGATGTCGGGCGGTAAACCCACCGCCGCGCACAACGCCGCACGGTCTCGGTTGGCGATAGTCACAGCCTTGGCCGACTTGTTCACGAGGTTGAGAATCGCCCAGGCCTTGCGGCCCTTGAAGCCCAGCCCGTCGCTCCCGTCCAGCACGAACTCCAACTTGAGATAGGTGCCGTCGCCAGCGTTCGTCTGCTTGATCTCAGACTTCGCCACCGAGGCGTTGTACCAGCCCTCGGGGATCGGCGCGTAATCGTCGCTGCCAGGCTCGCCAGCTTGCGCTGCGGCATGAGGGTCGAATCCGGGGAGTTGTACCATCAGTTGTTCTCCTTGTTTGACTTGGCCACGCTGTCAGCGATAGCCGATTGGAATGACGCCCAACTCAGCGGAAGTTCCGCTGGCAGGCCGTAACGGTTCTTGCTCCAGAACGCGGGCCGCTCTTCGGTGTACAGGACACGCTCGCCAGTACCCACGCCTCGCTTGCGCTCACGGTTGAAACCCTCCTCGTCCGTGACCACCGCCACCTTGTAGTTGGCGAACAGCAGGCAGTCTGACCAGTCGTGCAGCCGGGCCGACAACTTTCCCTGCAACCTGGGCTGGTAACGCTTATACGTCTCAGCGTCAGGGCTCTCGAACTTCACCGGCTCGGCGTGACAGATGATCACCACGCCCATGCCATGCTTCGTCCGCAGACTGTCGAGCCCTCGGAACAAGTCCATGGCCTCGTCCACAGCCACGTCATACCCACGTTGGAAGGCGAAGTCGCCCTTGCGAGGGGAGATGTCCGTCTGGTTGTACTTCTCGCAGCAGTGAGCGTGGAGCATGGGCTCAGCGAACGTCATCGAATCGAGCACGACCGTCTTGTAATCGTGCTCGCCGTGCAGTGCAGCGACACAGCCGATCACATCAGCCCAGGTCTCGCACAGCGGGAACCGCTCGATGTCCAGCAGGCCCTGGCCCTCTTCGGTGTTGAGGAAGATGGGATTTGGAGCGTCAGCGGCGAAGGTCGTCTTGCCGATGCCACCGACTCCCACCACTGTAACCTTCGGGGGGAGCACTCGCTGCCCACCAACGATGCTACTCAGGTCGATGGCCATCAGACGGCTCCCACTACGAGGGTGTCGAGCTTCACGCTGACCTTGCCCGGCTTGCTCGTGATCGCACTGGCGATCAGCAGCCACTCGTCTTCCACGCGCCTGGACTTGGCGCTCGCCTCTTGGGCCTTGGCGATGTTCAACGCAGCGCACAACTCTTCGAGCGTGGTCCCGTCATCCATCGGCTTGTCAATCACCGTCGTCATCTCATCCTCCTAGTTGGCAGTCGATCCGATCTCAGTTGCCGGTCACGATCTGCGGGGTTGGGTCAGCCTAGCTCAACAGCCACACGACCGCGAACAGAATCGGCAGGGCGATGCAAACGAACAGCACCAACTTGGCTGCCCGCTCGTCGCACACTGTCAGGGGCTCGTGATCCTTGGGGTGTTCCATGTCAGTCCTCCTCAAACACAGCCTTAGCCATGTAGTCGTCGTCTCCTTGCACCCATTCGCGGATCTGAGGGCCTTTGTGCTCGTCGATCCAGAGCACGTAGCCTTGTGAACGGCACAAGGCTCGAAGAGACTCTCGGAAGCCCCGAGCCCTTTTCGCCTTTGGGTGCAACAACTCAAAGATCTCCCGCTGAATCTCTGTTGATCCGATCTTCTGGGCGAAAGCCTCCAGGCCCCGCCTGAGCTCCCTCAACTCCTTCTCAGCCTCAGCACTCACAGCCCGGCCTCCCTCAGAAACGCCTTGTCCGCCTCAACGCGGTCCAAGATCTCGCGCAGCGCGTCAGCCACGCTGCCCTGCTTGTGCGCCTTCTGCCAACGGCGCAGGAAGCGGAAGTGCTTGCGGCGCATCGAGAAACTCATCCGAGCGCTCGGGCCGCTGTCTTTGTCCAGGGGGGCGTTGGTCATGCTTCAATCTCCTGTGTCTTGAGGATCAAACGTCCTCGGCGGGATCTACATCGACGTAGCGGCCCCACGTCGGGCGGTCGCAGCAGTCGACATGGTAGGTCTCCTGGCGCTCCAGATCCTCGACGATCCAGGCGCGCCCCTCATGGACGGTGCTTCTCGCGGCGGTGCCAGCGATGCGTGCGTTGCCTTGCTCGAGCAGACGGCCCAGGCGGCGGATTGTGTAGGTCGTGGTCATCGGTCGTTCTCCATTCCGATGGTGGGTGAGTGACGGGGCGTGTCGGCGTTCGGGAAAATGATACTGCCCTCGCTGACGATGCCGAGGCGACCAAGGGAGACCTCCCGGACCTCGATGCCGCTTAGACCGGAGCTAGCAACTAGCGGCTGGCGTTCGTCGCCGAAGGCGGCGAACCAGCTCCGGTCGCGGCGGAACCAACTGAGAGGGTGGCGGGCCAAGATCGGGTCGGACTCGATGGCCCGGACGAACTCACGGCGCTCGATCCGGCTCATGTTGTAACCGATCCTTCGGACGTTGCGGACGCGGCGAGCGTGGCGGC